>Ga0070739_10001469_pt1 | contig 35446 bp, 21 predicted proteins | sample Coa_R1_7_FD_66445 | JGI IMG/M metagenome (GOLD analysis project Ga0070739, IMG submission 66445) | Surface soil microbial communities from Centralia Pennsylvania, which are recovering from an underground coalmine fire - Coalmine... | ecosystem: Environmental > Terrestrial > Soil > Unclassified ...
TCGAAGGCGATCGTCGAGTCGCCCCACGATCCGTTGACGACGCGGATGTTGTACTTGGCCCGGTTCTTGAGGACCCAGTCGAAGCCCGCGGTGGTGGCGATCATCCTGGTGCCCTGGCCCGCGCCGATTCCGATGAGGTGGGCGCCCGGGGCGACGCCGGTGTAGTAGCCGCCGCTGGCGGCGCCGGTCCCCGCCGCGATGCCGGCGACGTGCGTGCCGTGGCCGGCGGTGGTGTCGGTGTCGACGACGTTCTCGTCGTAGAAGTAGTTGCTGGCGAAGAGCTGCGTGTAGCCGGCGAAGAGCACGTTCTGCACGGTGTGCGTCGGGTAGGCGAGGTCGGGATGGGTGCCGTCGATGCCGGAGTCGAGGATGGCGATGCCGACGCCGGTGCCGTCGAAGCCGAGCTGGGTGCGCACCCGGTCGGCGCCGATGAGCGGCACGGACTCGTGCAGGAAGAGCTCCTCAGGACGGTCCTGGTACAGCGCCGTGAGCACGCCCGACGCCTGCAGCGCGGTTACCGTCGCCGCCGGCGCCTGCAGCGCCACCAGCGGGAGCGCGGAGTAGCCGACCGCCTGGGCGCCCAGCAGCTTCAGGGCGCTGACGTCGGACGCGGAGGGCACGTGGGAGAGCTCGCCGAGCATCAGCAGCGGCTGCGTTGGTGGCGCCGTCTGCAGGGTGGCGGCGAGCATGGGGTCGAGGGTCGCCGGCGTCGAGGCGCGGGCGGACAGCGAACCTCCGGCGGGCAGCGCCGCCGCGGCCGCCAGCAGCGCCCCGAGCGCCGCCAGCAGACCGCTCTTTCCCCCACGCGACATGCGTTGCATGGTCGCGCCAGTCCGGCCACGGATCCGTCGCATCCCGTCACGGCCGCGTGACGGCGGAGCGGAGACGGATGAAGGGTCAACAGTGGACGCCCCACGTGGGCCAGCTGGGTGTTTCGCCCACGATTCCCGAGGCAACCTGCCAGGGTGGGCCCAACGCCGGCGGGACCCTCGCCTGCTGCGCTGCCGTCAGTGCCCGCCGTTCTGCTGACAGATCCTCTCCGCATCCGCGGCGGCCTGCTGCGCGGCCGTGACGTCGTGGTTGACGGCTGCCGTCTGGTCAGGCGTGGGCAGGGCGCGAGCCTGCTGCTCGACGCCCTGGGCGGCAGCGGTGGCGGCGTCCACCTCAGCGCGGGTCGGCAGCCCGGCGGGACGGTAGGACGGCGTTTCAGCGAGCACCGTCCGGAGCTGGGTCGCGGCGGCGGTGAGGCTGCGCAGGTCCTCGTCGACCGTGAGGAGCTCCAGGCCACTCGGGTGGAGGACGTCCGTCGCCTGGAATGCCGCCTGCCGGGCATTGGCTTGGGCAGACGCCGCGTCGGGACAAGCGTTCGAGCCGCCAGCCGAGGACTGCCCCGAGTGCTGGGCCCACTGATCCTCCGTCTGCGCCAGCAGCATGTCCTGGTGCACGGGATCGAGGAGCTGCGGGAAGGCCGCCACAGCGGAGCGCAGCGTGGCCACGTCGGTCTGCAGTGCGCTCAGGTCGCGTCGAACGGATGCCGCCTCGTTGTCGATCACCGAATGCTGCGCTGCCGCCATCTGCTGCTGCATCGCCGCGGCGTTCTGGGAGGCGCCCATGGCTGACTCGGAGATCGAGTGCAGCATGGCGAGCTCCTCAGCGTATGTCTGCGGCGGATCGCGCACTAGCGCCACGGAGGTGATCGGAGTGCGCAGGCCGCGGAGGTCGACATCGAACCCGCCGCCGCTGTAGCTGCCACGAAGGTGGCCGAGTGCGTCGATGGGGCGGGTGAGGATGAGGTCAAAGCGTCCGGGCGGGGCCAGCGGCACAACGCCCTGCACCTCGCTGACCGACTCGACGACCTCGGACGTGGCGGCCGGGTCGAGCTCGGCGACCTGCAATACGCCCTTCACGGCGTACCCGGCGCCGGAGGTCCCATTCGGAGACAACGTGAGCTGCACGGCGAGGCCGTTGCCTCCCAGGTTGACGAACGTCCCGACCGGCTCGGGTTCGGGGGCACAGCCACTCAACGCCACCAGCGGAACAGCAGCGGTCACTGCGATCCTGGCCACGCGTACCGCCCACCTCGCTACCATCACAGCAAGCGTACAGGGAGGACGGCTCGCCCAGCGGGTCACCGCAGCCGTGGCGCCAGGACTGGTCGCATCGGGCGGCATGTCGTACGGATCGGCACAGAAAGCCACGGGCGGTGTCGACGTCGCGGTCGTCTCCTAGCGATCCGCCGGTCGCCGGCGGCGCCGCGTTCGACGCCGGCCCTCGGGTGACGTCCCGGCAAGCGGCGCTCGCGCCCGAGCGACGGCCATCACCGGAAGGAGCGTGAGGAACGCGGCCGCCGCGGCACCCACCGTCAGCATGCTCATCTCGAGCGACGGCTGATTGCCACGGCCACCCGGGGAGAAATCGACCGGCTGATCGGCGGGCTTCTGCTCCGCCTGCTGCGAGGCCCCCTGGCCTGCAGCGGCGAGCTGGATCTGCTTCTCCTTCTCCGAGGCGGCACCGCTCTGCGGCGCGCTGGGCGGCTGGGCACTCGTGGGCGGGTACGGCGCAGCGGCGGCGACCAGCGGTGGTTTGGCCAGGACGACCGGCGGCTCCCCGACCGGGGAAAGCGGGGTCGCCTGCGCGGGAGCGGCGGGAGCCCCTGGTGGCGGCGGTGGCGCCAAGGGTGGCGCCGCGCCGACGGTGAGGATCCCACCCCCGCTGGTGGCGAAGAACGCCGAGTTGCCCGCAAAGAGGAGGCGGACATCGTGGGTCCCGTCGGCCGCCGGCACAAATGGTGCGCAGAGTTGACCCTGCGCGTTCGTCTTGCCTTGTGCGACCTCTCGCCCGTCGATGAGCAGCGTGGCCGGCTGGTTCCTGGCGGGGGCGTTGGGCCCGTCGATGGTGAGGCCGCCGCAGACGTCGATCGGCCCTGAACCGCGAGCGACTGTCGCAGGTCCGGCGAGCGAAGCAGTCACCGGCAGTGTGCAGCTGAGACTCACGCTGGGAATGAGATTCGCGGTGAGGGTCGATCCGTGTCGATTCCAGAGCACCGCCCCGACCGCTGACGACCCGGTCGCAAGCACCCCTCCTGGACCATCGCTGACCGGGTCGCAGGGAAACTGCGTCGACCCCGTGCCGCTGGACACCAGCTGCGTGCTCTTGAACGCCGCTCCGAGGGTGCAGGTGCGCACGTCGTAGTCATAGATCTGAGGACCCGCCCCCGCGGTCGAGACGGCCGACTCGGTCGACCACATGAAGACGTGGTCCTGCCGGCCGTCCGGCGTCTGCAGACCTGATGTCCACGCCCCGATCGGCCAGCCGCCCCCGTGAGCGCCCGCGAAGATCGAGCGCCCGTAGCAGGAGTCGTCGACCTCTCGGGTGTCGAGGCCGACGTGCGCGATCCTGGATGGCAAGCAGCTCCACAAGGAGTCGGTGGCGCGGTCATACGCCAGGTGCTCGGCACCCACCGCCGAATTGGTGCTGTAGACGCAGTAGCTCAGCCCCGTCCCCTCCAGGTTGGCCGAGGTCGATCGCTGCGAACCGGGGGCGCGAGGCACTGACGCCGACCACAGCGCGATCGGATTGTTCTGCGGGGGCGAGTCCGCGGTGGCCGCGTTGCTGGCGGCGAGGGTGAACAACAGCCGGTCCCCGTGGGGATCGTAGGTGAGGCTGTCGATCGACGGGCGCTCGGCGGGCAGCGTGGTGTCGAGGGGCGGCGGCTTCAACGCTACGGGACTGTCGTACTGGCGGCGAGTCAGCTCGACTGCGCTCCGATACGTGCCGGCGTCGAAGTGCACCACGATGGTTCCCCGATCGGCGCAGTCGCGAGGGTCGGTCACGTGGATGGCCGCAGAATACGGGTCATCGTCGGGAGCAGGGTCGTTCAGGCGCGTGTCGTAGAGCTCGTTGCCGTCGAAGGCCAATGAGCCCCCGGCGTCGCTGCTGGGATCTCCAGCCAGCTGGCAGCTCTTGAGCTGGCTCATCAGACAGTTGGTGAGGGCGCAGGATGGCGCGTTGTCGTTCCCCGGATGGATCAGGGGCAGGGTTCCGGCCGCGGGAGGCGTGTAGCGCAGGGTCTGCCACTTCCAGGACGTCGGCCAATTCTCGGTCTGCCCGGAGGGAGGGGGCCGGCTGTCGCGAGCAGTGGGGTCACAGTTCACCTGCCAGCACGGCTCTCCGATCTCCAGGTAGTAGTTGCCGGAGTCGTCGGTCTGCTGGAACCCGGACCGGAACTCGTCGAACCAGGTGCCGACCTTGGGGTTGTAGTGCGGCCAGTTGAAGGTCGCCCCCAGCTCTGCGTACGAGAGGTCCGGCATGGTCTGCCGGAGGATCAGCGGGCGCGGCTCCGCAACATCGTCGTCGATCCCCCCCAACGGGCCGGTCTGGAACTCGAGGGCAGACCCGTCGGGCAGGGAGATCGGGTCGGTACTCGGCGGATTGCTGCGCGGGGTGCCTCCAAGTCCAACCAGCGGACGCGCGGTGTTCCAGTCGTCGTCGGAGTAGCTGTACCAGCTGATCAGGCGAAGCCCACCGCCCGGACGTCTGGTCGCGATGAAGCCGCGATCGCCCATGAACTGGTCGGACATGAGAACGCTGCGCGTCACCGAGGAGCCGTTGGCCTCGATCAGATAGGGATAGAGACCGGGCTGTTCCGCGCAGGCCTCGGCGGGCTGGAAGTTCCCGTTGGCCCCCCCGAAGTTGGTGTTGTATCCAACCCAGTAATGCTCCGACGCATACGGGTCGATCACGATGAACAGGGAGTTGAGGACGCAGGTCTGCGGGATGCCGGTGGTGGGGTCGGTGAGGATCGGAGTCCAGGTGGCGCCGCCGTCGTGCGAGGCGAAGAGGCGCATGGGACCGTGCGGGCCGTTGTAGCAGGCGCCTCGGTCGCTGGGGTTCCAGCCCGTCCAGCTGCTGCCCCCGTTCGAGGTCCCCACGCCTGCGGAGGTGCCGGGACACTGGCGGCCGGCCGAACCCTGATAGGGCGGATTCGAGCACGCGGGAGCCTTGCTCTCCGCTGCTGACTTGCTGTAGCAATTCAGGGTGGCCACGTAGAGCACGTCGGGCTGCTGTGGTGTCGCAGCCAGCGTGTAGACGAATTCCCCCGCAATGCTGCCCTGTCCGGGCGCGCCGGAGGCGAGCTGCCAGGTCTGCCCGCCGTCCCGGGTGCCGATGAGGGTGTCCCCAACCCCGGTCTCGGTCACGTAGAGGTGGCCGGGCGCAACCATGTACATCCGTCGCAGGTGAAGCGCGACCCCGTTGGTCGAGCCTCCGCTGAAGACGGTGCTCCAGGTCAAGCCTCCGTCGAGGCTGCGTTCCAATCGGCTGGCGTCGGTGGGGGCGATCCGGAAGACGCGGCACGGGTCAGCGGGATCGAACGCCTGCTGGTACTTGGGGAAGACGTAGTTCACGTCGTCGTAGGTGGTCTCGTCGTAGGAGAACACCTCTGACGGGCCGATCTGCGTCCACTGGTTGGGGACGGCAGGGGGAAGCGCGCGCGAGCAGGTTCCGGCGGGAACGGGGGCCTGTGGCGCCAGCGGCGGGGCCACGAAGGTGTTGGTGCAGGCGGTGAGACAGGGGGTGGGTCCCGCCGCTCGCGACGCGACCGGCCCGACTGCCCCGAGCATGCCGACCGCGATGAGCAGGGCGAACCGTCCCGCACGGCCCCTGCCGCAGGTGCCGCGGGGCGTGCGACGACAGGGCCGACCGGCCGCCATCATCGATTCAGCTCTCCCCCACCGGCCGGCGCAGATCGGTGTGAGCCACCAGGCTGCGGCCCGGGTCGACCGCGACGGCGAGCCGGGGCACCGCGCGGAGCATGTCCGTCAGCACCTCCTGCTCGAGACTCTCGTGCTCGAGCAGGGCGGCAACGACGGTGTCGAAGGTCGCGCGGTTCTCCGTCAGCGTCTGCACCGCCACGCCGAGGGCAGCCTCGATGATCGCGCGCACCTCGCCGTGCAGATCGGCGAGGACGGTGCCGGTGGTCACCTCCATCGGCACCGTCGCGCCGCCGAGGAACTCGCTGCCCTCGGTCTCCAGCAGTCGTACCGGGCCGATGCGATCGCTCATCCCGAAGCGACCCGCCAGGTTGAGCGCGATCGCAGTCGCCTTGGCGATGTCGTCCTCGGCTCCGGTGCTGGGATCCCCGAACACCACCGTCTCCGCAGCCCGACCGCCGACCGTCACCACGATCTCGCCGAGCAGCTCCTGCCGGGTCAGCACGACCCGGTCCTGCCACGACTTGCGGGCCTGCGCCTCTCCCAGGCTGCGGCTGCGCGACACGATCGAGATGCGATGGATGTCGTCGAGGCGACCCATGGCAGCCGCGACCAGGGCGTGTCCTGCCTCGTGGTGGGCGACCCGGCTGCGCTCCTCCGGGGTCATCAGGTGTCCCTTGCGCTTGGGGCCGCCGAGAACGCGCATGACCGCCTCGTCGAACTCCTCCGGCCCGACCTCTGGCCGGCCGGCACGGATGCCGAGGAGGGCGGCCTCGTTGACCACGTTGCCGAGGTCGGCGCCGGTGAACCCCGGGGTGCGCTGCGCCAAGTGGGCGAAGTCGACATCGGGACTGATCGGCCGGCTGCGGGCGTGCAGGCGCAGGATGGCCTCGCGGCCCTCGAGGTCGGGGGGCTCGACGGTGACCTGGCGGTCGAAACGACCCGGGCGCAGCAGGGCGGGGTCGAGGATGTCGGGCCGGTTGGTGGCCCCGATGACCACGATGCCCGCGGTCGCCTCGAAGCCGTCCATCTCGATGAGCAGCTGGTTGAGTGTCTGCTCGCGTTCCTCCTGGCCGCCGGCGACGCCGCCGCGCCGCCGCCCCGCGGCGTCGATCTCGTCAATGAAGACGATGGCCGGGGCGACGTGGCGGACTTGGCGGAAGAGGTCGCGCACGCGCGCCGCGCCGACGCCGACCAGCGACTCGACGAACTCCGCGCCGGAGATGGAGTAGAAGGGCACGCCGGACTCGCCGGCGACGGCGCGGGCCATCAGTGTCTTGCCGCAGCCTGGGGGCCCGTACATCAGCACGCCCTTGGGCGCGGTCGCCCCCAGGTGGGCGAACCTCGCCGGGTTGACCAGGTAGTCGCGCACCTCACGCAGCTCCACCAGCGCGACCTCCGCCCCGGCGACGTCGGCGAAGGTGATCCGCGTCTCGCCGGCGCTGTTGCGGCCGCGGCCGATGCCGCCGAACTGGACCAGGCCGGAGACCGCGTCGCCGCCGGTCTTGGCCCCCAGGAAGATGAGCGCGAACAGGTTGGCCAGGATCACCAGCGGCAGCAGGTACTGGGTGAGGAACTGCAGGACGTACTTCTGCGATTGCCGGTCGACCGACACGGTTGCGCCCCCGTCCGTGAGGGTCTTGATGAGCGCCGGGGTCTCGGAGTCGCTCGAGGGCAGGGTGACCCACCAGCGGGCCAGCGGGCGCGACGCCGACTCCTGGTACGTTCCCTCGACGCGATGGTCGAAGTCGTCGATCGTCGCGGAGACCACCTGATGGTCGGCGGCCAGCACGCTCAGCTCGGAGAGGGCGATCTCCCGTCCCGGGCTGACCGGCGTCAGGTAGCTGAGGCTCCACGCGAAGGCCCCGAAGAGAGCCAGCAAGGCCAGGGTGAGGTACATCATCTGGCGCACCGACTTCGAGCCAAGGTCGAGCGGGAACACGAAGCCGCGGCGTCGCCGTGCGCGGTTGAACTCGGCGAGGCGCACCCGGAAGCGCTTGAGGGAATCCGCCATCCGTGTCCTGTTCATCACCGTGTGACCTCTATCCGCCGCTGCCGAGCCGTGTCATCGAGCCCGCCCGAATCGGTACAAGCTCATAGACGCTCGTGCCGACCGGGCATTGCGCTCGTTCGCCCGATGCACACCGTTCGTTAATCCGGCGTTGTCCGCAGCGGAGTTGCACACGTTTGCGATCTAGGTGCGGAGCATGGATGCGGCCAACGCGCAGCCGAACAGCGACATCAAGCCGAACACCACCATCGCCGGACCGTGCCACACCGTCGGGTCGTGACTCGACGCGGTGGTGTAGCGGACGGTGGCGGTCGGCGCAGCCGGCGACGGAGTGGCTGGAGCGGGTGACGGGGTAGCTGCCGGTGGACGCTCAGGCCCGCTGCTTGCGATGGCTGCGGCAGCGATTGGACGCTCGTGGCTCAGGGCAGCCGCGGGTGTCTCCGGCACGACTGCGGGCCGTGCCGCTGCTGGCGACGCCGGAGGGGCGGTGGGTGGCGCGTTGTCGGCCGCGCTCGGGGGCGAGACACCCGTGGGGCAGAAGGGCGTGCCTCCCGCTCCCTTGCCCGACTCGGGAGCCTGGTCGGCGATGCTCGAGCCATCCGGATTGACGCCACGCGTACCGCCGGTGCCGAGATCGGCGTAGCCGACCCCGCCATCGCTCGAGGCCCTCGTGGTCAGAATCTTGGTGGCGGCGCTGACGAAAGGCGGCGGCTGCGCCATCCCGCTGCCGTTGAAGATGGCGTAGGAGAAGGTGATCGTCACCGTGAAGGTCGACGGATCATAGTGAGCCGACGTGGTGTTCGCCTTGTCGCTGTTGTCCTTGACGACGGAGGGTTGCCACTCGGCCGTCGTCGCCTGCGCATCGGCCGCCCCCCCTGTGGCGAGATATTTCGCGGCCACCTTGTACCAGCCCTTGTAGTCCGATGTCGTGAACCACACGGCGTACTGCGCCGTCGTGATGGTTGCATCCGCCGTCGGATCGGCGCCCAGGCGGATCGATGCGATGCCGTCGCTCTTCGCATCGCTCGTCAGCGTGTACTCGACGATGTCAAGTGCGCCTGAGGATCGGTCGGCAGGTCTCGTGTCGACCGGACTGTTCACGCCTTCGCCGGACGGCACCCCGACACTCGACTGTCCGCCGAGCTGGGTGAAGGTGATGGCGGGGCACGGCGAGCTGCCGGGCGCCCCCACCGCCGCGGTACCCGCATCGTTGGCTCGCGCGCTGGCGGGCTGAACGCCTTGGCCGGACGCCTGCCGCGGGGCCGACGAGTTCAGGCGGGAGGCCTCCAGGTCGGCCGCGTCGAGCGCCGACGCGAAGGAGTCCGGTGCGTGGTGGTTGGCGGAAGCCGCCAACCTGCTGACCAACCCACTGACGCCGACCAGCGCGAGTCCCACCAGCACGAGCGCGACAACGCCGGGCACGAAGCCGCGGGACCTCCGAGAGCGGACGTGATCAGGGCCCCGCCACCGTCGGCTGCCAGTTGCGGCTCTTGTTCGAGCTCCTCTCACCCTCACTCCTTCCCGCTGGCCCGCCGGCCGATGAGTCGCCACAGGGGACGTCCTCGGCGCGCCCAGGGGTGATAGCAACGGTAGCCCATGGCCACCCGCCGCTCCATGCGAGGGGTGCCAACTCCCCGCCACGCTAATGCCACGAGGAACTGGCCACCCACGCCGAGCTCCCCGCCAAGGCCGTGTCGCTCCGCCTGCTTCGTGCCCGCAAGCGCAGCGCAGGTGTCGATCCACCCATGAGGGGTCCGGGTTGTTGAGCGCTGCCCGAACCCATGCGTCTCGAAGGCGATGAGAGAACCGTCGGCGAGCGCCAGAGAGTCGAAACCGGTGGGCCCGCCGCGGGGGTTGAACGAGATCGGCCCGGCCATGCTGTGCACGGTGTTCCAGTCGTCGTCCGAGTAGGTGGCGCCGAACGCCACCAGCCGGGTTACCCCTCCCGGACCCTTGGTGACGGTGAAGCCTGTGTCGTAGGCGACACCCGACGGGGCATCATCCACCTCGCCCGGACCGGGCCATCGCAAGCGCAAGCCCGGCGCCGAACAGGACCATGACGCCGAGGAGGAGGCCCGCCGGTCCCTTCCACCACGGGTCTGGCACCGTGGCTGCGAGTCGCCCGGCATTCCATGCCGGCACGGGCGATGCCGATGTGGCCGGTAACGTCGAATCGACAACTCCGGGGGTGGCCGAGGAGCCGGGAGCAGGTGAGATCGGCGCGCTGGCAATGCCACCCCCTCCGCCGGTCGCCACCTCGGGAAGGCTGGAGTCGGTGGCCACGGGATTGAAGGTCGGAGCGATCACGTCCGTCGCCGGTGCCGCAGTGAAGACGTCGGGCCCGAACTCGCCCGGCGAGTACGTTCCAAAGGTGGCCGCAAACCCAAGGTGCCCGGCGCCGTCGTCACCCCCTCCGGTGTGGAAGATGTCCTCGACCGTGCGCAGCAGCGAGTAATGGTTGTACGGGCTCTGCGACACCGTCCCGGGCTTGACGAAGGGCGAGAGCACGACGGCGCCCACCTGCCCGCCGCCGTTCCCTGAGATCCCCGGCGCGGCGGTGTTGGGACCGGCCATCTCCTGGCAGCAGGAAGCCGCGTCCGAGTTGCTGCTCTCGTCGAAGAGGATCACCAACATGCCGTCGGCGCGGTATGCATCCGAGTTGGTGATCATCGGCACGTAGTGGGCGAGCCAGCAGTCGATCGAGGTGTAGCCTCCGACGCCGGGCTTGTTGCCGCAGGGGTCAGGCCCTGCGCACGTCTTGGCGGTCGAGGTCGTGCTCGGGTCGTGGCCGTCGTTGCAGAGGTTGGGGGTGACGAAGGAGAAGTTGGGCGTCGTCGCCGCCGACCCGAGGTCGTGGGCGAGACCATTGCTGCTCGACTGCAGCTGCACGACGTTGGTCTTGCAGATCGGAGCGTCGATGATCGAGTGGTAGTACATGAACGGGTCGTGGCGCGCGGCGTACTGGTCGTCGGTGGCCGCGTTCTGGGTGACGTCCTGCCGGCCGCCCGGGGGTGGCGGGGCACAGGTCATCGTGGGATCACGGCTGGTGTCCCCGTTGAGGTTGAGATCCTCCATGTAGCCCTTCCAGGTCAGGCCACGCTGCATCAGCTGGTCGGCCAGGGTGAGCCTGCTCGCCGGGTACACGCAGCCGCTGCCGGTGACCTGGCCATTGGCAGCGGAGCTGCCCGGGGTGACGTCGCTGTATGGATTGCAGTCCTGCTGCGTCTGCGGCGTGGGGGACTGGCCGCCGATCAAGGCGAGGTAGTTGGGGAGGCTCTCGTGGGCGATCGCGTAGTAGTTGGGGATCAGCGCACCCTTGCCGACGAGGCTGCGCAGGTAGGGGTCCGGGGCCGGCGTGGCGGTGAAGGTCGCGGCGTAGCTCTGGTTCTCCAGCAGCACCCACCAGACGTGCTTGATCGGCGGCATCGAGTCCGCGTGCGCCGGCGTCGTCGACAAGGCGATGGAGAGGCAGGGCAGGACCGCGGCGAGACCGAGGCACAGCGCTCCGCGGATGGATCTGCGCACCGAACGCACGGCTACGTCTCGCTCGACCGCTCTGCCCCCACCCGATCCCCATGGGCAGGGTGGGCGGTCAGGACGCTCGCTCCAATCATCCTCGTCCCCTCCCGCTTGCGCGCGGACCGATGAGTCGCCACAGGGGGATCTCCGCGCTGCGCCCGGGCGTCACACCAACGGTAACCCCTGGCCACGCGCCGCTCGGTGCGACGCCTGCCAACCATCCGCCAGGCTAATGTCACGAGGCGGCCGGCTCAGGCCGCGGATCCCAGGGCAGACCATCCCTCCCCGCCTCGCGGCGCCGGTCATGGCCTGACCGGCGCCCGTTCGCCCTGCAGGGGCATCAGTTCAACCGATCGTGGCACTCACCGGCATCGCACTGCCACTGGTGTAGCCCACCTCATCCGGTCGCGACGTTGACGCCGCCCCCGCTGAAGGTCTCCAAATAGAAGCAGGGATAGTTCGGTTGCGCTTCGTTGACTTCGAGTTGGCCGTAAATGAAGGCGGTCGGACTCGCCGCCACCGAATCTGCAAGCAGCACGTCGTCGCCCAACACGAGGGCATTCGCCCCATGCCAGTCGGTCGGGCTGCTCAGGGTGAAGGCCATGCAGGTGCCGTTGGCACTGCCACCACCCGAATATTCCTCGCCAGCAGTCTGCACCAGCACGTGAGCCGGGATCCCGACCCAGGCGTCGACCTGGTCGCACGCCCACGGATAGAAGGAGGAAATTCTCTGGTAGGTGGTATTGACGTCGAGGCCGCCCTGGCTGGAGCTGAAATAGAGGTCGTCCGAATAGAACACGCAAGCATTCGGAGCCGCGGCATGGGCTGCCGGCGCCCCACCGAGCGCAACCGGTGCGGCCGCGAGCGCCAGGCCCACGGCGATCCTCTTCAGCGATTTCATCGTTGATTCCCTTCGTGAATGTGGTGTTGCTTCCGACGGATGAGGAGAGCATTGATCGGGCTGGCGCTCCACCTGGACACGACGCCGAGGTGGCCATGGCTCGAGGCAGACCGATCCTCACGAGGATCCCGTTGGCGACGTGGCGACGATGCTGTCATCCGGTCGCGACGTCGACGCCGGCCCCGTTGAACGATGAGAGATCGATGCAGGGAACCTGGGGGACCCGGTTGCTTGACCAAACAAGATCATCCGTGTTGACCTCCGCCAGCGAGTACTCGAAGGCGGTGGGAGTCGCCGCCACGGCATCGGCGAGCAGCACCTGACCACCGAGCAGGAGGGCGCTCCCGCCATTCCAGGCGGTGGAACTGCTGAGGCTCACGGCCATGCAAGGGCCGCTGGCGATCCCGCCACCGTCCGGGCCTGGCGTGCCGGTGTAATCCGACGACACGACATGAGCCGGGATCCCGCCCCAGGCGTCGACCTCGTAGCAGAATGGCGTTGAGCCGTTGGTTGGGTCTTCCCTCAGGTAGCTGGTGTTGACAAGGACGCCCTGGCTGGGCGGGGAGAACGACACTCCGCTGGCGACGAGGCAAGCAGTCGAACTTGCTGCGTGCACTGCGGGCGCGCCACCGAGTGCGACGGGTGCGGCCGCGAGCGCCAGCCCCACGGCGATCCTCTGCCACGATTTCACCTTCGAGTCTCCATGAATGTTGTGTTGTTTACGACAGGTACGGCGAGAACTAGCCGGGGCCGGCTCACTCCATGGGTGCCCTCCGTCGCGACCGCAGCCGGCGCACCACCGCCAGGGCCGCGGCGGCCGCCGCCAGCACCGCCGCAACTCCCAGTGCAACGCCCGTCACTCGCCGGCCGGAGCTGGCGACTCCTGCGGAGGCGTCGAACGGCGTTGGCGCTGGTGTCGTCGACGTGGACGCCGTCGACGTCGCCGCCGCCGCACCCGCCACATCGCCGCCGGCTCCGGCTGTGCTCCCGGCCAGGGACCTCGCAGCGCCCCCCGCCCCACCACCCATCGCAGCGGAGGGGTACGCCGGGCATCCGGCGGAGAACGAGCCGGAGGCGGCACAGAAGATGCCTCCCGAGGCACCGGCGCCGAGAGCGTAGGCGCCGGCGAACACCCGGCCGTCCGGTGCCAGTGCGAGTGCCGACACACCCCCCGGGAAGTCTGTGGCGGCACCGAAGCGGGTCCAGGTCACCCCGGCGTCCGCACTGCGATACACGCCCCCGGTGACCTGGCCACCCTTGCCGTCCTTGCTGACGCTGATGATCCCCGCGTACACCGTGCCGCGCTGCGCGGTGGCGTCGAAGTCCTGGGTCATGCCCAGCCCGGTGGTGATGGTCAGCACCGTCTGCGGGCCTGGAGCCACCACGGTGACCGGCGTCAGGGTGCGTCCGCCGTCGGTGGAACGCTCCAGCCCGTGGGCGCCCAGGAAGAAGAAAGTGAGGTCGCGAGCGAAGGCTGGCGAGGACACGATCGCCCCGCCGGTGGACACGGGGATCGGGGAGGTGCACGCCAGCGTGGCGTCGCAGCGTTCCATCCGCGCGGTGTTGGTGGCGTGGTCGATGCCGAGCGCGATGGCGGCCGGCACCCCCGCCGGAGGCGTCGGATACGCGGTCGTCACACTGACGATGGTGTGGTCGAGGTCGGGCGCTCCCGGGACGGAGCGGTCCCTGGCCGCCGGCAGGGTCAGCACATGGATCGCACTGCCGTTGCCGACGACCACGTCGATCCCTGTCCCGTCGGCGGCCGCCGAGCTCGGTGACCCCGCTGTCGGGTATTGGGTGAACGTCTCGCCGCCGTCGAGACTCATCGCCACCGTGTTCGCCCACCAGGCGACCAGCGCCGCGCCGCCCCGGAAGGGCACCGACGCGAGGCCGCCGGGCTGCCAGCCCTTCGCTCCGGCCTTGGCCCAGGTTCCCCCGCCGTCGCGCGAGCGCAGCAGCTCGGCGCAGGCGGTCTGGCAGTGGGGCAGTTGGGCAACGGCATAGACCGCATGGCTGTGCTGGTAGTCCGCGGCCACCACGACGGCGATGACCGACACCCCCTGTGACGGGTTGCCTGCGGCCGCCACGCCCGTGGTCGACGGCGCTCCCAGCGCCCATCCGAGAGCCGCAGCGAGCGCGGGCAGGACGACCCGTCTCGCCGGCGGGCCGCCTTGGGTGCGCAAATGATTGGCTTTCCCGTGGCGTGTCACGCATGACCCAGTGGCGAGAGTGCGATTTGCTACACGGCGGCATCCGATCGAATCGAGGGGACCTGGGTTGGACGACGCAGGCGTCATCCGTGACCTGGAGGCGTTGTTCCGTCGTGAGCACGCCGGCATCCTCAGAATGTGTCGCAGCCTCGTCGGCAACGAGCACGACGCCGAGGAGGCGACGCAGGAGGCCTTCGCCCGCGTCCTGCACCGGGTGGACGACCTCGTCGGCGAGCCGGGGGCCTACCTCAATGTGGTCGCCCGGCGCGTCTGCTGGGAGTTGCTCCGCGCCTCCGGCCGGACCCTTCCCCTGGAGTGGTCGACCACCGTCGCACAGGTCGGCCCCGAGGAGGCCACGATCCATCGCCACTCGGTGGCGCACTCCTGGAGCCAGCTCTCACACGTCGACCGCCAGCTGATCGTCGGCAGCTTCGCGGGGTACAGCTACGCCGAGCTGGCCGTTCGGGTCGGGATCCCCGCCAAGACGGTGTCGGTCCGCCTCCACCGTGCCCGCAAGCGCGCTCGGCTCAGCGGTGAGGGGCTGGCGCTCGTCCTGCCCAGGCTCGGCGCGAAGCTGCACGCGCGACTGTGGCAGCCGGGTGTCGGCGAGGGGCTGGTCACGTCGTCGCGCTGCGTCGCTCTGTCCGCAGCGGTGGGGCTCCTGCTCATCTCGGTTCCGGCACCAGTGCTCGGCCACGCGTCGTCGGGCTTCCCGAGCCGCGCTTCCGCCAGCTCGGCAACGTTGCCACTCGGCGCCGGGCACGCCCCCGGGGCGGTGACCTCCGGCCCCGCCGGCAGCGGTCAAGCCGCCGGAACCTCGAGGCCCCGAGCCCGAGGCGGTGCCGCCGCGACGCCGGCACCTCGCGTGCTTCCCGGCAGCGCAGGTGCACTGCCCGAGCCCACGGCACCGCCGTCGATGCCGGACCCCACGACGTCACGCGCAGTCGTCACGCTGGATGTCGTCGTCGCCTCGCAGTACGACACCCACGTGACCGTGTCGGGTGGCGGTCAATGAACAGCCCCGACCTGGCGCAGGCGATTCTCGGCCCGCACGAGGTGGAGATCTTCGAAAACCTCTACGCGGCCTACGCCGAGGACGCCCGTCGCGCCGCCTTCCGCATTCTGCACGACCGCGACCTCGCCGCGGATGCCGCGCACTCCGCGTACATCGAGCTGCTCCGCTACATCCTTGCCGGCAACCGGTGGCACGGGCCCGACCAGGCGCGCTCCGCCGTGGTCCGCAACGCCAACTGGGCGGCCTTGAAGCTGCTCCGGACGCGACGCCGGCGCCCGGAGGCAGCCATCGATGCCGCCGGCGAGTTGGTGTCCGAGGACGAGTGGGCGCGCGCCGAAGCGCGGGCTCTCTGCCAGCACGTGGTCCAGCAACTGCGCCCGGCGCAGAGAACCGCGCTGCAGCTTCGCTTCGTCGAGGGGTTGACCAGCCCCCAATGTGCGGCGCGACTCGACGTCAGTGTCGGAGCCTTCGAGGAGCGACTCGCACGGGCGATTCGCGCCGCACGGCGGGTGGCAGCGGGCATGGGGCTGGCAGCGCTGCTCACGCTGACACGCCGGCGGGCGATCGACCGGGTGCGTCAGGCAGGCACATCGATGCGTCGGTTCGCCGCACCCCGCGCCGCGCGTGCCGCGGGCCGTGCCGCCGGTCTGGCTGGCGGCGTGGCGCTCGTGTGTGTCGCGGTGAACCATCCCGCGGCGCTCACCTCCGCGCAGCCCGCTGGCGTCGCGCTGCACGTCCAGCCGACACCGGCGGCAGCCTCCGCCGGGGACACGAGCGACACACTCGACACCTCGGTGATCCGCGACGGTTTGCGCCTCGGCAATGGCGTCGTCGCCCTGCTCGCTGAAGGGCGGCGCTGCCAGTGCGGCATCGTCTTCGTCAGCCACGACGAAGGCCGGACCTGGACCGCAGTACCAGGCCCCGCACAGGCAAACCCCCGGGATCGCCTGGCGGTGGCCACGACGCGATCGTCCGTCGATGTGTTCGTCGTGCGCGCCGACGGCTCGACCTGGTCGTCGCAGGCCCTCGACGCCCTGGCTCCCGCATTGTCGCCGGCGGACGCCGGCGCGCTGCAGTGCTCAGCCGGCGCGACCGCTGCGTGGTGGAGGGACTGCGGCTCCGGCCAGTGAGATCCTGGCCCTACGGCCTGCGACGGCGACGGTCGGCTTTGGCGGCAACCCACCGCGGACGGCGGCGCCCGAAGGCCAGGCCGGCCATCAGCAGACCCGCGGCCACGACCTGCGCCGCAACCGGTCGCGACCGCCGCAACGAGCTCGCCTGCAGCGACGTCTGCACCTGAGGTCCCGTGCCCTGCTGCTGGATGGCCACCTGCGTCTGTCGTTGCCGCTGCATCATGAGGCCGGGCTGTGCCTGGGTCGCCGACTGTGCCTGCGCCTGCGCCTGGCTCTGCGCCTGGGCCTGGGCCTCCGCCTGGGCGGACAGGTTGGCCGCGGGCTCTCCGCCTGGGAAGGGGTTGGGCTGGGGGCCCGGCTGCGGAATCGGCACGCTGCCCGGATTCGAGGGCGGGATGACGGCGCCGGCAATCACATGACCCGGCTTGGGGGGAATGGCCAGGATTGCTGCGGCCGTCGACGGCAGGTAGGCGTTGTTTCCGGCGAAGTTGGCGCCAACCTGGACCGCACCTCCGGCCGACGGCGTGATTGCCGGCAGGCAGGCACGGCCGTTTGCGTCGGTGGTCGCGGTGCCGATGCCCACCTGGTTGAACGTCATGCGAACCGGCTGCTTGGCGAGCGGACGCTGCTGCCCGGCCGACACCGACGTCAGGTCGAAGCAGACCTGCACCTGCTGGCTCTGCGACGCGATGCTCGGACCGGCATAGGCAAGCCGCGTCGGGAATGGGCAGTAGCTGTCCGGGATCCGGTAGGCGCTCACCGTGTTCGGCGACGAGTCCCGGATCCAGAGGACGGAGAACGCATCGCCGGCCGGCGCCAAGGGGGACCCCGGGCCGTAGGTCACCGCGTCGCAGGCGATCGAGTCGTTCTCGCTCGACGATTCCGAGATCTGGCGGTGGGTGAATCCACCCAGGACCTGGCAGGTGCGGCTGTCGATTCGGTAGTCACTCTTGTCGTCTTCGAGCGCCACGTAGATGATGCCATCGCCCGTGACGGTCCAGGTGGACACGCCGCCTTGAGTCCCGCCGAACCCGCTCAACTGGTCCACGAATGCGGTCATGCAATTGGTCTGGAAGCCCCGGCCGCTGATCGGCAGGAAGCCGGGCACCGCCGGCGTGCCTCCACCCATCGTCCAGAGACCACCCCTGAAGATGTCATACGCGAACAGAGGGTCACCGGCACTGAAGTCCCTGCTTTTCCCCTGACCATCGACGACGGCGTGCGTCCCGAACAGCAGCTGTGCGTGTGCCGACACGGGATCGATGGCGTACACCGGCGTCTCGTCGTAGGGCAATCGGGGATCGCCGCGTGGACCGGCAGCGAGGATCGCACTGATCGTCCCATCGGGAAGCCGGACGTCGGCGGCATAGGACAACTCGTAGAGAACCGGCAGCTGGCCGTTGGGAAAGTCCTCTGGGTGGAGCTGAAGGGACGGCGCGGGAGCGCATGTGGCGGCGTCGATCCTGAAGATGACGCCTGGCGCCAGCGCCTCCTGTGTGTAGTCCAGGTACCGGCCGTCGTAGGTGATGCTACCGGCTACGTACGACTGGATCGCACTCCCGTTGTTGATCGGCCCTCCTAGTGCCACCGGCACGGGCACCGCAGCAAGCGGGCACGTCTTCACCTGCGCTTCGGCCGGTACGGGAGGTGGTGGTGGGAGCTGCGTCGCCGACGGGGGAGGTGGCGGCGAGGACTGCTGCCCACCGCCCGTCGAGGACCCGGGTTGCGAGGCCGACCCGGACGAGGTGAACGCGGGAGAGGCGAGCGCCGAGGCGCGGAACGCGATCACGTCATCGCTGAATCCCGGCGGGCCAGGCGGCGCCCACAGCAGCGTGCGGTTGAGGAAGAAGTCGCCGGCCCGGTCGGCGCTGAGCGTCCCGCGCCCGTCCCAGAGCCCATCGAATCCAACCGTGCCGTACTCCAGATTCGGCGGTGCGTCGAAGCGGTGAGCCAGCACCGGAGGCGTGGCGAAGTCGTCGGTGGTGGCGACGACCAGGAGCTGGTTGCGGGACGGTTGGCCGACCCAGACCAGCGTCGATGCGTCCTGTGGATCGACGGCGAGCGTTGCGCCGGGTGCGGGCGGCATCACCGCGGTCCACGACCCACCGTCGTCTCGGCTGCGCAGCCAGGTGACGGTGGCGACGGTGGTCCGGTCCCCCGCCAGCTCGGAGAGATAGAGCGTCCCTCCGCCGCGGTCGGTGACGATCAGGCTCTGCGCCCCGCGCGCCGCGAGAGGAGCGGGAGGGAGGGCCCTCCAGCTGTTGCCACCGTCGCGCGTCTCGAGGATGAGCGGTGGTGTGGGTTGGATGGTTTCGTTCTGCACGTAGTCGGAGTTGAGAACGACGTACGCGTGGTGAGCATCGCCCGGGTCGAAGGCGATGTCGCTCACGGTGAAGTTGGCGCTGGTGAAGGCCAGCAGCGCCCAGTGCAGCCCACCATCGCGCGTCAGGTGCAGGGCGTCGTCGCCGGGATACTCGAGGATCTCCACGTTGGGATCGCTGGGAGCAACCGCGACGAGCGCCCGCTCGACGTTGGCCGCCGAGTAACTCCCGCCGCTTGGAGCGACCTTCGCGGGAGGCAGGCCGGCGTCGGTCGCGGACCAGTGCGCACCGCTGTCCTGGGTGGTGACGACATGCGGTGCCGGTGGGCTGAGCGCCACGCTGTATCCCTCTGTGGTCACGGCCACCACACGGCCTGGCGCGGGGGCCACCACGGTGGAGATCGTCGGTTGGGCGCTGACCAGGGATGTGGAGTCCTGGGGCACCACGTAGACGTCATTCCACGTGGCGCCGCTTCCGGTGATGTCGGCGCGCATCACCCGTGGCAACCCCGCGCCGCTGTCCCCGGAAAGGCCCTGGATGCCGCGATAGATGTGACATGGGTTGCCGGGGTCGACCACAGGAGGCAGCGGCCCGCCCGGGTACCCGCCGTTGAAGGACGTGGTGTACATGCTGCGGATCTCGCTCGGCGCGAGCGGTGGGAACCGGCATGGCGCCGCCACCGATCCCGGCTGCGGGCCAACCTGCGAGGGTGACCCGACCTCGGGCACGGGAGGCAGCGGCAACGGGACGTCGGCCGACGTCGCTGCCGATCCACCAGCCGAGGTGCCGACCAGGACAGCAAGGGAGATGGCGGCCATGATCGCGGGACCACGGCTGGGACGCATGGATCACCTCCCTGGGCTGCGGGGGCCGAGTGCAGCCCTTCTCCCCTACTGACCCATTACAACGGGTTTCCCCACGGTTTCCCTATCAGGGCGCGAGTGAGCGACCCCTGCGTCCTGGGCGTCAGTGGCACCGCATCCGTCGGGGCTGCCACCTCGGGCGCCCGGCCACTCCCGGCGAGGTCACGTCGACCCCCCGTCGTCGCGGCCGGGGTGCTGCGCGTTCTCGACGGGTCAGACGTCCGGCTTGTGACGGTGACGGCGCAATCGCGGTCGCAGTCGGCGCCCCACGGGTCGTGCACGCGGCAGGCGAAGTCAACGCGTGTGCGGGCAGCGGCTCCGTCGCCTACCTGAGCTGGGTGAACCACCCGCCGATCGGGTCTACCGAATGGGGTTGCGCGACGAACACCTCTTGCAAGCACATCGTCCTGAATCTGAACGTTGGAGGCATGACGGGCCTCCCGAGCACGCACGCGGATGAGGTCAATTCGGGACCGATCACCTTCAACTCGGGTGTGGGCACCGGCTGGGGCACGGAGACCTGTGCATATGTGCCAGGAGGCGGGACGTGCACCGCCGATGCCGTCATCAGCTGGGCCGCAGCTCAGTTCAACCCATGAGGGTTCGGGCGGTGTTGAGCGCCGCGTAGCAGGCGAGTGCTACGCGGGCTCCTTGGCCTGCACCGCCTGCGGCAGTCGCAGGCGGCGACGCTCCTCGGTGAGCGCCTCGTCCGGCTGCACGTCGATGATGAGGTCGAGCAGCACCATGCGGTGATCCAGGGCGGCGGACCGCGACAGCTCGATGGCGCGCGTCATCGCGGCGCCGTCCTCCTTGGTCACCGCCTCGATCAGCCGCCCCGCCGCGGAGAGCGCCGCGAGCTCGTCGGGCGCCGTCACGTGCGGCGGAGTGCCGGCACGGCTGCGCAGCCAGCGCACCGCGTCGGCGAACGCCAGGAGCGCGGTTGCCGCCGGCCCCTGGTTGCGCTGCAGCGCCCAGTCGAGATTCGCCTGGGCCGCGCTGGGATCGCCCTGCGCCATCCGATAGATCGCCGAATGCAGTGCAGCGACCGCCGCGTCGGCCGCGTGGGACAGCGCGTCGGCACGCTCTGCGGCTTTCCACATGGTGTGTGAAGCGGTCCGGTAGTCGCCCAGGGCGGCGGCGTGCACGGCGTCGGCAAACCACACCTCGGCCTCCACGGCGGCGCTCCCGATGGCGGCCGCACGCAGCCGCTTGACGAGGTCTGGACCGATGTCCAGGCCCCGAGACACCGCGGCGAGCGTGAGCAGAGAGTACAGGCCTCCGTCGGTGAGCGGATCCAGGGCCGTCAGCGCACCGAGCAGGTCCGCGTCGACTCCGGCCGCGACGGGCACGCCGAGCCGGCTCAGTGTCGGCAGCAACTCGATGGCCAGCGCGCCGAGGCGCGCCCGGTGTGCGCTGTCGTCGTCGGCGAGCGACACCGATCGCTGTGCCGCGCGCACCGCAGCGCTGCCCTGTTCGGAGACCCGCTCCAAGCGGGCGGTCTCCCACCAGTGCCGCCACTGCTCGCGCTGTGGCACTCGGGTGGAGACGATGCGCGCGAGCACGGTCCGCGCCGCATCGATGTCGCCGCTCTCGCGCTCCAGCTCCGCGAGCGTCTGCAGGAGCGCCGGCTCACGGAGCGAATCGAGATGGCCACGCAGCAGGTCGCGCAGCTCGGTGTCGCGGCCGAGCGACCGGAGCAGCTCCGCGTAGAGCAGCAGGAACGAATCGTCGGGTCGTGGGGACGTCGCTTCGAGCACCCGTGTGGCGATCTCCGCGATGGCGTGGCGGCGATCCATGGTGAGCCCCCGCCACCCCGTCGCCAGCAGGGCTTCCCGGGCTTCGCGCACGTCACCGGCCTCGAGCCAGTGGTGGCACGCCTCGACGGTGTTCCCGTCCGCCGAATACGCCTTGGCCAGCTGGCGATGCAGCGACGCCGCCTGGTCGTCGCTCAGCTGATGACGGCAGAACTGTCGCAGCGTGGCATGGAGACGCAGACCGTGCTCGGTGCTGGCCAGCAGGAACTGGCGTGCCAGCCTGGCCAGAGCGTCCGGCACCGAGTCGGAGAGATCCCGGAAGGCTCGCGCGAGAAACGCAGCGGTCACGCCGGCTCGGAGCAGCGAGGCTCCGTTGAGGATCTGGCGCTCGTCTTCGCGCAGCTGCTCGAAGACGTTGACCAGCAGGAACGAGTTGACATCGGGCTCGTCCTGCAGGGCTGCGATGGCGTGGTCCGGACGCGCCGCGTGCGTCAGCATGTTGGCGGCGAAGCGGATCATCTGCGGCGAGCCACCGGTCATCTCCTGGAGCGCGGTGACCTGTTCGTCGGTGAGGTCCGCGACACCGAGCTCCTGGAGCAGCGCCAGGGTTGCGTCCTTGGTCAGGCCGCCGAGGACCAGCCGCTGCGTGTTGGGAATGCGCCAGATCTCGCTCCGGCCCACCAGCAGGACGCGGACGCCTGGGCACTCCTCGGACAGGAGCTGGATCAGGCCGCACACCGGGGCGTTGTCGACGATCACGTCGGAGTCGTCGAAGCAGAGCAGCCAGGGTTGCTCGCCGAGACCGCGCTTGGCCAGGTCGATGGCTCCGGGGAGCCACAGGGGATGCGTCGTCGCCCGCGCCATGAGCTGCTGCAGCCGGTCGTCGCCGATCCCCGCCAGGGCTTCGGCGAGGGTGAGGAGCACCGCCGCAGGGCTGTCGGAGAGACCCATCCGAAAGCGGTGCCACACCGTCGTGAACCGCCGGCTCTCCAGGCTCGCGACCTGGGCGGAGAGGGCCGTCTTGCCGATCCCCGGGGGGCCACCCAACAGGAGAATGCCGTGGGTATGCAGAAGTTGTGCCGCCTCTTCGAGCTCCATGGTGCGGCCCACGAAGCTGCGCAGCAGGGGCGGTCGCTCGCCGGTGACCGGGGCAGGGCCGGCGGGCCGGCGGCCGGCCGCGCGCCGCGACTGCCACAGCGAGGTCAGCTCGTCGGCAAGCTCCTCCGCCGCCTCCTGCCGCACCCGGTAGAACTGACGCTCCGAGAGAAACAGCTTGCGTGCCGCTTCTCCGCGCTCGACGCCCTCCAGGGCAACCAGCCGCAGCAGCTCGGCGCGGCGCGTCCCGGTGGCACGCTCACGCATCCGATCGATGGCCGTGGTGACGTCCCGCGTGGCCTCCGCGAGGTCGGGGACGTGGACGGTGTCGGGCGCCCGCTCGCTGAGCTGCTGCAGCATCCGGCGCATGCGGACCCTGTCGTGGAGCCCCTCCGCCAGCGACAGCGCGACGTACCCTGCGAGCCGCTTACCGTCGACCCACAGTGGACCGGCCACCGTCCGCGGCATCTTCCACCTTCCACAACCGTCTCGACGTCGTCAACCCAGGAGAGGCGTGCTAAAACACCATACAGGATCAATTTGCACCAACCACGTTGTGAGAGTCGATGAGGAGTCGGGAAGGGATGCCGAGCAGTCGTGACCCGAGGGGTGAGAACTACCGCCGCCAGGCGGCAGCGGTCACCGGCCAGCATCTGCTCCATCCCAGCGAGAAGCAGGCGGCGATCGACGCCGTCCCGATGCTGCGACGCCGCAAGGAGCGGACCCGGCTCGAGGAGGAGTGGCTGGCCTCCGAGCAGGAGGCGAGGACCGAGGCCCGCGAGGTCATCGCGGCGCTCGAACGCGCGGCCAACACCTTGGAGGCTGCGCTCGGCAATCTCGCCACGCTGCGACGGCCCCGTCTCTTCGGCAAGGTCGAGGAGGAGCAGACGCGGGTGCAGCGCGCGCTGGCCCGTCTGGCCGAGGCGCGGACCACCACGGCCGCCGGCGACTTCGCCCAGGTGGGCAAGATGGTGAAGGACGTCGAGCGGCTGCTCGCCGCGGTGGGCGGCCCGCTGATGATGGCGCTCAACTCGGAGCTGACCCAGTCTGCGTTCAGCCGCAGCCGCAAGGGAGAGCTCGGCGCAGCCCTGGAGCGGCGCAACGCCGCCCAGGCGGACGGTGAGGCGGCACGCCGGCGGTCGGAGCGCGACGGACTGCTCGCCGTAGTTCCCGTGTACGAACGGCTGGCGGAGTTCCTGCGGCTGACGGCGGAAATCCTCGCCGAGCAGGTGACGACGACCACGGCTCCGCGCGCGCAGAGCGGCGGGGACTCGGTGACCCGGGTGGTGCCGCCCCATGAGCTGGAGACCTTCGACGAGGTCGGCGGCCTCGAGGATGTCAAGGACCGGCTGCGCCGCACCGTCGGCATGATCCTCGAGCGCGCGCGGGATGCCGCTCGCATGGGCGTGGTCCACAACGGCATCCTGCTGTACGGCCCTCCGGGCACCGGCAAGACGCTGCTCGCGCGATCCCTGGCCGGCGAGTACGGTCTCCGCTTCATCCGCTTCTCCCCTGCCGCGGTCGCGTCGTCGTACGCGCACGAGCCCGCCCGCAAGCTCCGCGAGCTGTTCGCCCTCGCCGAGCAGTCCGCGCCCTGCCTGCTCTTCCTCGACGAGCTCGAGATCATCGGCAGCCGGCGCGACGCGGCCACGAGCGCCGACGCCCGCGAGGTCACCACCCAGCTGCTCAACTCGCTGGAGGAGAGCCGCGCCGTCCCCGGCCTCGTGATCATGGGCGCGACCAACCAGCTCGACAGCCTCGACCCCGCTCTCCGCGAGGGGCGCTTCGACAGCCGCATCGCCGTCCCGCTGCCCGAGCTCGAGGCACGCCGGGCGATCATCGAGGTGCAGCTGAAGCGCCGGGCCCAGCACGTCGACTGGACGTCGATCGACCTCGACGAGATCGCCCAGCGGACCACCGGCCGCAGCGGTGCAGCCCTGACGGGGCTGGTCTCCGAGGCGGCCGAGCACGCGCTGCACAACAACGGCCAGATCACCCAGAGCGACCTCCTCCATGCCATCCACGAGCGTTCTGGCCAGGATCGCGCGCAAACCTTCGAGGAGAAGGTGACCTGGGACGACGTCGTCCTGCCCAAGGCGACGCAGGAACGTCTCATGGAGATCCTCACCGTCTTCCAGAACCCCGACCTGGGCCGCCAGCTCGGCGTCGCGCCGCCCGCCGGCGTGCTCCTCTACGGCCCACCAGGCACGGGCAAGACGACCATCGCCAAGGCGCTGGCCACCGAGGTCCGCGCCTCCTTCTACGAGCAGTCCGCCGCCGACCTGCTCAGCAAGTACGTCGGCGAATCCGAGGAGAGGGTGGCGCGGCTCTTCCACCGCGCGCGGGAGAATCGGCCCTCGATCATCTTCATCGACGAGATCGACGCCCTGCTCAAGCGCCGCACCGCGGACTCGGTGGCGCCGTGGGAGGAGCGGGTGGTCTCCCAGTTCCTGCGCGAGCTCGACGGCCTGGTCTCGGGAACGGGCGTGCTGCTGGTCGGTGCAACCAACCGCCTCGACATCATCGACGAGGCCGTGCGCGAGCGGCGCCTCGTTCCGATCGAGGTGCCTCTGCCCGACGGCGCCGGCCGCAGGAAGCTCCTCGAGCTGGTGACCAAGGGCGTGAAGCTCGCCGACGACGTGGATCTCGGCGAGCTCGCCGAGATGACCGAAGGAATGAGCGGTGCGGATCTCAAGGGCGTCCGCAATGCCGCGGGCATGAAGGCGCTGACCCGGGCGGCCCGCGGCGGCAGCGCCGGCGAAGCGGCGGTCGCCGGTGACGACTTCCTCGCCGCCCTCGCCGAGCGCGGAGTGGTTCTCACCCCCGACTGACGCCGGCAGCGGCGGATTCATGGCAAAGGACTGACACGGTGGCCCTAGGGCCGGCGGGCCCCAGCGCCGACCGTTAAGCAGGCGTTAATCGCCCAAAGTGTCGACCCGGCGCCGAAAGGAACTCGGTGCCGGGTTCGTTGTACGGGGCCAGGGAGACCATGGAAGAAGAAGCAGAGACGCCCCGGCGATCGGTTGGCGCGCTGCTCGGTCGCGTCGTCGACCTGGTGCGACATCCGAAGCTCGCCGAGTTCGCGACCGCGGTGCGACGCCAGTTCGTGCGCAAAGGCGGCGGGTCGTCGGGGAACGGCCTTTTCCGCGGCTTGGTGCTCAGCGCGGTGCTGCTGGTCGCTGCATTCCTGCTGGCCATCAACGTCGTCTATCTCAGCGCCCCGACCAACGGCAACCCGGTGCTGCTCAGCGATCTCATCGCCCTCGGCAACAACCAGCAGGTGCACGACGCGACCTTCCTCGCCGAGGACTCGCGCGTCATCGGCGCCTACTGCTCGGTGCCGCTGAAGAACGGCTTCTGCACCGGGGACACCAAGTCCTTCTACACGGACAACCTGCCCTCCGACCTGGAGACGCCCACCCTGATCGGGGTCCTCCAGCAGAACGGCGCGACGGTGCAGGTCGACCAGCAGTCGGCGAAGAGCGTGCTGCGGTTCGTCACCCAGTTCGTGCTGCCGCTCATCCTGCTCGCCAACCTCTTCGGCATCATCTTCCTGGCCAAGTCGGGCCAGGGCTCCATCTCCGACATCGTCGGCTTCGGCCAGCTCGGCGGGGCCAAGAAGAAGAAGCGGTTGAGCCTCAGCACCGACGTGAACTTCAGCCACGTCGCCGGCGCCGACGAGGCGGTCACCGAGCTCCGTGAGGTCAAGGACTACCTCATCGATCCCAAGCGGTACCAGGCCTTCGGCGCCCAACCGCCCAAGGGCGTGCTGCTCTTCGGCCCTCCCGGGTGCGGCAAGACCCTTCTCGCCCGCGCCGTCGCCGGCGAATCGGGTGTGCCGTTCTTCTCGGTGTCGGGTGCGGAGTTCGTCGAGTCGCTGGTCGGCGTCGGCGCTGCACGCGTTCGCGACCTCTTCCGCCAGGCTCGGCTGGTCGCGCCGGCGATCATCTTCATCGACGAGATCGACGCCGTGGGCCGCAAGCGCGGAGGCGGCGCCGGAGGATCCGACGAGCGCGAGCAGACCCTCAACCAGATGCTCGTCGCCATGGACGGGTTCGAGATCACCAGCGGCATCGTGGTGATGGGCGCGACCAACCGGCCCGACATCCTCGACCCCGCGCTGCTCCGTCCCGGCCGCTTCGATCGCCACGTGACCGTCGACGAACCAGACCTGCACGGGCGGCAGGCGATCCTCGATCTCCATGCCGCGGAGAAGCCGATGGCTCCCGACGTGGACATGGAGTACGTCGCCCGGCGGACACCGGGTTTCACCGGCGCCGACCTGGCCAACGTGATCAACGAAGCAGCGCTCCTCGCCCTCCGCGAGGAGCACGTGGAGATCCGGCTGCCGCAGCTCACGGAGGCGATCCAGCGCGTTCTCCACGGCCCTCGTCGCAAGGGCCGGCTGATGACCACCGAGGAGCGCAAGCGGCTCGCCTACCACGAGAGCGGTCACGCGCTGGTGGCCGCCGCGCTCGGCCGGCTCGGCGAGGTCCAGCGCGTCTCGATCATCGCCCGCGGCCGCGGTCTCGGCCAGTCGATCGTCTCCTCCGAGGCCGACCGCGTCCTGCTCACCCGCAGCGAGATGGAGGACCAGCTCACCATCGCGCTGGGCGGAACCGCGGCCGAGGAGGTGCGCTTCGGCGAGCCGAGCACCAGCGCCGAGGACGACATCGAGCGGGTGACCGACATCGCGCGCCAGATGGTCGGGCGCTACGGCATGTCGGTGCACATGGGCAACATCCGATTCATCGGCAAGGACTCCGAGGTGTTTCTCGGCGGCGAGGCGGCGAGCATGGCACCGATGAGCGGCGAGACGATGCAGGCCTTCGACGCCGAGGTCAAGCGGATCGTCGACAGTGCCAAGCAGCGCGCCCTCGACATCCTCGTGTACCACCAGGAGCACCTGGAGAGGGTGTCGGAGCAGCTCGAAGAGCTCGAGACTCTCGAAGGATCGGAGCTCGAGGTGATGCTGGCGCCGGTGCGTCCGGAGATGAACTTCGTGACTGCGGGAGGGCCCGCGACACCGAATGCCAACGGCAGCGAGGGAGTGCGCAGCGCCGCGCCGGCTGACTGAGGGGCGTCATGGTCGATGAGACCAGGGCCGATGAGGCCACCGGTCTGGGCTTCCGTCTGGCACTGCTGGGCGCGGTCGGCCTGGTGGTGGCGTCGCTGGTCGTGCTCGGAATCGACCTGCACAACAACGGACACCGCCTCGCCACCGGGGCGCCGCTGGCAAGCCTCGACACGCCGCAGCTCTTGCGCGTCGCGGCGACGCACGGGGGCTACGACCCCGTGCTCATGGTGAGCCAGAGTGGCGACATGCGAGCTCTGGTGACCGAGCGGGCGGGGTCCTGCGTCGCCTTCGGCGCCGGCCTGGTCCACGGGCCCCCGGTTGCGCTCAGCACACCGGCGAGCACGGTGCCCAGCGGCATCCGCGCTGCGCCGTACTGCTCCGCGGCCCTGCTGCCGTCGGGGGCCCTGGCCTTCGCGGGCATCTCGCCGAGCGGCATCCGCATCGTCGGCACCCTGGACGGCAGCGGGACGGTGACCAACGGCGCACCGCTCCCCGGACCCACGATCGTCTTCGGTGCCATGTGGCAGACCGCAACGCCCTCGGGCGTCTACCTCGTCGCCGAGACCGAGGGGAGCAGGGGCGAGTGCTGTGGGATCACGGTGTGGCACAGCGCCGACGGCGTCACCTATGCGCCGGGCACGACTCTGCCGCAGCCCGTGGGCGAGGCCACCGATCCAGCCACCTTCTTCGGCGCCATCAGCGTCGACCCGGCCACCGCGGCCGGCGACGGTTCTGGCCACGAACGGCTGTATCTCCCGTTCAGCCATGCGGCCGCGGGCAGCGCCGCCGAGCGCGAGCTCTGGCTCGCCACGTCCAACGACGGCGGAGCAACCTGGGCGGACCACCTCGTCGCCGAGGAGCCGGCCGGGGCCACGGTGGCGGCGCAGTACCCGGTGTCGGCCGTCGACGCCGGCGGCAACGTCTACGTCGCCTGGTCCGACATCGGCAGGATCTGGTACGCGTGGTCCAAGGACCACGGCCAGACGGTCGCCGGTGCGCAAGCCGTCGACGCGCAATCGACGCTGAACGTCATGCCGTCGATCGTCGCCGGGGACGCCGGCCACATCGCCATCGCCTGGTACGCCGGCACGGGCACCACGGCGAGGGGTGCGAACGCGCAGAGCGACGAGTGGCGACCGGTGATGGCCGTGAGCGGCAATGCCAACAGCGACCACCCCGCCCTGGCGCGGCTCACCCTGTCCGCCTTTCCCGTGCATCGCGGGAGCGTCTGCCTGCTCGGCGCCGGCTGCGCCGACGGCGGGGACGGTGGCCCCGACGACCCTCGCCTCGGCGCACACCTCGCGCTGGCGCTCGATCCCACGAGCGGTGCGGTGAAAGTCGCCTTTGCCGCGGAAGCCGGCGGGGCGTCGGAGCCCGCGGTTCGCGTCGTCCAGCTGCACTGCGGGGAGCGGATCCTCGTGCGGCCGCCGAAGCCCCTGCCGGCCTGTGGGTGACGCCGAGCCGCTCGTGACATAAGGACGGCGAAACCGGGGCGGCTCGCCGATGGGGCCGGCGACCCCGGGTACATACCGTGATCCCTGTGAATGGGACCGGGGAAGCCGCACCAAGCCCTGATGGGCGCCGGGTTCGGGAGCGCGGCCGGTCCACCACCGCCATGGTCGTCTACCTGACCGTGGCCGGATGCCTGTGCGCCGGGGCGCTGGCGGCAAACATGACCAGGGATTCGTCGCAGCCTGGCCAGGGCCGCGCCGCCCAGGCCGCGGCTGCGCGCACAGCCCACCGATCGAACGGCCCCTCGGGCTTGCACTCGGCGCCGGCCTGGGGGAGCGCAGCGCAGGTCCCGGCGGCCGGCCGCACGAGCCCGGCGCGACTCAACGTCGCCGTGTCAACGCTGCCGGCATCCGGCGCCGCCAACGAGCCCAGCCTCGCCATCGACAGCACCGGCGCCATCTTCGTGACCGGCCCGACGCAGCTCACCCATGCGACGACCGTGTCGGCGAGTCCGCTTGCGATGCCTGTGTCGGCGAGCCCGCTCTGGAAGTCCACCGACGGTGGCGCCACCTGGACCGGGCCGATCAGCACCGAGACCGGCGGGCAGACCGCGACCGGGCTGGGCGGGGGCGACTCCGACATCGTCATCGGCCCCGGCGACAGCATCTACGTCACCAATCTCTGGCTCGGCAATTCCTCGATGTCGGTGTCGACCGACCACGGCAGCACCTTCACCGAGCTGCCGATCGGCCACGTCACGCCGGTGGACGACCGCCCCTGGCTCACCTACGACCCCGCCTCGGGTTCGCTGTACATGGCCTGGGACGGTGCCGGCGCGCTGCACGTCGGCAGGGCCCTGATCGGCGGGACCGTCCAGGTCAACCAGGTCCCGGGCGCCGGTCCCCAGCAGGTCCCGAGCGCCGGTCCCCAGGGGCAGCTCGTGTTCGAGCAGGACGTGCCGGCCGTCCCCAACGAGCCGGATCGGGGCTGCTCGACGTGTCCGCCGGGAACGCTCGTCGTGGATCCCTTCGGAAACGTCGACGTCGCCTTCGCCGGAACCTCCGGCGTCGGCGTGGCTTCGTCCACGGACGGCGGGCTGACCTGGGGGACGCCGGCGTACGTCCCCGGAACTGCCGGCACCAACGCGTCGAATTCGAACGTGTTCCAGATCCTGCGCAGCGACGCCCAGGGAAACCTCTACCTGGTGTGGACGGCGCTGGCCAGCAACGGAAACCCCGCGGTCCTCCTGAGCTTCCTGCCGTCCGGTTCCAGCGCCTGGCACGCACCCATCCAGGTCTCCACGACCCCCGATGCCCTCTTCGGCACTCTCGCGGTCGTGGCGCCGGGCATCGTCGACGTCGCCTACTACGGCAGCACCTTCAGTGGCGATCCCAACGGCGCGCCGCCGTCGACGCGGTGGAACCTCGACCTCGCGCAGGTCCAGGACCTCTTCGGCAGCCCGACCACGACGACCGCCGACGTGCTGCCGAGCTTCCACCACGGAGCCATCTCCACCGGTGGCGCCACCGGAAGCCTGACCGGAACCGTGTCGGGCACGCCCGCCGACCGTCGCCTCGGCGACTTCTTCAGCATCGCGGTGGACGCCGCCGGCCTGGCGAACATCATCACCGCCGCCGACGACGGAAGCGGCACCAAGCTCCAGTTCATCCACGAAACTCCTTCCCCACCGCCGCCGGCCGCTGCGGGTTACAGCTTCGCCGTGCCGCCGCCGGCAGCCACCCCGAGCACCAACGGCGTCACGCAGTTCCCCCCGGTCGGCGGCGGGTCCGGCGTCAGCGCCGGCGCCCCGACGCCGGACGCGTCGATGCCCACTCCTCCAGCACAAGGCACCGGTGCACCGGCCGACCCCACCAAGGCGACCAGTCCGTCAGGACCGAAGTACGCGGGCGGCGTCAGCCTCACGACAACGGATCAGCCGGGCGGCGGCGTCCCCGGACACGGTCCGTCGGTCTGGTTCTACGGGCTGGGCGGCCTGGCTGCAACCGCCGGTCGCTTCCTGCTTCGCCGCCGCCACTAGCGGTCATCCCGGCCGCATCAGGTCCACGGTCCTGGCCGTGCCGGCAACGCGGCCCATCCCCAGGAGCCGGCCGGTCGCCGCGTCGAACACGGTGAGCACCCGTCCCCGCTTCGGGACCCCGGCGACGTCGACCAGGAGTGCGGCGGTGGGCACCGGCACGTCGGCGGTGCAGCTCACTGCAGCGAACGGGGCCGGAGGCGCCGCCGCACCCGTGGCGTACAGCAGCAGCCAGTGCTCCGCCCCGCCCCGACGCCGCAGCCTGCTGACGGGCAGCGTCCATGCCCGCAGCGGTTGCCGGACGAGCGAATCCGCATCGTGCCGCGCCGCGTTCAACCGCGCGGCCATGACGCGGAACTCGTACGCGGCCACTGCCCCTGCGGCGACGACGATCCAGAGCGGGAGCCGCGACCGACCGCCGGCGACGGCGATGGCCACGCCCAGCAGGCCGAACAGGGCGGACCGGCGCGCCTCCCGGACGCAACGGTCGCCGTGCGCCGAGATCGCTTCGGCGGCCTGCTGGGAGAGCTCCGTCGCGGCCGTGTCGTCCGCGCGCACCGTATCGCTGCCCCGTGCCACTGGCGCGGCGCGCCCTTCAGCGTCGTCCATCACGCCGAGGCATGGTACGGCGGCACACGGCTGTCGCCCACCGTACGGAGGCTACCCGCGCCGGCCGGGAATCTGCCGCAGGATGAGCAGGGCGTTGGCCGGTCTCTCGGCCAGGCGGCGCATCAGGTAGCCATACCAGTCGGAGCCGTAGGGAACGTACACGCGGACCTGAAAGCCCGCGCCGGCGAGACGGCGCTGTTCGGCGTCCCGCACGCCCATCAACATCTGGAACTCCCATTCGTCCGGACGGCGTCCGTGTTCACGGGCGAGCTGCTCGGCGGACGAGACCATCTCCGGGTCGTGCGTCGCCACCATGGGATGGGCGCCTCGCGAGAAGAGGAGGTCGAGGCAGCGCGTGTAGGCCTCGCGGATCTCGCTGCGTCGCTGGAAGGCGACCGCGGCGGGTTCGTGGTACGCGCCCTTGCACAGCCGGACCCGGGCACCGGGTGCGCCCAGGGCGTCGAGGTCGGTCGGGCTGCGGTGCAGGGCAGCCTGGACGGCCACGCCGGTGCGCGGGAAGTCGCGGCGAACCTCGGCGACCATCCTCAGCGTCGAGGCCGTCGTGGCCGACCCCTCCATGTCCACGGTGACGTCGACGCCGGATGCGGTGGCGACCTCGAGAATGCGTCGCAGGTTGGCCAGGGCGACGTCCTCGTCGACGAGCTGGCCGAGCGCCGAGAGCTTCAGCGAGACCTCGGCGGCGGGCTCCGGACCGTGACGGGTGAGGGCGTCGAGCAGGTCGAGATACGCGGCGACGACCGACCCGGTGCGAGCCACGTCGGCGACGTTCTCGCTCAGGTAGTCGAGACTGGCGAGGCGACCCGTCGCCTGGAGCCGCGCGGCGGCGGCGACCGCATCGGCGGTGTTCTCGCCGGCGACGAACCGGTCCACGATGCGCCGGGTGCGGCGCCCGGTGGTGGCGCGCCTGCGGAGGCTGTCGCTCCGCGCGGCCAGGAGCAACCCGCTGCGAACGACACTCATGTCGGCATCAGCATTCGACGACGTTGACGGCGAGGCCGCCACGCGCCGTCTCCTTGTACTTGTCCCGCATGTCTGCCCCGGTGTCGCGCAAGGTGCGCAGCGCAATGTCGAGTGAGACGCGGTGGGAGCCGTCCCCCTGCAGAGCCAGCTGTGCAGCGGCGATCGCCTTCGCCGCGGCGATCGCGTTGCGTTCGATGCAGGGGACCTGCACCAGTCCCCCGACCGGATCGCAGGTCAGCCCGAGGTTGTGCTCGATGCCGATCTCGGCGGCGTTCTCCACCTGCTCCGGCGTGCCACCGAGCACCTCGGCCAGCCCCGCAGCGGCCATGGCGCACGCCGAGCCGACCTCGCCCTGGCAGCCCACCTCCGACCCGGAGATCGACGCCGTCCGCTTGCAGATGATGGCGATGGCGCCGGCGCTGAGGAGGAACCGCACCACCCCGTCGTCGCCAGCCCCGTCGATGAAGCGCAGGAAGTACTCGAGCACGGCGGGCACGATCCCCGCGGCTCCATTGGTCGGCGCGGTGACGACGCGACCGCCCGCGGCGTTCTCCTCGTTGACGGCGAGCGCGGACAGCGTGACCCAGTTCAGGACGCCGAGCGGGTCTCGATCGCCGTCCCCGGCAGTGAGGCGGAGCAACAGGTCCGGGGCGCGCCGCCGGACGCCGAGACCGCCGGGGAGGATGCCGTCGGTGGAGCAGCCGGCCTCGATGCAGGCGCGCATCGCAGCACTGACCCGCAGCAGCCCGCGGCGGATCTGCTCCTCGTCGCGCCAGGTGCGCTCGTTGGCAAGCATCACGCCACTGACCGCCAGGCCCGCCGACCTGCACTGCGCCAGCAGCTCCTCGCCAGTGCTGAAGGGGTGAGGGACGTGGCTGTCGTCGCCCTGCTCGCCCTCTCGCTCCGTCGAGGCGTCGACGACGAAGCCTCCGCCGACCGAGAAGAAGATGTCGGTTCGAAGCGCTTCGCCGGCGACGTCGAGGGCGGTGAAGCGCATGCCGTTGGGGTGCGTGGCCATCCGTTCGTCGGGGCGGAACAGGAGGTCGTGCGCCTCGTCGAAGGCGATCCTCCTCGCGCCGAGCACGCACAGCTCCCGACCCGCTCGGATCTTCCTCACCCGAGCCTCGATGGACCGCGGATCGACATCCTCAGGCGTCTCGCCTTCCAGACCCATCAGGACCGCTCGGTCGGTTCCGTGGCCACGCCCGGTCGCGCCGAGCGACCCGAGCAGCTCGACTCGCACGGCGTCCGTCCGTTCCAGGAGACCCGTTTCCTGCAGGCGTCGGGCGAAGACGCGCGCTGCCCGCATGGGTCCCACGGTGTGCGAGCTCGAGGGACCGATGCCGATGGTGTAGAGGTCGAAGACGCTTGTTGCCATGCTGATCAGGGAAGGAGGGCGCACCGCGGAAGTAGCAGTCTCACCGTCCACAGCCGTTGAGGGCGGCGAGCGCCGACGCCGATACGATGCAGCCCGACCGGCATCAACACGATGAGGAGCCACAGGGGGATCGACCGCGGTGCGCCCGGGAATGCTGTCAACGTAACCCACGGCCACCCGCCACCGCACCCGACGCTTGCCAGCTGCGCGCCAGGGTATTGCCACGAGGCGCTCAGGGACCGTCCGCACCACGGCCGCGGACCGCCCGGCACTCGGTGCCGGCACGGGCGATGCCGAAGGGGGCGGCGACGTCGAGTCGACGAGTCCGGGAGCGGCGGAGCCACGCTGCATGAGCTGGTCGGCCAGGGTGAGCCTGCTCGCCGGGTACACGCAGCCGCTGCCGGTGACCTGGCCGTTGGCGGCGGAGCTGCCCGGGGTGACGTCGCTGTAGGGATTGCAGTCCTGCGGCGTCTGCGGCGTGGGGGACTGGCCGCCGATCAAGGCGACGTAGTTTGGCAGGCTCTCGTGGGCGATCCCGTAGTAGTTGGGGATCAATGACGATGACCCCGGACTTCCTGGCTTGGACGCAGAGGGGTCTGGGGTGGGGGATCCGAGTCTTCCGGGTGTCCCGAACACGACCGTGGATATCGTGGATTCGGGACCGATCACGTTCAACTCGGGCATGGGAGCCGGCTCGGTCACGGAGACCTGTGCATTCGATCCGCGATCGACCAACGAAGACTGCAGCGCCGATGCCGTCATCACGTGGGCCGCAGCGCAGTTCCACCCTTGACGGTTCCGGGTTGTTGAGCACCGCCGCAAGGGGTCGATGCTTCCCGAGCTGATCGCGTTGGCCATTCGCGACTGGTGCCGTCTCCTCGGCGCCGGGACGGCCTACATCGAACCGGGCAGCCCCTGGCATAACCCGTTCGTGGAGAGCTTCAACGGCCGGGCTCGCGACGAGCTGTTCGCCCGCGAGGTCTTTCGACAGCGTCATGGAGGCCCGAGTGCTCTTCGAGGACTGGTGCGACATCTACCATCGCCACCGCCCGCACAATGCGCTTGGCTACTTGCCGCCCGCGGTCTTCGCGGCGGCGCTCAACAACGCCGAACCCTCATAGCGGGTGGACCACCAAACGGGTTCCGGTCAGCAGCAACGGCGCCAGCAGCGACTCGGGGCAACCCCGATTGCCTTGTCGATGGCACGTCCGCAGTCCGCCGAGCCCATCGAGGCGTACAGCGATAGGCGGGCTTCTACTCCCGCCGGCGCGGTCGACGAGCTCGTGCCCACTCCCACCGCGGGCGGCGAGCGCCGAGACCGAAGCCGAGCATCATCAAGGCTGCGGTCACGGCGAGTGCCGGGACCGCACGGGTTCGTCGC
>Ga0070739_10001472_pt1 | contig 35372 bp, 32 predicted proteins | sample Coa_R1_7_FD_66445 | JGI IMG/M metagenome (GOLD analysis project Ga0070739, IMG submission 66445) | Surface soil microbial communities from Centralia Pennsylvania, which are recovering from an underground coalmine fire - Coalmine... | ecosystem: Environmental > Terrestrial > Soil > Unclassified ...
CGAAACAGCTGTTTCCGGTAGCCGATCAATCTTATAACGGTGACGCCTATCGCGCAGATCGCATAAACGCGCTCTAAGCTCCTACGCTGGCCGGCCATTCCTCAATTCCGGCCAGCGCCAGTGCCGCGCCGAGCAGGGCTAGGTTCTTCGTGAAATGGAAGAAGTCGTTTTGACGCGCGTCCGGGTCTGCCGTATTCCAGAAATCATGAAACAGCGGCGAGACGCTAGCCAAAAACGCGATGATTGCGGCGGCGCCGATTTTGGGCCGGAGCCCCAGCACGATACTCGCGCCGCCAACAATCAGAGTAATCCCTGAAGCCATGACGGCCGTTTCGGGTTCGGGCAGGTTTTTCGCTGCCGCATCTTGCCCGAGCCTTTTCTTCTCCTTGAGTTGGTGGATTCCGACGTAAAGGAAGAAACCGCCGAAAATAAAACGGCCGATCAGGAACGCAGCTTTCATAGCGTGTTGTCCTCGTGCGTTGGATTCAGAACCATGTATAAGTGTTGCTGCTGCAACCTGCCGCCGGCGAATGTTCGATATCGTATTTTCGGATCGATCACCTCAGTAGTCTTGCATCTCCTTTCTGACAATGGCGACGAGCAGGGCTAGAAAAGAGTAACACCCAAATCTTGCGATACAAAAATACTCCCGCTCCATCAAACCTACATGCCAACGCTTGTTGGCGAACGCTCGTTCACTTGTTCGATGTGACACACTCCAGCCGGTAGGCGAAAGGCGGTATGCAATGAGAATCTTTGTAGCAGGCGCAACTGGCGCTATTGGGCGTCCGTTGATCTCCGCTTTAGTTGCCGCAGGTCATGATGCGATTGGCATGACCACTTCAGAAGATGGCCTAAGAACTTTAAGGGACAAGGGTGCTGACGGCGTCGTGGTGAATGCGCTTGATTCTTCCGGGATAAAGAGCGCAATAGAGAAAGTACGGCCCGATGCTGTTATCGAAGAGTTAACTTCACTGCCACGAAAATATACGCCCGAGGAAATGCGTGCCGCTGCCCCCCGCGATCACAAACTCAGACTTGAAGGTGGGCGAAATGTACAGGACGCGGCGCAAGGCGCAGGCGCGCGGCGCTACATTGTGCAGTCCACTGGTTTTTTCTATGCCCCGGGTCCCGGCTTGGCGGCAGAGACAGACCCGCTGGCGATGAATGCGTCGCCTGCGATTGCTGGCAGTGTGCGGACTTACATGCAGATCGAGGAGCGAGTACTTGGTGCGCCCGGTCTGGAGGGAATCGCCCTGCGCTACGGGTTTTTTTATGGTCCGGGAACATACCATGATCTCGCGAGCGGGAGCGTCACGGAACAGGTACGCAAACGGGAATACCCCGTGATCGGCTCTGGTCAGGGGGTATATGCGTTCGTGCACGTGGAGGATGCCGCGGCTGCAACTGTAGCCGCGCTCGAAGGCGACCCAGGCGTCTATAACATCGTTGACGACGATCCTTCTGAGCTGGAAGTTTGGCTGCCGGCATTTGCGAGCGCAATTGGCGCGCCGGAACCGCCACGCATTAGCGAAGAGGATGCGCTGAAAACTGCTGGACCTGATTCTGTCTATTACGCAACGCAGCTGCGAGGCGCTTCGAACTTAAAGGCAAAGCGCCAGCTTGGCTTCGCACCGAGAAGACTGGAGTGGCTCGCAAAACGGTCTGCGACCGCCTGACTAGCGGCTGACGAACCATCACAAAAGTATGCAACGCAATCGAGTTACGCATGAACACAAAACAGAGCTGACTCAGAGTCACCCATGAATACCGGCGCCACTTCCAGGCAAAATGACGACATGCCGATCCCTCGCGAAGGCATTCTCGTTACCCAGCTGCTTATCGTACGGGATGTTGCCCGGTCTAGAGCGTTCTATTGCGACATTCTCGGCGCGCACGCACTGCGAGATGGATCTCCCGCGATTCTGCGTTTCTTTAACACTTGGCTCATCCTCTCTCCTGAGGGAGAGGCGACAGACGATAGGCCCGGTGTTGATGCGCGCGCGCCCGGCGAAGCGAAGATTCTCACCAGCGCATTGAATTTGAGAGTCGCCGATATCCAGGACATATATGAACGGTGGCTGAGCCGAGGCGCGGATTTCCTCACACCGCCAAAGCAGCACGCTTCCGAAATTCGCTGCTATCTACGCGATCCGGACGGTCACCTTATTGAGGTTGGCCAGGCAACTGGAACTTACGCATGACACGGCATCTGAAATCGTTTCCGATGTGCTGATGGCCGGACCGTCTGCGGGGGGAGTTCGAATGAATTCAAAAGTCACTGACGTGTTAATTGTTGGGGCTGGCCCGACTGGTCTGACGCTTGCTGTTTCGCTGCTCGCACGTGGCCGTCAGGTCACTATCGTAGACAAACTGAAAGAGGGTGATAACACGTCGCGCGCAGCTGTCGTTTATCCTGGCACGCTGGAGTTGCTCGATCCGTATGGCGTAGCCGAGCGACTAGTTGCACGAGGCATCCGGACGCCAAAATTCACGATACGTGATCGTGACCACGTGCTGATGCCCGTCCCATTCGATAAATTGCCGACTGCCTTTCCATATGCTCTGCTGGTATCTCAAGCGGCCACCGAGGCAGAGTTGCTGAAGAGATTGGAGCAGCTCGGTGGAAATGTGCTTCGGCCATGCGAGGTCACGAGGATCACGGAAGAAGAATCCGGCGTCACCGTGGCATTTAGCGGAGGCGACACGATGCGCGCGCGTTTCGTTGTAGGAGCGGACGGAGTGCACAGTTTCGTCCGGCAGCAGGTGCAGATCGCTTATGAGGGCGATAGCGCTGGAGAATCGTACTCGCTCGCCGATGTGCGGTTGAAGGGAGGCGTTCCCGACGATGAGTTGGTCGTGTATTTCTCCCCTGCCGGACACCTCGTTGTCTTGCCGCTGCCCGGCAGCATTCATCGCGTCGTAGCACACGTCAAGGACGCCCCCGAAAACCCCGATATTCCGTTCTTGCAGGAATTGCTCGATACCCGGGGCCCAAAATCGGAGCGCACCGTCGTGCACGAGGTGTTTTGGGGTTCGCGGTTCTTGACCCATCACGCACTCGCGCAGCGCTTTCGCACGGGACCCATTTTGCTTGCGGGCGACGCCGCTCACGAACACAGTCCTTTAGGCGGTCAAGGTATGAACCTTGGTATTCACGATGCTATCGCCCTGGCGCGGGCACTATCGGCCGTGCTTGGAGGCGCAACGACCGACCTACTCGACTCCTATGGTGAGGCACAGAATCGCATTGCAAAAGGCGTTATCAACGTCACCGACATGCTTACGAAAATCGCGACCACGAGTGAGCATCTGCGGGGAATTCGCAACGTGATTGTGGATGTGCTCGACCCCATGGTACATAGCCGTCTCGCCTGGCGGTTATCACAACTCGGCTACGAGAAAGAAATTCGCGAAAACATTCAACTCATTTAGCCAGACGGCATGCGCCCTAGCCACCTTCTAAAGCGTATCGAGATAAGCCTGAATGGTTGCACCGATCTTCTCTTCAATGAAGTCGTGCGGCATCGCGGTTACCTCGGGGTATTTCAACACATATCGTAGGAATGCGAGCCCGATCATCTGCGTGGCGACAAGGGCGGCACATTGCTCCGCTTTCTTCATAGCGCAATATCGCTTTATGAATGGCACTAATTGAAGCTGAAAGATGTCGTGCATACGCTTGGCGGCTGAGTTATGAGTTGCGGCAGAACGAAGGAGGAGCTGCATGTCGGACTTTGTTTCCCAGCGCTTTAGAAAATGCGCTACCATCGCGCGACCTAAATTCTGACGATCAAGTTTTCCGAGATTCGGCAATTCCAGGTCGAAGCTGGTCGCCGCTTTGAAAAGCTTCTCTTTGTTCTGGAAATATCGCATCACCATGGAGGGGTCGATTGCGGCTTCCGCAGCCACGGAGCGAATCGTCGTCCGCTGATACCCATGTGCCGCAAACAGACGCTTCGCTGCCGAAAGTATGCGGGCTTGGGTTTCGACGGACGTGTGTCGTTTCATGTCTCACTACATAGTAGAGGAGAAGGGCTTTTACAAAGACTCGCTCGGCGACGTTGAGATGCTTGAGGGGTCCTTCACTGCCGCTGGGATCTTTTAGCCTGTCTGATCAAGTCTGGCTGGCCGGCACGAACGCTGTACCAAGAGTTGTACTGCGCCCGCGGCGAAATGGAGAACCGCATTAAAGAGCAGCTTTCTTTGTTTGCCTCGCGCGTGAGCGCCGAAACTTTACGCGCCAATCAGCTGCGCCTGTACTTCTCGGCGCTGGCTTACCTGCTGCTGCACGGCTTGCGGCGGCTCGGGCTGGAGGGCACGGAACTGGCCCGCGCGCAAGCGCACACGATTCGGCTGCAGTTACTCAAGATCGGCGCGCAAATCCGGGTTACCGTTCGAAAAGTCTGGATCTCGCTGGCCTCCAGCTTCCCGCGGCAAAACATTTTTGCGCTCGCCTGGAATCAACTCCGCTGCTGAGCACCAGCAGCCGCCGAAAAAAATTCGCCGCCGAGTGGTCCTTCGGGATCAGTGTCGCGGAATTCGCACCCGACCACAGCGTAATCGCGCCACAACGGCTCTCTGAGCATGTGTTTCGGGCTGACTTCTGGCCGCGGCATACCCCCGCCGCGTATAACCTCACCCAAGCCAGAGCTTTCAAGCATCCCAGGTCACGGATTTCAAAGTTTGTGAGAGATTGCGGCTAAGTTGCAATGAAGTCAGTTCTCCTCAAATCCCGCATTCTCGAACTTTAGCGTCCGGCAATTCTCTGTGACCGTTCGCACCACGTTGTCGGGTGCGCCTGAAGGGACTTCAGCATTGATTTCGATTGTCACCGATACCTTGGCGTCGAGCAGGCTGGTCAGGTGCTGGACCACAGACTCGGCGATTACACCAACATCGCGCGAGAGCCGAGTTGCATCGACGTCGACGACGCCGTGAAAACGGCGAGGTGCGCGCGGACGCGTTGCGGTGGGCTGCGCCGCGGTGGTGGCAGTAGACGGGTATTCGGCCAGTGTTCCCGGTGTGGCTGCCGGTGGAGGTGTCGTCACAGACGCGGCGGCCAAATCCTTTTCGATCTGCGCGGAGGCTACTTCCGGTTTCACGACAACGCTACTGGAATCCAGGCGTACGACAGAATGTGTGTGAGGCGGATTCGATAATCCGCGATAGCATCCGGTTGCCGCGTCATATGAATCGGCGTAGGCGAACGTATCCTGCCGCCAAGTCAGCCGGTGGATGCCGTCCTGAATGGCGTCTAGAATCACCTGCGCGTTCTTCACGCGTGGCAGGTAAAGATATTTTGCGAAATCATCAATGAGCTGCTTGATGCCGACGTGATCACCACGCCACAGCGCCGGAAGCTGATCAAATTCAGCGCGGAGGCGAGGCCCTCCCATTGAAACGAACAACAACTCTTCTCTCACAAGACGCTTCGAGGCTCGAACTGCGAGCGGCTCCTGGCCTTGCAACCGCAGTTCCTGCCATTCTGTGCTTGGGAACTTTTCGCCGGCTACCGGTCTTCGTTGACCCGGAACGAGTAGCCATTGATAACACTCGGGCAGGCGGATTCGAACAGTATCTGACGCTGATTTCAACTTGTCTTTTGCTCCGTCAGCTTGAGCCATGTCTACGTTGAGGGTTTTGCGCTCGAAGATGTCTTTCACAATCGATTCCCAGGCAAGTTCGAGCCGAATCGCCTGCTCCAGGTCCGGCCATTTCGGTTGATCGGCCGCCAGGAATACGAGCATATTCCCGCAGTTCCGGCCTGCACCGCCCTTTTCGAGGATCTGCACTGCTTGCAGTCGAGCCGGACTGCTTTCTTGTTTAGGCGCGTGCGGATACTCCGGCCCCAGAATCACCAGGCGGGCTTCCGGCTCGTCCAATACCTCATTCGCGCTTGCCGGACACACCTGCACACGCGCGAAATCCCCGCGTTTATTTTTGTCTTCGTGTTCCTTTAAGTGTTGCCGTGCTGCTTCGATCACTTGATCCATGGACAGCGCGGCAGCACGCTCCTGCGCCAGGCGCGCCACGCTAGCTTGTGTGGAGTACCAGTAACGGCTGCCGTCCTGATAGAGATAGGTCGATTGGTCGTAAAGCTTGCGAAGCGCGTCGCCGAAGGTGGCGGAAGTTTCGCCGGGCTGGAAACAACCCAACTTGATGCGCCGGTCTTCGATACCTTTCTTGGCGGCGTCCATTGTTGGCGCAGAACCAATATAGAGCGTGCGCGCTACGCGGCGGCAGGCCGAAAATCGCCCGAAGACTGGATTTTCGCGATCCAGTCTGAGCGGCAGCGAGTTCGGGCCATCAATATCCTTCTCGATCACGAACTTCCATTCCTGTGGCAAATAGCGGATCAATTCTTCCTGTACTGTTGGCGCGTCGACTGGAACGCTCGCCGGCAGAATCAGCAGGTTCTTGTCTTCGCGTATCCAGAGCTGGTGAATGATGGACGACATCAGTCGCAATACGCCGCGCGTGCGCTGAAATCCTTCGAGGCTGGCCCAGTCGGTATAGAGCCGGTCGAATAGTTCGGGGTGCACTGGATAAGCCCGTTGCATCCGGCGCTCGTAATCAGCTTGCGTGGCCTCTTCTGGAAATTCTTTGTGACTCTTGCGGTAATCATCGAGAAATGACCGGATCACGAGATCGCGAGACTTGAGCGCTTCGGGGTCGGTGACGTGCTGGAATAGTCTGCGCCGGACAATCTCGAAGCTTTCCTCAGCGCTTGCCGGACGCCACGCGACAGCAACGCGCTGCATCAGGTTCTTCAGTTGCGCAAGCGCGACTTCGCCGCCTTCTCCGCCAATTTCGTTCTTGCTAGCGGGAATGCTGGCAACCAGCAGCGCGTTATCCACCAACTTTGCGGCTTCCGTTAAACTCTGCACAAATGTGAACTGAACATCGAATGTGCCGCCGAGAATGTCTTGCTTTCCGTATAGCTGGCGAGTATAGGCGATCCACTCATCAACCAGAATGAGGCAGGGCGAATACTTTTTCAGCAGTTCGCGTAATTCATCTCCGGGGCTGGTACAGGCTTCGTCGGCATGGCGAACCATTTCGTACCCTTGTTTGCCGCCGAGTTGCCAGGCCAGTTCGCCCCAGAGCGTTCGCACTTCGGTCCCGTCTTTTTTACGATGCACTTTGCCCGGCGTGATGCGGTTGCCAACGAGAACGGCACGGTTCACCTTAGTAGGTAATGAGAGCGCCATCTCGCCGGCGACCGTCTCCATGCCCGGCAGTTGCCCCACAGGCACACCGGCGAACAAGTGATACAGCGCCAGCATGGAGTGCGTTTTCCCGCCGCCGAAGTTCGTTTGCAACTCCACGACGGGATCGCCGCCCTGCCTGGATAGCCGGCGAATTGCGTTCTTGAGCAGAACCTGCAGACCTTCCGTGATAAAGGTGCGCCGATAGAATTCAATCGGGTCACGGTACTCATCGGACCCTTCCCCGAGATAGACCTGCCATAGATCGGCGGCAAACTCAGCTTGAGCGTAGCGCCCGGAAGCTACGTCGGGATGCGGTGTGATGATGTCGCGCCAGGGTTTTAGCCCGCCTGCAGGTCGGCCCTCAACCGCAACCGAGGCTTCTTTCCGCTTCTCCCCTCGAATCTGTTCTTCAAACTTCAATCGCAGAAGTTCGGCTTTCATTTGCTCGACACTCGAAGCTTCGGAAGCAGAAATAGCGGTTAGCAACCGTGCCACGGAATCCAGCGCTCGGTACGCGTCGTCCGTGGAGAAGGATTTCTGATGCGCGTACTTATTACGGACATCGCGCAGCTCATTTAATATGGTCCGCTCCGATGGACCGAGCGTCTTTTGGAAGCAGTCCTTCCAAAGGTCCAGCATCACCGATATGAGTGCCTGAACATCCCAGTTCAGAGCGCCGTTCTTCGCCTGGAGAGATCTTGTCTGCCAATCAGGGAAACTCGGCATAGCGACATCCACCCACCGGTTTTTGTAAATGGCTTTCAATTCCCGCTCGACAAACGGGCCGAGCCCCGCTTTCAGTTGATCGAGCCCTCGCCCGACACGCTCAGTATTTGTGATTGCCATCAGGCTTCTCCAACCAGTGCAAATTCCTGGGCACGAATAGAGGGCCAGGCTACAACTAACGAGTTGTAGTGCCCGGCTTCTTCGGCCCATCCTTTACGTTCGCAAAGTGTATACAAGCGATACGCCAGTTCGCGCGCGGTTTCCGCCATGCTGCCCGCTTTCGCCGCCAACTCGCGCGCACCATCTTGTCCTTTCGTTTCGAGCATGCGAATAAGTTGCTGCGTAACCTCCCAAACTGTGACCCGCACCGTCGTAGATGGGTCCCAATCCTCGGGAAGTTCTTCGCGCTTTAGCAGCCGGACCTTCCCGGCACGCGATGAAACGATTCCGGCGTGCTGCATACCCTCCACGCTGAGCGCCTTTGCATTCGCGAGTGTGTTCGCATCGCCAAACAGCCCTTCGCCAAATTGATACTGTTCAAACCAGGCGAGTGCCCAACGCGTTTCGGAATCGTAGTCGCTTTCCTGTTCACTCAACACTTCATCGAGTGCCTGATTGATCAGCCCGAGCGCAACACGTACCCGCATTGAGCTGCCATCCGATTCGATAACCTTCTTATATCGGGAAAAGATCGCCATACCCGGTCCAATGGCTGCCTGCTGGAGATCGACGGCCGGGATGTTCTCTTTTTGAAGAAGTCGAATGGCCGGGCCGAGTTCGCCTTTCAGGGCGGCGAGAAAGTCCTTTCGTGTACTGACCCGCGCGGAGTCGGCGCGCGGGCGACAGACGAGGACGATTGAAGAGGCAAGCGCATTGGAGCCGATTGAACGTGGTCGATTGCTCAATTCGCTCCGCATGGGCCACGTGCCGCCAATTTGAAAATCTGCGCGAAGCAAACCTTCCAGCATTGTTTCCCAACCGGTAGAGACGGTTGCACCTATATCGCCACTCTCTGGATCATCCTCCGTCTCGGACTGTTTAAACGCATAGAAGACTGTCAAGGGATAGTCGGAATCCTGATGTGCTCGGATGCGCTTCATCGCCTGCGCAAAACCAGACTCGAAGAACTCGCGGGCTTTTTCCTTATCTCCCTCGAATCGGAACGGCGTTGCTACAAGCTCTTGCGACTTCGGCACCAGGAGAGTGTTGAAAAGATCGGGGTGCACGGAGGAGAGACAGCGGCGTAGCCAAACATAAAAAAAGTCCGATAGATCCGCATAAGAAATGTTGTCGTAATAAGGTGGATCTGTCGAGAACGCGAACTCGCCAGACCGCAATTCTGAGGCGTCCAGTTGCTGCACTTGAGCCTTGCCGATCGACGGAGTCGTTTCCAGTGCTTTTGTTAAATTGCCGAGACTAACACGAAAATCCCCGGCCGAATTGCTGAAGACGTTCGCTTCTGCGAAGTCCCAGAGCATGGAAATCGCCTGCTTTGTAAAGAGATGCCGGACCTGAGTTTTGGTGTTCTCCCACATGCAGAGTGAGTTATCGATATCGCTCAGTCGGCTCACACCCAACGCCAAATACGTTGCTATTGCGTCGGCGTATCCCTGACCCGCTCCGGCTGCGATTGCCTGCCCTCTTGCTTCGCCTACTAGGTCCGAAAATGTTGTTAAGGCAACTAGCTGGCGTGGGGTAAACAGATCTCTGTGCCGAGTCATTCCATAACCCTGAACGCGAAAACCCAACGCTTGTTGAGGCAATTCGGTATCCGGCACCCAATTCGGCTCTGCGTCGTGCGCTATCCGAGCGTGTTCTTCGTTTGGATCCAAATACACCCGTTCGCGAGTACCCTCCGCCACAATCGCCATTAGGTTCGCTCTCATCCTTCCCGCACGCCCCTCGACCCGTATGTGATCAAATGGCACCTTCGTCCCGCAAACGAGGCATTGAGCTCCGTTACGATTCACGGTACCCTTCGGCGCTTTGCCCGCGCCAATCCGCACTCTGAATCGGACTACCTTTGCAGTGTGATCAATTTCCGGCTCAATCCATGCCGCTTTGCCGTCCTTTTTTGAGAGCTCCCACTTTCCGGTAAGGGGCATCTCGGCTTGGCAAGCCGGGTTCGGGCATTTCACCGTTCGTGCCCAAATCCAGGCGATCACAGTCGCTTCGCTTCCGTCCGGCAGCTTCACCGGCGGATAGAGATGCCCGATTCTCTCGTGTGCTTTCTGGCGCATCCACTCGCCGTAATAACGAACATCTTCGGCCAATCCACGCGCACCGGGATAGGCCGAATCTTTAAGTCCCTTTTTCCGAGCCTCGGGATTGATCGGTGCACGATTCGCGAACTTGGGCGGGATTTCAATCAGGGCCTTAGTGATCAGTACCGCGACCGGATTCAAATCGCTGGCGTGCGTTTCGAGTCCAAGCCGTTGGGCTTCGAGCGGGATGGAGCCGCCGCCGCAGAACGGATCGTAGATCGCGGGCGGATTGCCGCCGGTCGATTTCAGTATTTCCGCTTTGGCCTCGTTCAGCACAGCCTGGTTGTTGACGTTTTCCCACGGGACAAGCCGCTCGATAATGTCGAATAACCGCTGGCGCTCCCGTTCCTGATGTTCTTCGGTTGGGAACTGGTCCGGATGGCTGGATGGATCGTCAACAAGCGAGGCGAACAGCACCGCCCGGCAAGTGGACAACGGCTTGCGCGACCACCACAGGTGCAGCGTGGAAGGATGGCCATGCCGAATGGCTTTCTCTTTAGCCGATGCTTTGTTGATGGCTTCTAGGGGCAGCGCGACTTCAATCAATTTCTTCTTCATTCACCATCTCCCGTTTCCGTTTGCACGCGTATTGCACGAAGAATGCGCATTGGGTTCGAATTGGCGTGCATATAAGTTTCTGAAAATAAAGCGCATCTCTGAAAGAATTGCTCCAAGATTGCTCCTAATTGCTCCATTCTTTTGGATTCGGAGCAATTCCGACACCCGCGGCGGCCATGTGCCACCGGCCGCCGCGCGTCAGCCCCGAAAGGGTCACACGTCCTTCATCCCGCAACTCCTGCAGAAGAGTTTGTACTTGCTTGCGAGAGAGCTCTCGTAGCACATCTTGCAAGTCGGCGAGTTTCGCGCCTTCGGGTTCTGACTCCCGGATATGTTTGAGCAGTAACTCCTTCTGCGTTTCGCGGTCCAGGCCTTTCGCGCGCGTGTATTGACCGGTGCGGCCAAGAAAGCTGTGGAAGCGTCTCGACAGGATGTAGCGAACGCCTCTGCCTCTTCCAATGCGCTCGACGATGCCTTGCTCAATCAGATGATCCAGCCTAGGCTTCAGCGAATCGGGAACGGTCCGGTCGCGCTGGAGCTGGTTTAGAACGATCAGATCCGCAGTATCGAATGAGACCTGTTGCTCCTGCCCCACTCTTTCGAGAAACCGAAGAAACTGAGGATTCTGAACCTCGCCGTGAAGCGTGACTGAGACTTGATAATCATCGGTGCCCGTGAAATCCGGTACCGGTTTGCCCTCTTCTATGAGATTCCGATAAATAAGATCGATTCCCTGGCCGGAACGCTCAACCAGCCGGCACCGGGCACATGCCTCGGCAACGCGCCGGTTCCGAGGGGCTTGACGATCCAGCATGTTTTCCAAAGTAATTCCGTTTGGAAGTCCGCCAGGGCTGACGACAATGAGCTTTCGTGGGTATTGGCGGATAAACACAGACCCGGCAAGCCGGTAATCGCGGTGGGTGACTGCGTTCAAAATCGCTTCGCGAACGGCGCGCTCGTTGAAGGTGGGGATTTGTCGAACGAACAGGCCATCTTCGTACTGCTGTACCTCGTTGCGAAGGTTGATTAGACTCCAGAGTTCGTCCAGAATACCGAAGAAACCGTGCCGAAACTCTTGCCGCTGCTGATAAGGAATGGAGGTTTCAGACGAACGATATTCAAAAATAACTTCGGCTTGCCCGAGATACCGGCCGAGCGCAGCGTGGGTACCGAAGAGAATCAGGGCAGCGTAGGTGAGCTTGCCGCCGATCAGGAGTTCGGCATCTTCGAGGCGCTGCTGCAAAGAAGCGCGCGGCGCAACCGATTTAGCATTTCTTTCGCTCCAAAGCGAGAGGAAGCGCTCAACTGAAGCCGTATCGAGATCGTCGAGCGTGGCCCCGGAATAGATTTCGGCGCTGAAATCGGGGCCGCTTTCGAGCAGTATCCGCCGGAGCTCATCTTGCGTCATGGGGCGAAGATCGTCCCCGGCGCGCATCCAATACGCGCCATCGACCTCCAGAGGCATCCCGACCGGGCGGCTTGGCACGCGAAATATAAGAACGCGGCCATTAGGATGCTGAAGCTCTTCGACCTCTATCTTCAGTCGTAGGCGGTCCACCAGGCCGGCAACGGTTCGCTCAGGTTGATCGAACGCGTGTGTGCCAACGACTTTGCGGGGCCGCTTATCCGAAACGCCGAGAATAATTCTGCCGCCGCCTTCATTTGCTAGCGCAGCACAGTACTTCACTAGCTTGTCGAAATGGAAGTTTTGTTTAGCCTCTTTGAATTCGAGGTGTTCGCCTTCCCGTGCGCGTAACCATTCTTCGAGATCTTGAATGGAAGCGGTCACGCGATCAGCTCCGCCCGCTTCAACAGCTCATTGAGCTTGTAGTTGACGCTCTCCACGGAAAACTCCGGCTCCTGCTGAAACGGTCTGCGCAAGTAGTGGAGCCGCGAATCCTGGCCGTCGATTTGTGCGATCGCGAGAATGAAATCCTCGGGCTTGTTCAATGCAGTCAGAATTTCATTCCGGCTGACCGTGACGGTTTCGGCGTCAACCGTGCGCCCCTTTACTTCGATAAAGCGGAGCTTGCCGTCTCCAGGCACGCGCGATTCGATATCGTAGCCGCACTTCTCGGCGCTGACATCGCGGGGCTCAAAGCCTAAGCTCCGCTCGGCGGCGATGACGGCTTGCATGGCGGCTAATTCGATCCGGCGGCGGTCTTCGTAAGATGGCTCGGGTTGCGGCTCCGTTTTGACGGCGTATTTTTCGGGCGCGAGCCGCTTCAGTAAGCCAAGCGGAACGATCACCGCGCCACCAATGGCGACGGGGGGCAGCGGCGAGATCTGCCGTTCCTGCTCTAGTTCCGCCATGCGCTTTTGCAGTCGCGACTGAAGCTCGTCCGCTCGCTGGCGGGCTTTGGCCGAATTAACCTTTGCGTTGACCTTCCCGGCCAGTTCCTGATCCTTCAGTTGATTCGCCCGATGGTCCCAATACGCGATTTCTTTCGTCAGCCGGTCTTTTACCGCCGCCATGGTAAGCAGGATGAGTTCCTCGCGGCGGCGCCGAACTTCGCTCAAATGTTGAGGCACGAGCGTGCCGATTGCGTGCGAGATCACGCGCGATTCCAAGTCGGTCTTCAACCACGCTTCGCGTTCGAGCAGTGGCGCAAGAACTACCGAATCATCCGGCGTGCTTGGCCGGTAATCGAGGTAGGGAGCATAGCCCGCCGAGCTGGTCGATCCATCGGGATCGATCTCCACGAACTGGAGTTGCTTCGAAATGACTCGGCGGTTGCCGGAACGATCCAGGCGCGCATCTTGAATCGAATGCTCCAGGTAAAACAATGCGCGGATCGACTCGCCTTCATCGTCGGAATCGATCAGTACCGCGCCACGTTTCAGCAGATCGCGATTCCGCTCCAGGATCAGGTCAATCGCAGACCCCAGCAACGGATGGCCGGGCGAAACGAACTCGGCCGGCGGCTGGCCAAGCGCGGTCCTCAGCTTTTTCTCGAATGTGATGCGTTCATATTTTGCTAAAACAGGGTCGCCGGTGCCGATTAGACGGTCGCGGTGCCGGATCAGCGCGGGGACGTAGGTGATTTCGTATCGCCGGGGCTCGCGCTCGCGAATTGAGCCGCCCAATGATCGGAATGCTTCGAGGAAAAAAGATTCAATGAAGAACGGCTGAAGGCGGCGGGCCTCCGCGCGTTCCATGTCCTCGCGGATACGCCGGACCTCCGAGACATCCATGCTGTCCTTCGCCAAAGCACGCTGTTCTAGCAACTCCTGGCAGCGAGTTCTGTCAGTGAGATTATCGACCGTTTGGTATAGGCGGGCACGCACATCCGGGCGGTCGCCAAACCGAATAGCTTCGATCAGAAGATCACGAAGGCGCTGTTCGCGGAAGATTTGGCCGAGGATATCGAACACTCCCCCGCCAAGCGCCTTGCGCTGCTCCTCGATTTTTTCCAGCAGGTGCTTATAAACGTCGCCCTCGCGGGTTTCTTCTGCGAGCAGATTCCAGAGGTGGCAAACCTCCGTCTGCCCGATGCGGTGAATGCGGCCGAAACGCTGTTCAATACGGTTTGGATTCCAGGGCAAATCGTAATTGACCATCAGATGGGCACGTTGCAGGTTGATGCCCTCGCCTGCAGCATCCGTAGCCACGAGGATGAGAACGTCCTTGTCCTGCCGGAATCCCTCCTGAGCCCTTGCCCGTTCCTCACGCCCCATTCCACCGTGGATAGTGACTACAGCTTCGGGCTTCCCAAGTAGGCTGCGGAGCCGCTCAGCCAGATAATTCAGCGTGTCGCGATGCTCGGTGAAGATCACCATTTTGCGCCGGTGGCCTTGGGTATCGAACATTTCCGCTTGGTTTTGGAGAAGCGAAGATAGCTCTTCCCATTTGCGATCCGCTCCGCTGCGCCGCACCTTCAAAGCAACGGCTTCGAGCTGATGTAATATCGCGATTTCCGCCTGCAATTCGGCGATAGTCTTCGCGGCGGTAGCTTGGTCGACTACTGTTTCCTCCGTCGATTCAAGTTCCGATTCGGGAGAATCATCCAGATCGTCGAGATCTTCATCGGTCAATGTGGGAACTGATTTGAACGCCTCGTCACTAAGCGCTGCACCGCGCCGAAGGAGGCTCTCTTCTCGCAACCGCCGCTCCAAGCGCTCACGCCGGCGAAGGAGTGAGCGGTAAATCGCTTCCGGTGATGAAGCCAGCCGCCTTTGGAGGATTGTTAGAGCGAAGCCGACGGTGCCCTTTCGTCCATCATTTTCGAGTGCATCCGCGCGATTGAATTCCTCGCGAACATAATCGGTGACACCCTTGTAAAGCGCGACTTCCTGATCGGAAAGTTTATAGCTGACCGTGTAGGCGAGGCGGTCGGGAAAAAGCGGTTTGCCGTCAAATTTCAGCAATTGCTCCTTCACCAGGCGGCGCATCAGGTCGGAAGCGTCAACCGAGTGAACGCCATCGCGGAATTTGCCCTCGAACCGGTCTGAATCGAGCAGCGCGAGGAAAAGCTGAAAATCCTCGGGCTTGCCGTTGTGCGGTGTGGCCGTCAACAGCAGGAAGTGCCGCGTAATACTGCCCAGAAGCTGGCCAAGCTTGTAGCGCTTTGTGTACTTCACCTCGCCGCCGAAATAGGTAGCCGAAAGCTTGTGTGCTTCGTCGCAGATCACCAGGTCCCAATCCGTAGCGGCTAGCTTGGCCTGGACATCCTCGTTGCGGCTAAGCTTATCCAGGCGGCAAATTGCCAGCGGGTTCTCCTGGAACCAATTGCCCGTGCGGGCGGCCTCGAGCTTGTCATTGGTGAGGATTTCGAACGGGAGCTGAAAACGATGGAACAGTTCGTCCTGCCATTGTTCGACCAGGTTGCCGGGGCAGACGACTAAACACCGATGGAGATCGCCGCGGATGAGCAATTCCTTAATGAGCAGGCCGGCCATGATTGTTTTGCCGGCGCCGGGATCATCTGCAAGCAGGAAACGGAGCGGCTGCCGCGGTAGCATTTCGCCGTAAACAGCTGTGATCTGGTGCGGCAGCGGATCTACTTCGGACGTATGGATCGCCAGCACCGGATCGAACAGGTGGGCCAGGTTGATGCGCTGGGCTTCGGAGACGAGCCGGAACAGGCGCCCGTCGCTATCAAAACTCCAGGGCCGCCCAGCCTGGACGATTTCGAGATCCGGTTCACGATCCCGGAACAAGAGTTCGATGCCGGGTTTCCCGGCCGCATCCTTATATGTCAGCTCAAGGGCGGCTTCGCCGTGCCATTTGATGTCGATGACCGTGACAAGGCCATTCGGCAGGACGCCTTTTACGGACGCTCCGCGCGTGAGTTCTTCCAGTCTGGCCATGGTCGCAGGTCGATCATAAAAATTGTGTGCGAAAGATTATGATAACGAGCTTTGGAGAAACGGCAGGAAATAGGCTGAACTGGGCAGATTCAGATGTGTTCGCCGTTCTGCTGCCGAGACAATGCCTCGCTGATATCAGGCGGCCGTGTTGACAGTGGAATCGACGATAGCTGGAGCGCTGGCAACGGTGCTCGCCACCACCGCAGCTTTGCCCGTAGGCGAGGGACTCTGGCCAGTTACGTTCTGGAATTCTGCGGCATCGGAAAGCTTCTGAACCAGGAATCTTACCCAGGCTTTCGTGTAAACGTAATCGCCATGGGCCTTATCGAAAACACAGAAGTCCGCTTTCGTTTTCTCGGGGGACGAACTCTTGCAGGCTGGTCGCACACCGTAGTGCTGCCACGCTTTGGTGTGATGATGCAGGTTGAATTTGAACGGTAGATGACGGCTTACTTCCTTCACGACATCCCCGGCCTTGATCATATCTACGTTTGCCACGGGAACTTGTTTCTCGCGGATCATACCCACGATTTTTGAGAGTTTTTCCATCTCCTCCGGCTTCGTGGCATCGTACGGAATGAATTCCATCGCCACGTCCGCTGATTTTTCATGGTTCGCAATCTTCGGAACTAGGTAAACGCTGAACCGGAAGTGCTGGCTGTTCAATATCTCCGTCGGTAACCCCATACGAAACTGGCTGATGTAGTCCAAAACCTTTGTCGAAGTCGAATTTGCCAGCTTTTTCTGAGTCTCTTGTTGCGCCTTGGGGCTAGTTCGCGAGAACTGGATTGCCAGAGCGAGTTTGTCAGCCATTCCGAATTTTGCGCCGAACTCCTTGACCAGCAGATCCTCAAAATTCATTAGCATGGCTTGGCATTCGCCGAAAAGCGTCGGATCGAGTTGCGGCATGTTGCGGTGTTCAATTTTGTTGCGCAGCCCCAAAATGAATTCGAGGTTTTTTCGCTCGGGTGGATTGTTGCTCGTGAAATACTGTCTAATGCACTCCGCGAGCTCCCAATGGGCGACATCTCCGTCGATGCGCTTGTAGCGCCTGCGCTTTCCGGTTAAGGGGAGCGTGTACCACGGCTTTATGCCTCGTCGATAAAAGATGGCATGGAAAAGTGCAGTCCACGCGATAACCATTAAAACAATATAGTTGCCAGCGCGGAAGTCGATGGCTGGCTTGTTATAAATCTCAACGGCGGCAAGCGCGGCGTCGCGCGCTTTGGTGAGATTCTCCCTAACAGGTTGAGATAACCCGCGAGGCATGAGTTTTCATTCAGTTTCGCATTGCGAACGGCGCAAGTGCCAGAGCTGTTTCGGACAAAGCGATAAAGCTCCCGAACAGGTATTCGACGGCGAAGCTGCCCGATACGGCACGGACCGGGAAGGCGACAAATGACAGCTCTTCTGTTCTTCCACGCTCATTATGCCGCTTTCGCGGCAAGGTGCCGTTGTGTCTGGATTGCTCGAAAAGACGGTGACCGCCCCTAGGGTACTCTCTCAATTCGCCACCCAGTCCACGCGGTTCCCACTCCGTTCCCAGTTGCGGTTAACCGGGAACGCCGGAAGTGATTGAATGGAAACACCAATCCCAGTGTTCCCACTGTTCCCGGTTAGTTTGGCAAGAATATAGAGAGGGCGGGCTTGCAAATTGCATTACGTGCGCGGGCGATTGGGACCGGGAACACCGGGAACAGCGCTGATTCTGCTGCACTTGCACTGGGAACAAACCAGGAACAAGACTGGGAACCGTGAGCGCAACTGGGAACTGGACCCTCCGGTGAGACAAAGCGCGCTGCGAGAAAACCGGAACGGTCATTCCGCTCTCCGGTATCGCCACTCTAATCCGTTCTCGACCCGCGCACGATAACGCTCCCAGCCGAGCGTTCGAAAACAGCGCGCGACACGGTTCTTGTCGACCTGCGTCCACAGCGCCTTCGGTTTATCGAGGCAAAGGGATAATACATCGGAAACGGATGCGCTCGGCCGACCATCAATCCAGCGCGCAATGACTTCTTCCCAAGGATCGCCTTCGAAGCGGGCGGCCTAGACGTCAGCGGCTTCGTTGACCAGCTCGGCGCTGTCGAGCCACCACGGATCGCCGGCATCGAAGCGCACTTTCGTTTCCGCCCAGAGTTGATCGCGATCGCGCGCGAGTGCGTCGATATCGATCCGGCCGCAAGCAACCGGCCAGAAGCGCCTCGCTCCAGTATCATCCCGCAAGTACGTCGAGTGATTTACCGTACCGGCGAATACGCACTGGCGCGGCGATTCGATCAAGCGCTTGCCATAGGGCGGCCGGAACCGGTCCGTCGTTCGGCTCATGAACGCCTTGATACGGCCCACGTCCGACCGGCTCAGTGTATCCAGCTCGGAAAGCTCGATGACCCAGACCGCGCGTGTTTGCAGCGCCGAATCTTTGCTTCCAAGGTCGGCCAGCTCGTCGGTGAACCAACGTCCGGCAAGCGTCTTCAGCGCCGTCGACTTTTTGATCCCTTGCGGTCCTTCGAAAATCAGACAGCAATCTGCCTTGCAGCCGGGCCGGTACACTCGCGCAACCGCTGAGATCAGCCAGCGCGATCCCACGGCTCGCGTGTAACTGCTATCTTCAACACCCAAGTACGTCGACAGCCAGGTGTCCAGCCGTGCAACTCCGTCCCAAACGGTAGATTCTATGTAGGTGCGGACTGGATGAAACAAACGGTCTCTTGAGACAGTCTGGACTGCCTGGCCGGCGGTGTGAACGTCTATTAGAATGCCGTGGCGCTGCAGCCACTCGGCCGTCAACTGATCTTCGTGGTCTGTCCAAACGGCGTCGGCATCTGGGAGCGTGCCCCAGGGCGTGGCGTGCACAGCAACCGGGGAGAAGCCAAACTCATTGAATGCGAGCACGCCTTTCCACTCGGGCGCGTGGCGCAATGCCGTGATTGCGTTCGCCAGCACTGGGTACGCTCTTCCCTGCGGATTACCGGGAGTGGGTTTGGCTCGAATCAACTCATCCCTCCAGTTGAAGCTTGAGAACGATACTCGCGCTAGCTCGCGTAACACCATGTCGGGGCCAACCGCTGACAAGTGATCATCGACGCCTTTGCCCTGCGCCAGATCCCATTCGTAGAAGCCAACGGCCGCGCCCAGCTTTCGTAAGTGCTGCCCGAGTTCGTAGCGGGCAAAGCGCACTTGATCCTTCGTGCTCACGTCCGCATCAAACGCAATGATGACCGTGCGGTCCTTCCAAGCGATCCAACCGAGATCAGGGATAGGACCTTTTACATTGAGCCGGTGCCCATCCGGGCCTGTCGTCTTGCCGATAGTGCCACGCCAGTTGAACACGCCGGAAATGCCAAAAGGAAGAAAGCGCGGTGATTGCGCATTTGAGTTTGCCAGCCGCCACAGCGCAAGCGTCTTGAACTCGCCTTCGGTGATGATCACGGGCAAGTCGCGCTTATTAAGGAGAGTGGAGTCAGTACCGGGCGGGAGATAGAGCATATTGCCTCGGCCTGGCGGACTCAAATATTTTTGCTTCGGCTTCAATTCGCCATTCGAATCCGCTTCGAGATCGGGATGATCGCGGCGGAGACGATATTCACGAATGTGTGGAGAGCCTGGCGCGAAATACGGAATCGCGATGCCGGCGTAGTCTCCGCCCTTTCGCCCCACAATCTGACCGCCGGTGAGCGAATCGACACGTCGCAACAAAGCAGACTCTGCCAAATCACGCGAAATCCAGCGCGCTTCCAAAGCCGCCAAGTCCACACTCGAAAGCTCACGACCGAGCAGGCCCGGCATGTCCGATACAGTAGGGTTGCCGCTCCAGTTGCGATGGCCTCTCACGTGATTCTGCGATCCGCTGAAGTTCACAATTTTCTCCTTTTGCTTTGTTCACGCCGCTGCGGAAAGCTTTTTCGGCTGTTCTGATATGAGAACTTCGTCCTCTCGGGCCGGCCATTGGATCTCAACCAGACGTTGGCATCGCGGACACGTGAGAGTCTTAGTCTCGCTCTCAATGGGCTGGCCACAAACGCACTCAACGCAATAAACCGATTCTGCGCGCATGCTCACAGTTTGGGCCGCTTACGCAGCGGCCCCTTTCTCTGCCCTCCGATCGAGCAGTTTCACGGTTTCGATTACAATCTCCGTTACTGGCCACTGAACCTTAACTGGCCCATTGTCCGTTTCGATCGTTCGTTCATACTCGCGATAATTGATCTCTCCTTCGATGAACACGTGAGCGCCGGTCTGGATCTTGGCACAAAAATCAGCCGTGGCCGCATAGGCGACACACGAATGCCATTGGGTCCTTTCCTGCCACTGATCATGAGCGTCTTTGTAGCGCTTCGTCGTGGCAACAGAAAGCCTGGTTATGTTCTTGCCGCCAGGCGTTGCGCTGACTTTCGCGTCGCGGCCAGTGAAGCCCACGAGAGTAACTCTGTTCAAATACATAGCGGTTTGTTCCTTTCTGGAATGGAATTCGGGTTGCGAAAAGCAACTCCTGCTTTTGCGGCGAGCAACGGGGAGCCAAGCATAAGCAAGGCCTGTGAGCGAAGCTTTTCGGGAGAGCGAGGAGCGCAGCGACGGAAGAGGGTACTACCCGAAACCGAACGCACAAGGTCTTGTGCGCGGCAGGGACGGCGTCCCTTAGTCATGGTGCTGCGTCCTTTCAAATAGACACTCGAATTGAAACGCGTTGTTCCCGAAGTCATAGCTGCTCAACCGGAGCAGTTCGGCTACGTAGCGCTCATCTCCTTTGCGCTCCATGTGGATCACGTAATGGATCACGTCTGCAATCTGGGCTTGAATCGACTGGTAGGGCACATCACCGCTCGCGCGAAGCGCGAGGTTTGACAATTTTGTCAGTGCCGATTGCGCCGAATTCGCGTGAATGGTTGTCATCGATCCGCTGTTCCCCGTGTTGAGAGCATCGAGCAGGTCCATTGCCTCGGCACCGCGGATCTCGCCAATGACCAAGTGATCCGGCCGGTGACGCAGGGCAACTTTCACGAGATCGCGAATTGTGACTTGTTTTCCGGCGTTGCGGCATTCAAAGCGCGTCACGTTTTCTGCTTGGATCTGCAACTCCGCACTTTCTTCGATCACGAGCACACGATCGCGAGTCGGGTGTAATTCGTTCAGAAGCGCGTTCTGCAGTGACGTTTTGCCAGATCCAGGCTGACCGCTGATCAGAATGTTTGTGCGTGCTTTCGACGCGCCGCGCAGTAACTCCGCAAACTCGCGTGTAAGCGTTCCGAGCTGGACGAGGTGATCCAGCGAAAAGTGGTGGCGCTGGAATTTCCGAATCGTGACGGTCGGACCGCCGACCGAGTACGGCGCGATCGCCGCCGCAATCCGCGAACCATCTGGAAGCCAGCTATCAAGGAACGGGTTCGATTCGTCCAATTCCTCGCCGCCGTGGCGTGCGATCCGCTGTAGCGCAAACATCAGTTTCTTCGAATCGAGGAGGTTGCGCCCCGCGCGGTGCATCTGACCGCAGCGGTCCACGTACACGGTGCCATTGCCGTTGATGCAGATGTCCTGAATAGTTTCATCCGCCAGGTAAGGCTTGATCTCGGGAATGAAGGGAAGGATGAGATCGAAACCCTTCAGCGCCTGTTCAGAACCCAATTGCTTGACCATAGTTCAACTCCTGACTCTGATGGATGGGGATACGTTCAGCCCGAATGCGCTGGGGCTGCCGATATTGCGCTACTTGCTCTGGAGAGAGCGCCTGGGTATTGTCGTTCGTGCGCGACACGGCTGCGAGCAACCGATCTGTACTGTCGGTGTAGATGTGCGCATCTAAGCGAGCCCGGCTCAATGCGACTTTCAGCGTCGTCTGATCGATCCCGCTGCTCGTATCGATGTGGATGAGTGAGCGGTCCACCGTCGCGCCCTGCGCGGAATAACTCGTCATTGCATAGGCGTGGTCAATGTGCCGGTACTGCGAAACATTCCACTTCACGGTGCGCCCGGAATCATCCAGCGTGGCTTTCACGTTTCCATGTCGATCAAGCCCTGTGATCGTGGCCAGGTCGCGTGTGCTGATCGAGTGGTCATCCCATTTCTGCAGAAACTGGATACGATCGCCGACAGCGAAGCTCCGCCTGGCCGGCTCGTACACGGAGACGCCTTTGACCGCAGATGGATCGTAAGTCTGGTATCTCTCGTCCTGATGGACAGTCAGCAAGTTCCGTTCGGGATCGACGGCAACGACTTGGGCGTACGACTTCGGCCTGATGCTCAATCGCTTGCTGCCCTTGCGATACCGGATTACGTTGCCGGGTTGGTAAGAAATTGCGCGTTCACGATCTGCGCCGGTGACATCCTGCCTCGTAAGTAGAATCCCGACTTCGCGGGATTCCCCTTTCAGGTGTTCCATCTTATGCAATTCCGCGCGCGTGGCTGCATTCAGATCCTGGCGCGTGAAATTGTCGTGAGAGAGCAGCAACCCGCTGCCTTGGCCGACGGCAAAATCACGCGCCATCATTTTTAGGCGTTCCTCACGTTCCGGGATTTCGTGAATGCGGCCCTGCTGTTTCAGTAAGCGAAGGGCCTCGTCTATCCGGCCATCCGTCGCGGCTTCCACAGCTAGGCGGAGGCCCTCATCTTTCTGCCGGAGAATCTTGTCGAGCTTGGCTACCCGCATCCCGGCATCTTGCAGTTCAGCAAAGATGCGCCCGGCTTCCACTGACTGATGCTGTCCGGTGTCTCCGATCAGCAGCGCGCGATCGCGCGGCTGCAGTGTGCGTAGAAAATTGCGCATCTGCCTTCCGGAGGCCAGGCTCGATTCATCGAGTAAGTAGAGCGTTGGCCGATCAGACGATTGTGGCCGCGTCAGACGCAGTTGCAGAGTCTCGGAGTCGATGCCGGCCTGGCGCAGACCTTTCGTGGCCTGAGATGTCGGTCCAAGCCCGCGAACGCGGTACCCGTGTCCTTCGGCGAGTTCCTTGATTGAGGCCAGCGGATAGCTCTTGCCGGTGCCTGGCTTGCCCTGAATCCCGAAGACTTTATCGTGTGAGAGTAGGGCTTCGCGAAGCAGCCCGATTTGATCGGGATTCAATTCGGGATAGCGGCGTAAATCATGCTCGCGAATCGGCGCGGTAACTTCCGGTTGGTTTTGAGCGGCTAACACACGCTCGATCACCTCGCGCTCTATCGCAAGCATTTCCGGCGTTGTGAAGCGGTGAAGCGGCGCGTTCGGCCGCACATGGCCCACGGTGATCAGTTCGCCCCGTTGCTGCCGAGCTTTGATCTCGGCCTCGACACGATCTACGCTCGTGGTGAGGTTGTGATCCAGGGCGAGCTCGACCAACTTCCAGTGCTCAAAAACTGCCTCGCGCTCAGACAGGCTCGTGATCGCATGCGAGACGGCCGCCTCGGTCTTGCGTTGGATTTCGTGCTCAGAAAACGTACGCTCTTGTTGCCGCACAGCTTGAAGAATTCGATCCGGTTCGTTACCAAGGGCTTCCGCATGGGCACGCCAGGCCGCATGTTGGCGTTCGGGCGGGAGTTGGGCTTTCTGATCCCGAATCTCATGCGCTATCTGCTGCCGGATTTCGCGGTCCGCTTTGCGGCCGTTTTCTCCCTCCCACTTGTCGACTGCTTCCTGAATCTGCCGGGATCGTAGGCTTTCCGCCTCGAGGTATTCCTTCGAGTACCCTTTGATCTCAACTGAGTGGTTCTTGCCGCGCTCGACTTCGAACCCGCGCGACAGAAGATAATGACCCATTTCGGAGTGATAGACAGCGCGCATTCCCTTCTGAATGCGAAAGAGTTCCGCGGTCTGCAGCGATCGCCACTTACCCGCTGAGTCCTGCGTCAGATTTACCAGGATGTTGTGACCGTGGAGCTGCGGCGCTGAGTATCCATCTACCGGCCTAGCTGTTGTATGTTCGAACGAAACCCAGACAGCCTTGGCGGTCGTCTCCGCCGGCCTCCTGGCGCCGGTGCGCGCCTGGATGAATTGAGTGCCCCAGTCGATTGCCTTGCGCTCGGCTCCGAGCTGGGCCTGGCGTACTGCTTCATCGCGGCCCACAAGCGCCGTCACACTGACACTCTTTGAGGCATTGATGGTCACGTCCCAACCGGCGCGGTGCCCGAGCTCCCTGCCATCTCGTGTCTTCACCGTGTCTTTGTGCCGGATGAGCTGCTCGCCGGTAATCGGGTGCTGCCCTTCCATCATGCGTTCAAACTGCTGGGGCGTGATTTCATTTGAGAGGCCGAGGGCTTCTGCCAGCGGTCCGCGGACCTGCCCGGTAAGCGTCTGGCCCTGACTGAGGTAATTATTGGAAGCGACCGAGTATTCCTGCTGATAGTAGGTCTTGGCCTTGCCGGTCGTGAGTGGCTTGGATATATCGATCATTCGAACGAGAGCTCCGCTTGAGTTGTGGACTGCGGAGAAAGGACAGCAGATTTAGGCGATTCCGCTGCGGCCGTACCACCACTCCACGTAAGTCGGCTCGGCACTGTGGTTGACTTAGGTGTTACGGTCACCGCGCGTGCGGCCTTGGGCGATAGAGTCGAGTTCAAACTTTGCAACTGAACCGCCGGCGCCGCGGACGCCTCAGCAACAGGCGCGTTCATGGCTGGAATCGCGCGCTCAACCAGTGGGCGGTCCCGATAGATCGGCTGCTCCCAGGGCAGCATGACCTTGACAATATGAAGGCCGTCTCCGTCGTCGCTCGGCCGCTGCACGAAGTAGCCGTTGAGGTCCGGTAACCCTTGAATTTGTGACGCCAGGATCACGGGCTTCCGGATGTCCTCAGGACCGCTAAAGTTGTTTCGATCGTGGCCGCCCCACACTGAACCGGTGCGGCTCTCACGAAATCGCCGAATTTCGACTTCGCCAAAGAACTGCTCCAGCGTCTTCGCGGAGTCTGGTTCGGAGACCGCGAAAATCAGCTTGGTAAACGCCTGCGAGACAATGGTTTTGGCTTGCTTTCCGTAACGGCCCTCGAGCTGTGAGACGTTCTGAACGCCCAGCACCATAGGATGCCCGCTGGAACGCAATTGAGTCATCCCCTCATGCAGCTTCGATAACGTTCCCAGGCTGTCCAACTCGTCCAGCACAATCCAGACGCGCCGCGCCCGTTGCGGTGAAGACATGATCCGCGCGATACACATATCCACCACGCCGCTTTGCAGCGGCCTCAATGCGTCTCGGGTCTCAGCCGTGTTCGGCAGGAATAGCCAACCTTGCGGATCTTGCGCCCATCTCCGGATTGTGAACACCTGACGGGAATCCCTTTCGGAATCGCGCGGCATCATGCGGAGAGCCTTTCCTACCTGCCCCATAGTGGACTGCACGCCGCTGAACTGGTTCGCCGCGGCGGTGTTCAGCGTGATCAGATGTTCGCTCCCTTTGAGGCGAGGAAGGATCTCATTTACCGGGTCGCACAACCAGCGGGCGAACTGTTCACAGGTCGGGCGCGGATCTGAGTAAGTCCAGAGATACGCGGCAATGGCACAGGCCTGGTCGTCAAACCACTTGCCTTGATAGTGCTGCTCGGGGTGCGCCGGGTACATGGACCGGGATACGAGTGTTGCATCTACCTCGTCCGTAACCTCGGCTCCAAAATCCCACCAGACGCATCGCTCATCTTTCGGACTCAGGATGCGGTCATGCCGACGGGGATCGAAGAATTCCGGAATGAACTCAAGCTTCGAATCGAGCACTACGCAAGTATCGCCGCAGTTCTGGGCATAGTGCAGGATCTGGCGGATGAACGTGGACTTCCCGACTCCCGTATCGCCGATCACCAGGAAGTGCTTCGACTCATCCTTTCGGCGCATCCGCAGGAACTTATCGCGTGCGAAGAGCAAAACCCTTCTCCTTCCGTGGGATTGTTCTGTTGAATTGCCTCACGGTCATGCTCTCTGGGCCGCGGAGCTGCTCACCTTCGCGCGCTTTCCGCCGCCGCCGGAAATCAAACGTAGCGCCCACGACAAGAAACACGGTCGCCAGGCTGGCCCAAACGATGAGCGGGACCGCGATGAGATCGCCTGGCGTCTCGCCGTGATAAATGGCCGCTCTCAACCACTGTGCAAACACCGTCGGCTGCACATCGACGAAACGGCCCGAAAGGCCGGCCATTGTAGATGGCAGTGTCCCCGGTGTCGCATCGTAACCATTGACTGTAACGATGTAGAACCGGTGAAGCAACGGTCGCCCACTGAGAAGTGTCCTGCTCGGCGTTACACTCGACTTCAGGTAGGTGCCGAGATAGAACGACTCCAGCGGAGATTGGAAGGTCCGCCAGGTTTTGTAACTCAGTGGGGCAGCAGCCAACGTCATGCATGCGCCAATCAGAAAACCGATAGGAATGCGAGTCGGGAATTGCATCGGCTTACTCCAGGTAATTCAGGATGCGGCGATCCGCCATTGTGAACTTGCTAACCTCGGCGGCTTCGACAATGCCCTTGATGGCTTCTGCCGAAGGAGCCTGGCCATTCAGGGCGAGCTGCGCATGGATGTCCAGAACAACTTTCCGCATGGCACAAAACTCAGCAAGCAGTCCCCGGTAATCGGGAGAGAATCTAGTTGTCGAAACCAGGACCTCGCGAGCCCATTCGCCCACTGATTTCCCGGCTGCTTTTGCCCTAGCCTCAAGGCGCCTTTTTTCGTCGTCTCGAAGCCGGATTCCTAGATGAGCTTTATTGTGCTTACTAATATCTGCTATCGGAGCTGGCATTTTCTGAATCCTTGTATTCTCAATGAGTTCGCACATATTGAACCGCTGTACAACGCACGTTGCACAGCCGTCGTTAACTCATTTCGTTTCATCCGGTTCGCATACGTTAAACACACAGTGGGTGGCCTTTCGTGAAAACTTTTCGGGCGGCGATAGCCGACCATTCCGCGGGAGTCCGAGCTGCTTCTGGACGCCGTACCCTCCAATCAAAACGAGAAGCCCAAGTCATCGCGATCTTGCCGCTGCTGGCGGTCTTTCTGACGCTCCAATTTAGCTTCGGGAGCGACCATTTGCGACGCTGCCGGAAACCGCCAAAAGTAAGTGTCGCGTGTCATGTCCGCAAGCTGTTTTGGACGCTGTTCAGCCGTGCGAATCGCCTCTCGATACGCTTCTTTGCCCGCCTCGATTGCTTCGCGCTCTCCAACACTTGTCGCGCGCGGTCGCATGATGCTGACATCCGTAATCTGAGCCGTCACTCCATGGTTTCGGGCGTCGGCTTGGATGGCCTGGATCGCTTCCTGTTCGGTCTTGGTCTGAGCCCAAACGAGCGTGCCTTTCTGCTGCCACCTCCACGCGTCTTCGCCAGCGATAACGGCATGGCGGTAGACGTACTCTTGTGTGTCCGAACTCATAGTCAAGCCACCTTTTCTGCCGTCGTTTCCGGTTTCTTTGCGGGAATCCCAGTTCGCTCCGGAACAGGCACTGGAGTTGGCTGGGTGCTATCAGCGCTGGCCGTTTTTTGGAACTCCTTATCAGCCTTGAAGGCTTTCAGAAACAATTGCTCAACGACGTGATCGAGGTCGCTGTCGAGGTATTCGGCATAGCGCTTGGCCTGCGCCGCAACATCCTGCCGAAGATGCACATTGATGCGGGTCTTCGGTGTCTTGTCCTGCTTGGGTATGAAACTCATTTGGTTGAAAAGTCCTCCTGAACGTTGTAATCGGTAATGCAAAGGCCGAGCGGATTGAAGCGCAAGAGATCGCCACTAACCTTCGGCAAAAACGAGAAATAATAGGTGACGGTGTCGTTTTCTTTCCGGCTTGCAGCGACTCCGTCGTCGTAGTAATTCCGCGTGAAATCCACATAGGCAACTCCACCTTTCGGTGTGAGGCTGACCAGGGTTACGCGCTCGACCGTGACATCGTTCTGAATGCCGCTGCCGCGGTCGACCTTCTCGATCCAGTGGGAGCGCTGATCCTCCTGATAAGTGCGGAGCATGAGGGACTGGCTGAGGAGGTACTTGGCATGCCAGTAGGCGTCCGTGCGGCCCTTCATGCGTCCGAAGAAATCGACCGTGAAGTCCGACAGAGCACGTATAACCTCGGGCGCCTGAGGCTTGTAATTTGCGTCCTTGTAGTACACGACCTCGGCTTTTCCAACATCGTTGATGCGGACGTAAACAGGTTTGAAGTCGGCCACTGCCGCTCGCAACAGGGCGACTTGCCACGCACCAGCCGATAGCGCCGCAACCACTAACACGAGCACCAGTAGAAGCACTGTGTTCGCCCGGCGCAAGTGACCGAATTCTTCGGCTCGAGCGCGGCTGAATTTCAAGTTGCTGAGATCCGGCGCGGGGATGGAACTCATAACATCCTCGCTACGGCGAAGCCCGCCACGGGCCCAATCATCCCGCCGCCCGCGTGAGCGGTTCCGCTCGTAAAATCAGCGACCAGCCGGGGCAGTCGGAGGCACAGAATCAGGCACGCTACGTTAAAGACGATCAGGCCTACCAGCGATGCCGTGAAAGCTGCGAGAGAGTAATTCCCGCCGAATAGAGCGGTTAAAAAGTTCATTTCCGCCGTCGCCCAGATGAACACGAGCGCCGATGCGAATACACGGTAAAAGCCGTACTTCACCATGGCGTGAAACCAGCTCCAAAACAGTTGCTTCGTCCAACCGAACGGAAAAACGTAAGCAGCGAGGAACAGCGGGCCAAGAAGCGCTCCGATGCCGAGCGCGATGATCGCGAACGATGTCTCCGCGAACAACGCGATTTCGGGCAACGCCATCGAGGTGAGCGTCAAGTAATACGCGATCGTTTCGAAGATATTCAGGGGGGTCGGTCTCGTGCCGCCCGCGAAAAGCGCGGATACTTTGCTGAGAAAAACATTCAGCACGCTGATGTCGATCTTGGCTGAAAGGAACCGGCCCTCCATGCGGAAAATCTGGCTGAAGGGGATGCCGACGAGCGGCATCGGGTTGTCGTAATAGCGCAGCAGCCAAGTGATGGCCGCATAGGCGATCAAAGTGCCCCAGAGCGCTCGCATGGCACGCTGCGGCAGATCGAAAAGCCACAACATGCCGGCCATGACGAGCCCTGCAACGAGAGCGGGAAACAGATAGGGCTGAACGAGCCCCAGCAGTGTGCCGGAGTACGCATTGACAAGCTGGTCAACGGAAGTCGTGACGTATTGCGTCATGTCAATGGTCTGGTTGTTGACCGGGATAACGGGAGCGATTTGCATATTGGCCTTTACCAGTTCTGGATCGTTTTGGCAGAGTTGCCCCAGTTCTTGCTACCGGCGTGTTGCATCTCTCGCCGGAACTGCTCCGCGTGCGCTTTTTGCTCTTGCGCTTGCCGCTGCTGCAGATAGGCGGAAGTCGCCAGCGCGAGAGTGAGCGCAGCAATGATGGATAGAAGTACTTTTACAACGACATACATAGGGTTCACCAATTCGTGATTGTGTTGGCCGAGCCACCCCAGGCCGTGGCTTGATTGGCCGTTGCGGAATCCACCTGGCCGGTGAAGTTGATAGCGTCGGCGAGCACATCGCGCTGGATTTTGTTAGCGACGAGTTGCTCTTCCGTCTGCGCTGCCGAAAGAGAATTGAGCGTCTCGAGTTGCCGGTTCAGCAGCACAATTCCGCCATTCGCCAGGTTGAGCTGATCCACTTCGGAATTGGTCTGAGCCGTGGTATCTTGCGTTTGCGCTTCAAGGTGTGAAAGTGCCAAATCGTTGTGTGGCTGATTCATGCGCGCGTTCGCGATAGTCATCAGTGCGGCAGGATTCGAGCCGTCGAGAATCCGGACACTCGCCATGATGGCCGACTGGATGCTGTTGCCGATCGGCCACCTGCCGTAGAACGGCGGCGGCGTCATCGCATACGTCGCATTTGCATACGCGCCAGGGATATTCAGCCCCAGGTTGGCCGCATTATTCCAGCCCGCCGTTTCGCCGAATCCGCCCAGCGTATTGCTGTTCACCATGCGCGTGGCGATCCCAAGCCAAGCGTTCTTCTGCCTCAGGTAAGTGGCCGCATACGCAATTTGGTTGTACGTCGCGGTGATCTGGTTGTAGGTGCGGATGAGCTGGTTGATTTTCTGGACATCGTTGACAAGCTGCTCGGCGGAATGGCCTTCCTGAATGGGATCCGAGACGATTCCACCGAATCCGAATTGAGCAGCGAGAACGGCTGGCAACAAAGCCACCGAGCCGATGACAAGAATGCGTTTGCGCACTAGTAACCTCCCAAGAAATTCAGTAAGTGCCCGATGCCGAACAGGGCTAGGTAGATGAGAGGCGCCCCCGCCGAGCAAGCCACAATCAGCAGCAGCGCCTTGATTATGAACGGCAATGACCGGGCCGGCGGTACAGGTTGATGCTGGTAGTAGTAATTCAAGAATTCACTTCCTTTCTGTTGAGGGTTAACGGTTGACGGGCATCGTGTGATGCGCGTATTCAGGAACATCGGGCAGATCCGCAAGAAGGACCACCTTCACGCGGCTGCCGGGTTTGATTGTGATCGTCGGATACCGGTTGAGATACCGGTTCAAAATCTGCTCACTGGAGAGCGCGGTCTGTTGCGAAACGCCCTCGCGAAACCCATACCAGGGCGAGTACGTCGCGCCGTTATTGCCGATCTGGGCCAGGCCGGCGATCGCTCCCACAGCCATGGCCATACCGAAGGTCTGTAGGTAATGGTTGTTCACCTTGCCTGCGAGCGCGGACGCTCCAGTCTGGTCGAGTCCGGGAACTTTGTCGAGGCTGAGCGCGTATCCGTCCGGCATCGAAATCCGGTGAAAAGAAACTGCGAGGCGGCGCTGATTGTTGCTGTTTACAGCTCGCGCTTCGCCCAACACCTTCGAGCCTTCGGGAATCAGCAGATTCAATCCCGAGGCGTCGTAGACGTTCTCTGAGATCTGGCAAATGACAGGCCCTATAGACTCGGCGTCAAGCTGATTGAGCAACGTGGCCGGCAGGATTGTGCCTTCCTCGAGGCGGTGCATCGGCCCTTCCGCCTGATCGAAACCGTACCGCTCTGGTGTTGGCGCATTCGGCTGAGAAGTGGCACTCTGAACAGGCGGATTGGTGGTTTGCGGCTTCGTTGACGCAGGCTGCAGATACGGAGCCTCTTGCGGCGGGAGAGATGAGCCGTAGGGTGCGTAATAACTGGTCGGCGGCTGTGATGATTCAGCGCGAGTTTCGGCATTCGGTGACTGCTGCTGTTCCCGCGGCGGCCGGGTCACGAATCCTACTCCAGAGGCATACGGCGCTTCCTGCTCGCGCTTCCACTTCTCTTGCCGGATCTGATGCCAGAACTGCGCATCTGGATCTTGCTGTCCAGACATGCCTGCCCGTGCGCTCTGCGCATCTCCCTCCGTCGTCGGACCGGACTCTAAGCGCTGTTTCGCAGCTTCGGCATTGGCCTGCGCTTGCGCCAGCTCGCGTTCGGCCGCTTCCCGCTGAGACTCGATGGTCTGCGGGTTCGGTGCCAGCATTTGCGGTTGCTGCTGTGCCGGCGCTTTCGTCTGGAGCTGCTGCGTTTGGCTATGGCAGCTATTCCAGACGCCAAAGCTCAGCAATACCAGTCCCAAGACACCGGCAAGGATCAGCTTTTGTTTCCAGGTCAAGCGATCAAGGGGCCTTTGTTGTTGCGCTGCCGCCTGCACGTACCAGCCATACGGCGGCGGATATCCAGGCTGGGGCTGCGGCTGCTGCGGTCCGGGCTGTTGCTGTTGTTGTTCGCTCACAACATGGTCTCCTTAGCCATTCGGCTTCCGCGCGATATCTGTGCGCTTCTTGCCAACCTGCAGATAACCGCGGTCGACAAGATCACGGATGACGTAAACGCCGTTCTGATACTGGAACTGAACCAGGTTGGGCTTGCCATCCTTCACCTCATAGAAGCTGGCTACTTCGTCCGGATTGACGGCAATGTAGGTGAACTTGTCATCGCGAAAGACGGAATGAATGTTGAAGGGCGCTTTATTGCGTTCGAAGCTGTAGTCGAACGTAAGCTTCTACGGGTACATGGCCCGGTACTGGTTTTCGTCGGTGCGCACCTGTTGTTGCGCGTCTTTTCTCACGCGTGCCAGTTCGGCCTGAGCCCGCTCAAGCTCCGCTTTTGCGCGCGCAGCCTCCGCGGCCGGTACGAATGTCGGAGGCTTTTTGAGTGACTCCGCATCCGTCGAGTCCAGAAACAGCTTGATATCCACGGGACTCTTAACGTCCGTCTTTACCTGAACCGTGTAGTTGTGGTTGTGGTCGGTTAGGACCTGGATATCCGTGGGGTGCGCACCAGGCGAGGGCTTCACGTTTACGAAACGCTCAGCGCCTTCGATGATCTGCACGTCCCAGTGCTTAGGATCGCCGCACAGATACGTGACGGCCTTCTCGCCTTCCGGTAACACGATCGACGAGTACTCGAAGGTGGCCGTATTGAGCTGGATGATGTCCTCAGGACCGGCGCTCACGTGCCGGACTAGTTCCGATGAATCGGCACCGAAACAGACCGCAGCGGCGCTTACTGCAAATAACAATGAGAATGGCTTCACTTTCTTTCCCTTTCAGGCCGTCGCCATGCACCGACGTAATCGAATCTGGTTGGCATTCGGATCGTTGCTGCACATGAGCTGGTCTTCGGCGTTATCGAGCTTGAGCCTGACCACCTTGAACTGCTTCACTGCGGGCCGGGCTGGATCGGTGGCAAAGATTGCCAGTTCCTCGCGAGGTTTCAACTGAGAAATCTGTTCGGCCTGTTTCGTATTGAGCCCGTACAGCCGTTCATAACTTTCGGGCCGGATCTCGGGATTTGCAAAGAAAATCTTGGTCGGGCACGCTTCATTTAGCAGCTCGCCAAATCCGGCGCGCTCGGCATCCAGCCCCGATTGCGTGATGAACATGTTGCACAGGTTGTTCTTGCGGCCGGTTTTCAACTTGTCGACCATGTACGGGCCTATGTCGCCACTGAGCATCCAGCGCCAGCCCTCGTCGATGACAAGCAGTTTCAGCCGCCCGGCCAGTGTGGGATCGTAGACCACTTTGTCGAATCGCTGCGTGACGTAAAAAGAGATCGGGACGAGGAGGTCAGGCTCCTTTTCCATGCCCTGAAACTCGAAGGTCTGGAAATGTGAAAACTCGATGTTGTCCGTTTCGTTATCGAAGACGTGCCCGTACTGCCCGTCTTGGCACCAGCGCTGAAGACGCAGCTGCAGCATGGCAGGAAGCGAAACGTTACCGAGGCGCCGATCCTTGGGGCGCTAGTTCGTACACACTCTCGATGGCTTCGTAGATAGCCCTGTCCTCCTTCGCCGCTTTCTCAGGCGTCTGGTTTGAATCGCGGCCAACCAGCATGCGCACAAATGCGAACAGAAATTGGCGGTTCTCATGCGTGTTAGGCAACGAGAACGGATTCATGCGCACGCGGTGACTACGCTTGGAGATCTCGAAGTAACGCCCCTCGAAGTACTCTGTGAGATCACGGTAACTGCCCCCGATGTCCAGCACCAACGTCACGGGGTCGTACTTCTGAAGATTGGCGATCTGATAAACCGTGTCAAATGACTTGCCCGATTCCGGCGCTCCGGTCTTGAGCACCCCAAATGTCCCGCCCACGTGCCCATTGAAGAAAAACAACTGTTGGTCACGTGTTTCGTACAGGCACATGTATTCATCCCGCAGGTGCTTGTTGACGGTGTTGCCGGTCCAGGACTGCCAGGCGAAGGTCAAATTGGCGTAATCGCGCGAGAGTAAGTAGCTGTAACTGTGATTGCGCTGGGTATTGCCCGGAAGAATCGATAAATAGGCGCTGGGGAGGTTGAGCGTTTCCCTAACCAGAGACGCGTCGGCCTGCCCATAAACGCGAACGAGCTGCGCAAACGAATTTCTGACCCGGTGGTGATCTTTGCCTAGCAGCACGACTACACACGAGAAAGCACCAAACTGGTTTCCCTGCTCAAGTGCGATCAGGCAGTCTCCCAAGTTCTCGGCGTGGTGCTCCAGATCCTGTTTCCGTGGCATTTCCGATTTCGGCGTCCACACACCGGCGAAAGCCGCCATGAACATCGAGACACCCTGGGCAATGAAGGTTTTCTGTCGCGACTTAATCAGCTTCCGCATCCGCATCGTGGATTGTGTCTTCCACTCCATGCAAGCGATGAAGTCGCAATTGACACGCGCAAGAGCGCTCACGACCGCCGCCGGCTTCGGATTCGTCGGCGTGAGCTTCACGGTTGCTGCCGTTAGATAGTAATCATCGAGCCCGAGATGATCGTGTTCAACACGGATCGATGTATCTGCCAAACGATAATCGAGGCGGTCGCCGGGCTCGGAATGGAACGACTCGACGTGTTCCGTGTCGGGATTGAGCAGGCTTCGGAAAAAAATCTTGGCCCGAGATTCATCGAGAACTTCGAACCCGAGCATGTCATCCAGCGAGGACGTAAACGCACACACGGCGCTGGTCAGTATCTCGATCGTCCGCATGTCATTCTGAGGCCAGCTGCCGGCGAGCTCTTCCGGCAGAGACTCCAAACCACTCCGCCAGGCGATGCGCAGCCGGATCGCCTTCATAGAGCACCACCAGAAACAGCGAGACTGAGGCGAGCGTCTGATGACGCTTCCCGAGATCTCGCACGCGGCGGCTGACAAACTCGCGCGCCCTTTCGTTTGGATATTGGCCTTTGAATGGGATCTCGGAGCCGAAGCGCTTGATCATGTACTGGTACAAGCGGAAGCGCTCGTCGAACGTCCTCAGCGCCTTCTCGATCCGGCGGGCATAGCTCTCAAGGTCCTCATCCAGTTGGCATTCTGGATCGATGCCCGAAACCTGCAGCGCCGTCCCAAATGAGCCAGCTTTCGTTTGGAATACGGTCTCATTCGCGAAGCGCAGCAGCGGTATTTCGTGATGTAGCGCGCCGGCGGCCTTATGATGATCGGGGATTCTGGTACGCATGAGTTTACTCGCGAATGAACTTACTGGCGCTGTAAAAGCGCTTCTGACGCCACAGCGATGGCAACATGTGCAGGAGGCGCGGCTCCCATTGCGAGAGTCCGAAGACGACGCCCCAATAAACGAAAAAGGAAGCGGCGGATTCGATAAACCCACCGCCCAAGTGAAAACGGATCAGAGCGAGCATGCCGCCGAAAATGCACAGCTTGCGTTCGATGCCGAGGGCGGCCGGCAGGCGGTTGATTGAACGGTAGTCAAAGCGATCGAGCATAAGTCAGATTGCAGATTGCAGGTAGGTGGCTATCTTGACCGCATCAAGGATGAGCACCCCGCCGAGCAGAATGCTGCCCATCGCGCGCATGGCCATGCCGCCACCGAACATGATCATGGCACCGCCCACCACGATGCCAACAATCGTGATGCCGAGCACCAGCGGCCCAG
>Ga0070739_10001473_pt1 | contig 35353 bp, 36 predicted proteins | sample Coa_R1_7_FD_66445 | JGI IMG/M metagenome (GOLD analysis project Ga0070739, IMG submission 66445) | Surface soil microbial communities from Centralia Pennsylvania, which are recovering from an underground coalmine fire - Coalmine... | ecosystem: Environmental > Terrestrial > Soil > Unclassified ...
CTCAGCTCGGCCGACTTCGATCCCGGCAAGTTCAAGATCGAGGAGCTTATCCCAGCCCGCAGCCTGGGGCCCCCGAACTCGATTCGGGATTTGCAGCATTATGTGGTGGGTCCCGCCGCAGGCGGTCTGATTCTGGCCGAGGACGGCACTCTCGACATGGAGCGGAGTTTCCGCACCGTGGACTATTTCAGGGCATTGGGCGCGATCGCGGTCCGCAACAATGTACAGGCGTCCGTCGATTCGAAGCCGGTGGATTTTATTGCGGCCGCGATGCCCGATGCTGCCAGCGTCTGGCTGTGGGGGGGCGAAGACCGCCAGGCGTTGATTCAGACGCGGCGGCCGCCAGCGGGCCCGCGTGAGATCCGCTATCTGCCGGTGGCGCGCCTGACGATGGATCCTGCGGGCGAGGTGCATTATGACCGCGTGGAATGGGGGCCGGGGTTTCCGCTGCACTTGTACGAGGAACTGCCGGACAAACGGGAGTGGCTCTCCGGCTGGCACACAGAGCGTGAATGGCTCGAAAACGTGCACCGGACGAAGTACTCCAACGGCATTATCGGTCTGACCGAAGAAATGTTGGCGGCGCCCGCGGCCGATCCTTACCTGGAGCGGAAACGCCGCCTGCTGCGCGCCGATTTTCTGGTGTTGGCGCGCGACCACTGGAATTTCAATGTCCGCGGCTTCAATCCGGGCGGCAATCACGGCTCCTTCCTGCGGGTCTCGACCAATTCGGTTCTGCTGATCGCCGGCGGCAACCGGACCGGGATACCCCGCGGGCTGCGCGTCGATACACCCTATGACAGCTTGAGCTTCGTTCCGACCATTCTGACTCTGCTCGGGCGGCCGGAGCCGGACTTGCCGGGGCCGGTGATTCGGGAAGTGGTTCCCTAGCCGCACACTGCTACACTCGGACTCGTATGGACCAGGACCAACTCCGGGCGCTTCTCGAACAGGTGCGGGCCGGCGCGGTAGAAGTCGACGCGGCGATGGAGCGGATGCGCCACCTGCCGTTTGAAGACCTCGGTTTCGCCAAAGTCGATCATCACCGCGCCCTCCGGCACGGGATCCCCGAGGTGATTTTCGGCAAGGGCAAGACCCCGGAGCAGGTGGAAGCGATCGCGAGTTCACTTCTGGCGCGCGCCGCCAACGTTCTGGTGACCCGCGCTTCCTCCGAAGCCGCCGCGCGGTTACAGGCGGCTTATCCGGATGCCGAGTATTTTCCCGCATCGGGCGCGGTGCGCATATGGCGTGATCGCGCGATCACAGGCAAAGGCAAGATCGCGGTAGTTTGCGCCGGCACCAGCGATCTGCCGGTGGCCGAAGAGGCGCAGGTAACGGCCGAAGTTATGGGCAACGAGGTCTGCGCGATTCACGACGTGGGCGTCGCGGGGATTCACCGGCTTATGCACAATCGCGAGCGGCTGAGCGAAGCGCGGGTGGTCGTGGTGTGCGCGGGAATGGAAGGCGCTCTGCCAAGCGTCGTCGGCGGGCTGGTTGCGGCGCCGGTGATCGCAGTGCCGACCAGCGTCGGTTACGGCGCCAGTTTTCAGGGGCTCGCGGCTCTGCTAGGAATGTTGAACAGTTGCGCCAGCAATGTGACCGTCGTCAACATCGACAACGGTTTTGGGGCGGGCTACGCCGCCAGCCTGATCAACAGGTTGTAACGGTCCTCAGGCCGCTCCGGCGCGGCGCAGTTTTACGTCCTCCAGATGCAGGTAGAAGCCGAACAGCGGCGGGGCGTCCGTCCAGCGGCCCATTTTCCAATGAGCCCGGAGATATCGTAGAGCGGGCTCCCGGCTCAGATCGAGCACCATGGGGTAGGTTCCGCAATAGAATTTCTGGGGGAATCTGGCGATCTCCCGCCAGTGCTCTCCGTCGACGGAACCCCAGACGGAGACCTCCAGGCTCTCCTGCTCAGTTGTTCGGGTGATGCCCAGGGTCAGCAGCAGAGGCTTGCCGCATTCTTCCAGGGCCAGTTCCGCGCTCACACCGTCCTGGCGAGCAACGGTTTCCGGTAGCAAGAACTGTTGGAGCATACAAACCTCCTTGCCCAACAAGCCCGCCTGACCGGCCCGGCTTGTCTTACAGTCTTGACAGGCGTTGTCCTGCTAATTCCAGGGTCTCATACTTCTTGCAAAAACAGAAGCGGATGATTCCGGCCCCATGGCAGGGATCGGAGAAAAAACTCGATCCGGGAACGGCGGCGACCCCCACTCTCTGGATCAAATGGCGAACCGTGGCGATATCATCGCCAAGACCCGCCTCCGAGATATCCGCCAGCGCGTAGTACGCGCCTTGCGGGCGGAAGGTTCGGAAGCCCACCCGGCTCAGCATGCTGACCATGGTGTCGCGCCGGGCCTGATATTCGCGTCCGAGTTGAAGGAAGTAATCGTCGGGCAGGCCCATCGCCACGGCTCCCGCTTCCTGAAGCGGCGCGGCAGCCCCCACGGTAAGAAAATCGTGCACTTTACGAATCGAGGCCGTCAGATCCGGCGAGGCCAGCACCCAACCAACGCGCCAGCCAGTGACCGAAAAGGTCTTGCTCATGCTGTTTACCAGCACGGTGCGGTCGCGCATGCCGGGCAGGGTCATCATCGGGACATGCTTGGCGCCGTCGTAGATGATGTGCTCATAAATTTCGTCCGTGATCGCGAGCGCGTCAAACTCCTGGCACAGGGCAGCGATGAATGCAAGCTGCCCGCGGTCGAAGACCTGCCCGGTAGGGTTGCCGGGAGAGTTCAGGATGATCGCCTTGGTTTTGGGGCTGAAGGCCCGGCGGAGCTCTTCGGGATCGAATCGCCAGTCCGGCGGATGCAGGCGGACGAACTTGCGCCGGGCGCTGGAGAGTAACGTGTCCGGACCATAGTTCTCATAATACGGTTCAAAGATGATGACCTCGTCACCGGGGTTGGTGACGGCCAGGAGCGAGGCGATCATGCCCTCGGTGGCGCCGCAGCAGACGGTGATCTCGCGCTCCGGGTCGAGTTCGAGCGCGTAGTGGCGGCGATACTTGGCAGCGATGGAGTCGCGGAACTTCTTCGCCCCCCAGGTGATCGCGTATTGATTGACGTCGGCGGCGATGGCCTCGGCGGCGGCGCGCTTAAGAATCTCCGGGGCGGGAAAGTCGGGAAACCCCTGCGCGAGATTGACGGCGCCGTGCTGCACCGCCAGACGCGTCATCTCGCGGATGACACTTTCGGCGATGTTATGGGTGCGATTGGCCCGGAAGCGGGGGCGCATCAAAATCTGGAACAGGACCGGATTGGGCGTATGGCCGGAACACCGCGGGAAGCGAGCCGGGCCTCGCGCACCGCTATTGAAATTTGATTCGGCTCTGAATCGGTTCGAGCTTCTTCGTGTCGAGCCCGGGCACCTTCGCCAGATCGGCGAATTGCGTGAATTTGCCGTTATCGGTGCGGTATTTCACAATCGCGTCTGCCTCGCTCGCCGTCACGCCGAGATTATCGGCCAGCTCTTTCGATGCCGCGGTGTTGACGTTCACCGGGGGGCCGAAGTACTTCGAGAGATAGTTGACAATGGCGGTGAAATCCGCGTCGCTGGCGTCGGCGCCGCGGCTCTTCATATCATCGATGACGCTCTGCCAGGTATCCTTATTTCCCTGCACCGTAACCACGGCTTCCAGTCCATGGCAGGTGGTGCAGACCTTTTCGAGGGTCTCCTTTCCGGGTCCTGCGGGGAGGTCCTGAGCCTGGACGAACGAAAACACGACCACAGGGGCGAATACGTAAGCGGCCAATTTCATAAGCTCCATTATACCCGGCGTTTGCGGTCTCGTTTCGCGCGGGCTTGACGCTGGCAGCCGGCAAGCGCCGGAGGACCGCCTCCAGAAGGAGGGCCCGGCGCACGGCACGGCTTTCGCATGCGCCGCGGAAGGCGCTGGGTCTTCTCCCGTGCCGCCGAAGGCGTTAATCTTCTACCGTCAGAGTAGGTGTTTTGGCCTGAGACTCGCGGCACCGTTCTTCCACCCGCCGGGCGAGGTCGAAGAACGGCGCGGCATGCGAATCGTCTTGTTTGCCCGTGGTCACGGGCTTGCCGCTATCGCCGCCAATCCGGACCTCGGGGTCCAGAGCGAGTTCGCCCAGAAAGGGAACGCCCATCTGGTCCGCAGTACGCTTGCCGCCGCCCTGCCCGAAGACATCGATCCGCTGGCCGCTGCCGGGCACCACCAGATAGCTCATGTTCTCCACGATGCCCAGAACCGGCACCCGCACCTGCGAGAACATGTTGACGGCTTTCCGTGCGTCCTCCAGGGAAACGTCCGAAGGCGTCGTCACGACGATCGCGCCCGAAATCGCGGCGGTCTGAATCAGCGATAAAGCCACGTCGCCGGTTCCGGGCGGAAGATCAATGAGGAGGTAGTCCAGCTCGCCCCATTCGACATTGCGGAGGAACTGCTGGATGACGTTGTGGAGCATGGGCCCTCGCCAGACCAGCGGCTTATCGCCGGGATTGAGAAATCCCATGGACATGACGCGCACGCCATATTTTTCAACCGGGCGGATGCTCTCGGCGTGCCCGGTGGGCGTCTCGCGAGTCCCCATCATCAAGGGAACATTGGGCCCGTAAACGTCGGCGTCCAAGAGGCCGACGCGCCGGCCCATGCGAGCCAGCGCAATCGCCAGATTTACGGAAACCGTGGTCTTGCCAACGCCGCCCTTTCCGGACCCGATGGCGACCAGAAATTGCACGCCCGGAATCGGCGTTTTTATTGGACCGTCGCTGCCGCGTTGCGAAGGTGGTGACTCGCGCTGTGGACCCATTACTGCGGCAGGGTCCCGGCAAGGAACAGCGACTGCGCATCCGGCGCCCCGTTGGTGGACGACCGGCCACGGCCTCGCGCCGCCAGGGGAGCCGGACGGAAAACGTGGAATGTCACCGCATCGCCCGGCTTCAGGCTCTGGGCGACTGCGCGGACATCGTCGGTTGAATTCACCGGCTTGCGGTTAATCGCCACGATGATGTCGCGCTCCATCAAGCCGATGTCGTCGGCGAAGGAATCCTGCTCGACGCGGGTTATGGTCACGCCACCCTTCTGCGGCGTAAGGCTTTTTTCGTCTTCCGACGCCGGACGGACCGAAATACCGAACTTCACGGCCGAGCCCTGTTCGGATTTGCCGCTGTTGGGAGTGTTGTATTCGCCGACGATATCCGGCTGATCCTTGTAGAGTTCCTGACGGTCCTGGGTCGTGACCTTCAGGTCCAGTTTCTTCCCGTCCCGATCGATGTTCAGCGTCAGCGTGTCTCCCACTGGAGTGTCCGCGACGCGCGCCATGAGATCGTCGCCGTCCTTGATCGGCTTGCCGTTGATCCCGAGGATAATGTCATCCGCCTTCACCCCGCCCTTATCCGCCGGTCCGCCCTTGGTCACTTCGTTCACGATCACGCCGTGATCGACACCCAAGCCTTTCAGCGTTTCGGGCTTGGACTTGGAGAAGAAGCGAACGCCGATGGAGCCGCGAGAAACGCGGCCGTCGCGAATGATGTCATTGTAAACGCGGACCACGGTATTGCTCGGCAGCGCGAAGCCCACACCTTCCGACCCGCCGCGGCTGGTGGCGATCATGGTGTTGACGCCGATCACCTCGCCCCGGATATTCACCAGCGGTCCGCCGCTGTTGCCGGGGTTAATCGCGGCATCGGTCTGAATGAAGCGCTGGAAGGCGCGCTCGCCGATATCGCGTCCGAGGGCGCTGATGATGCCCAGAGTGACCGATTCCTCAAGAGAAAAGGGAGAGCCGATGGCGATGGCCCAGTCGCCGACCTGCACCGCATCCGAGTTCCCGATGGCGACCGGCAGCAGAGGCTTGTGCGCGTCGATCTTGATAACGGCGAGATCGGTTTCGTAGTCGGTACCGATGACCTTGGCACGGTATTCGGAGGAGTCGCCTTGAAGCTTCACCAGGATCTTGTCGCCGCCTTCGACCACGTGATTATTGGTGACGATGTAGCCGTTTTTGTCCACGATAAAGCCGGTGCCGGACTGCTCGTGCTTGAACTGGTCAGGGTTCTGAGGAATGATCTGCGGGCCACCTGGTCCAAAGAAGCGCCGGAACAGGTCGGAGGCGCCATCGTCATCGCCGTCGTCGGGATCCTGCTGTTGTCCGCGGCGGTTGCGGGACGTGGTCTGCTGTTTGGGCGCGACCTCCACCGTGATGTTGACTACGCTAGGCTCAAGCTGCTTGGCGAGTTTGGTGAACTCGTTGGGCGCCTCCACCGCCTTCGGGATCGTCAGGGGCGTTGCATCAGGCGCAACGGCCTGCCCTCGCGCCGCGTGTACCTGGGTATTGATCAGAGTTCCGATCAAAATCCCTACCGAGAGTGTGAAAACCATCAAGGTAACGGACAACAGCTTTTGCTGGCGCACTTTGTCAAACAGGTTCATGGCTTTTCCTCTGTTTTGCCTTCTTCCTATTATAAGGAGGTCTTCCAGGAGAGTGTTTTGCCGCGCCGCCCGAGCTTGCGCGCTTACGCACTCGCGGTGATAGACGTGCTTAGGCGCGAAATGTTACGAGCCGCCCAGGAGAAGGCAGAGGGACAGCAGGACGCGCCGCAAGCCGAGTTCACGGCCATCGGGCTGGAACCACTCGCCCATGGTGTGCGCTCCTCCTCCCTGCCCGCCGGCTCCGATCGACACCGCCGGCAGGCCCAGGGAAAGCGGAAGATTCGCGTCCGTGGAAGAGCAATCGAGAGAGCTGCGGATACCGAGGAAGGCGTCCACCGCCAGGAGGTACTCAAGAATTGCAGCGCCGTGCGGGAGCGATCCGCCCGGGCGGGAGCCGATCTCCTTTACTCTCGCCGTTACCTTGCCCGCGCCTTTGTTCACGTCCACGCGGGAATTTTCGTCCTCAACCCCGCGCTCCACACACCCCGACAGAAGAGCCGCCATCTGTTCGATTCGCTCGGGGTTTTCCGAGCGCAAATCCACCTTTGCCCGGGCTTCGCTGGGAATGGCGTTGATGCTGGTGCCGCCCTCAATGACCCCGAAATTATAAGAGCAGCGCGGCTCGTCCGCGGGCGCGTTTTCGAGGAACCGCGCGATCGCCCGGCTCAGAGCATGCACCGGGTTTCCGGTTCCGTGATCGCTCCAACTGTGTCCCCCCGGCCCGGCAATCGTAACGTCGTACCGCCGGCTGGCGAGAGCCTGGCAAGTGATATGATCCGTGTTCGGCCCGTCCAGGACCAGGAAAGCTCGAAAGCGGTTCGAGGCCGAGGGACGGCAGAGATAGCGCATCCCGCACAGGTTACCCTCGCCCTCTTCGCCGACATTCGCGACCAGAACGGGGGAGAGCCCGGAATCCTGAACTGGCGGCCCGGCGCTCCAGGCGGCGGCAAGCGCGAGCAGCGCCGCCAGGCCGGCGCCATTATCCGACACGCCGGGCCCCAGCAATTTCCCATCGCTAACGACCCGCACCTCCTCGGGCGATCGGGGGGCAAGTACGGTATCGAGGTGGGCCGTGACCGCCACGGCTGCCGAATCGCGCCGGCCAGGAAGCGAGGCGATTACATTGCCCGCCCGGTCCAGCTTCGCTTCCCACCCCAGACCCCGGAAACGCTCCGCCATCCATTCCGCGCGGCGCTGCTCGAAAAACGTCGGCGCGGCAATGCGGCACAATTTCAGATGCTGTTCGTTAATCCAGCCCCTCTCCTTGCGAAACCAGTCGAGGCAAGCGCGCACGCCGGCGGTACGGGCAAGGTCGGCCACGGATTCGGCTAACGCGGGCATCGAAACTCTTAGTCTAACCCGCGGCCCCGCCGGACCGAACGATTCGCGGGCCCCAAGCCGAAGTCTTCTCTACTGCCGTTCGAACGCAGGGAGGCTCTCCAACAAATGCTCGCGATCGGCGGCGGAAAGGCCCGAATTCTTCCGGATATCTGCGCGCTGGGTGAGCTTTTTCCGGTAGCGGTCAAAGTATTGCGGGATGTCGCCGCCATATTGAAAGCTGTACATGATATCGGCGAACTGATCGGTGTGGCGAAGACCAAGCGCGTGGCCGGATTCGTGGAGGCAGGTGAGGTAAACAATCGTATCGCGCAGCAGAGGGTCCGTGATGTTCTGTGTGGTGTTGACGATGTAGATCTGGGCGCCGCGGCGTCCGCCAACCTGGATGGGTTGAGTCTCGCCGTACAGGCCGCCTTGAGGCGCTTGCCAGATCAGACGGATCAGCGCGCGCGAGCGATCCTTAGTCTCCACAAAGTGAAGCTGGCCGTTCGACGCGCGCTGCCAGCTTTCGAGCGCCCATCGGGCCAGATCCGCGTCGCCTGGCTTACACCCGGTGGAAGGGTCATCGCATGGCGCGATCCAAAATGCAATATCAGCGGAGGTCAGCGCGCCCGCCGCGAGCAGCAAGAGGCTAGCGCTTTGAAGCAGTATTCTCATTGATCAGAGCCCGCACCATCGATTCTAGCTGCGCGACGCGGCGGGAGAGTTCTTCAATGGCCTGGCCTTCGGGATCCGGGAGACGTCCGTGCTCCAATGGTTCGAATCCGGTTTCGGCTTCGCCCACCACGCGGCCGGGCACACCAACCACGGTCGAATGGGGCGGTACCGGGCGCACCACCACGGAGCCGGCCCCGACCTTCACATAGTCGCCGATCCGGATATTCCCGAGAATCTTCGCGCCGGTTCCGATTACGACGCCATTGCCGATCGTCGGGTGGCGCTTGCCCGTATCTTTGCCGGTGCCGCCTAGCGTCACGCCTTGATACAGCAGGACGTCGTCTCCGATCTCGCTGGTTTCGCCGATAACCACGCCCATGCCGTGGTCAATGAAGAACCGGCGTCCGATTCGGGCACCGGGATGAATTTCGATACCGGTAATGGATCGGGAAAACTGGCTGACCACCCGTGCCAGCGTGTACCAGTGGCTGAGATACAGCCGGTGCGCAAGTCTATGGAGCAGCACGGCATGGAATCCCGGATAACACAGCACGATCTCTAACACGCTGCGCGCCGCCGGGTCGCGCTGGAAAACGGTTTGGATCTGCTCGCGGATCGCGCCGAACATCTGTTCGCATTATCGCGCTCAGGCGCGGTCCGGCCCAACTGGCTGTAAAATCCACTCCCGACTGTATGCCCCGCCACGAAATGGCCGCACCGGCGAAGGCATCATACCAGAGGCTGAAGTCGGGCCCAGGGCCTGGATGGCACAGTTCTTCAACCGCAGCGCGAACACGATTGCAAGGTTCACCCTTCTGGGAATCGCCGCAGCAGCGGTGTTCGCGATGTGGGCGGGCGCGATGATCGTGCGCTCGCCGTACGAGAACCGCCAATCTGTGCCGCGCGAGCAACCCGTTCCGTTCAGCCATGAGCACCACGCAGGCGGGCTCGGCATCGATTGCCGATACTGCCACACCACGGTGGAGACGTCGTCGTTTGCGAATCTGCCGGCAACCATGATTTGCATGAACTGCCACTCGCAGATGTGGGCCGCGAGCTCCACTCTGGAGCCCGTTCGGGAGAGCTATCGCACGGGCCGGTCGATCGCATGGACCCGCGTTTACGATCTGCCGGACTTCGTCTATTTCAATCACAGCATTCACGTGAACAAGGGATTCGGCTGCTCGGAGTGCCACGGCCGCGTGGATCGCATGCCGTTGACCTATCGAACCGTGCCGCTGGAAATGCAATGGTGCCTGAACTGCCACCGGCACCCGGAGCAATACGTGCGCCCGCAATCGGAGGTGTTCAACATGGCGTACGTCCATCCGCCGGATCAGGCGCAAATGGGAGCACGGCTGGTGAGCGAGTATCACATCCAGTCGCTGACAAGCTGCTCGACATGCCATCGATGAGCCCCTCCCACGATTTCGTTCCGCTGGATTCGCTCCGGCGCGCAAGGCCGCAGTATTGGCGATCTTTAGCGGAATACGAAGGCGAGGAATTGGAAGGCGCGCGTCCGCCCGCCGAGGAGCCGCAGGCGATCGACCAGGAAATGCCTTCGGAGGAATCCCGGCGGCGATTTCTCTCGCTGATGGCCGCGTCGATCGGTTTCGGCGGGCTGACGGCGTGCACGCGCCAACCGGCGGAGTTTATCGTGCCTTACGTTGAGCCGCCGGAAAAGGCGATCCCGGGCAAGCCGCAATTTTTTGCGACGGCCCTTCCGGTGAACGGAATCGCGGAGGGGGTCCTGGTGGAGAGCCACCTGGGGCGCCCGACCAAGGTGGAGGGCAATCCCGACCATCCTGCAAGCCTGGGCGCCACCAGCGTGCTTTCGCAGGCGAGCGTGCTGGATCTGTACGACCCGGATCGCGCGCGCACCATCACCTATCGCGGGGATCCGCGAAGCTGGGAGGCGTTCCTGCACGCCCTGAGCACTACGCTGGAGCCCGTGCGGGCCCGCCGCGGCGAAGGCTTTCGAATCCTGACGGAGACCGTCATCTCGCCTTCGCTGGGCGACCGCATTCAGGCGGTGCTGGAGGCGCTGCCGGAGGCTCGCTGGCATCAGTGGGATCCCGCCGGCGGGCATTCGGCGCGGGCGGGAGCGCAGATCGCGTTCGGGCGTCCGGTGAACACCTACTACCGCCTGGAAAACGCGGACGTGGTGGTGGCGTTGGACTCCGATTTTTTAGCGTGCGGCCCCGGATCGACGCGCTACGCGCACGATTTCGCGCTGCGCCGCCGGCGCGGCGGCCGCATGGATATGAATCGCCTCTATGCCATCGAGAGCGCGATGACGGCGACGGGAGGCAAGGCGGACCATCGTTTGCCGCTGCGTTACGCCGGCGTCGAGGCGTTCGCGCGGGAGCTCTTCGAGGCGGTCACGGGACCGGGCGGAAGCGCGGGAACCAGATTCGCACCCTGGACCGCGGCGATCGCGCGGGATTTGCTGGCGCACCGCGGCGCATGCGCCGTTATTCCGGGCGAACATCAATCGCCCGCCGTACACGCGCTGGCGCACGCCATCAACGCCGCGCTCGGCAACGCAGGACGGACGGTGATCTACACCGATCCGCTGGAGGTGCGCCCGGAAGATCAAAACGCGTCTCTGCGCTCCCTGGCGGAGGATCTCAATTCCGGCAAGGTCGAGGCGCTTCTGATTCTGGGCGGCAATCCGGTGTACAACGCGCCCGCGGACCTGGATTTTGGCGCAAAGCTACGAAAGGCGAAGTTTTCGGCTCACGCCGGCCTGCATGAGGACGAGACTTCGGCAGCCTGCCAGTGGCATGTGCCGGAGTCGCATTTTTTGGAGGACTGGGGCGATACGCGGGCCTTCGATGGAACCGTCAGCATCATCCAGCCGCTGATTCTGCCGCTGTACGATTCGCACAGCTATTTGCCGCTTCTGGAAGCGATCGTGTCGTTTCCAGGCCGGCCGCCTTACGACATCGTGCGGTCCTACTGGATGGGCCGCAGCGGATCTCCCGATTTCGAAGCGTGGTGGCGCAAGGTTCTGCACGACGGCTTGATCCAGGGCTCGGCGCTGCCGCAGATCCGGCCTGCGCTGCGCCCAACGGCGGCGAGCGCAGCCCCGCCGGCGGCCCCGGGCGGACTCGAAATCGTGTTCCGGCCCGATCCTTACGTGGTCGACGGCAAGTATGCAAACAACACCTGGCTTCAGGAACTGCCTCGTCCGATGACCAAGCTGACCTGGGATAACGCAGTGATGCTTTCTCCCGCGACCGCAAGGCGGCTGCAAGTCCGCGCGCAGGACCTGGTGGAACTGCGCCGGGCCGGGCGATCGGTTCGAGGGTCGGTGTGGATTCAACCGGGCCATCCGGACGAGTCCGTAACAGTTCATCTCGGCTTCGGCCGGACGCGCTCGGGGCGCGCGGGCAATGGAGCCGGATTCAGCGCGTATACGATCCGCACTACGGATGCTCTCTGGTCCGCTGGCGATCTGGAGATCCATAAGACGGGCTTGACCTATCCGCTCGCGACTACGCAGATGCAGCAGTGGTTCGAGGGGCATCATCCGATCATCAGCGACACGGTCGGCCGGTACCGCAGCGACCCAGACTTTGTGCAAAAGACAGTGGAGGAGCCCGCACCCGAAGTCACGATTTATCCGCGCTGGGTCTACTCAGGTTATGCCTGGGGTATGTCAATCGACCTGACGGCGTGCGTGAACTGCCAGGCGTGTGTGATTGCGTGCCAGGCGGAGAACAATATTCCGGTGGTCGGCAAGCAGCAGATTCTGCAACGGCGCGGGATGCACTGGCTGCGGGTGGACACCTACTACGAGGGAGGCGAGGAATCGCCCACCGCGCATTACCAGCCGGTCCCATGTATGCAGTGCGAGACGGCCCCGTGCGAGGTGGTCTGCCCGGTGCAAGCCACCAATCACAGCAGCGACGGTTTAAATGACATGGTATATAACCGGTGCGTAGGAACGCGGTACTGCTCCAATAACTGTCCTTATAAGGTTCGCCGCTTCAATTTTTTCCTTTTCCAGGATTGGGTGACGGAATCGATTAAACTCCAACGCAACCCGGATGTAACGGTGCGCAGCCGCGGAGTGATGGAGAAATGCACGTATTGCGTCCAGCGAATTCGTGAAGCCGATATCCGGTCTCGTATCGAGAATCGATATATCGCCGATGGCGAAGTGCAGACCGCCTGCCAGCAGGTGTGTCCTACGCAGGCGATTGTCTTCGGGGACATCAATCAAAAATCGAACAAGGTGGCCCGGTTGAAGGCGGAAAAACTCAATTACGCTTTGCTGGGCGAGACGAACACGCGCCCGAGGACCACCTATCTGGCAGAGCTGCGGAATCCGAATCCAGAGCTAAGCGAGGTCCCGCATGCGCGTGGATGATCTCCAGAGCGCCTCCCGGCGCCGACACGATCCAGGCGGCGCGCCGGACGTAATCGCGCCCGGCGAATCGTTTGCTTCCATCACCGATCAGATTTCCGGCGTGGTTCTGACGCGCCGCACACCGCGATTCTGGTGGATATCGTTCGCTGCCGGAATCCTGCTGCTGGGAAATCTGGGGGTCGCGATCGGGACGCTGCTATATAAGGGCGTCGGGCTGTTCGGTATTAACATTCCGGTAGCCTGGGGTTTCGCGATCACGAATTTCGTATGGTGGATCGGAATCGGCCACGCCGGCACTCTGATTTCGGCATTTTTACTGCTGATGAATCAGACCTGGCGGAATTCGATTAACCGGTTCGCGGAAGCCATGACGATTTTCGCCGTGATGTGCGCCGGACTCTTTCCTCTTCTCCATCTCGGCCGGCCGTGGCTGTTCTACTGGCTCATCCCGTATCCCAATACGATGACCGTGCAGCCGCAGTTCCGCAGTCCTCTGATCTGGGACATTTTTGCCGTTTCAACCTATTTCACGGTGTCGCTGCTGTTCTGGTATCTGGGAATGATTCCAGACCTCGCGAGCTTCCGCGACAAAGCCAGAAATCGGTTTACGTACTGGTTTTATGCCGTCGCGTGCTGGGGCTGGAGAGGCGCTTCGCGGCACTGGCAGCTTCACGAAACGGCGTCGCTGCTGCTGGCCGGCCTCGCGACTCCGCTGGTGCTCTCGGTTCACACGGTGGTGAGCTTCGACTTTACGATCGCCATTCTGCCCGGATGGCATTCGACGATCTTTCCTCCCTATTTCGTCGCGGGCGCGATCTTTTCAGGATTCGCGATGGTGCTGGTGCTGGCAATTCCGATCCGCGCTGTGTACGGTCTGCAGAATCTGTTGACAGAACGGCATCTGAACAACTGCGCGAAACTGATGCTGGCGACCGGTCTGATCGTCGCCTACACGTACGCAATCGAGCCGTTCACAGCCTGGTACAGCGGCAACCCGTACGAGATGTTCATGATTCACAATCGCGCGACCGGCCCGTATGCGTGGGCCTTCTGGGGCGTCATGGCGTGCAATGTCGCGATTCCGCAACTGCTGTGGTGGCGCAGCTTCCGGGTCCGGCCGAAGCGGCTGTTTTTCGTATCCATCGTGATTTTATACGGCATGTGGCTGGAGCGCTACATGATCATAGTCAGCAGCCTGCACCGCGATTTTCTTCCATCTTCGTGGGCGAATTTCATCGCGACGCCGTGGGACCACTCGGTTCTGTACGGCTCCATCGGGCTGTTCCTGGTTTTGTTCTTGCTGTTTGTACGTTTTTTGCCGTCGATTTCCATGTATGAGGTACGCGAGCTATTGCCGTTTTCGGGCCCGGCAGGAGGATCGGCGAAATGAGCAAGCCCTACGGAATCCTGGCGGAATTCGACGGCCCGGATGAATTGCTCCGCGCGGCGGAGCAATTGCGCGACCAGCGTTACACGGCAGTGGAAGCGTATACACCCTACCCGATTCCAGAGATTGGGGAGCTGTTTCCAAGCAAGAACCCGCTGCCGGCGATCGTCTTTGCCGGGGGCCTGACCGGCGCGGTCACCGCATGGAGCATGCAGACCTATATCGCGATTTGGGACTACCCGATCAACGTGGGCGGGAGGCCTTTATATAGCTGGCCGTCTTTCATCGTGATCCTGTTCGAGCTGACCGTGTTATTCGCCGCGATCGCGGCGTTCGCGGGAACCCTGACATTAGCCGGCCTTCCGCGGCCGCACCATCCGGTGTTCGAGGTAAGCCGGTTTAAAGCCGCGACGCGCGACGGCTTCTTCTTGTGCGTGGAAGCGCGAGATCCGAATTTCGACGCACAGCGCACCTTGGAAGCCGTCGAAGGCCTGGACCCGCTCGGGGTATGGGAGCTCGATGATGAATAAGGGTGTGATTTTGCTCGCCTGCGCCTCGGCGGTGACGGCCGCCTGCCGGCAGGATATGCACGATCAGCCGAAATACAAGCCTCTTCAGCCGAGCAGCTTTTTTCTCGACGGCAGGTCCGAGCGGCCCCTTCCGCCCGGCGCCATCAGCCGCGACGCTTTGAATGATACCGACACCTTTCATACCGGCAGCGTGAGCGGCGATTTTGCGGACACCATTCCCATGAAGGTGGATCGCCGCCTGCTCGAGCGGGGGCAGGAGCGGTTCGACATTTTTTGTGTTCCGTGTCATGGCTATCTCGGCGATGGCGACGGCATGGTCGCACGGCGGGGCGTGAAAATCCCCGCGACTTTTCATTCGGATCGCATACGCCAGGCGCCGCCCGGCTACCTTTTTCAGGTTATTTCCAAGGGCTATGGCGCGATGGGCGATTATGCGAATCAGATTCCGCCCGAAGACCGCTGGGCGATTGTCGCCTATATTCGAGCCTTGCAACTCAGCCGGAGGGCCACGATTGCCGACGCCACACCAGAGGCACGGGCTCAACTGGAGGGGCAACCATGACGCCGTCCTATGCGGTTCCGCCGCCGCTGGCCCGCGATCTTACGCGCTGCCAGCGCCCGGCTCTTGGAATCGGAGCGGCCTTGCTGGCCATTTCGGTTCTCGGAGCTTTTTTCGATCCCGCAGAATTTTTCCGCTCCTACCTCATGAGTTACCTCTTCTGGATCGGGCTGGCGCTAGGTTCCCTGGCCATCGTGATGCTGCAATATTTGACGGGCGGGGCCTGGGGAGTGGTGACGCGGCGGCCGCTCGAATCGGCCAGCCGGACACTGCCATGGCTGGCTTTGCTGTTTATCCCGATTGCGTTGGGCATCCCTTATCTTTATGATTGGGCGCACAGCGATCGGGTCGCGAATGATCCTGTCCTTCTGCATCGCAGCGGCTATATGAGTCCGTTGTGGTTTATCGTCAGGGCGATTGCCTATTTTATTGTTTGGATCCTATTTACTCACCTTTTGAATAAACGCTCCCATGAGGAAGACCAACGTGGCGATCAGACCCGCTGACTCGCCCGCCTGGCCGCGCCCGGGCTGATTCTGTACGTCTTCACGGTCACGTTTTCCATGGTGGACTGGGCGGAGTCTCTGGAAGATCACTGGTTCTCGACCATGTGGGGCTTTTTATTCGTTGCGCAACACGGAATCACTGTGATTTGCTTCGCCGTGCTGATTTCTATTCTGCTGTCGCGGCGCGAGCCCATGGCTAGCATATTCCGCCCGCGTCATCTGCACGATTTGGGCAAACTGCTGCTGGTGTTTGTGATGTTGTGGGCTTATTTCGCCTTCTCCCAGCTTTTGATTGTTTGGGAAGGCAATCTGCCTGACGAAATCCCGTGGTATCTGCCCCGGATGGGAACTTCGTGGGGCTGGCTCGGCGGCGCGCTAATCGTGTTTCAGTTCATCGTTCCCTTTCTTTTGCTGCTTTCCCGGCGGCTCAAACGCAGCGCTACGGGCATGCTGATCGTGGTTGGCCTTCTGCTGTTTATGAGATTCGTCGATTTGTTCTGGATCGTAATGCCGTCCGCACATCGGAACGGGTTCTATGTGAGTTGGATGAGCTTCACTCTTCCGCTGGCGCTGGGCGGCATCTGGATCGCCGCCTTTCTGCACAACCTGAAACAATTTCCTCTGCTTCCGTTGGGAGCCCCAAACCTGGAGGAGGCTCTGGCGCATGGAGACCGTTGAACATCGCACGCGGTTTGAGCCCACGGATCTCGAATCACGCAAAGTGATTCTCACGGGCGTCGCCATTTTCGTGTCGACCATGGCCGTGGCTGGTCTGATGTATCTCGCATTCGTCCTGCTGGCCCACGCGCGCCAGCAGCAAGGAGCGCTTATGCAACGTCAAGGCGCCATCCCTCGGGAGCTACCGCCCGAGCCACGCCTTCAGTCATCCCCCCGTAGCGATTTTCAGGCTTATCGAGCGGCGCAGTTGGGGCAGTTGAACAGCTATCAATGGATCGATCGCAACCGCGGCATCGTGGCGATCCCAATTCAACGGGCCATTGACCTGCTCGCGCAACGCGGAATCCCGCCCCAAAAGGCTCCGTCCAGTTTAATGCTGTATCCTCCATCCGCCGGCACCCGCCGCACCGGATTCGAGGGCAAAGTGGAGCCGGAACCCAGATGAGACCACGTTTACTGATCGTTCTCGCCGGAGCAGTTCCCCTCTTCGCGGCGGGTCCCCAGTTACCGCGCCAGCTCCAGGGGATTGGGATTGAACAAAAGCTCAACGCGCAGGTTCCGCTCGACACTGAATTTGCCGACCAGGACGGGCACACCGTGCGGCTCGGCTCTTACTTCGACCGCGGGCCGGTGCTTCTCGCGCTGGTGTATTACACCTGTCCGATGCTATGCAGCCAGATTCTTCAGGGCGTCGCCTCCGGGTTGAAACCGCTGTCATTGGAGCCGGGGAGGGACTTCAACGTAGTGGCCATTAGCATCGATCCTCGCGATACGCCGGCGACAGCCCGTGAAAAACGCGACGAGTACGCTCGATGGTACTCGCGAAAGGCCGGGACACGCGGATGGAATTTCCTGACTGGCACTGACAAATCAATTCACGCCGTGACAGAAGCCGTTGGGTTCCACTACCAGTGGGATCAATCGACCAAAATGTTCATTCATGCCAGCGGCGTCATGGTACTCACTCCGGAAGGCAAGGTAGCGCGGTATTTTTACGGCGTTGAATATCAGCCGAAGGATTTGAAGCTTGGGCTCATCGAAGCTTCACATCGCACGATCGGATCGCCCGTCGATGCTGTGTTGCTGTTCTGCTACCATTACGATCCTTCGATGGGAAAGTATAGCGCCGCGGTTTTCAACCTATTGCGCGCGGCCGCAGCGCTTGTGCTGGTGATTCTCGCCACCGCCCTCACACTGTTATGGCGGCGTGACCTCGCCGCAGACCGGCGGGTGTTAAAGGGGGCCGCCCGGTGAGCAATTTCACTACAGAATACAACCTCTTTTTCTGGGCCATGGTGACTCTTTGTAGTCTTGTCGCCCTTGGAATTGCCGTCTGCTTAATCTTCTTCGCTGTGCGCTATCGCCGCCGCCGCGACAACGAGCTGCCTCCTCAGATTCGTGTAAATCTCGCCGCGGAAACGACTTGGATCGTCATACCGCTCGTTCTATTCATGGGCATGTTTGCTTACGGTGCAAAATTGTATTTCGATCTCGAACTGCCGCCGGCGAATGCGCTCGAAATCTATGTCGTCGGCAAGCAGTGGATGTGGAAGGTGCAACATCCAGAAGGCGCCCGTGAAATTAACGAACTTCATGTGCCGGTCGGACAGCGGATCAAGCTCACGATGACATCGCAGGACGTCATCCACAGCTTCTTCATTCCTGATTTCCGCGTCAAGCAGGACGTGCTTCCCAACCGCTATACGACTCTGTGGTTCGAGGCGAAGACACCGGGCCGGTACCACCTGTTTTGCGCCGAATATTGCGGAACCAAACATTCGGGCATGATCGGATGGGTCTATGCGATGGAGCCGGGGCACTATCAGCAATGGCTCGAACAGGGGGCCGCCGAAGGTTCGCTCGCATCGACGGGAGAGAAATACTTTCATCAATTCGCCTGCGCCAATTGCCATCACTTCGACGGCCACGGCCCCTGCCCAGACCTGCAAGGGCTCTACGGCCGGGAGGTGAGAATCGCCGACGGCACGTCCGTGAGCGGGCCCACAACCGTGATCGCGGACGAATCCTATATCCGTGAGAAGATTCTGAATCCCAAAGCCAAAACCGTCGAAGGCTTTAAGGCGGGGTTGATGCCCACGTTTGAAGGCCAGCTCAGCGAGGACCAGGTCATCGCTCTTATCGCGTACATTAAGTCGATCGGCCCGCCGCCCGGAGGCGAGCTGACTACCAGTTCCGGCACCGTGCCTCAGGGCTACGCTTCGCAGCCGTCGATTACCGGACCCGGGGCCACTTCCATCAACGGCACTGAGCCGTCACAGCGATGATATGATTGCCGCACCAGAATTACAAACTAAAAAACATTATTTAAACGAAAAGCAAGGAATCTTTTCCTGGCTGTTGACAACCGATCATAAGCGCATCGGCCTTTTATATATCGCATCCATAACCGGCATGTTTTTGGTCGGCGGTGTTTTTGCTCTCCTGATGCGCCTGGAACTGTTGACCCCGGAAACCGACCTCGTCTCTCCCGAGACCTATAACCGGTTATTTTCAATGCACGGAATCGTTATGGTGTGGTTCTTCTTGATTCCGTCGATTCCGAATACGCTCGGCAATTTCTTGATTCCGATGATGATCGGCTCTAAAGACGTCGCTTTTCCGAAACTGAATCTGGCGAGTTGGTATATTTTCAATCTCGGCGCTGTGGTCGCGCTCTACGCGATTATTCGTGGAGGCGTGGATACCGGCTGGACCTTTTACACGCCCCTGAGTACCGGCTATGCGACCGGCTACGTGGTCGCCGCGGCTTTGGGAATTTTCATTTCCGGGTTTTCCTCGATCATTACGGGCCTGAATTTCATCGCTACGATTCACCGGATGCGCTGCCCGGGACTGACCTGGTTTCGGCTGCCGTTGTTCATCTGGTCGATGTACGCCACGAGTCTGATTCTGGTGTTAGCGACGCCGATTCTGGCGATCACGCTCCTGATGGTTGGCGTGGAGCGGATCTTTCAAGTAGGCATTTTCGACCCCGCCCTGGGAGGCGACCCCGTTTTGTTTCAGCACATGTTTTGGTTCTATTCCCACCCTGCGGTGTACATCATGGTGCTGCCCGGGATGGCTGTGATCAGCGAGCTGGTGGCGGCCTTTTCTCGCAAGCCGGTGTTCGGCTATAACGCAGTGGCCTTCTCGAGCCTAGGCATTGCCGTGATCGGCTTCCTGGTCTGGGGACACCATATGTTCGTCGCCGGGCAGTCGGTTTACTCCGCCCTCGTCTTTTCGATCCTGAGCTTTCTCGTGGCCGTTCCCTCGGCCATCAAGGTGTTCAACTGGACCGCGACACTTTACAAAGGATCGGTGTCCTGGGAAACGCCCATGCTTTATGCCATCGGTTTCATCGGCTTGTTCACCATTGGCGGAATGACCGGTCTTTTCCTGGCCGCGCTGGGGTTGGACGTGCATGTGACCGATACCTATTTTGTCATCGCGCATTTTCACTACATCATGGTCGGCGGAACGGTCATGGCGTATCTAGGCGGCATGCACTATTGGTGGCCGAAGATCAGCGGCAGAATGTATCCTGAAGGGCTGGCGAAACTCTCCGCCCTGACCGTTTTCCTCGGCTTTAATCTTACCTTTTTTCCTCAATTTATTCTCGGTTATCTGGGCATGCCCCGGCGCTATGCTGCCTACCCGCCGGAATTTCAGGTACTCAACGTGCTCTCGAGCGCCGGAGCCTCGATCCTGGGGGTCGGTTACGTGCTGCCGCTGCTCTACCTGCTATGGTCTTGGCGCTACGGACCGCCGGCTCCTGCAAATCCGTGGCGGGCCACCGGTCTTGAATGGAAGACTCCTTCGCCGCCGCCGGAACACAACTTTGAGGTAACCCCAGTGGTGAATTACCGCGCGTACGATTACGAAGCGATGCGGGAAGAACTACACCTGTCTTGATAAGGATTGCTTTATAAAAATCGTCTTGCCATAGACCGCGACACATCCCTATGCCTAACGGAGTTACCACCTCGACCGTCCTGTCCTCCACCCCATCGCGGGCGTTACGCGAACAATTTGCGACACCCGAGCAGCAGAGGGAAACCAGCACTGCCGGAATGTGGATTTTTCTCATGACGGAAGTAATGCTGTTTGGCGGCCTGTTTATGGCTTTTTCGGTGTATCGCATCGCGCACGCCCGAGCCTTCGATTTGGGGAGCAACGACATGAGCATCGTGCTGGGCAGTCTTAACACCGCGGTGCTCATCAGCAGCAGCTTCACGATGGCGCTTTCGGTTCACGCCGCGCAGGAAGGCAAGACGCGGCGGCTGGCATGGTTTCTAGGCGCAACCATCGTCATCGGAGCGCTATTTCTCGGGATTAAGTTCACAGAGTACTATCTGCATTACCAGGACCGCAAAGTCCCCGGCGTATGGTTCGAGACAAATACGCCCGACGCAGCCGGCTTTCAGATGTTTTACGTCTTTTATTTCCTCATGACCTGCCTGCACGCCTTGCACATGACCGTAGGCCTCGCGATCCTCCTGACGCTGCTGGGCATGACCCTGCTGGGCCGGTTTTCGCGCGAATACCACAATCCCGTGGTTCTGACAGGTTTATATTGGCATTTTGTTGATATCGTCTGGGTATTTTTGTACGCGATCTTTTATCTTCCAGGACGGCATTTATGACTGAGCCGGTTGTTTCCCGCAAAACATACGCGCTTACCTACGGCGGACTGTTGCTGTTGACGGTGGCGACCACGCTTTTGTCTTACATCGACATGGGCCCATTCAATATGGTGGTCGCGCTAGTCATCGCGGTGGTGAAAGCATCTCTGATCGCAGCCGTTTTTATGCACGCGCTGTATGAATCGACGCTGGTACGTGTTGTGCTCGCCGGGGGGATTCTATGGTTTTTGATTCTGATTTCGCTCACGATGACGGATTATCTCACTCGATACCGGTAACCCCGGGCACGGGCGCGCGCGTTCCGATAGATCCGGACATTGGCGGTGCGCGTCGATCCGGTATTCTTTTCTTTCCGGGCCGCTGTCGTCGCGTTTGCGAATCCTGTCGTCCATCTCTCGGATCGCGCGAAACAAGCCTTCCATCACTACGCCGAAGCGGCCGAAGCCCGCAGGACATGGCATCCCCATCCAGGCGCAGGACGGTTTGATTGTGCTCTGAAATATGCAGGCAGCGGGTGTATACTCGTTTCTGCAAACAGTCTCATCAGGGAGGCGGCATGAAGCGCAGCGTTTTCGCGATTTTGGTTCCTGTTTTTGTAGCTGCCGGCGCGGCGATACCGGCGATGGGGCATCACTCCTTCGCGGCGTCTTACGATCTCACCCAGCCAGTGACTGTACATGGCGTCATCACCCAGGTTCTGTTGCGAAACCCGCACTCCTGGTTCCGGCTGGAAGTTCGCGATGCCAACGGCAACGTGGAGGAATGGGCCTTCGAAGCGGGAACTCCCAGCGGCATGATCCGCAACGGCTACAAACCGGACATCATTAAGGCGGGAACGGAGGTAACCATTAAAGGATTCCGCGCGCGCGACGCCTCGCAGAAGCGCGGCATGCTGCGCGAATTGGTCACCTCGGATGGCAAGACTTACGGCATGTTCGGACCGCAGGAATCCAAATAATTGACAGCCTTCGAGGGGATCTTTATGAAACACCCGATCCTGACGGCGGCCATCGCGGCCGTACTCGTATCTCCGGGCGCACGGCTGGCGGGACAATCGCAAGCGCCGCCTCCCAAGGCAACCGCCGGAGCGGCCCCCCGAACCGCCGACGGCCATCCGGATCTCTCGGGAGTCTGGTGGCGAGGCGCGGATGTCGGCGGCCGCGCACCGGGTGGCCGCAACGTGATCGCCCCGGCATTGTCAAGCTTCTGGAGCCTTTACACACCGGAGGCCCAGGCCAGGGCGAAGACTCTCGCTGACAAGGACGATCCGGCGCTGGCCTGCGTTCCCACGGCATTCGGAACGCTCAATGTGAGCATGTTCGATGTGGGAGCCGTCGCCCAGATTGTGCAGACTCCGAAGTTCGTCATCATGCTGACGGAGACCTACCACGGTTTCCAGATCATCCCCACCGACGGGAGGCCGCACCGCGATACGCAGCCGCCGTCGTACCGGGGAGACGCGGTCGGCCATTGGGAGGGCGACACGCTGGTGGTGGATAAAACGAACTTCGCCGACAATAACTGGATTTCCGCGGAAGGCCGCGTATCGTTCCATTCCGATGCGCTGCACATCACGGAGCGATACCGGCGGGTGGACGCCAACACGCTCGAGATCGAAGCCACGCTGGAAGACCCGAAGGTTTTGACGAAGCCGTGGGTGGTGCCGAAGCAGACTCTGGTGCTGGCGCCCTTCGATCAGATCATGCAACTGGATTGCGCGGGCTCGGAGTCTCAGGCGTTAGTGGAAGCCGCGCAGAGCCCGGCGAAGAAGTAAGCGCCCGCCTTGTCGCGCAGATCGAAGGCGGCGATGGCGGCCACGGCCCTCTTCGCCTTCGCGTGGGCGATCGCCAGGGCGTGCGTGCAATCCATCACCATCGACGAGGCGGACACTTATCTTTTGTTTGTGGGCCGCTTTGAGCCCTTCCACTGGTACGCCGCCGCCAACAATCACGTACTCAATTCGGCGCTGATGCGCTTGTTCACCTCGGTGTTTGGCCTTTCGCACCTGACGGTCCGCGCGCCGGCGCTGGTGGGAGCCGCCATTTACATCGCGGCCGCCTGGTATTTGTGCCACCTCATCGCCACCTCTACCGCCGAGCAGAACCTAGCGCTGGAATGGCCGCTGTTCGTATGTCTGGTTTACAACCCATTTGTGTTCGATTACCTGGTTGCGGCCCGAGGCTACGGCCTGGCATCCGCCTTTCTGATCTGCGCGCTTGCGGCCGCGGCCTGGTGGAGGGGCCGCGGCGGATCGCCGGTCCGGGCGTGCGCCCTGTGCTCGGCGAGCGTGGCGCTTTCCTTCGCGGCGAACTTTTCGTTCGCGTTCGCGGATCTTTGCGTGCTCGCGGCCGCGGCATCGTGGATCCTGTATCGCGAGCGCCGCTGGTATGCGCGCATCGCGGCGGCGGCGATTCTCCCCGGGGCGGTGGTGACCGCCCTCTTAACACTCTCGACGCTCCTGAAATGGCCCAAGGGCCAGCTTACCGAGGGCGCCTCCTCGCTCCGCCTGACGATATCGAGCATTATCGATTCGTCGCTGTACCGGCTGAATCCGGAGGTCGCCAGCCCTCTGGTGCTGGCCGCGTTGCAGCGGATCCGGCCGCTGCTGTTCCCTGCCCTGGCGGTCCTGGTGGTTTGGCATGCCGCAGCGCTGTTGCATAAGCGGCGCGAAGACTGGGTTGCCGAATTCTCCCTTGTTGCCGCCGCGGCGGCCGCCGGGGCGTTCGCGATTCACGCGGCCACTTTCTGGGCTTTCCATTTATTGCTGCCGTTCAATCGTACCGCGCTGTTTTTCGTGCCACTCGGGACGCTGGCCGCGGGCTCGCTGGCCTCTGTCCGCCCGGCGCGATCCCTGATGGTTCTGTTTTGGGTTTTCACGGTCTACTTCCTCGCCTGCCTGCGGCTGTCATATTTTCACGAATGGCAGTGGGGCCAGGACGTGCGCAGCGTGTACCCGGTGCTGGCATATTACAACCACACTTACTGCGTGGATCGCATGTCCTCGAACTGGCTATACGCCGCGCAGTTGAATTTCTACCGGAGGCTCTCCGGCCACGAGACGTTTCGCGAATTTTCCCCGGAATCTGCGTACGCTCCGGATTCGGCGGTCTATGTGCTCAACTCCGCCTTCGACCAGGAATTTCTGGACGCGCAGCGCCTCCAAGTCGTCTATCGCGGGGCAACGACTCCGATCGTGGTCGCAGTTCGGCCAGACCGGCTGGGCGGCTGCCCCAAGTAGCCCGCCCACGCATGCGTTATCGTTTTTACGGGAGGCCAAGCATGCGAACCTTTCTGATTCCGATACTGCTGTTTGTTTCGGTCGCCGCGGCGCAAGTCCCACAGGCCAAGCGCGAGCTGGACGTTCCTTACCTGCCCACCACGGAAGCGGGCGTGCAGGCGATGCTGAAGCTCGCCGGCGTGACCAGCTCCGATATCGTCTATGACCTCGGCTGCGGCGACGGCCGGATCGTCATTGCCGCGGCTAGGGATTTCGGCGCGCGCGGCGTGGGGATCGACATCGATCCCCAGCGCATTGCCGAAGCCAACGCCAATGCCAAGAAGGCGGGCGTCGAGAGCCGGGTCCGGTTCATCGAAGGCGATCTGTTCACCGCCGATATCCACGAGGCCAGCGTCGTGACCTTGTTTCTGCTTTCCAGCGTCAACCAAAAGCTGCGGCCCAAGCTACTCGCCGATTTGAAGCCGGGCACTCGTATCGTTTCCAACACTTTTGAGATGGGGGATTGGAAACCCGACAAAGAAGCCACCGTGGAAGGCACGGATCATGACTCGTATTTCAGCCGCAAGCTGTTTCTTTGGACCGTGCCGTCGAAATGACGCGGCGCAGCTCTAGCCTGCGTGCACGATGATCCCCGTCGCGGCGAGCATTGCCCTGCTTCTGATTCCGTACTTCGGATTCGGCATGGGCCTGAACCGGGCGGTTAGCCGCCGGCTCCGCTCGCCTGCCGCACTGCTTTCGACACCGGCCTTGCTTGCGGCCCCGTATCTTGTATCGTCGATTCCGCGAGGCGAATTCCGCTGGAGCCTGTTTGCCGGCATGCTCGCCATCAGCGTGGGGATCAGCGCGATTCTTTACGGCGCCACGGCGCAGAAGCCGGCGTGGCGCGACTGGCTCGCGCTCGCCGCCGTCGGTGTGCTGGGGAAGCTGCATTGGTTGAATGCCGCGTGGCCCGTCGCGGGTCTCAACGGCGTCCCGAAGCTGTTTCTGGTGGATGTCACGCTGTACGCTTACCTGGTCGTCCGGCCGCTGGAAGACGCCGGCTACTGCTGGCGGCCTCGCGCTTCCGACGCTTCCGCCGGGCTGCGCGAGTTCTTCTATTTCGCGCCGCTGGCCCTGCCGTTCGGACTCCTCACCGGTTTTCTCCACGCGCACGCCGGTTCGCCCATCCGTTTCGCCGGGGCGTGGCTGCTGACGCTGTTCCTGGTCGCGATGCCCGAAGAGCTTCTGTTCCGCGGGCTCCTTCTCAATCTGCTCGAACGGCGCATCGGGACGAGAAGGGCGCTGTGGATCTCTGCACTCATCTTCGGCGCGGCGCATTTCCATCGCGAGGGCCGATTCTTCGATTGGCAATACGTCACGCTGGCCATCGCCGCAGGCCTGTTCTACGGGCGGGCCTGGCTCTCCCGCAGGCGGCTGCTGGCTTCCTCGATTACGCATTCGACAGTGGATGCGGTGTGGTCGGTGTGGTTGCGCTAAGTCTTCTCCTTAGGGTGTTCGCAACGGCGTTGAGACGGCAGTCTGGCAGCGCGATTGCATGCTGGGTACGCATGCCACACGCGCGTGGACTCGCTTGGGGTGTACTTGCCTTGTGCCCGCTCCTGAATGGGCAGGAGGCGGGCGACCCGGCAGTAGCGAAGAACGTTTCCACTTCCGCGAAGCCGCCCCGCCAGGACAGAAGAATTTTCTGGATCATACCGAACTACCGGACAACGCCGGCCTCAGCCCACTACGAGCCGCTATCGGCGAAAGAGAAATTCAAGCTGGCGACCACGGACGCTTTCGATCCAGGCACCTTTGCGCTCGGAGCGCTGTTCGGAGCTGAAAGTCAACTGAGTCATGCGAACCCATCGTTCGGACAAGGCGCCACGGGGTTCGCGCGATATTTTGCGACGTCCTACGCGGATTACGCCATCGGCGATTACATGACGGAAGCGATTTATCCGGTATTGCTTCGCCAGGACCCTCGATTTTTCCGCAAAGGCGCCGGTTCCGGCTGGTCGAGGCTCTGCTATGCCGTTGGGCAGATTTTCTGGACTTATACGGATCGCGGGCGCCACCAGGTGAATTTTTCGGAACTCCTGGGCAACGCCACGTCCGTCGCGATTTCCAACGCGTATTACCCGGACACCCGCGACGCGCGCGACGCCACCGCGAAGTGGGGTACCCAGATCGGGGTGGACATGGCCAGCAACGTCCTCAAGGAATTCTGGCCCGATATCCGGCGCAAGGTGTTCCACAAACGCGACGATGCGGACACCATCCCGGGCCCGGGTCATTAGGAGCTTTTCCTCCCCGCCGCGCCTTTATCATGTTCTGAGGCGGCTACACACCCCATGTCCTATCTCCGTATCGCGGCCGAGGAGGCCTTCGCTCCCCCCGAATTGTTCGAGCGCTATCGCGATTTGCTTCAACGCGGATGTGACGACCCCGGCTTTCGCAGCCTGATGGGTTTTTATCTTGGCAGCAGTTCGCCGCGGATCGCGGAGGTTGCCGCGCGCATGCAGGATTTAGGTGAACTCCGGCTTCGGGACATGGATGAAGCTGGAATCGCGAAGCAGATTCTCTCGCTGACGGCGCCAGGCGTGCAGGTTTTCGATGCGGATACGGCCGTGGGGCTCGCGCGCTCGGCCAACGATCAACTGGCGGAAGCCATCCGGCGCCATCCGGACCGGTTTGCGGGACTTGCCGCCATTGCGCCGCAGTCTCCTTCCGCCGCCGCCCGCGAGTTGGAGCGCGCCGTGCGCTCCCTGGGCCTCAAGGGGGCGATCGTCAACTCGCACACCCGCGGCGAGTATCTGGATGACCCCAAGTTCTGGGAGATTTTCGAAGCCGCCGAGTCGCTGGACATACCGATTTACATTCACCCCAATACTCCTCCACCCGCGATGATCGGTCCCTTCTTGGAGCGAGGGCTGGATGGCGCAATCTTCGGATTCGCGGCCGAAACGGCTCTGCACCTGCTGCGCATCGTCGTCAGCGGCGCATTCGACCGCTTTCCCAAGCTGCGCATCGTGGCCGGGCATCTGGGCGAAGGCCTCCCCTATTGGTTTTTTCGAATCGATTTCATGCACCAGCGGATGGTGGCCGCCAACCGCTACGCGGCGGTCCAGAAGCTGCAACGCAAGCCGAGCGATTATTTGCGCGACAACTTCTGGGTGACCACCAGCGGCATGGCGTGGGAACCGCCGATTCTCTACGCCCAGTCGGTGCTCGGCATGGACCGCGTCCTCTATGCGATGGATTATCCCTACCAGTTCGTTCCCGAAGAGGTGAGGGTCACGGATCATTTGCCCATTTCTGACGGCGATAAACGGAAGCTGTATCAAGAAAACGCTGAGCGAGTCTTCGGGCTCTAGCGCTCGCCGAAACGTACGTTGCCGCGGCGCGGTCTCCTCTTTGCGGCTCTGCTCGCACTAGCGGTCTTCGTTCGACCCGGAACCGTACGTCGTTGCGCTTCTGAATCCCGGCGTGCGCCAGGACGCCATCGCACTACGCTTCGGCCGCTGAACCCGAATCACCCGGGCGCGGAATCCGCCGCCGGGTTGGCAAATCGTGGATCTCCTATTGGTTGGCGGGCGCGCTAAGGTGCAATTCCCGTTTGCGCTTTGGCTGGAGTGTGGTAGCATAGGATTGCTTCCATGGATCTCCTCGAAGCATCCCCCTTCCAAATGGAGTCGAAGACAACCGTCGAATGAGTTTTACCGTCTTTTTGGGCAATCTGCCCACCTGGGTGACCGCGGACGATATCAAGGGCTGGCTCACGGCCGAGAACCTGGTCGCGGACGCGATTAAAGTAATCCGCAATCCCGAGACGCAGGAGTCCAAGGGATTCGCGTTCATCGATGCTCCCAATACGGAGGAGATGAATGCGATTATCCGGCGCTTCGACCGCGCCCCCTTGGAAGATCGTCTGCTTCGCGCTAATCCCGCGCAGCCGCCCAAGCCGAAAGGCCAGACCCGCGGCGCGCACTCCGGTCCGGGCGGCCCTGGTTCGGGATCGCCACCCCCGGGCGGCCATGGCGCCGGTCACGGCGGCGATCATCGTGGCGCGCGCCGGAGCAAGAAAAGCAATCCCAAGCGAAATGAGGGTGGCCCGCAAAGCGCCTTCGCCGAAGAGCTCGCCAAAGTTCTTTAGCCTCGTCCCGTCCGCACCCGCCGGCCGTTATCCCTCACCTCGATCGCACACCCGAAAAGCGTTTCGCCGCAGCTTGCATGCGGCCCCTCTCCGCGCGCGAAGCTGATATACTCAGTCCCTATATCTTTGCTACGTAACGGGTAGCCGCGTGGCCGAATCAAGCGGGCCTTGACGGGAAGGGCGGAATCATGACCGATTTATTTGTTATCCGTATTTTGTTCGTGGCGGTGCTGGGATGCGCCGCATTCTTTCTCCAGCCTTTGGGAACCCACGGCCCGCTGGCGGCCGCCATCGGCGTTCTGGCGGGCGTGGGCGTTGTCATTTTCGAAATCCGGATCAAGCAGGTGAGCTTGAAGCGGCTGATTGGCGCGGCATTCGGAAGCATTCTCGGGATCCTGGGGGCCTATCTGATCTCGCTCATTCTCGGACGGCTGCCCATCAGCCCGAGCACCATCGGCTTCCTGCAAGTCGCGCTGCTGGCCTGGATGACGTATTGCGGGCTGGTGGTGGGCGCCGCCAAGGGGGATATGCTGAATTTGGCGGCCCTCGGCGGCTTGTTCGGCGGCGAGAAAGCCACCAAACATTCCTTCAAAATTCTCGATACCAGCGTGATTATCGACGGCCGTATCGTGGACATCGCCGAAACCGGGTTCATTGATGGCGCCATCGTCATTCCGCAATTTGTCCTCCGAGAGCTTCAGCTCGTCGCGGATTCCTCGGACTCCATGAAGCGCAACCGCGGCCGGCGCGGGCTCGACATTTTGCAGCGGCTCCAGAAGATGCCCGACCTCAATGTGCAAATCCTGGAGGACGATTTCCCGCAGATCCGGGACGTGGACATGAAGCTGATCGAGCTTGCCAAAGTCTACGACTGCAAGGTGGTGACCAACGACTTCAATTTGAACAAAGTCGCCCAGCTCCACGGCGTCGAGGTACTCAACATTAACGAGCTCGCGAATGCGCTCAAGCCGATGGTTCTGCCCGGGGAGACGATGCGCGTGTTCATCCTGAAGGAAGGTAAGGAGTACAATCAGGGCGTCGCATATCTGGACGACGGCACCATGGTGGTGGTCGACAACGCGCGGAAGATGATCTCAAAAACGATTGACGTCGGCGTCACCAGCGTCCTGCAAACCACCGCCGGCAAAATGATCTTCGGCCGCTATGACGAGCGCACGCATGCCGTCCACGACAAACCCGCTCGGGAGACCGCGCAGGCCACGACCAGTTCCAGCACCTAGACAAACAGCATGGCACCTCCGGGCCAACCCGATCCGGTAAGGATTTCGGGGCCCGCTAACAGGGTCTCTAGCCGCTTCTGTATTGTGAATCCGGCAGCGCCTGAAGTGCCGGTTTTTCGGCGCTTGAGCCTCGGAAATCAGATTGCAGCAAGAATCGCCATAATGGAGAACTTCTCAAGTGGGGGCGATGCCATGGGCGCGCGGACTATTCTCTCGCCGAAATTTGTCCTGCCTGCCCAGCCCTTCCACGATAACTTTGCGTCAGGAGCAGGGAGAATGTGCGCATGCGAGATTCGGACCGGGCAATCACGCTCAAGGCGGCGCTAGCCGCCGCCAGTACCGAATATCAAAAGGCCCTGGCGGCCGTTCGAATGGCCGCTCATGCCGGCGCAGGCGGCCGCAGCGCGCCGCCTGAAATTGAAAGCCGCGAACTGGACCTCGCCTATGGCCGTTACCTCGAAGCTCTGGCGGATTACATCGATCACTTCCGGGCAATCGAGCAGGACGCGTAGTTCCGTGCGCGGACTCCCGCGATCCTCCACCAAGAGGAGCTATAGGGGATGGATTCGGCCGTTGACTTCGCGCCGTCCTACTACGGTCGGGGTGGTGCTCATCAGGATCCCGCAAGAACGCCTCGGGATGTCAAGATGCCAGAACGGGCCGGAATTCTGCCGGCTAGCGATATGAGTCGCCGGGTACCGGGCGGCGCCTCACGCCGCATCAGGTGTTCGGTAACCCAGCAGATCCGGGAAGTTGGAACAACTAAGTGGAGAACACTTCCATCATCATCGAGTAGATGATGACGCACAGAGCCCCGGTCGTGAGGAACGCGATGAATTTCGCGAACCCGGCGCCCATGAACTCGAACCGCAGCACCAGCGCCATGGCCAAGCCGCCGTATAGCAGGAACGGATGCACCGGACGGTCCGACAGGTTACTGAACAGGATCAGGAAAAAGTAAAACAGAAGCGGGAGGTTGCTGTCATAGCGCTTGCGGAACAGAAAAATCACGGCGACGATAGCCAGAGCAACCACCAGCAGTTCCGTGATGTTCAAGCTCGTCGCGTTGAACTCCATAGGGTACTTATCGGCGGGCGGCCCCCAAGGGCTTTAGCCGTCTCAAAAGGACCAGGACAGCGACGAATATCCCGTGTGGGCCCGGTAGTTTTGCAGAATTGAAAAGTCCTCGCGGTAGCCGTAGTACTGGTATCCGGCGTTCCACCGAACCCTCTGGGCGATACGGATCGAGACCCGGCCCTGCGGCGATAGGAATCGCAGCGGAAACGTCTGAGCGGCAACGAAACCAGGCGGCGTGAGCGGCGAGGTCACGCCGGGAGGTCCGGCGAGCGCCGTCGCGCGCCCGTCGCCCAGGTCCTGGATATGGCTGTAACCCAACGAGATATCGGCCCGCCTGGCGATGGTGAATCGCGCAGCCAGCGTTCCGCTGTGAATGTTGCTGACGTAGTACGATTCGGTCCCGAGCACAGACTGCGACGGCGCAATGAAATACGCGATCCCGCCCAAGGTGTTCAGGTGGATCTTGCCCCATCCCGCGTCAATTGAAAACCAGTCCTTTGGTGTCCAGGAGCCGTCCACGGCGTACTGGCGGGAGTGCGCGGCGTAAGTGGTCAGCGAGTTCGAGTTCGTATTGTAGTCCGAGCGCGCCAACCCGGTGAGCCGGAACGGACCCCGCCGATACTCGATGCGCCCGCTCAGCACCTGGTAATCTTTGTCGGCGACCGGGTAGATGGGGCGGCTGGCGCGGCCGATCTGCGCGTCTACGGAGATGGTCAGAGGATTGGCGGGCTTGAGGCGGAATCCCGCGGCTCCCGCATTGAGCCGGTTCGTCTGCTCGATTCGGCCGGGAGCGAACGGCGGCGCGCCCGTTTTGGCCGATTCGTTCGCGCCGATCCGGCGGTCGGCGTAGTTGTAGCCGCCGTGCACGGAAAACCATGGCTTGAAGCGCACCTGGACGTCGGAGACGTTGGCGATGGTCTGGATGCCGAAAAAGTTAAACGAATAAATCGGCGTGATCGGGCTGCCGTTGGTGAATTGTTCATAGAACGAATCTCCCACCATACGGATGTTGTAGTAGGAGGTTGTATTGGTAAACGTGACGTTGGATGCCGGAAAAATGCTGAACGTGAGATTGCCTGTAACGGCCGGCCGGTCGGCGTTGCCGTAGGTCACCACTTGGCGCAGCGTGCTGGCTCCAATGCGATCCGTGCCGAAGGAATTTTCGTCCTGGACGAAGCCGCGCTGTCCGGCCACGTAGGTGAAGCGTCCGTTCATCGCCCAGTATTTCTGGCCTTCGCGAAACAAGGCGGCGCGCCAGTAGGGGCTGGTGCCATGGTACGGCTCATTGCGGCGCAGCGACGTCAGGGTGGTCAGATCGTTGGGATTATTTCCCGGCTCGGCGGAGTTGAGGAAGTTGACCGTGTCTTCCTTGAAGTCCTCCCAGCCGTGCAGCACATTCAGGCGAATTCCGAAAAAATTGACTTCGGCGCCGAGACGGTACTCGTTCTGCTGCCGCCGGATGTTGGCGAAGACCGGAAATTCGTCGCCGCTGCCGTCGAAAAGCTGCACGGTGGAGAGCGCCGGCCCGGATTGCGAATCGCGCGAGTAGCCGAGAAAGAATCGCAGATTGCTCTGCGGAAACAGCGTCAGATCATGGTCTTGGAGATGGCGCGCCGTGTCCATGAAATGCTCGCCGTAGGAGATCGTGAGACCGGGGTTGTAGTATTCATCCGAGCGCCACAACAGATCGTAGCGATACAGGCGGTTCTTTTCGACCCGCAGGTTCGCGGACTGGTAAGGATCGTTGCCCAGGCCCTGGGTGTTGAGCAGGATCTGATCGAACCAGTGGCCGTGGCCGTCGCGCGACTGCACGGCGAGCGAGCCGGACAGCAGGCGCACGCCGTTGGTGTAGTTCACCGTGCTGCGATACATGCCGTCATCGCCGCCCACGGTGTCCCAGCGGTATCCCAGTTCGAAGGATTGAAGAATGTTGTAGCCGGCCGTGTTGTCGCCCCGGTTAGGTTCGGTGGACTCGTTGGCCGGCGCGACGGGCGGCTGCGCGTACGCGATGCACGCGATCAAAAGACAAGCTCCGGCCGTGGATGGTCGCAAGTGCACGCAAGTCCTCATCGGAAAAAGTAGATATTCGAGTTGGAGCCGTGAATCCGCACATGGCAGGTGGTGCAGTTCTGATAACGCGGGTCGGCCAGGTTGTGCAGCGTGTCGGTCCGCGGGATACCGCCGAGCGGTCCGAAGGTTCCCAATCCCGAGTGGCACTCCAGGCACATGGTGAACACCACCGGCCGTTTCAGCAGGCGCGCATTCACAGACCCGTGCGGGTTATGGCAGGTCTCGCAGCCCTCGAAGCGAACCGCGGGGTGCTCGAAAACGAACGGGCCGCGCTTGTCAATGTGGCATTTGAGGCAGGGCTCTTCATTGGCCTGGGCCTGGTCCACCATGCGCGGCCGGTCGGCCGTGCGCCACGTCGGGGGATAGGTCCCGTGCGGATTGTGGCAATCGGTACACTGCATGAAACCTTCGTTGACGCGATGCTTGAACGGCATCGAAAACTGGGCGCGCACCGTCGCGTGGCAGGTGTAGCACAGATCCACCTGTTTTTTTTGAAGAAGGAATTTCGGCGTCTGCGAGTGATGAACCGAGTGGCAGTTGGTGCAGACGACGTCGTTCCCGGTGTGCACGCTGCGCCGGATATTGGCGCGGGAAATCGTCTGCGCGTGGCACCGCAGGCAGGTATCGAGAATTTTTCCGGGCGGCGCGGCGCTGAACGCCATCGGGATCGTATCGCGGCCGCCGCCGGCGGCCACATGTTCCGATCCCGGGCCGTGACACCCCTCGCATCCGGTATTTTCGGGCTTCTCCTTGCCCGAAGCAACGCTTTTAAAGTGCGGGTTGCGGTAGAACGTGGAATAAATGTCGGAATGGCACGTCCGGCAGACGTTGCTCCCGACGTAATCCGCGGCTCCCGCCGCGGGAATCAATCCGGGAATCAGGAAGAAAAACGCCGCCCGAATCAGGCATGCTTGAAAACGCTCGCCCCTGCGCATCCACTCAATTAGAACACGCGGGGGCGGGGCTTAGAACAGGAACGCCAGACCGGCCATCGGGACGATATCCTGCATCCACCCGCTGACTTTCGCGTTGGCTGCCGGAGTAATCACCTGCTTGGGGAAGGGCGTGAGGAAGTCGTGCACCTCCAGGCGCAGGGCGACGTGGGTCGCCAGGCGCATCTTCAATCCCGCGCCCACGCTCAAAAGACCGGTCAGGTCCTGCGCCTTCGTCAGCAGTGCGAAGTTGCTGAGAGGCTGATAGGCGACTTCGGTTCCCGTGCCTTGGAAAATCTTGACGCCGCCGCCGGCCGCGACGAACGGGCGCACCGCCGTCTCGCTGCCGGTGAAGTGCCAAAGCAGGTCATAGTGAACCGCCTGGCTGCGCGCGCCAAAAACGGCTTGCGTGGATCCCTGGTTCAGTTGCAGGTCCCCCATCTGATAGTCGTAGCGAAGCTCGCCGCCCCAGTGCTCCTTGCTGTTGCCAAGCCACACGCTGCCGGCCAGATTGGTCTGAATCTTCGCCGCGGCCGAGCCGCCCGGGGCGGTCACATCGTGAGAGGTGTAGAAACCGCCTCCCACGCCGCCGCCGAACTCCCATTTCTGCGCCCAGGCTTGCGGAAGCGCCGCCAGCGCGCAGACTACGAACAGTCGAGTGAATTTCATGTTAATCCTCGTTCTTTCCGCTTCGTGGCCGGACCAGCCGAAGCTGGTCCTACTGCACGACGCGCACGTTGACCGTTTGCGTCGACGATCCTTGAGTAATGCTGAGCGGAACGCTCAGGCCTTGAGGCGCACTGGCCGGAACCGTTACATTTAGCTGATACACGCCGACTTCGCCGGGGGCCAAACCGGCATAATCGACAAAAAGGTCGACGTTGCCGAGCCGCACCTGGGGCTGGGTGAGAGTGAGCGCCAGCGGATTCGTGGGCGCCGGCATGCCGTTCGGCACCACGGGCGATACAGCGCCCATACCGGTGAGATAGATCACCAAGTGGTCCCCGCGATGGATCGGATCGGAATCGGTCACCAGAAGATTGTTCTCCTGGCGCACGACGGTGGGCAGATTCGTCTGCGGACCGGCGGTTCCGCTCAGGAACACGGCCGGCGCATTGGGCTGCACCGTCAGGTAGAAATTGTCGCTCACGCCGCCCGGCGTATGGACCACCATGGTGACATTGCCGAATGCCTGGAACGGCATCTGCGCGTTGATCTGCTGGGGCGAGACGAAAATCAGCGGCATGGGCTGGCCGTTCACCGTCAGGCAGCTCTCGGCCAGCGCCGTCGGCACGGGGATCTGCGAGCTCGCCTGGTTGGTCGGGCTGAGCGAAGTGCCGTAGACCGAAATCAGCCCGCCGGGAGCCGCCGGCGACTTGCTGTCGGCCGCGCTGACCACGGCGTTGATCTGCGGCGAAGTGACGGCTGCATCATAGGTGTAGGGCAGAATTGTAATGCCGGAAGTGCTCAGGCTGATCAGTTCGCTGCGATCCTGCACCAGCGCGAGAGACCGCGTGAAGGACTGCGTCGGGGTAACCGTGAGATTCGCGGTGCTCGACGTGGTCGTGCAGGTTTGCGTCG
>Ga0070739_10001475_pt1 | contig 35345 bp, 34 predicted proteins | sample Coa_R1_7_FD_66445 | JGI IMG/M metagenome (GOLD analysis project Ga0070739, IMG submission 66445) | Surface soil microbial communities from Centralia Pennsylvania, which are recovering from an underground coalmine fire - Coalmine... | ecosystem: Environmental > Terrestrial > Soil > Unclassified ...
GCGTGGAACTGGCCGGCAGCGATTTGGGCGATTCCGACTTGTCCGGCGCGTCGTGGCGTAATGCGATGCTTCTGGGGGACGAGTTCAGGAATACGGACCTGCGAAATGCGGACTTTCAAGGCGCTGCCGTTTGCGCGCGCGATCGCGATGGTGAAGTGCACTGCAGCGATTTTGCCGGAGCCGATCTGCGGGGCGCGAATCTCCGGGGTACCCAAATCTGCGATGCGTTTCGCGATGAAGAGCGCCGGTGCTCTGCGCTCGATGCCGCAACGCTTCGCCGGCTTGGTCACGCCGACTTGAACGGCGCACAGGGACCCTAGCCTCGGGCGGAGCGGCGCGCGCTCGAACCGAAGGAGCGGCGCATCGTGGCTATCAGCCGTGACGTTGCCGGTCCGCTGCTGGGACGATCGCGTGAACTTGCGCTGCTCGTGCAGGTGCGCCGCGACGCGCGACGTTACGGCCGCAGCTGCTTCATCACCGGCGAGGCCGGCATCGGCAAATCGCGTCTGCTCAAACAGTTTTTTCACGACGTTCCGCGCGGGCGCGCCGGGGTCGGCATCGGGCGCGCGCTCGAACACGTCTCGTCACCTTTCGCTCCTTGGATCGCCGCGTTCGAATCGGTCGCTCCCGCCGCGGCGGCCGCGCTGCGCCCGCAGGCTCACGCCGATCGCGCGGGCATGTATCGCGCGGTGCGCGCGGCGCTGCAGAGCAGCGCGCAGCGGCGCACGACGATCGTCGCGATTGAGGATTTGCATTGGGCCGACACGGCCTCAATCGAGCTTTTGCGGTTTCTGCTGGGCGAATTGCCCCCGTTGCGGCGGCTGCTCATCGTCGGCACGCTGCGTTCCGCGGAGGCGCCGGAGACGCTGCAAACTGCGCTCGCGCTTCCGGAAGCACTCGTCGTTGAACTCGCTCCGCTCAACGCGCACGCGCGCGAGGATCTCGTGCGTGCGCTGCTGCCGAACGAGCCGCCCGGGTCGGCGCGCGTCGCGCGCATCGCGGCGCTTTCCGGCGGCAACCCGCTCTTCATCGAGGAACTGTGCAAGAGCGCCGGCGCCGAGGAGATTCCGACCTCGTTGCAGACCGCGATCGATGCACGCGTCGCGCGTCTGAGCGCGCGCGATATTGCCGCGCTCGAATCCGCAGCCGTGCTCGGCGAGCGTTTTGAACTCGCGCTTCTTGCCGAGATCGTGCGCTTGCCTTCCCCAACCGTGGCAGGGCGCTTGGAGGCCGCGCAACTGGGCGGTATCGTGTTCGAGGAAAACGACGGCGCGTTTCGGTTCGCCCACGCGCTCACCCGCGCGGTGCTCGCGGGCCGCATGACGGCCGCGCGACGCATCGCATTGCATCAGCGGGCGGCACGCGCGCTCGAGCGGCGCCGCAGATTCGATGCGCTGGGGTTCGCGCAATTGGCTTATCACTACGCCGGCGCGCACGACGCGCGCAGAGCCTACGCCTATCACATGCGCGCCGGAGAACTCGCCTACGAAGTGTACGCATACGCCGATGCCGCGCGCTTCTATCGTGACGCCGCCGCGGCAGCCGAGCGCGGATCGCTCGACCGCGCGCGCGCCTTGCGCCGCCAAGGCGACGCGCTTTTTCGCGTTCCGGCGCTTGCGCAGGCGGAAGCTGCGTATCGTGAGGCAATCGCAATCTACCGCGCAGGAGGCGAACACGAAGAAGCGGCCGCGCTCTACCAAAGCTTGGCCCGCAGCATCTACAACCAGGGACGACCCCGCGACGCGCTTGCGTTGATCGAAGAAGCCGTCGCGGCGCTGCCGGCCCTCGCGCAAGACGCGCTCGACGATCTGAACATCGAAGGCGGTTTTTGCGCGGCGGACGTCGATCCGGCGATCGGCAAGTCGTGGTTGAACCGCGTGTCCGAGGTGCGGGTTCGCGCGCGCGAGCGCGCGGGCGCACATTATTTGTATGTTCGAGCCGGCATAGAAGCCAATCTCGGCGAGGCAGACGCGTGGCAGCGCACCGTCAAGGCATTCGAGAGCGACGCCGCCGCGCGACATCCGGGCGCGCAGTACATCGGCCACTTCGGCAACCTCGCCTCGCACGCGCTCTTTCTCGGTCTGCCCGCGGTCCGGTTGTACGAGCAATGCTTGACACTGGCGCGCACGCTACGGATGGAGGTTTACGAGGCGGCCTTCGCCTCGCACTTTGCTTTCGAACGGTGGCTGCACGGCGATCGCGAGGGATTCGAGCGGCATCTCCGGCGCGCCGCAGCGTGCGAGGCACCGATTCCGGCGTTGCGTGCGTATTTGCACCTCGGCTCGCTGCTCGCCGATCCGGCGTTTATCCCACCGCTCGATGAGGTTTACGAGATCGTCGCGGGCGGCCGCAACGAGTTCTTTGGTCCCCTTGCGGGCATGACCGCGTCGCGTTTGGCGCAGCGCGGCGAGATGCGCGAAGCGCGGCGGCTGCTCGACGTGACCGCGGAGCAACTCGCGCTTCCGTATGCCGCATGGGAGACGCTGCTCGCGATGGCCGAATTCGGGAGCGCGGCGGCGCGCGATCGCGCGTACGCGCTCACGCAGCCATACCGCGATTCAACCGCGCCGGCGTTCGCCGCGACCGCGGCGATGATCGAGGCGTTGCGCGCGCACCACGCCCGCGATGCGGCGATGCGCGATGACGCAGCGGCGCGAGCGCGCGAACGTTATGCGGCGATGAGCTGGGTGCACCACGAGCGCCGCGCACTGGCCTTTGCACCGGCCGCGCAGAGGCCGCACCTCTCGGCTCGCGAAGGTCAAATCGCGATGCTGCTCCGTGAAGGGCGCAGCAATCGCGCGATGGCGGCCGAGCTCTTCATCAGCGAGAAGACCGTAGAGAAGCACCTCGCGCGCCTGTTCGAGAAGCTGCAAGTCAACAATCGCGCGGCCGCGGTTCGCGCGCTCGGGGAGACGTTCGAGCAAAGGTAGGGATTCGCCCCATACCCCTACGCGGCGTCCCGTCGTAGAGTGCTGGAATGAAACCGATTCACGCACTCGCCGCCGCGTTCGTCCTCGGACTTGTCGCCTGCGGCCAAAACACGACCTCACCACCGCCGCCGCAACCGCAGACCTGGCATCTGCAGGCCGGCGTGTCGAGTCAGCAAGAAGCTTTTCAGGGTCTGGCCTTCTATCCGTCGGGCATCACCATAGACGCCGGCGACACGATTACGTGGAGCTTCCCGGCGGGTGAGCCGCACACGGTCACCTTTTTGGGACCGCGATCGTCGCCGCCCCCGCCCACCGATCCGAGCGTTTCACAACCGGCAGGCGGAACGACGTACGACGGCAGCACGTACACGAGTTCAGGCTTTTTGCTGCTCGGCAAAACGTACTCGTTGACCTTTCCCAAACCGGGCGTCTACACGTACTACTGCCTGATTCACGGCGGAATGATCGGCAGCGTCACGGTGCAGAATGCGGGCTCGCTGTATCCGCAATCGCAGTCGTCGCTTGACGCGCAAGCTGCCGCGAGCGAACAAAACGATCTCCAAATCGCGAGTAACTCGGTCCTGCAATTCCCGTACGCGAACGGCGGAACGCATCTGGCCGCCGGCATCTCCGCGGGGCTTGCAAGCGCCAACCCGCCGCCGAGCTCGAGCGTCATGCGCTTTCTGGACGGACCGTCGGTGACGAGCACGAGCGTCACCATACCCGCCGGCACGACGCTAACCTGGACGAACATTTCGAGCAACATGCCGCACACGGTCACCTTCGGCATCGTAGGCCAGCCGTTTCCGCAAATGAACCCTTTCTCGCCGCCGTCGGGACCGAGCACCTATAACGGCACGCAGCTCGTCAACTCCGGTCCGCTCATGCCGGGCCAGAGTTTCAGCCTCACCTTCAGCACGCCCGGAACCTACACGTATCACTGCCTCTTCCATGACGACACCGAGAACATGATCGGCACCGTCGTGGTCCAGTAAGGAGTTCGCACCACAATGACGCCCCTCGACTTGAGCACGCGGCCGCCGCGCGGGCCGCGTGAAAGCCTGGACGGTTTGATGTTCATGCCGCGCACGATCGACAAGATTCGCGCGAGCCTCCCCGGGGGCAACCTCGGACCCTACGTTCTCGATTTCGGACTCACGCCTCGGCTGCTCTCGATCATCGGCATCGATCTCGCCGAACTCACCGAAATCGTGCGCGTTGCGCAAAACGACGAAGACGTCGCGGCATGGCTGCGCGTCCACGCCGACACGTCGCGCTACGAGGAGGCAAACGCGACGCTCTCGACGAGCCTGCACGCAAAGGTTCCGCCCGATCAGCGTGCGCGATTCGAGTCGCTGTATCCAAAGCATCTCATAGAGCGCCATCCGGTCGGTTTCGACTTGCTCGAAGCAGACGATCGCGAGCTGTATTCGGAATCACCAAAATGAGGAACATCCCATGCGAATGATGATGAAACTTCTCGTCGACACGGACGCCGGCAACTGCGCGATCAAAGACGGCAGCATGGCGCGAATCCTTCAGGAAAGTCTCGAACGGCTCAAGCCCGAGGCGGCCTATTTCTTCGCCGAGGAAGGCATGCGGGCGGCCATCGCGATCTTCGACATGCACGATAGTTCGCAGATACCGCCCGCGACGGAACCGCTCTTTCAAGAACTCGGCGCGAAGATCGCGTTCACGCCGGTGATGTCCGCCGATGATCTGCGCTGCGGGCTGGAGGCGCTTCAACCCGCAACAGCCGCTTGCGCATAACGAGAAGGCAGAAGTCGGAGGCTCCTAGACGGCAGAACCGTATAGTAGTCATATGTCCCATCGCCTCTTTGCAGCGCTCGTGGCCGCCGCGCTTGCTGCGCCGAGCGTGCAATCGGCTGCGGCCGTGCCCGCCCCCGCTCCCACGCCGCTGCGAACGATCACGCACATCAAATCGTCGCCGCTGTGCACCGGCCTGCGAAAAGCCGTCGCGCCGGCGGTCGCGAAAGTGCTGCAAAGCGATCGAATCGTGGCGAGCAGCAAGCCGCTGTTTCACGATTTCGTGCAAGCGTCTGCGAGCGGGCAAAGTGAAGCGGCGCAAGGGCTGGCGGTGATGCGTTTGGAGCGCCTGGTCGGACCGCTCGTCGCGAACACCGAAACGGTCGACAAACTCCTGAACTCGCCGTACGTCTTTCCGAAAGTTCCGCGTTCGGCCGACGATCGCAAGTTGCTGCAGCTGCGCGCGCAGCTGCTGGCGATCAACCAGCAGCAGAAGAAGGCGCTCGACGTGATCAGCGGCTTCGTGGCAACCGAACAACTCGGTCAGCTGCAGGCCGCGGGCCACGAATACGACAGCGCGCTCTCGCCGAACGTGCGCACCTCCGCACCGCCCAATCCGGCGCCGACCGCGGCCGACGCGCCGATTCTCAACGCGGGCGTAAGCGCGGGCACGAACGGACCCGATCCGGTGCGTTCGATGGATCCGCGCTACAAGAACACCGATTCGATGCTCGCGAACAACCCGCTCAACGTGTTCGAGAACGCGATAACTTCGTATCAGCAGCAGATTCAAGCTCGCGAACAAGATGCCGCAAAGAGCGTCATCGACGCGGTTCCTCTTTGCGGCGGACGCGTTCCCGGTCAGGCACCGCCGGTGCCCTCGGCTGCGCCCTCACCTGCACCCACCGCTTCGCCGTAGCCGCCGCCGCCCGGCGTTTGAATCACGAGCGTTTGCCCCGGCATAAACGCGCGCGTCGTTTTCGCAGGCAGCGTTTCGCTGCTGCCGTCCGCGTGCCGCAGCAGATGCTTGCCGCACGCACCGTCTTCACCGCCGAGCGCCCCGCGCGGCGCCACCGCATGCCGTTCCGCGAGAAGCGAAATGCGCGCGTCGCCCTCGACAAGTTCGAGCGCGCGGACCAGCCCGTCGCCGCCGCGAAACTTCCCGCGCCCGCCGGTTCCGGGTGCGAACTCGTATTGCGCGACGCGCAGCGGATACTCGCGTTCGATCGCTTCGATCGGCGTGTTGAGCGTGTTGGTCATGTGGCATTGAATGCCGTCGATGCCGTCCAGCGTCGAGCGCGCACCCATGCCGCAGCCGTTCGTTTCGTAAAAGGCCCACGTGGAACCGTCGGCACGGATGCCGCCCAGCATGACGTTGCTCATCGTGCCGCCGCTTTGCGCCGGCACGCGATCCGGCGCAGCCTGCGCGAGCGCGCCGAGGACGACGTCGGCATTTCGCGTGCTCGTTTCCACGTTGCCGCCGGATACGGGCGCGGGGCGACGCGGATTCAACAGCGTCCCCTCGGGAACCACTACCGCAATCGGGCGAAAGCAGCCCTCGTTCATCGGAATCGTCGGATCGGTCACGGCGCGCAAGGCGTAGTACACTCCGGAAAGCGTCACGCCGTACACGGCGTTCATCGGAAAGTCGAGCTGCGCGGAAGTTCCGGTGTAGTCGAAGTGCGCTTCGCCGTTTGAGAGCGTGAGTTGCAGCACGAGGTGAATGGACGGCGCGCCGGAGCGATCTTCCAGCACGTCGCGCTGCACGTACGTTCCTTGCGCCAGACCGCGCAGAGCCGCGCGCATGCGCGCTTCGCTTTCCTCAAGGATTCGCCCGATGGCGGCTTCGACCAGGTTCGGGCCGTAGCGCTCGTAGAGCTCGAGGAAACGGCGCTCCCCGGTGCCGTTTCCCGCTACTTGCGCGCGCAGATCGCCGCTGCGCGCGTCGGGCGTGCGCGAATTTGCGCGAAAAAGGGCTACGGCTGAATCCATGACGCGATCGTCCGAAACCAGGCGCATGGGCGGCACGACAAGCCCTTCGGCGAACAGGTCCGGCGCGTCGGCCGACATCGAGCCGGGAACCATGCCGCCGACATCGGTGTGGTGCGCCTTGTTTGCGGCGAATCCGACGAGATCGCCGTCGAAGAACATCGGCCGAATGACCGTGACGTCGTTCAAATGCGTTCCGGAAACGTACGGATCGTTCACCACCCACATTTCACCCTCGCGAACGCCCCCGTGTTCGAGGTTGATGACGTCGATCGTCGCGCGTAATCCCCACGGAAGCGAGCCGAGATGCACCGGAATGTGCTCTGCTTGCGCGATGAGCCGCCCGTTGCGATCGAACAGCGCGCAGGAGTGATCCAGCCGCTCCTTGATGTTCGGCGAATACGCGCTGTTGCGAACCGCGATGCCCATCTCTTCGCTTGCGTAAATCAGCGCGCTCTTGACGATCTCCGCGGTGACGGGATCGACCTTCATGCCAGGTCCCACCGAAACAGCGCATAGCCTGCGAGTTGCTCGAATTCGCCGTGATCCCGAAAGGCGGTTCTCCACAACGCTCGCGCGCGAGCCACGTAGCCGTCGCGGTCGCGGCGGCCGCGTGCTGCCGTGAGCGGCGCTCGCCGTTCTTGCGCGAGCTGCGCCAAACGCGTGCAGTCGTGCGCGTATCCGAGTTCGTCGCAGAGCAATTCCAGCAACGAGCGTGCCGGCTCCAAATCTTCCTGCGGCGGATCCAATCGTTCCAGCGCAAAGCGCAGATTTTTGCAGGCAAGGCGAAACGCGTGTACGTGCTCGTCGCCGCCGCGCGTCAACGCCCACTGCTGCCGCAAGCAGCGCGCGAAGTGCATTGCGACGATCTGCTGCTGCGAGCGCTCGGGTACGCCTCCGATCACGCGCGCAACTCCCGAAGAAGTTTGGCCCGCATACGCTTGCGGCGCTTTTTCAGCAACGCGCAAAGGCGCTTCAGCTCGGCGCGCTCGGTCCCGAACGCATCCTTCTTGTAGGCTCGCGCGCGCCGTAGCAGCACGTCCGCATCGCGTACTTTCCCCGCCCGGCGGTGCAACCGCGCGATTCGTTCGGCGAACGCCTGCGATGTCCCGGCGATCGCGCCGTAGTCGTCCAGCACCGCGCGCAATCGCGCCAAACATTTACGCGCCCGATGCAGGCGTTTGGCCGAGCGCGGTTTCTTGCGGAACGCCTTTATCGCTGCGCTCGTTTCGTCGACGTGCCGTCCCACGAGCGATTGCGCCCACTCGATCATCGTTCCAACACCAGTGCGCGGGCGGTTCTCTTTGCGGACCATCCCGGCGCAACGTAGGTGCACGCATCGTACTGCTCGATCAGCGCGGGGCCGCCTATCATTGCATGCGAAGAAAGCGACGAGCGAGCGAAGACCGGCGTCTGCACGTACTCGCCGTTCAGCCAGACGTTGCGTTCCTCGGCGGCGGCATGGACGTGCGCCGTTGGGTGCGTCGATGCGGTCGAAAGCGCGCCGGCGGGCGGTGCCGCGTGGGCGGTCAGACGCGCGCTGACCACCTCTACCGGTTCGTCCGGCACCGCGTAGCCGTAGCGCCGCTCGTGCGCTTCGTGAAAACGCTCAGTCACGATTCGCACGCTTGGCGCGTACTCCACTTCCAATTCGAAGCTTTGACCACGATAGCGCGCATCGTAGTGCCGGCGAAACGCGATCTCGCCCTCGCGCGCCCCCTGCGCGAGCAGCACCGTCTTCGCTTGCGTTTCCAATTCCTCGAACAATACTGCCGCGCTGCGGTCGTCCAATTCATCGGCTTGGCAGAGCAACGCGCGCACCAAACTCGCTCGCAACTGCGCGACGAGCAGGCCGTGCGCCGAAAACACTCCGGGATGCTCGGGAACGATGATGCGTCCGATGCCGAGCTCCTCCGCGAGCGCGCACGCGTGCAGCGGTCCGTTTCCGCCGAAAGCCGCCATCGCGAATTCGCGCGGATCGAGACCGCGCTCGACCGTTACGATGCGCAGCACCTTTGCCATCTGGGAATCTACGATGCGCACGATGCCGGCCGCGGTTTCTTCCGTCGAAAGACCGATGCGTTCGCCGATGTGCGCTATCGATGCGTACGAACGCGACGCGTCGATTGGGAAAGTGCCGCCGAGAAGCGCATGCCGATTGAGGCGTCCGAGCACGACGTTTGCATCGGTGACCGTGGCGCGATCGCTTTTCCCGTAGCACGCGGGCCCCGGATCCGCGCCCGCGGACAGCGGCCCAACCCGCAAAGCGCCGGATTCATCGACGGAGGCGATCGTGCCGCCGCCCGCGCTGACTTCGGCGAGATCGACGAACGGAAAACGTACGGGATAGCCGCTGCCCTTGATCGATCGTCCGCTGTGCGTGGTGCCGGCAGCTTCAAATTCCGTCGCAACTTGCACCACACCGTCGACGATCGTTCCGGCCTTCGCGGTAGTGCCGCCCATGTCGAACGAAAGCACGCGCGCCGCCCCCGCGCTTCGCGCCAGTTGTGCCGCGCCGATGACGCCGCTCGCCGGGCCGCTTTCGATGATCGATGCCGGGCGGTCCGCAGCGTGCTCCGCGGATGCCATTCCCCCGTTGCTCTGCATGACGTAAAGCGGCGCATCGATTCCGCGGCGGCGCAGTGCCGCGCAAAGTCGATCCAAGTAGCCCCGCACGATCGGAAGCAGCGCCGCGTTTACCACTGCGGTTGAAAACCGCTCGTATTCGCGGTATTCGCGGTCGATCTCGGAAGAGATCGTAACCGGCACGCCCGGCAATGCTGCTTCTACCGCGCGCGCCAGCAACCGCTCGTGCGCATCGTTGACGTACGAGTGCAGCAATCCGATCGCGACCGCGTCGACGTTGCGCTGCTTCAGCTCGAGGATGACGCGATCGATCTCACTTTGCCCCAGCGCGACCAGCACGTTCCCCCGAAAATCGATGCGCTCGCGCACCCCGATGCGATCGCCGCGCGCGACGAGCGGTCGCGGACGCGTAACGAACAGGTTGTACACCTCGCTGCGATTTTGCCGCCCGATTTCGATGACGTCTGCGAAACCGTACGTCGTGAGAAAAGCGACGCGCGGCAACTCGAGGTGCATTTGACCGAGCAGCGCGTTCGTCGCCAGCGTGGTCGAGTGGGCGACGTATTGGATGCGCGGCTCGCCTTGGCCGGTGAAGAAGGAGAGCAGGCGATCCACCGCTTCCAAGACGCCTTCCTCGGGCGCCTGCGGCGTTGAAGCGCATTTGAGCACGATCTGCTCCCCGCCCCCCGTTTCGACGGCGACTAAATCGGTGAACGTGCCGCCGACGTCGATGCCCACGCGAAGAGAGGGAGAAGCCACGGTGTGAAGCTCGATGCGCTGCTCCGGCGGCCCTTCCGCCCGCTTGACAATCGAACATATGTTCGATTAGGATCGTGGTCCCATGGACGCCGTACCCGCATCGCTCCAGGCCTTTGCCGCGCTCAAAGCAGGTCTCGACGTCCGCGCCGGAGGCCGTATCGTGGCGGGCCGCTGCGACGCGCTTTCGACCGGGTTCCCCGAGCTCGACGGCGCGCTCGGCGGCGGTCTGCCGCGCGGGACGATCGCCAGCCTCGAAGGGGCCGCTACGTCGGGGCGCACCGCACTGGCCGCAAGCATTTTAGCGCAGGTCACGCAGCAAGGTTTGGCCGCCGTTATCGACGACGGCGGTCTCTATCCGCCGGATCTCGAGCGCGCGGGCGTGCAGCTGCGGCGCATGCTGTTCGTCGACGCGCAAAAACCGCTGGAAACAGCGCGCTGCGCAGATATTCTTTTGCGCTCGCGTGCGTTTTCGGCGGTCGCGATGCCTTCGGTCCATCTGCGCGCCTCCGTGTGGTCGCGTTTGGCCGGTCTGACGCAAAAAGCCGGTGCGGTGCTCGTCGTGCTCGGCGCGCACGCGAGTACGGAACTGGCGTATTTCGCATCGACGCGCCTGCGGTGCGCGATCGAGAGCGTCGTATGGTCCGGCAAATCAGGCGTGCTGTGCGAACTCGCCGGTTACGAAATGCACGCGCACGTGCTGAAAGCGCGGCGCTGCGCTCCCGGTGTTACAGCGCGTTTCAAGGTACTCGATGAAAGGATCGGCCATGCTGCTTTGCGTTCACGTGCCTGCGTTTCGTCTATCGGTAGCGCGCCGCGAACTTCCGCCGGCTCGGCGTGGTGAACCGGCAATCCTTGCCGACAAACGCGATCGCGGCCGCGTGATCGAGTGCGACTTGCAAGCGTACGAACTCGGAGCGCGCGCCGGTCAGACGGTGCTGCAGGCGCGAGCGGCAACGGGCGGAGGCGTGCGGGTGCTGGTGCACGACGCGGATCGTTCGCGCATCGTCTGGCACGACATGCTGGATGCGCTCGACGCGCTCTCGCCGCTGGTCGACGACGGCGGTGAAGGCACCGCATACGCCGATATGCGCGGTATAACTGGCGTGCCGCATGAGTGGACCGCGCGCTCGCTGCGGCTTCTCGAAGGCTTTGCTCTCACGGTTCGCGCGGCTGTGGGACCGAACAAATTCGTGGCGCGCGCCCGTACATACGCAAGCGACGGAAACATCGGCGCGTTACCGCTTGAGGTGCTCGAGATCGACGCGCGCACCGTGGAGCGTCTGCATCTGCTCGGCGTGACGACCTTGGACGACGTGGCGAAGCTGCCCCATGGGCCGTTCGTGCGCCGCTTCGGCAAAGCTGCGGCGGCCTGGCACGATCGTGCGCGGGGCATCGATCCGACCCCGTTTCGTCCGCGCGCGCACGAAGTGCAGATCGGCGCGGCGGCGTACGGCGAAGGCAGCGCGGAGCAAGAAGAGCAGGTGTATTTCGCGCTGCGCGTGCTTGCCGAACGCGTCTGCGGCGATCTTTCACGCGCGGGCAAAGCCGCAATGCAAGCGGCGATGACGTTCGAATGCGAGAACGGCGACGTGCGCACGGTCGAGGCAGGCTTCGCGCAAGCCACCGGCGATCCGCGCGCGATGCTCGACGTCCTGCGCGCCAAGCTCGAAGGCCTTACGTTCGAGTCGCCGATCGTCGGCCTGCGCCTGCAAGCGCTGCAATTGGAAGAGTGCGGCAGCGAAGCCGCGCTTTTCGGCGGACAGCAAGCGGATCCGCAAGCGCTTGCCGTCGCGATGGCGCGTTTACGAGCCGCGATCGCGCAAGCGCCCAGGTGCGCGCGTGTGCGTCCGGCAGCGCAGCTCGAGTCGCGCTTCACGTACGATGAGTTTCGTATCGCAAACGCGGTATCGGTGCCGCTGGTTCACGCGCCGGCGCAGCACGACGTGAAGCGAGCGCACGCGCCGCAGCTGCGGCTGCTCGCCGTGCGCGAAGTCGACGTGCGCACGCGCGGCAACCGGCCGTTGTCGGTGGATGCGCGCAAGGTCGTGGATTGCGCGGGCCCGTGGCGAGTGGACGACGGCTGGTTCGATCAGCCGGTCGTGCGCGATGAATACGACGTTTTGCTCGACGACGGACTGCTCTGCCGCATCTACCGTCAGGGCGAGCACTGGTATTTGCGCGGCGCGTATGATTGATGTACGCCGAGTTGCACGCCCATTCGAACTTCACGTTTTTGGAAGGCGGTTCGCATCCGGAAGAGCTCGTCGAGAGGGCGGTTGAACTTGAATTGCAAGCGCTCGCATTGACGGATTGCGACGGCTTGTACGGATGCGTGCGTTTTGCCAAAGCGGCCGCCGAGCGCAAACTGCCCGCGATTATCGGCAGTACGTTGCGCTTGGAGAGCGGCGATCGGCTCGTCCTGCTCGTCGAAAACGAACGCGGCTACGCAAACCTGTGCGAGATCATCTCCCGGGGCCAGCTTAACGGCACCAAAGGCGGCCCGCGCTTGGAGTACGGCGATTTCGACGGCCGCACCGACGGTCTCATTGCGCTCTGCGGCGTTCCCGACGCCGCCGCCGTGGCGCGCGCGCGCGAACGGTTCGAGGGGCGGCTGTTCTTGGAATTGCAGCATCATTTGCACGCGGAGGATGCCCGACGCTGCCGGCAGCTGCTCGAACTGGCCGCGGATTTCGAGTTGCCGTACGTCGCGACCAACGGCGTCATGTATGCGCGCCGGGAAGACGCGCGTCTTGCGGACGTGCTGTTTTGCGTCAAGGAGAAAACTACGCTTGCGGATGCGCGCGAACGCGCGCTGCTGCGGCCCAATGCGGAGTACCACCTCAAATCGCCTCGCATGATGGCGCAAATCTTCTCCGGATATCCGCAGGCCATTGGCAATACGCTGGCGATCGCGGAGCGCTGCGCATTTCGACTGGATCGCCTCGTGGGGCAGTTCCCGCTCTTTCCCGTTCCCGAAGGATACACGCGTCACAGCTATTTGCGCGAGTTGGTCTATCGCGGCGCCGCGCAGCGTTACGGCGCACCCCTTGCGGCAAACGTCGAACGGCAGCTCGAATACGAACTCGGCATGATCGCCAAGATGGATTTAGCGGGGTATTTCCTCATCGTTTGGGATATCGTGCGCGCCGCCGGCGAGATGAGTGTTCTGTGCCAAGGGCGGGGATCGGCGGCAAACTCCGCCGTCTGTTACGCGCTCGGCATTACGGCGGTCGATCCGATCGGGATGAATTTGCTTTTCGAGCGCTTCATGTCCGAGGGGCGCGAAGAAATCCCCGACATCGACGTGGATTTCGCGCATCAGGATCGCGAGAAGGTCATTCAATACGTTTACGACCGCTATGGCCGCACGCACGCGGCGATGGCGGCCGAAGTCGTCACGTATCACGCGCGCTCGGCGATTCGCGACGTCGGCAAAGCCATCGGACTGACGCTCGCGCAGGTCGATGCGGTCGCGCGCGAATTCGATGCGCGCGAGTCGCTCGCGGGCGCCACCGGCGTGCGCGCGGATGCGGAAGGGCCGGGTATCCGTCCTGCTTTGGACGGCGAGATCGGCGAGCGGCTTTTCACGCTGTGCCGGCGCATCGACGGCTTCCCGCGGCACATGGGCATTCATTCCGGCGGTATGGTCGTCACGCGCGATCCGCTCGTGCGCGTGGCACCGGTGGAGTGGGCGACGATGCGGGATCGCACCATCGTGCAATGGGACAAGGACGATCTGCAAGATCTCGGTCTCATCAAAATCGATCTTCTCGGTTTGGGAATGCTCTCGTTGCTGCGCGAGGCTTTTGCGCTCCACAAGCGGTGCTTCAAGCCGCAAACCCCTTTACGGCTTCACACGATTCCGCACGACGACAAGCCCACGTACGAGATGATTTCGCGGGCCGATACGATAGGCGTTTTCCAGATCGAAAGCCGGGCGCAGCAGTCGATGCTGCCGCGCATGAAGCCGGCGTGCTTTTACGACATCGTCATGCAAGTGGCGATCATACGCCCTGGGCCGATTCAAGGGCAGATGATTCACCCGTTTTTGCGACGGCGTTCGGGCCTCGAGTCCGTGACGTACCCCCATCCCAAACTCAAACCGGTGCTCGAACGCACGCTCGGCGTGCCGCTTTTCCAAGAGCAGGGCATGCGCATGGCAATCGAGGCTGCAGGCTTCTCGCCCGCGGAAGCGGACAAACTTCGGCGCGCGATGGGGCACAAACGCTCGCACGAGCGCATGCGCGACATCTATCCGCGCTTGGTGGAGGGCATGGTCGAAAACGGCATCGAGCGCAGCGCCGCCGAGCAGCTCTTTCACATGCTGGAAGGCTTTGCCGATTACGGTTTTCCCGAATCGCATGCGGCCAGCTTTGCGCTGCTGGCATACGAGTCGGCGTACGTGAAGTGTCACTATCCCGCGATTTTCGCGGCGGCGATTTTAAACGTGCAGCCGATGGGATTCTATTCGACCGAGGTGCTGGTAAACGATGCGCGCAGACACAACGTGAAGATCAAGCCCGTCACCGTGAATGCCAGCGAGTATTGGAGCACCGTCGACGAGGAAGGCGCGCTCCGCTTGGGCTTTCATTTAGTACGCGGCCTGGGCGAGGCGCAGGGCGAGCGTTTGCAAGCGGCGGTTGCAGCAGGTGCGTTTACGGACTTGGTCGATTTTGCAAAGCGCACGCAGCTCGAAAAAGAGGCGATGGAGAATCTCGCGGTCGCCGGCGCGTTCGCGCCGTGGTTTTCTTCCCGGCGCGAAGCGATGTGGGCGCTGCGCGGGCTGGACGAGCGCGAAACGCGCGGCGAACTGGGCCGCATGATGGACGTCGAAGAGCCGGACGCCACGTTCAGTCCGATTTCCGCGCGCAAAGAAACGGCGTTCGATTTGTGGTCGACCGGGGTGACGCCGAAGGCTCAGCCGATCGCGCATATGCGCCGCTATCTCGACGCGCAAGGCGTGCTCGCCGCGGAGAAACTCCGCGAAATGCCGCGCAATCTCATCTGCAAAGTCGGCGGTTTGGTGATTACGCGCCAACGTCCCGGAACGGCGAAGGGCTTCGTCTTTTTAACGCTGGAGGACGAAACCGGCTTGGTAAACGTGATCGTGCGCCCGGACGTGTACGAAAAATACCGCCGTACGATCCGCCGTTCGATAACGCTCATCATCGAAGGGCAGCTGCAGAAGGAAGCGGGCTGCGTCGACGTGCTTGCGCGCCGGTTTTGGGCGTTCGACGCGGACGATCTCACCGCGGGCGTTCGCTCCCGCGATTTCCACTAGCGCGTGACGAGCGACAAAACGAGAAAAGGCTTAGTCGTGTTGTATCGGGCAATCCGAGAGCTCGTTGCGGTGTTCGAAACAGAAAGCCACCAGCGGATGAAGCGTGGTTCCCGGCGGCAATTGAAAGTCGGGAAGCGGTGCCGGAAGCGGGAAGCGCTCCCAGTGGAGTAAGAACGGATCTTCACTCGGCAGATACCGAAGCGGCCAGGGCACGTAGCCCGTTTCGGTGCCGCCGTCGGCATACTGCACCCGATACGCGACGTAGTAGTAATCGTACGGACCGTCGTGCCACGATTTGACGGGCGTGAGAACTCCTTCGGCGCTGATGTGCCCGAATGTACCGGCAAAATCGAAATCGTAGCGCTTGGGCGCCGCGGGCGTTTGCACGGGACGCGCATTGCTGATGAGCGGGTTTTGTTCTCGTCGAAGCCGAGCAATGGTTTGCTCGAACGACGCTTGCTGCTGCTCGAAGGCGGTCTGTTCGGACACTTTCGGTACGCGAACGTGCGAAAATAAGGAAGCCTTTTTGGTTTCCGGTACCGGCAACGCCGGCACCGCGCGCGGCACCGCAGCGATCGAGCGGGGCATCCGGCGTGCCGGCTGCCGTTGCGCTTGTGCGCGTTGTTGCGCCTGCAGTCGTCGCGGGGTCTGCGGTTTTGCGCGCGGCGCGAACCGCACGGCCGACGATCGCGCGACGTAGATGCGCTCCAGAGGAACCGGTGGCGCGCCGCGGTAGCCGAACAGCGCCACGATCAGCGGGACGCCCACGAAGTGAAACAACAGTGAAACGGCAAAACACCAAAGAAGCGCGCGAAATCGTTTGAAACGAAGCGCCGAGATCCGTTTCACGGTGCTACAAAAGGCCGTTCACCCGAGGACTCGTGAAGTAACGCACGCCGGCGCGTTGGAGAACGGTCTTGCCCGCGCCTTCGAGAAGAAACAAAGCGAAGCGGCGCGCAGCGCTCGGATGCGGCGCGTTGCGCATCACTGCCATCGCGTACGCGATGTCGTTCGAAAGGTTTGCGTCCGCAGGCAACTCGATCGTGCGCAGCTGCCGGCCCGGCGTCTCCGTTGAATAGAAAAAGCCCGCGTCTAATTCGCCGCTCTCTACGCGAACGGCCAAATCTTCCTCCGGAAACGTTTCCACTTTCGCGGCGATCGTTCGGGCTTTTGCCATATCGTGAAAATGACGGCCGAGCAACTCGATGGCGCGCAGGGTGCGCGCGCCCTTTGGATCGAGCTGCGGATCCGTGCTGCCTACGCGCAGCGCCGGTTCGGTGAGCACTTCCAAGAGCGAAGCCTTTCCGGCAGCCGCTTGCTGCAGCAGCGCGCGGTGAGGCGACTTGTCGGAGTACGCGATCACCATGCGCGCCGATCCGAAGACGACGTATCCGCGGAGCAAATGCATGCGCTGCAAACGTTTCAGCAGAGCGGCATCCGCGCTGATGAAAACGTCGGGGAAGCGCAGACCCGCCGCGATCAGGTTTGCCAGCGCGCGACTGCCTTTGGCCTCGCCCGCAAACTGCAGGCCGGTGTCCCGGTACAGTGCTGCGCGCAGCGGACCTTCCATCGTTGCCACGAGCGAGCCGGCGTACGCGACCTGAACCGGCTCGGCGCAAGCGCCCGTCACGCCGAAAATGGGTAGCAGATACAGCATCGCTGCGACGAGCAGGGTCCGCGCCGGCATGCGGCCCGTTCTCCGCGATGAGAACATGCGTTTCCTAGCGAAGTAGCGCCCGACCCAGGAGAGGAGTATCTTGACGCACACGCCGCAAGCTGAAGAACTTCATGAAACCAGCGCGCCGCAACCGGATCAGCGGGATGCGAACCTTGCGCGCACGCTCGTCTGGATTGGCGTTGCGGCTTTGTCGGCCGGCGTTGCGTTTACGGTGATCAGGGCATTGCTCTCGCGCCGGCCGCCCGATCCGACCAGCCGGCGCATTCAGCAGCTCATCGACGAGGCGAATCAGCTCCTAAAGACGCTTGACGATCAAAGGCACAGCGGCTAGTTCCGGCGCGCCTTTGCGTGCCGGTGCCGAAGTCGACGTCGGATTCACCGATCTTCTCGCAAATGGACAAGCCGTCGGACGTGCCGCGGGCATGGTCGTCTTTTGTTTTGGACCGCTGCCGGACGAACGTGCCCGCGTACGCATCACGACGGTAAAGCCGAAGTACGCGGTGGCCGAGATGCTGCAACTGACGTCGGGTTGCGCGCAGCGCGCACAACCGTTTTGTCCCGTGTTCGGCAAGTGCGGCGGCTGCCAAGTGCAGCACCTGACCTATGCTGCGCAGTTGAGTTGGAAGGGCGACCTCGTGCGCAACGCGCTTGCGCGGATCGGCGGCCTGGACGACGTGGCGGTGCGCAATCCTATCGGAATGAGCAACCCGCGAGCATACCGGAACAAGATGTCACTCGTGGTCGATCGCCGCGGCGGTTTGCCGCGTCTCGGATTCTACCGGCAGCGCTCGCACGATCTCGTGCCGATAGCCGCGTGTCCAATCGTTATGCCGCAGCTGAACGCGCAGATCGCGCGCCTCAACGAAGTTCTGCTGCAGCCGGCGATGGCCGATGCCTTTGCAGCGACCCGCCATATCGTTGCGCGCACCGCCAAAACGACGGAACAAACCGTCGTTACGTTTACGACCGAAGAGCCATCGCCCACGCTTCGCGCGCTCGCTCCCGCATTGATGCGTCAGCTCCCCGGCGTCGTGGGCATTACCAATTCATACGATCTTTCCAGTCAGAACGCGATTCTCGGACGCGAGCACGTGCTGCTGCACGGGGTCTCACAAATCGAAGAGACGGTCGCGGGGGTTCGGTATCGCGTGTCGTCGGGCTCGTTTTTCCAGGTCAACGTCGAAATCGTCGCACGCATTTTCGATTTCATGCGCCAAGGTTTGGATGCGCCGCGAAAGATCGTGGACCTGTATTGCGGCGCGGGCACGTTTTCGCTGCTGTTCGCGAAAGCGGGCTGCGAGGTGCTCGGCGTCGAGGAGAATCCCCAGGCCATCGCCGAGGCGCGCGAAAACGCGGCGCTCAACCAGCTCGGCGAGGGGGCGCGCTTTCATGTTGGGCGAGTGGAAGAAGCGGTGCAGCGGGGCGCCGCGGCGGACAGATTACGCGAGGCACAGATAGTCTTTCTCGACCCGCCCCGCAAAGGCAGCGACGAAACGACCCTCGGCGCCCTCGCGGAGGCGGCCGTCGCGAATATTTGGTATCTCTCGTGCGATCCGGCCACGCTCGCCCGGGATTTGAAGTTTCTGGTCGCCAACGGATACCGCATTGGGGTCGTCCAGCCGTTCGACATGTTTCCACAAACCGGTCACGTCGAGACCCTGGTGACGCTCTATCGCGAAAGCACCGTGCGGGAGCACGTTCTCGCGCAAGCGTTCAAGGACGCGCCGGTGCCGCAATGGCCGGCCGGCGAGTTCAACGAGACTTCGATACATCAGGAGTATCCGGACTTTGTCATCAGAGAAGATTGACGTTCGCTACGTCGCGAAGCTCGCGCGCCTGGCGCTCACCGATGAAGAAGTCGAGCGATTCGGCACGCAGCTCGGGAACCTGCTCGAGCACGTGAACGTTCTGTCCGAACTCGATACGGCGGCGGTTCCCGCTACGGCGCAGGTGGTCGAGTCTCGAAACGTGGAGCGGGCGGACGTGCCGGCCGGAGGCCTCGATCGCGAAGCGGTGCTTGCCATGGCGCCGCAGCGGCAGGGCGCGTTTTTCCGCGTGCCGCGGATCATCGCGGAAGAAGGTTAGCGATGAGCGAGCTCGTTCGGATGAGCGCCGCGCGTGTTGCGCAGGCTGTAAACCGCGGCGACGTTTCCGCCCTTGAAATCACCGACGCGGTGCTTGCGCACGTCGACGAGGTCGACGATCGCGTTGGAGCCTATCTCACCAGACTTCACGACCTCGCGCGCGACGCTGCGCGCACCGTGGACCGGCGCGTTCGCTCCGGAGAACGCTTGCCGCTTGCCGCCGTTCCCATCGCGGTGAAAGACAACATGTGTTTGACCGGAACGCCGACGACGGCCGGATCGAAGATCCTGCAGCATTGGCTTTCGCCGTACACATGTACCGCGGTACGACGGATGCTCGATGCGGGTGCGATTCCAATCGGCAAAGCCAACATGGACGAATTTGCGATGGGCAGTTCGTGCGAGAACAGCGCGCTCGGAGTGACGCGCAATCCCTACGATCTTTCGCGCGTTCCGGGCGGAAGTTCCGGAGGCTCCGCCGCCGCGGTGGCTGCATACGAAGCCGCAATAGGGTTGGGAAGCGATACGGGCGGTTCCATCCGCGAGCCCGCTGCATTTTGCAATGCGGTGGGATTCAAACCGACGTACGGACGCGTGTCGCGGTATGGGCTCATCGCGTTTGCGTCCAGCCTCGATCAAATCGGCCCGATCGCGCGAACCGTGGAAGACGCGGCGCTCGCGTACGAAGCGATGGCCGGGCACGATCCGATGGATTCAACGAGCATCGCGCGGCAGGTCGAAGCTCCCGGCACCGCGCTCCGCGAGGATCTCAAAGGCGTGCGCGTCGGCATCGTCAAGCAGTTCGTCACGGAAAGACTCGGTGCGACCATTCACGCCGTCTACCGGCGCGCGTACGAAGAACTGGAAGCGCTCGGAGCGACGCTCGTCGAGGTCGATTTGCCGACGGCCGATTACGGCTTGGCCACGTATTATCTGATAGCGCCCGCCGAGTGCAGCAGCAATCTTGCCCGCTTCGACGGCGTGCGTTACGGGCTGCGCGTCGAGGGGGCCGACGTCGGTGCGATGTACGAAGCGACGCGGGCCGCGGGTTTCGGCGCTGAGGTGAAGCGCCGCATTCTGATCGGAACCTACGCGCTCTCGAGCGGGTACTACGACGCGTACTACGTGAAGGCGCAGAAAGCGCGCACGATGTTTGCGAACGATTTCCGGCACGCGTTCGCATCGTGCGACTTGATCGCATCCCCCGCGGCGAGTTCGCCGGCGTTCGAGTTCAACGCGAAGAGCGATCCGTACAGCATGTACATGATGGATTACTATACGATTCCGATGTCGCTCGCCGGATTGCCCGCAATCTCCGTGCCCTGCGGCTGGGTGACGCCCGAGGGCGGAAATCGTCCCTTGCCCATGGGCTTGCAGCTTGCGGCGCCGCTTTTCGAAGAAGCGAAGTTGCTGGGTGTTGCGCACGCGTACGAACGAGCTACCGCCCATGCGACCAACTATGCGCCGGAAATCGATTCACAGGAGTCCCCGACGGAGGCGAGCACCTCATGACCGTCGCGGAAAACGTCAGGACGAAATACGAAGCGGTCATCGGCATCGAGTGCCACGTCGAACTCAAGACGAAAACGAAAATGTTCTGCGCCTGTCCGAACGAATTCGGCGGCGAACCGAACTCGCATGTTTGCCCCGTGTGTCTGGCGTTGCCGGGCGCGCTTCCGGTCGCGAACAAAGAGGCGATCGAGCATCTGCTGCTGGCCGGCCTGGCGTTCGGCGCGCAGATTCCGCCGTTTTCGAAATTCGACCGGAAGAACTACTTCTATCCGGACATGCCGAAGAACTATCAAATCTCGCAATACGACATGCCGCTCACGCAAGGCGGCGTCGTGCGCTACTGGCTCGACGACGGCACGATGAAGGAATGCCGCCTCACGCGCATTCATCTGGAGGAAGATACCGGCAAATCGACGCACGCGGGCGGCGGCGACGGCCGCATCGCCGGCAGCAGGTATTCGCTGATCGATTTCAATCGGGCGGGCGTGCCCCTCATGGAGTGCGTCTCGGAACCCGACATCCGCAGCGCGGAAGAGGCGGTTGCCTTTCTGGAGGCGCTCAAACGCACTTTCGTTCTGCTCGGCGTAAGCGACGTCAAGATGGAGGAAGGCTCGCTGCGCTGCGATGCCAACGTTTCGATTCGCCCCGTCGGATCGACTGATTACGGCACGAAAACCGAAATCAAGAATATGAATTCGTTCCGCTCGGTGCATCGGGCAATTCAAAGCGAGATCGAACGCCAAATCGGCATCGTGGAATCCGGTGGGCGCATCGTTCAAGAAACGCGCGGCTGGGACGAAACGCAGGGCGTGACGCACCCCATGCGCAGCAAAGAGCAGGCGCACGACTATCGCTACTTCCCGGATCCGGATTTAGTGCCGATGGAGATCGACGCGACGCGCTTGGAAAGCCTCAAAAGCCGCATTCCCGCCGATCGTCTGCCGTGGAACCGGTTTGCGCGTTATCACGGCGAGTACCGCATCGACGTCAAGCAGGCCTCACAGCTGATCGAGAATTTACCGCTTGCCGATTATTTCGATCGCTGCGTCGAGGCGAGTAAAAATCCGCAGCAAAGCATGAACTTCGTGCTGGGCGATCTCTCCCGCTTGGCGAACGAAACCGGAACTCCGGTCGCGGATTCCGCGGTTACGCCGCCGCATTTGGCGGAGCTCATTGCGTTGGTCCAGGCAAGGACGATCAACTCGAAGATCGCCAAAGAGCTGCTGCAGCGCATGTGGAACGGCGAAGGATCCCCCAGAGCCGTCGTGGAGAAAGAAGGCCTCGCGCAGACCAGCGATGCCTCCGAGATCGAAAAATTCGTCGCCGAGGTGATTGCATCAAACGCTGCTGCGGTCGCGGACTATCAATCCGGCAAAACGAACATCCTGGGCTTTCTTACGGGGCAAGTCATGAAGGCCTCGCGCGGCAAAGCCAATCCGGCGCTGGTCCAGGAACTGCTGAAATCGAAGTTGTCGCCGTGAGGGGATGAACCCACCAGCCGAGCTCGCCGACGAACGAACGCTCGAAGCGCTTGATTTCGCCAGCGTCCGCGAGCGGGTCGTGGCACAGAGTGCAACCGAGCGCGGGCGTCGTCTGGCGCAAGCGCTTCGCCCGTACGTGGATTTCGAGCGCGTCAAACAGGAGCAGGCGGCAACGGAGCAGGTCCGGCAGCTCGTCGTGTCCGCGGATTTGCACGTCATGCCCGCCGCCGATACGGCGGAGCTGACACAGCGCGCCGGCATCGGTACGCCGCTGAACGCCGGCGAACTTCGAGCGGTCGCCGATGCGATCGGTGCAGCCGCCGCCGCGTACAACAAGACGCGGGACGTGCTGACCGGCATTACGGCCGGGTACCGCGCGCTGAAAGAGGTGCAGCGATCGATCGCCGATGCGATCGACGAACGCGGCGTGGTGCTGGAACGCGCCTCCCCGGCGCTCGGCCGTATTCGCAAGAACCTGCAGCATGCGCAGGCCGAAGCGCGCGATCGCGTGAGCGCCCTGCTGCGCTCTTCGAAATTTTCGAAAGCGATTCAAGACAACGTCGTGACGATCCGCGAGGGACGCTTCGTCATCCCGATCAAAGCGGAATTCAGCGGCGAGGTGCCGGGCATCGTTCACGATACCAGTTCCAGCGGGCAGACGCTGTTCATCGAGCCGCTTGCGGCGCTCGAGGCGAACAACCGCTTGCGCACGCTGCGCCTGGACGAAGAACGCGAGATTGCCCGGATTTTACGCGAACTCTCGCGGCTCGTCGGAGAGCACGCCGATCAGATCGAGCGAAACGTCGACATCCTTGCCGAGTTGGATGTGCTCGTGTCGAAAGCGCGCGTGTCGCAAGCAATGAACGGACGGATGCCCGAGCTCGGCGAGGAAGCAGCGCTCTGCATTCGGGAAGGGCGTCATCCGCTGCTGGGCGAGCGCGCCGTTCCGCAATCGCTCGAACTGAGTGAACAAACGCGGCTCATCGTCGTGAGCGGTCCCAACATGGGCGGCAAAACCGTCGCGCTGAAGATGGTCGGGTTATTCGTCACCATGACGTATTGCGGCATGCAGATTCCGGCGGCCGAGGGGTCGCGCATCGGCGCCTTCACGCGCGTCTTTGCGGATATCGGCGACGAGCAGTCGATCGCCGAGAACACTTCCACGTTTTCCGCGCACCTCAATCGCCTGCGGGAAATCCTTGCGCGGGCGGACTCGCGTTCGCTGGTGCTGGTCGACGAAATCGGCGGCGGAACGGAGCCGGCCAGCGGGGCGGCTCTGGCGGTCGCGATGCTCGAGCGCTTGCTGCACCTTCGGGCTTGCGGCGTCGTGACCACGCATTCGACGGAACTCAAGCTCTTTGCGCATGAGACGCCGGGCGTCGTCAACGCGAGCGTGCGTTTCGATCCGTCTACGTTCGCGCCCACGTATCACCTCGACGTGGGAACGCCGGGGCAGTCACTGGCGTTTCCGCTCGCCCGCTCGCAAGGCATTCCGGACGAAATCATCATACGTGCGGAGGCTTTGCTCGGCTCGCGCGAACGCGACTACGAAAGCGCGCTTGCGGAATTGTCTCACCTTACTGCAAAGTTGCAGAGCGAACGGGAAGCCCTTGCGCGCGAGCGTTCACACGTCGAGGCGCTGCAACGGGACCTGACTTCGCGCACCGATGCGCTGGAGCGCGAGCGCCGCGAATTCGCGGACAAAGCGCAGGAGCGCCTGCAGCAGACGCTGCGCGATTTCAGCAACGAGCTGGCACGGCGCGCCTCGCAAGCGCGTTCCGCAAGGCCGAAAGTCACGCCCGCGCAAAGCGCGCTACTGCAGCGCACCGTCGACGAGATGAAACGGGAGTTGCGCATCTCGTCCTCCGATGCGGATGCCGGCGCTCCCGCTCGAGAAACCGGTCTTGAAGCCGGCGATCCCGTGCGTATTCTCTCGTACGGACAAGACGGCACGGTCATCAGCGACAACGGCGATTCCGTGCTGGTCGCCGTCGGACCCATGAAAACCGTCGTCCCGAAAGCGGACGTGCAGCGCAAAGGCGGAGCTCCTACTTCGCGCGCGAGCGCGGGCAAAACCGGCGATGCGCGCCTAGACGCCGCGACGCAGACGATGGCGGAACTCGACGTGCGCGGAAAGCGCTACGTCGAGGCCGAGCCGCTGGTCGATCAATGGATCGACGAAGCCGCGCTGGCGGGAAGCTCGCCGCTGCGGCTCATTCACGGGAAAGGCACCGGCATGCTCGGCCGCGGGCTGCAAGAGTTCTTGCGAGCGCATCCGCAGGTAAAGCACGTACGGTACGGCGACGAGAACGAAGGCGGCGGCGGCGTCACGATCGTCGATCTTCGCTAAGGGTTGGTAACCGACGCCCTGTCGCGCGAATGAAGATACGCGCGATCGCCGCACGCGAACGCAGAAACATCCTGTAGGCGCACCGGTCGCGGCAGCGGACGTCTGCAGGAACTCGCTGCGTGAAATCACCATACGATCGAAATGCTTCATCGCCGTTTGCTGCCGCTGTCCCTGTTGGCGAGCGCGCTGCTCGCCGCCGCGCCGCCGGCTCCGGACGTAGCCGTGGTCCCCATGCCGGAATTCGTTACGGCGCTCGGCGGAGCGTACGCGCTTCCGTCTACAACGACGATCGCCGCGGCCACGCCGGACGAGCGCAACGTAGCGGACTTTCTCGTGGCCTTTCTACGCGAGCGCGGCATATCCGGCACGTCCACCGCAAACACAGCTGCCGCGAACATTCGGCTTTCCGCGACCGGGCACGACCCGAAACTCGGCGAGGAGGGCTATCACTTACGCGTCGATTCAAGCGGCGTAACGATCGAAGCAAACGGCGGCGCGGGGCTGTTCTACGGACTGCAGACGCTCGAGCAGCTTTATCCGGCCGGCGAAAAAACGCTGCCCGCGATCGACGTCGTCGATCGTCCGGCGTTCGCGTGGCGCGGCATCATGCTGGACGTCAGCCGCCATTTCTATTCCGTCGAGACGGTGAAGCGGTTCATCGATCTCGCCGCGCACTACAAATTGAACCGCTTTCACTGGCACTTGAGCGACGACCAGGGATGGCGCGTCGAAATCCGCCGGTATCCCCGTTTGACCGAGGTTGGCTCGTGCCGCGCCGGCACGGAAGTCGACCGGAATCCGTTCGACATCGAAGGACCGCGCTATTGCGGATTCTACACGCAGCAGCAGATACGCGATGTCGTGGCATACGCCGCGCGCCGCTACGTGACGATCGTTCCGGAGATCGACATGCCCGGACATTCGACCGCCGCTATCGCTGCATATCCGTGGCTCGGCTGCACCGGCAAGGAAATTCCCGTCAGCACGCGCTGGGGCGGCAGCTACCCAATCTGCCCCACCGAACGCGCGATCGCATTCGAAGAAGGCGTGCTCACGGAACTGATGCAGCTGTTTCCGGGGTCGTTCATTCACGCCGGCGGCGACGAGGTGCCCTTCGAACCGTGGAAAAGCAGCCCGTTCGTGCACTCGCTCATGCAGCAGCAGCATCTGTCCACGTATCCGCAGGTGCAGGCATATTTCGAACGGCGCATCGAGCAGTTCATCGAAAGCAAGGGCCGCCGCATGGTCGGCTGGGACGAGATCCTCGACGGCGGAATTTCGCGTAACGCGGTCATCATGTCGTGGCGCGGCATTGAAGGCGGCATCAAAGCGGCACGACTGGGCAACGACGCGGTCATGACACCGGACGGCCCGCTCTATTTGGATGCGTATCAAGGCGATCGAAACGACGAGCCGGAGGCAATCGGCGGTCTTTCGACTCTGCGCATGGTGTATGACTACGATCCGCTCGCGCGCATCACCGCACCCGATCAACGCGCGCGCATCTTGGGCGTGCAAGGCAACATTTGGACGGAATGGATCGGAAGCGTTCCCTACCTTTTCTACATGGCATTGCCGCGCGAACTGGCCCTGAGCGAGATTGCATGGGTGGCGCCGGCGCAAAAAGATTGGGACTCCTTCCTCCAGCGCAGCGGAGCGCAGTATGCCTGGCTGCAAAGCAACGGCTATCAATTTCGGATTCCGAACCCGTCATTCGCCGTGGAGGCGGGAGCGCTGCGCTTCGCCGGCGTTTCGTCGAGCGTGCGAACCATAACGGCGGAAACCGGCGAACCCGAGGCGACGATCTCGATCGCGGACGCGGTTCCCGGCGCGGCCGTGTACTACACGACGAACGGCGCGAAGCCCGACGCGCACGCAACGCGGTACGAGGGTCCGATTCGTCTGCAACTTTCACCCGGACAGCAGGTCGACCTCGAATCGATCGCGGTTCTGAGCGACGGGCGCAGCAGCACGCCGAGCGAACTGGTGCTTCGGCGCCGCTCGGCAGCGCCGCTTTCACCGTGAGCAACGCGACCACCGTCGAGGAATTGCTCGACGGCTGCGACCGCGTGGAAACGCGCGGCGAACTGGAGACGCGCCTGCGTGAAGGCAAACCGCTGACCGTGAAACTCGGATTGGATCCGACGAGCGCGGACCTGCACATCGGCCACGCCGTCGTGCTGCACAAGCTCCAGCAATTCGTCGAAGCGGGGCACAAAGTCGTCCTGCTGATCGGGGACTTCACGGCGCGCATCGGCGACCCCACGGGGCGCAACGAACTGCGTCCGCCGCTCTCGAGCGAAGATATCGAAGCCAACATGCAAACGTACGCGCAGCAAGCCGGAAAAGTGCTCGACATGGATCGCATAACGCTCGAGTACAATTCGAAGTGGCTCTCGCCGCTGTCCATGGCGGATTTGCTGCGCCTGCTCTCGCAGATTACGGTGGCGCAGATGCTTGAACGCGACGATTTTCGCAGCCGGCACGGCGCCGGAACGCCGATTTCGCTGCACGAATTCCTGTACCCGGTTGCGCAAGCGTACGACAGCATCGCGCTGCGCGCCGACGTGGAACTCGGCGGCAACGACCAGCTCTTCAACTTGCTCATGGGAAGGCATTACCAGCGGCACGTGGGACAACGCGAACAAGTTTGCATGACGCTGCCGTTGCTCGAAGGCCTCGACGGCGTTGAGAAGATGTCGAAGTCGAAGGGCAACTACGTGGGCCTAACGGAACCCGCGGAGCAGCAGTTCGGAAAATTGATGCGGATTGGCGACCGCATGATCGCGCGGTACGCGCGGCTCGGCGCGTTTTACTCCGAGACGGAAGCCGGCCGGCTCGCCGAAGGCCTGCGCGAAGGCCGTTTACACCCGATGACGGAGAAGAAACGGGTCGCCGAAGATATCGTGGCGCGCTACCACGGCCGCCAAGCTGCAAGAGCCGCGCGCGAATTTTTCGAGCGCACGGTGCAGCGGCGCGAGCTTCCCTCCGAAAATATCCCGCAGATGCGGCTCGGCGGCGCCAAGCGCGTTTCCCAAGTGATCGTGGCGGCGGGCTTCGCTGAAAGCAAGCGCGCGGCCGAGCGACTAATCTCGGGGAACGGCGTAAAGGTCGATGGTATACTGGTCGAGGATCCCAACGCGCAATGGACCGCCGCTGCGCCCGCGATACTTTCCGTCGGGTCGCGAAAGTTCGTCCGCGTGCTGCCGAACGAGGAATGAACGAGCATGGCCGATACCGCGGTGACGTACACGTCGTCGATGAAACCCGCTGCCGGGAAAAAGTTCGTTTGCAAGCGCTGCAAGCGCGAATACAATCCGCCGCTGGAGGGCGGCCCGCCGATTCGCTGCGAATGCGGCTGGTGGTATAAAAACGTCCACGGAACGCTTCAAGAGCGCTACTGGCAGCGCATCGAACCCTACCGCGAACCTCCCGCTAAACTTTTTTCAGTCGACTAGCGAGTCCGTTCACTTCCGCGGAAGTGAACACATACATCTTCTTGCAGAATTCGCAGGTCGCTTCCGTCTCGGTTCGCTCGCGCGCCATTTTGCGCAGGTCGTCGGCGCCGAGGCCGAGCAAAGCGGTTTCGACTTTCTCACGCGTGCAGCGGCACGAAAATTGCACGTCTATCGTTCGATGGGAGCGCAGCTCGGCCTCGCCGGCGAGCGCGTGAAGAAGCGCGTGCGCGTCCGCGCCCTGCGCGATGAGTTTCGTAATCGGCGGCATCTGCAGCGCGCGCGCTTCCAAAGCGGCTACCGCGCGTTCGCCGGCGCCGGGAAGCAATTGCGCTATCAGTCCGCCCGCGGCTTTGACGCCGCTTTTATCAGCAAGCACGCCGAGGGCGACGACGCTGGGAATCTGTTCCGAGTTGACCAGGTACGCCGCTAAGTCTTCGGCGATCTCGCCGGAGTACAGCGGGACTACGCCGATGTACGGTTGACCGGCCTCAAACGATTTCGTCACTTGCAGCGAGCCGCTGCCGACGGCGCGCGCAACGTCGAATTTGCCGCGTTGGTTGAGCGGGACGTCCGCAGCAGGGTTCTTCGCGTATCCGCGCGCGCCGACGCGCTCGTCGTCGATCAGCCATGCGTCCGCAACGACGCCGCCCAACGGCCCGTCGCCGGCAATTTGCAGTGAGATCCGCTCCTTGCCTTTGAGGCCGGCCGCAAGCAATGCGGCACCGGTGGTCAGACGCCCTACGGCGGCGGTCGCCGTCGGACTCAGACCGTGGCGGCGCTGCGCTTCGCGCACCAAATCCGTCGAGATAGCGGCAGCGACGGAAAAGCCCGCGTCGGGCGCCGACGCGCTGATGATGAGATCGGGCATATGCCCGCATTACCCAGGGCGCCGGTTTTTTCTTCCCGAAAGGCGCGACATGCGAGTGCTGGTCATTCACGGGCCGAATTTGAATTTGCTCGGCGAGCGCGAGCCCGACGTGTACGGCACCGAAACGCTGGATGAAATCGATACTCGTCTGCGCGCGCTCGCGCGCGAACTCAACGTGGAACTTCAGTGCGTGCAGCACAACGCCGAAGGCGCAATCATCGACGAGTTACATTCCGCGCGCGACAGCTACGACGCCATCGTCATCAATCCCGGTGCGTACACGCATTATTCCTATGCGATCGCGGACGCAATCGCGGCGCTTCGGATTCCGGTCGTGGAGGCGCATCTAAGCAATATTGCGGCGCGCGAAACCTTCCGGCGCACCAGCGTGCTCGCGCCGGTGTGCCGGGGCACCATCGCCGGCTTCGGAGCGCAATCGTACGCGCTGGCGCTGCGTGGGGCCGCCGCCTTGGTGAAGCGATAGGGAGCTGCCTGCCGACCTGCGTATACCCCTTTCCCCACCGCGCGGAGGTAGCGTTCCTTGACAAAAGCCGATCTTGTCGATGCCCTTGCCTCCGATGCCGAACTCTCGAAGCGCACGGCATCGCATATCGTCGAGATTCTTCTCGGCGAGATAACGCGCGCGCTGCAAAGAGGCGAGCGCGTCGCGCTGACGCCGTTCGGCAGCTTCGTGGTGCGGCAGCGCCGTGCTCGCGAAGGCCGCAACCCGATGTCCGGACAAACGATCAACATTCCAGCGCGCAAGGTGCCGGCGTTCGTGGCGGGCCGATCGCTCAAACAGGCCGTCAGCGGCGTGGGCGGCGCGAAGAAGACCGCGGCGCAAAAAAGGCGGCCGTAAGCGCTCACGATTTCACCGCTGCCTTCGGATGACGTTTCTCGCGCGGCGGAAATCTTTCACCAAGCATTTGCTCGCGAACACGCACCGCGCTACCGCGGCGATACACATACCGGCGCGTTCACGACTATTTGGTCGTTCTTGCAGCGCATCGAACCGGAGGGCTTTCTCGGCGCTTACGTCGATGGAGAGCTCGCCGGCTATGCGATCTTCGTTGCGAGTTTGAAACGCATCCAACAGCGCGCAATCCTCAGCGGCGCGGTGCTGCGCTGGACGGTTGAAGCGTTGCGCGGCGGCTTCGGGCTGCGGCTCTCCGCGCTCCCGAGAATCCTTGCCAACAAGATCCTTTTCGTGAGCAGCGGCGCCAGATATCGCCGCGCCGGCGACTCGCAACTACTCAATATCGCCGTCGCCGACCGCCATCGCGGACGAGGAATTGCCGGCGCGCTCGTTCGCGCAGGGCTGCAAGCCATGCGGCAAAAGGACGTGCGCGAAGTGCGGCTGGAGGTGCGGCCGTGGAACGACGCGGCGGTGCGCCTGTATGAAAGAACGGGATGGCGAATCGTAGGCCGCACGCGCGACTTGGAAGGGGAATGGCTCGTAATGGTAGCCAAGCCGTAGCGCGAGCATCGGGCTGTGGCGCAGCTTGGTTAGCGCGCTTGACTGGGGGTCAAGAGGTCGCTGGTTCGAATCCAGTCAGCCCGACCACGACATCCAAGGGAACCCCAATCATTGGGGTTCCTTTTGTAGAAAACGGCGGCACATGCATCGTTCGGAGAGCGCGGAGGAAGCGACACTTTTCGCCGACGGCGGCTCGCGGGGAAATCCCGGGCCCGCCGCATGCGGCGCCGTGCTCGTCTCCGGCGACGGGCAAGTCTTGCACGAAGTCGGGCATTACCTTGGAACGGCGACGAACAACGTGGCGGAGTGGACCGCGCTCGAGCTCGGACTTCAAGCTGCGCTTGAACACGGCGTTCGCCGGCTGGCGGTGCGCATGGACAGCGAACTGGTCGTGAAGCAGATATCCGGCGAATACCGGGTGAAGCACCCGGACCTGCAGCCGCTGCATCGGCGCGTGAGCTCGCTGCTGCGAAAGTTCGAACACGTCGACGTTCGGCACGTTCGGCGCAAAGAGAATGCGCTCGCCGACGCGCTGGTGAATCGGGTGCTGGATGCGCCGCGGTAGCTGGTTCGGTACGGCGATTTTCATTTTCGCCGTCCTCTTCATCGTGCTCGGCACGATTTTTATCCCGTGGCCGGATTTTCAGCACAAGCGCGAAGTCGCCCGAATCGCGCAGAGCGCAAGCGTGCTGGATCTGAGTTTGACGATAAAGTACGCAAAGCCGCCGATCTATCTCGAAGAATACCGGATGTACAATGACAACGGCACCTCGAGCGCGCAGTACAAAGTCCAAGGGTACTCCGGAAAAGTCGTGACGATCACGCTGCCGCCCGACCGAACGTATGCCGTAACGTTCTTCTTCGAACAAGTGGTGCAAGACGGCATTTGGCAGCTGACCAACAAGCCGCCCGCGGGAAACACGAACGCGACCTACACGCTTCACATCCACCAAGTTGCGGATCGCGAGCATGGGTCGCGAACGATTACGTTCACGGATCCGCATTATTGGGCGGTGCAGGCAGGCCGGCAATACCATATCGTGCTCAGTCAAAGCAGTCCGGTACCGGATCTGACGAAACTGCAAAGCACCAGCTTGGCCGATCCGCGCTTCGAAAAGATCGTCGAGGCGTTTCGGGCGTTCGGGCCGCCTTCGTTTCGCGCAAAGGTCGCGCAGGCGCAGGCCCTGGTGCGCGCTTCGAAGTAACGCATGCGGCCGATGCGACGCTTTACGATTCAGCTGGTTTCGCTCGTGCTCGCGCTCGCAGCCGTCGGTGCGGTCGCGTACGAGCTCTTCGAGCAGCCGACGAATCAGATCTTCGGCCATACGGTGACGCACGGGCCGACGAACGAGCGAGTCGTTGCGCTGACGTACGACGACGGACCGAATCCGCCCTATACGAATCGCATATTAGCCGTCCTTGAAAAGGAGCGGGTGCGTGCGACGTTCTTCCTCGTCGGCCGGGCAGTGAAGGCATTTCCCGCCGTAGTGAGGCGTGAGGTGCGCGACGGCGATGCGGTGGGCAATCACTCGTGGGATCACCGGCATCTCATCATCCTGCCGCGCTCGCAAGTGCGGGCCTCGCTGCAGCTGACCGATGCGGCGATCTATCGCGCGGCGGGTGTGCATCCGCGCCTCATGCGCCCGCCGTTCGGCGCTCGCGACTGGATCGTGATGCGGGTCGCGCGAAATCTGGGATATACCGTCGTGATGTGGTCGGTTCCGCTCGCCCGTGACTGGGAATACCCGCCGCCGCGCGTTATCGCGCAGCGCATTCTACCGCACGTTTCCGACGGTTCCATCATCGTGCTTCACGACGGGAATCGCGGGCAGCTGTGTTCCATAAAGCGCTTACCGCGCCGCGTCTGCGATCGCAGCAGCGATATCGAAGCTACGCGTCTGATCGTCGAAGCGTTGAAGGCGAAAGGCTATCGGCTCGTGACGCTGCCGCAGCTCATCGCTTTGGGCAAAAGCGCTACGCATACACCCGTCCCTGAAAGCGAATGAAGCCGTCCGCATGCGTTCGCCGCGGGTCGTGATGCGTCCAGTGCACGACCGGTGCGCGCTGGGGATCGTGGACCATTTCACCCCGCACCTCGATCCGATCGCCCGGCTGCACCGGCACGCGCGGCGCGATGCCGACGTTGTCGATGATGCGTACGGGGCCGGCGGACGTCTGCGCGCCGAATTCTTCGTGCAGCGCGTGCGTGTGCGTTCCGTAGAAAAAATTCGGCCGGCTCGTTACGCGAGCGGGAAACGTAACTTCCGCGGGAGCGGTGCCGAAGTATGCGCTCTGCAGGTTCATGTGCATCTATCGCGACGGATCGTGGTAGGATAAAGCCCCGATGAGAACGTTGCGCACCGAACGCCTGCGCCTGACGCCGGTGACCGTGCAGAATGCCGGAGCGCTGTGGCAGGTGCTGCAGCAGCCGGACCTGCGCTCGTATCAAGAACTGCCGAACATGGGCGCGGCGGCCTTCATCGACATGGTTTCGAAGCGACCGAAAAGCCTTCGGCCGGCGACGAGCGGTCGATTTGAGTGGCTGATCTACCTGCACCGCGTCCGTAAGCCCGTGGGTTGGGTATCGCTGCGCATTGCGGAACGCGATCTGCAGACGGGCGAAATCGGCTACAGCATCGTGCGCGATTTTCGCGGTCGCGGCATTGCAACCGAAGCGGTGCGCGCTTTGGTGGATGAGGCGTTTGCGCAGGCAGCTTTGCTGCGCGTGAACGCATTCTGCGTGCCGGAAAACATGCCGTCCCGCCGGCTGCTGGAGCGGCTCGCGTTTTCACCCGAGGGCGTGCTCCCGCGCGGCGCAACGGTCAACGGACAGGTCGTCGACGTGCTGCTGCACCGCATGGATCGCGAGCGCTGGCGTCAGTCCGGAAATTCGATGGTGATACCGGCTTCCGGGTATCCCGCATAGCGGCGCTCTTGCGATAAGAATCCCAGCAGCGGTTCCCGCACCACGGCCACGGTCAAACGGACTGCAACGAACTCCAACGGAATCCACGCCGCTTCCACGACGTGATCGCCTTCGACAAGACCCTTGCGGGTTTCGCCTGAAGCCTCGACCTCGAATGTCGTGTTGAGAAAATGCACTTTGCCGTCGTACGATTCGCTGACGTAGCAGAGATCGCGCGCGCGGCCTTCCAAGCCGGTTTCTTCACGCAACTCGCGTAGCGCGGTGCCGACGAGCAGCTCCCCGGGGCGTTTGCGTCCGCCGGGCAAATTCCAAAGCGGTTCGTCATGATTGGGATAACGCGAGGCGACAAGGAGTATGCGGCTGCCCCGACGCACCAGCGCCGTTGCCAAATGAACGTGCGTCTCCATCGCCGTGGCTTTGCGGCCGGCCGCGCCTTCATCCTTGTCGTTGCGGCGAGCGTCATCTTCGCGGCGGTGTACGTGTGGCTGGACGTGAACAAGCTGCATGCGCTGCGCGCCGGTTCGAACACCGGATCCTATCTGCAGGCGGCGCTGAATTTCTTGCGCGCGGGAACGACGTTCGACTACGGCGACTGGCGTCCCGAAACGGCGCAGCACGATCAGTGGCTGATGCTTTTGCTCGTTCCCTTCGTCGCGGTTTGGGGTGAGCCGGAAACGGTCGTCGCGGTGCAAGTCGCCGCGATTGCGCTGGCGGCGCCGCTGCTTTACGCCGCAGCGCGTTGTTTCGGCGCGAGTGACGGCGCAGCAGCCGCCGTGAGCATCGCCTATCTGCTCTCGCCGTCCGTGCAGGGCTTTGCGTACGGTGATTTCGTTCCGCTGGTTTTCGTTCCGGCGCTCGCGTGCGTGCTGAGCATCTTCGCGTACCGCAAACAGCTTGCGGGCACCCTCGTGTGCACGCAGCTCTTAACCGGCGCAAAGGAAGACGTCGCGCTGTTTCTCATTTGGTTCGGCGCGGCAGCCGCGGTTTGGTTCGATCGCCGTGCCGGCACGGCGATTGCGATCCTGGCATCGGTCAACGTCGCCGCGTACGCGTTGGCGCAGCATTTCACCGGCGCGTCGGTAGTGCACCCCGCGTACGCCTTGCGCGATCCGAACGTGCTCAAGCAGCTGGCGTTCTTTGCCGAAATCCTCGCCCCGTTCGCGTTTGCGCCGCTGGCGCTGGGGGCGCGCATCCTGCTCGCGGCTCCGCTCGCTGCCGAACTCATGCTCGCGCAGCGATGGCCCTTTCCGTTGTATCAAGCGGGCGCGTACTACACGATTCCCTTGGTGACGCTCGTTGCGCTAAGCGCTGCGTACGTGGCCGCGCGCGTCCCGCGATGGGCCGCCTTTATGCCGGCTGCGGCCGCGGTGATGGCGCTTGGTTTCAATACGACGGTGCTCCATTTCGGGCGGCATCCGTTCGCACGGGATCCGCAGTACGGCGTTGCGGCCGCGTGGGCGCGCTCGGGCGAACCGGTGGTTTTTCCGTGCGAGGATCAGGGCGCGTGGGTTGTCGCCAGCCCCGACGTGCGCGCGAAACTCTCGGGATGCTCGCCGGAATCGCCGCTTGCGCGCACGCGACCGGCTTGGAGCGACGCCCCGCTCAATTCGTCCGCGCCTTGGACTCGCGGACCACGCGTTTGAACAACTGCACGTGCTCGGTCGCGCTTGCGTTCCAGTCGTAGCGACGCGCCTGCTCCAGACCTTTGCTGCGAAGTTGCGCGCGCAATTGCGGCAATGATGCGATCTGCTTGAGCGCGCCGCTCCAGCTTTGCGCGTCGTGCGGCTCGGCGTAAAGCGCCGCATGTCCGCCGATTTCCGGCAGACACGAAGCGGCGCAGGCGACCACCGGCGTTCCGCACGCCATCGCTTCGATCATCGGCATGCCGAACGTCTCGTGGTACGACGGAACGCACAGGGCCAGCGCCCCGCAGTAAAAGTCGCGCAAGAATTCGTCGCCGGCCCCGCTTGCATCGCCGCGCGCCTCACCCGCATAGCGCACGCCGTCCAAGTGGGGATCGTTCGGCCCTACGACCACCAGCGGCGGCCCCTCTTCGTCGAACGCGCGACGATGCGCCGCGTAAAGCAGCGGAAAATTCTTTCGCGGTTCGAGGCCGCTCGTATCGCCGACGAAGAGGAAGTAGGGTTGCGCACGCAGATCATCCGGCACGTGCGTGAGCGTCGCTCCCGGAGAAAACGT
>Ga0070739_10001477_pt1 | contig 35275 bp, 31 predicted proteins | sample Coa_R1_7_FD_66445 | JGI IMG/M metagenome (GOLD analysis project Ga0070739, IMG submission 66445) | Surface soil microbial communities from Centralia Pennsylvania, which are recovering from an underground coalmine fire - Coalmine... | ecosystem: Environmental > Terrestrial > Soil > Unclassified ...
GGCCGGCGTCTTCGAGGCGGTGGAGGCCGGCCGGGCGGACCGCGGGGTCGTGCCGGTCGAGAACTCCCAGGCCGGGAGCATCAACGAGACCTACGACCTGCTGCTGGCGCACGACCTGGTGATCACCGGCGAGCTGGACCTGCGGGTCAGCCACTGCCTGCTGGCGCTGCCGGGGCAGGCCCTCCGCGACATCCGCCGCGTCTGCTCGCACCCGCAGGCCCTCGCCCAGTGCGACGCCTACCTCCGCCGCCTCGGCGTCGAGATCACGCCCGCCTCCGATACCGCGGGCAGCGCCCGGCAGATCCGCGAGCAGCTGCTCGCGGGCTGCGCGGCGGTGGCGAGCCGGCGGGCCGCGCAGATCTACCGCCTGGAGGTCCTCGCGGACGGCATCGAGACGAACCCCCACAACTACACCCGGTTCCTGGTGCTCGGCCGGTCGCCGGCCCCGCACCGGCCACCGAGCAAGACGTCGATCGTGTTCGTGGTGCCGAACGAGCCGGGCACGCTCTACGCCGCCCTCGGGGCGCTCGCGACCCGCGGGATCAACCTGACGAAGCTCGAATCCCGGCCCGGGCGCCGGCGGCCGTGGGACTACGTCTTCTACGTCGACGTCGACGGCCACGCCGAGGATCCGGCGCTGCGGGACGCGCTCGGGGAGCTGCGTCGCCGCACGACGTTCCTGCGCGTCCTCGGCTCCTACCCGCGCTCCCCGCGCCCCTCTCCCGCCGCGTGATCCCACCCCGCCGGCGGCGCGGGGGCGCGCCCGGTGGGCGGGGCTGTGTGCTAGAATTGTCGAGGTGCCGGCGGGGCGCTTCGCATCCGCGCGCCCCCGCCGGAGCCCGCGGGCGGCGCAGGACACGGGCCTCGCGGGACGGCGTGGCACTCCGGGGAGGTGCAGCGCGATGACGTCTCGTCCGAGGATCGGGATCACCGGCGCCGTTCGCTCCGAGAGCGACCGGGCCGCCCTCGAGGCCTACGCGGAGGCCGTCGCGGCCGCCGGCGGCGAGCCGGCCCTGATTCTCCCGGCGGCCGGCTCCGCGCGCGACCCGCTCGAGGGGCTGGACGGCCTCGTGCTGAGCGGGGGGCGAGACGTCGACCCCGCGGCGTACGGGCAGCGGGTGCAGCCGGGCATGGACGTCGACGTGGACGCCGAGCGGGACGCCCTCGAGCTGCCGATCGCCCGCGCCGCGGTCCGCCGCGACCTGCCGGTCCTCGGGATCTGCCGCGGCATCCAGGTGCTCAACGTCGCGCTCGGCGGGACGCTCTACCAGGACGTCGACGTGCAGCGCACCGGTCGCCAGGCGTGGAGCCACCAGCAGCGTCTGTCGCACCCGGCGGCCGCGCTCGACGCGGCGATCCACGCGGTCCGGATCGCGCCGGCGAGCCGGCTCCGTGCGATCGTCGGCGCGGACCGGCTCGGGGTCAACACCTTCCACCACCAGGCGGTCAAGGAGGTGGCGCCAGCTCTGGTGGCCAGCGCGTGGGCGGCCGGAGGGGGCACCGGGCCCGCGCCGCCCGGGGCGCCGGATCCGGACGAGGGCGACGGCGCGGCCGGGGCGCTGATCGAGGCGCTCGAGGCCCCGCAGCGCCGGTTCGTGATCGGCGTGCAGTGGCACCCGGAGCGGATGTGGAAGCGGGAGGAGGGGTGCAGGCGTCTGTTCGCCGCGCTGGTGCGCGTGGCCGGATCGCCTGAGGCAGAGATGCGACGGGGCGCACCGCTCGGCTGGGCCCAAAGACGGTCGCTCGGGGGGGATGCATGAAGGTCTTCATCTCGGCCGACATGGAGGGCACGGCAGGGGTCACGGATTGGGATCAGGTGATGCCGGACCGCCACGACTACCAGCGGTTTCGCCGGCTGATGACCGAAGAGGTCAACGCGGCGATCCTCGGCGCGCTCGAGGCCGGCGCCAAGGAGATCGTGGTGAACGACTCGCACAACACGATGCGCAACATCTTGATCGAGGAGCTGCACCCTCAGGCGCAGCTCGTCAGCGGCAGCCCGAAGCCGCACAGCATGATGCAGGGGATCGACGCCTCGTTCGACGTCGTGTTCTTCACCGGCTACCACGGCGCCGCGGGCACGCAGAACGCGATCCTCGACCACACGTACAGCAGCGCCACGGTCCGGCAGCTCAAGCTGGGCAACCTGGTGGTCGGCGAGGCCGGGCTCAACGCCGCGCTCGCGGGGTACTTCAAGGTCCCGGTGGCGCTCGTCACCGGTGACAGCACCGCCGTCGCGCAGGCCAAGAAGCTCCTGCCGCACGTCGAGGGGGTGGCGGTGAAGGAGCCGATCGGCCGCGTGGCCGCGCGCTCGTACCAGCCCGTGGAGGCGCGCCGGCGCATCAAGGAGGGGGCGTCGCGCGCGCTCAAACGGGCGCGGGACCTCAAGCCGCTCACGCTGCCCCGCCCGGTCGCGCTCGAGATCGAGTGGATGCACACGGCGATGGCCGACCGGTGCATGCTGATTCCCGGGGTGACCCGCGTCGGCCCCCGCGCGATCGGGTACAGGGCCCGGGACGTGGAGCAGGCCTTCACCCTGGCGATGGCGTGCCTCGTGCTGGCCCGATCCACCCTGTAGACGGGGCCGCGCCGTGACCGGGCGCGCCGTGGCGGCGTTCGGCCCGCTGGCCGCCCTGCTCGAGCAGATCGCCGCCACCCCCGGGACCTCCGCCAAGGTCGCGCAGCTATCCGCCTACCTCTGCGGCCTCTCGGAGGACGACCTGCGGCGGGCGTGCACGTTCCTCGGCGGCGCGCCGTTCCCCGCCGGGGATCCGCGGCGCCTCATGGCCGGATGGGCGGCGATCGCCGATGTGGTGGCCGAGCTGACCCGGGTCTCCGCCGGGGAGTTCCGCGCCACGTACCTCCGGCACGGCGACCTCGGCGCGACGGCGGCCGACCTCCTCGAGCGGTACCCGCCCGCGGCGCCGCTGTTCCGGGACGCGCTCACGCTCGAAGGGGTCGCCGCGGCGTTCGACGCGATCGCGGCGGCCCAGGGCGCGTCCTCCCGGCGCGCCAAGCTGGCGGCGCTGCGCGCGCTGCTGCTCGACGCGACGCCGCTGGAAGCCAAGTACCTCGTCCGCATCATGACCTCGGACATGCGGGTCGGGCTGCGGGAGGGGCTGCTGCTGCCGGCGATCGCGGCCGCGTTCGGCCGGGATCCGGCCGCGGTGCGCCGGGCCGCGCTGCTCGTGGCCGACCTGGGCGAGGTGGCCGTCCGGGCGCGCGCCGGCCGGCTCGACGACGCGGCGCTCTCCCCGGGGCGCCCCTTCCGGTTCATGCTCGCGAGCCCGGTCGCCGCGCCCGCCGAGGCGCTGGCGGAGGCCCCCGAGGTCCTCGTGGAGGACAAGTACGACGGCATCCGCGTCCAGGCGCACGTGACGCCGGACCGGCTCGTGCTGTTCTCGCGCACGCTCGACGACGTGACCCCGGCGTTTCCCGAGCTGGCCTCCCTGCGCCGCGCGGGCCACACCTGCATCCTCGACGGCGAGGTCGTGGCCTGGCGGGACGGCCGGCCGCTGGGGTTCTCGCGCCTCCAGCAGCGCCTGCAGCGCCGCGACCCCGCGCCGCTGCTGCGCGAGATCCCCGTCGTGCTCATCGTCTTCGACATCGTTCACCTCGACGGCAGAGATCTGCTCGCGCAGCCGCTCGCCGAGCGGCGGGCCCGCCTCGGCGAGATCGCGTGGGGCGGGAGCGTGCGCCCGAGCGCGGCGGGGATCGCGCGGACCCCGGAGGAGCTGCTGGCCCGGTTCGCCGCCGCGCGGGCGGCGGGGCACGAGGGGATCGTGATGAAAAGACCGGACGCGCCCTACGAGCCCGGCCGGCGCGGCCGGTGGTGGTTCAAGTGGAAGCCCGGGGTGGGGACGCTCGACGTGGTCGTCGTCGCCGCCGAGTACGGCCACGGCAAGCGCGCCGGCGTGCTGTCGGACTACACGTTCGCCGTGCGCGCCGGGGATCGCCTCGCGACGATCGGCAAGGCCTACTCCGGGCTGACCGACGCGGAGCTGGCCCGCCTCAGCGCGTGGTTCCACGCGCACACGGTGCAGGACCTCGGGGCGGTGCGCCGCGTCGAGCCGCGGATCGTGCTCGAGGTCGCGTTCGATGCGATCACCGTGAGCGACCGGCACGACTCCGGCTTCGCGCTGCGCTTCCCGCGCATCGTCCGGATCCGGGACGATAAGCCGCCGGCCGAGATCGACACCCTGGAGGAGGTGCGGGCGCTCCACGCTCGGCTCGCGCGCCGGGCCCGCGGGTCGCGCGCCGGGGAGACGTCCGCCTGGAGCGCGCCGGCGGCTCCGCCGGTCGATGGCGTCGCCCCGGCGGCGGATGTCGAGGACGTCGGGCCGCCCTCCGCGGACGCGCCGCGCGGTGCGCTGCCCGGCCGCGCGGGCGGGCCGGGAAAGGAGCCGCGTTCCGACCCGTAGAACAGCACGGCATGGTGCGGGGGATGCGCGTCCACGTCGCCGGCGCGCTCGCGGCGGCGGCGCTCCTGGCCGCGCCGGCGGTCGGGAGGACGGTGGCCCGGGCGGCGGCGCCGCCCGCGGCGGGGACCGTCGTGGACGTGGTGCAGCTCCACGGGATCATCGGGCCGGCGACCGCCCGGTATGTCCTGCGCGGCATCCGCGAAGCCGAGCAGACACACGCCGAGGCGCTCCTGATCGAGCTCGACACCCCCGGCGGCCTCCTCGCGTCGATGGACGCGATCACCCACGCGATGCTCAACGCGTCGGTTCCCACGGTCGTTTACGTCTGGCCGAGCGGCGCGCGCGCCGCGTCGGCGGGCGTGTTCGTGACCTACGCCGCGAACCTCGCCGCGATGGCGCCGGCGACGCACCTCGGCGCCGCGCACCCGGTGGGGCTGGCGCCGGGGGGCGGCGCGGGCGGCGAGGACAAGACGATGATGACGAAGGTGACGAACGACGCGGTGGCGGAGATCCGCAGCTTCGCCGCCCGCCGCGGCCGGAACCCGGACTGGGCGGAGCAGGCCGTGCGGCAGAGCGTCTCGATCACGGAGCAGCAGGCGCTCGCGCTCCACGTCATCGACCTGATCGCCGACAGCCCGGGCGAGCTGCTGGCGCGGATCGACGGGCGGGAGGCGCGCACGGCCGCGGGCGCCCACCGGTTGCGGACCCGCGACGCGCGGATCGTCGAGATCCCGATGGATCTCACGGAGCGATTCCTCCTCGCGCTGAGCGACCCGAACGTCGGCTTCATCCTGATGACGATGGCGATCTACGGCATCATCTTCGAGCTCTCGAACCCGGGCGCCGTGTTCCCCGGCGTGATCGGCGGGCTGGCGTTGATCCTCGCGCTGGCGTCGTTCGCGGTCGTCGAGGTCAACGTCGCGGGGCTGTTGCTCATCGCGTTCTCCCTCCTGCTCTTCATCGCGGACATCAAGGTGCCGAGCCACGGCATCCTCACCGCCGGCGGCATCGCGGCGTTCGTCCTGGGCGCGTTGCTGCTCACGGAGCGGCAGGCCCCGTTCCTGCGCATCTCGCTGATCCTGATCATGACGATGGCGGCCCTCACCGCGGCGTTCTTCGCCTTCGCCGTGGGCGCCGGGATCCGGGCGCAGGCGCGCAAGGTCCAGACCGGCCGGGAGGGGCTCGTCGGGGCGATCGGCGTGGCGCGCAGCGAGCTCGCGCCCAGCGGCACCGTGTTCGTGCAGGGGGAGCTGTGGAGCGCGCACAGCGAGAACGGGACGATCCCGGCGGGCGCGCGGGTTCGGGTGACGCGCGTCGAGGGGCTGCGCCTGGGCGTGCGGCGAGAGGAGGGGTCGAGATGACGGCACTCTGGGGTCCCGCCGCGGTCGCGATCATCATCGTGCTCATCTCGCTGCTGTCCTCCGTGGTCAAGATCGCGCGGGAGTACGAGCGAGGGATCGTGTTCCGGCTGGGACGGCTGCTGCGGGCCAAGGGCCCCGGCGTGATCTTCCTCATCCCGATCGTGGACCGGATGCAGAAGATCGACCTGCGGGTCGTCACGCTCGATATCCCGCGCCAGGAGATGATGACCCGCGATAACGTGCCGGTTACGGTGGACGCGGTCGTGTACTTCCGCGTCGTGAACCCCGAGGACGCGGTGGTGAAGGTCGAGAACTTCTCCCGCGCCACGTACCTGCTCGCGCAGACGACGTTGCGCAGCGTGCTCGGGCAGCACGAGCTCGACGAGCTCCTCAGCCAGCGCGACAAGATCAACCAGCAGCTCCAGCGCGTGATCGACGAGGCGACCGAGCCGTGGGGGATCAAGGTGACGCTCGTGGAGGTGCGCGACGTGATCCTCCCGGAGAGCATGAAGCGCGCGATGGCGCGGCAGGCCGAGGTCGAGCGGGAGCGCCGCGCGAAGATCATCAACGCCGAGGGCGAGTTCCAGGCCGCGGAGCGCCTGGTGCAGGCGGCGGCGAAGATCTCGACCCAGCCGGTCGCGCTGCAGCTTCGGTACCTGCAGGCGCTCACCGAGGTGGCGAGCGAACAGAACTCGACGACGATCTTCCCGGTGCCGATCGATCTGCTGACGCCCTTCCTCCGCCGTGCCACGGAGAACCACGGCGGGAGCTAGTGCGGCGTCGCGCATTGTCGACGGGGGACGCGGCGGGCCCGCCCCGCGCGCCCTCCCGGGGCTCCCGCGCGATTCGCTGGGGTGACGGCGTTCCGCGACCGGAGGCGCGGGGCACCCCCGCGGCCGATCCGTCTCGCTGCGCCCCTCGGGCTTCGAAGATCGTGCACGCTAGCATCGCAGGAGATCCGTGCCGGGTCGCGGGAGGCGTGGGCTCCGTCCTTCGCGCCCGGTCGGGGTAGAGCTTGCACCCGGTGGCCGAGAGGGACCGAAGACCGCGTCGGCTGGGAGCGGGGGCAGGCCCCGTCCCCGGCCCGACCCATCGGTAGGCCGGCGAGGCGACGCCGTGGCCCGCGAGGGGTCCTGTGATGCCTCCTGAAACCGCACCGGTCCGCATCCGCACGCGTTCGCCGGAGGAGACCCGAGGTGTCGGCGAGGCGCTCGGCCGCGTGCTGCGGCGCGCCGGCCCGGGGACGGTCGTGGCGCTGGTCGGGCCGCTCGGGGCCGGGAAGACCTGCCTGGTGCAGGGGCTCGCGCGCGGCCTCGGGGTCTCCGGCTACGTCCGCAGCCCCACCTTCACCCTCGTGCACGAGCACGCGGGCCCCGTGCCCCTCTATCACGTGGACCTGTACCGCCTCAGGCCCGCGGAGGCGGATGCGCTCGGCCTCGACGAGCTCGTGGACGGCCCCGGCGTCACCGCGATCGAGTGGGCCGAGCACGCGGAGGGGCCCGGCGAGGGCGGACGCCCGGCGCCGCTCCCGGCCGAGCACCTGCGCGTGGAGCTCGCGTTCGCGGACGGCGACACCGAGCGCGTCCTGACCCTGCACCCCCGCGGCGCGCGGTACCGCCGGATCGTCGAGGAGGTGGCGGCGTGCGTGTCCTCGCGCTAGAGACCGCCACCCCGCTCGCGAGCGTCGCGCTCGTGGACGGCTCGGGCGTGCTCGGCGAGGCCACGCTGCGGGCGCCGATGCGGCACCTCAAGTGGCTGCTGCCCGCCGTCGACGAGATGCTGCGCGGCCTCGGCCTGGGGCCGGAGAGCGTCGACGCCGTGGCGGTGAGCCGGGGTCCCGGCGGCTTCACCGGGCTGCGCATCGGGATCGCGACCGCCTGCGCCTGGGCGCGGGCTCGGGGCGTGCCGCTGCTCGGCGTGGGCACCCTCGAGGCGCTCGCGGCGGCCGCGGGCACCGAGGGCTTGGTCCTGCCCGTCCTCGACGCGCACCGCGGCGAGGTGGCGGCCGGCCTGTACCGGGGCGTGACGGACGGCGCCCCGGCGTGCCTGCTGCCGCCGGTCGTGGCCCCCCCGGCGGCGGTGGCGGCCGAGGCGGCCCGCGTGCTCGGGGCCGGGGCGGCCGGGGCGGCCGGACCGGTGCTCGTCCTCGGAGACGGCCTCGTGCGCCACGGCGCGGTGCTCGCCGCGGCGCTCGGAGGCCGCGCGCGCGCCGGCGGCCCGCACCTGCACCCGCGCGGGGCGGTCGTGGGGCTGCTCGCCCGGCCGCGCCTCCTCCGCGGCGAGCACGATGAGCCTGCCGGGCTGCTCCCGCTCTACGGCAGGCGGCCGGCCCTGCGGCCCTGGCAGGAAACGCCGGGGTGAGGGGGAAGACGGCCTGGGAGGGTCTCCGGCGGGCGGGGAAACACCCTCTTGGAGGATGGCCCGGGGGTCCTGGGCATTCGCGGCGCGAATTCCCAGGGTGGGCTAAAAAGAGCCACCCCGCCCGCGGGTGTGCGGCGCCATGGTCATCACGCACGAGGTCACGATCTCGCCGATGCGCCTGGAGGATATCGGCCGCGTGCTGCAGATCGAGGAGGCCTCGTTCCCGACGCCGTGGCCGCACGACGCGTACGCGCACGAGCTACGCGAGAACCGCCTCGCCTGCTACCTCGTGGCGCGCGCCATGCGGCAGGTCATCGGCTATACGGGCATGTGGGTGATCCTCGATGAAGCGCACGTGACGACGCTCGCGGTCGACCCGGAGTACCGGCGGCAGCGGGTGGGCGAGCGCCTCCTCGTCGCGCTCCTGGAGGAGGCGATGCGGCGGGGCGCCCGATGGGTCACGCTGGAGGTGCGCAAGTCGAACACCCCGGCGCAGCGGCTGTACCGGAAGTACGGGTTCAAGGACATCGGCATCCGGAAGGGCTACTACAGCGACAATCACGAGGACGCGATCGTGATGTGGACGGGGAACATCTACGAGCCCGCCTTCCAGGAGCGGTTCGCGCGGAACCGCGCAGACCTGGAGCTGCCTCCGCCGGCCTCGTAGGGCCGCGCCGGCGGAACCCGGTCCAGGGCAGCCGCGCCACGCTGGAGGAATCGCGTCGCCTGGACGCGGCGGGCAGACCCCGTTCCCCCACTCGGCCGGGTTGAGAACAGGCCACGCCAAGGGCGCGCCAGCGGGCGGAGCGTAGGAGCGGCGATGCGCCTTCTGGGGATCGAGACCTCGTGTGACGAGACCGCGGCCGCGGTTCTCGAGGGCACCACGGCGCTACGATCGAGCGTGGTGGCGTCCCAGGTGGACCTCCACGCGCGCTACGGGGGCGTGGTGCCGGAGTTGGCGTCCCGGCGGCACCTCGAGCGCCTCGGCCCCGTGATCGACGAGGCGCTGGACCGCGCGGGCACCTCGCTCGGGCAGATCGACGCGCTCGCGGTCACGTGCGGGCCCGGGCTTGTGGGCGCGCTGACGGTGGGCGTGGCGGCGGCCAAGGCGCTCGCGTTCGCGGCGGGCATCCCGCTCGTTGGCGTCAACCACCTGGAGGGGCACATCTACGCCAACTTCCTCGAGCAGCCGGCGCTGCCGTTCCCCGCGATCGTCCTCATCGTCTCCGGAGCGCACACGGACCTCGTCGCGATGACCGGCCACGGGCGGTATGAGATCCTGGGCCGCACGCGGGACGATGCGGCCGGCGAGGCGTTCGACAAAGCCGCCCGCGCGCTGGGGCTGGGCTACCCGGGGGGGCCGGCGATCGATCGCGCCGCCCGGGCCGGCCGCGCGGACGCGGTCGCGCTGCCGCTCCCGTTCCCCGACGAGACGAGCTTCGACTTCTCCTTCAGCGGCCTCAAGACCGCGGTCCTGCGCGCGGTCGCCCGGCTCTCGGGGGGCGAGCCGCCGGCCGAGGCGGCGTGGGTTGCGGACGTCGCCGCGGCGTTCCAGGAGGCCCTCGTCGAGGTGCTCGTGCAGAAGACGGCGCGCGCGGCGCGCGCGCGCCGCGCGCGCTGCATCCTGCTCGCCGGCGGCGTCGCGGCGAACTCCCGGCTCCGCTCGCGCATGGCCGAGGCCGCCGCGGACCTGGGGGTGCCGCTCCAGATGCCGCGCCTGTCGCTGTGCACGGACAACGCGGGGATGATCGCCGCCGCCGGCGCGTACCGGCTCGCCCGCGGAGAGCGCTCGTCGCTGCGGCTGGGAGCGTACGCCGACCTCGACCTCTCCCGGCCGGTTCCGGAGACGGTCCGCACGGACCCGGCGTAGCCGGCGTCACGTGGAAACATTGAATCCGACGAGCGCGAACGAGAAAACGCGAGATTTGGGCCGCATGGTCCGTGATTTCGCGCGAATTTGATCTTGCCTGGCTTCGAAGCGTTTGCCTATAGTTGGTGGTAGGTTAGCACTCGGACTTTTTGAGTGCTAAATCCATCCTAGAGCCAGGCGAAAGCTCAGGAAAGGGGGCAGGTATGAACCTCAAGCCTCTGGGAGACCGGATCGTCGTCAAGCCCGTCCAGGAGGAGGAGCGCACCAAGGGCGGCATCGTCCTGCCGGACACCGCGAAGGAGAAGCCGCAGGAGGCCGAGGTCGTCGCCGTCGGCCCGGGCGCGCGCAACGAGAAGGGTGACCGGATCCCGATGGAGGTGAAGGTCGGGGACCGCGTGATCTACGCGAAGTACGCCGGCACCGAGTTCAAGCAGGACGACGAGGAGTACCTGATCCTCCGGGAGAGCGATGTGCTGGCGATCGTGACGCGCGAGCGCGAGAAGGCGAAGGCCAAGGCGTAGGATAGGGGGAGACCCATGCCAGCCAAGATGCTGCTCTACAATGAGGAGGCGCGGCGGGCGCTCGAGCGGGGCGTGAACCGTCTGGCCGACGCCGTGCGGCTCACGCTCGGCCCGAAAGGCCGCAACGTCGTCCTCGAGAAGAAGTACGGCTCGCCGACGATCACCCACGACGGCGTGACCGTCGCCAAGGAGATCGAGCTGACCGACCCGTTCGAAAACGCGGGCGCGCAGCTCGTGCGCGAGGTCGCGACCAAGACCAATGACGTGGCCGGCGACGGCACCACGACGGCCACGGTGCTCGCCCAGGCGATCGTGCGCGAGGGGATGAAGAACGTCGCCGCGGGCGCCAACCCGATGGCGCTCAAGCGCGGCATCGACAAAGCCGTCGAGGCCGCGGTCGAGGCGCTGCGCAAGCAGGCGAAGCCCGTGGAGACGAAGGCGGCGATCGCGCAGGTGGCCAGCATCTCCGCGCACGACGACGCCATCGGACAGTTGATCGCCGACGCGATGGACAAGGTCGGCAAGGACGGCGTGATCACCGTCGAGGAGTCCAAGGGCATCGAGACGACCGTCGAGACGGTCGAGGGCCTGAACTTCGACAAGGGCTACATCTCGCCGTACATGGTCACCGACCCCGAGAAGATGGAAGCCGTCCTCGAGGATCCGTACATCCTGCTGACGGACAAGAAGATCAGCGCCGTCAAGGACCTGCTGCCCGTGCTCGAGCGCATCGTGCAGGTGAACAAGCCCCTCGTCGTGATCGCCGAGGACGTGGAGGGCGAGGCCCTCGCGACCCTCGTCGTCAACAAGCTGCGCGGCACGCTGCAGGCGGTCGCGGTCAAGGCGCCCGCGTTCGGCGACCGGCGGAAGGCGATCCTCCAGGACATCGCGATCCTCACCGGCGGCCAGGTGATCACCGAGGAGCTCGGGCTCAAGCTCGAGAACGCCGAGCTGCAGCAGCTCGGCAAGGCCCGCCAGGTCCGCGTCAAGAAGGAGGAGACGATCATCGTCGGCGGGGCCGGGAAGCAGTCGGAGATCCAGAAGCGGATCCAGGAGCTGCGCAAGCAGATCGACGAGACCGAGAGCGACTACGACCGGGAGAAGCTCCAGGAGCGGCTCGGGAAGCTCGTCGGCGGCGTCGGCGTGATCAAGGTCGGCGCGGCGAGCGAGACCGAGCTCAAGGAGAAGAAGCACCGGTTCGAGGACGCGCTCAGCACGGCCCGCGCCGCGGTGGAGGAGGGCATCGTGCCCGGCGGCGGGACCGCGCTCATCTCCTGCATCGCGGCCCTCGACAAGGTCGACGCGGAGGGCGATGAGAAGATCGGCGTGGACCTCGTGCGGCGGGCGCTGGAGGAACCCCTCCGGCAGCTCGCCCGCAACGCCGGCGCCGAGGGCTCGATCGTCGTCGAGAAGGTGAAGGCCCAGAAGCCCGGGTGGGGGTACAACGTCCTCACGGGCGAGTTCGTGGACATGCTCAAGGCCGGGATCGTGGACCCGTGCAAGGTGACGCGGTCGGCGCTCCAGAACGCGGCCAGCGTCGGCTCGATGGTGCTGACGACCGAGGTGCTGGTCGTGGAGAAGCCCGAAGAGGAGAAGGAGATGCCGACGCCGCCCACCCCTCCGATGTAGGGGAGGCGATATCCGCGGCGGGACATCCCCCGCCGTGACGGCACCGCGACGGCCCCGCGGATCTCCGCGGGGCCGTCGCGCACTCCGCCGCGTCGTCACCCGGCCGCCGGGCCTCGGAGGCGCGGGGATCGTCCGTGGAGCTCTACCCGGCCTGCACCGGCCGGGTGAGGCGGGCGCGGGTGTCGGCGAGGGCGGCGCGCAGCGTCTCCACAAACCGGCCGCGGACCGCCTGCACCGCCTGCCCCACCGCCGCGGCGATCGCGTGGCGGTCCGAGGCGCCGTGCGCCATGACGACGTGGCCGCGCACGCCGAGCAACGGGAGGCTGCCGTGGAGGTCGATCGGGTTGGTCCACTCGATCAGGCGGCCGGTCACCTCCGCGAGGCGTCCCGGCGGCAGGGCGTCCTGGAGCTCGCGCTCGATCCACGCGGCGATCTCCCGCCCCAGGCCCTCGACGGTCTTCAGCACGACGTTCCCCACAAACCCGTCGCAGACGACGACGTTGGCCTGACCGGCCACGAAGTGATGGCCTTCCAGGAGGCCGATGAAGCGCAGGCCGCTGCGCGCGAGGAGGTCGGCGGCCTGCTTGACGACCCGGTTGCCCTTGCCCGGCTCGCGCCCGTTGCTCAGCAGCGCGACCGTGGGCTCGGCGATCCCGCAGAAGACGCGCATGTACGTCGTGCCGATCACGGCGAACTCGACGAGATGCTGGGGTTCGCAGTCCATCGTCGGCCCCAGGTCGATCAGGAACGTCTCCGGGTGGATGCCGAGGATCTGGCGGCCCACGCACGCCCGGCGGACCCCCTCGATGAGCCCGAGCTCGCGGACGGCGGCGAGCAGCGTCGGCCCGGTGCTGCCCGCGCTGACCGCCGCCTCCGCGCGCCCGTGGCGCACCTGGCGCATCGTGACCGCCATCGAGGCATCGGGCATGGCGCGCAGCGACGCGAGGGGAGGGGCTCCCTCGGGCACGGCGGGGCCGCTCGCCACGACCTCGACCGCGAGGCCGGCCGGCGCGCCCGCCCGCGCCTCGGCCGGGATCAGCGGGCCGACCGCGTCGGGGACGCCGACCAGGAGGAGGTCCACGTCGAGCGCCCGCGCGGCCGCCAGCGCGCCCGCCACGACCTCGCGGGGCGCGCGATCCCCGCCCATGCAATCGACAGCGACGCGCAGCCGCGATGCGGTTTCTCCCATGGCCTCACCTCATCCGCTCGCGCCGGGGGGCCGCTACACCATCGTCAGCCCGCCCGAGACGCTGAGCACCTGGCCGGTGATGTACCGTGAGGCGTCCGAGCAGAAGAACACGACCGCCTCGGCGATCTCCTCCGGCTGGGCCACGCGCCGCAGCGGGATCAGCCGGATCATCCGGTCGATCCGCCCGGCGTGCGCCGGATCCTTCCGGTTCTCCGCCAGCACCTCGGTCTCCGTGGGGCCGGGGCAGACGCAGTTCACGCGCACGCCGTGGGGCGCCATCTCCCGCGCCAGCGACCGCGTGAGGGCGATCACCGCGCCCTTGGCGGCCGCGTACACCGTCTCGCCCGACGTGCCGACGCGGCCCGCATCGCTCGCGACGTTCACGATGGCGCCGCCACCGTGCTCCACCATCCACTCGAGGGCCACCCGCGAGCAGAAGATCGTGCTCCAGAGGTTGACGTCCACGACGCGGCGCCAGTACGCCTCGTCCTCCTCGAGGAAAGGCGTCGTCAGCGTCCACCCTGCGTTGTTCACGAGGATCTCCACGCCGCCGAGCGCCTCCCGCACGGCGCCGATCGCGGTCCGGCAGGCGGCATACGTGGCAAGGTCCGCGGCCACGCCCACCGCCCGGACGCCCCGGTCGCGCGCCTCCGCGGCCACGCGCTCGACCTGCGCCGCGGTGCGGGCGATCACCCCGACATCCGCGCCGCGGGCGGCGAGGGCCAGCGCCGTCGCCCTCCCGATGCCGCGTCCGCCGCCCGTGATCGCGGCGCGGCGTCCGCTGAGCGGGCCGGGCGCCGCCACGTTCAGTGCCGGCGCCGCGGCCAGGCCGCGTGGAGGGTTTGGCGCTCGCGCTCGTAGATCGCCGCGAACTTCTCGGCGGCCTCCGCGCCCGAGAGCAGCTCGAGCTTGCGCACCTCGAGCGGGTCCGCGGCGTGGATGATCGCGATCTCCTCCGCCGTGGGTGGCGGCGTCACCGGCGTGTCCTTCGGGATCTCGATCGGGAAGCCCGTGCGCTCCTGGACCATCCCGGGCCCCACACCGGGGTGCAGGCTGCGGGGCGTCATCTGCCCCGACCGCGGATCGAACCCGAAGACGCCGAGGTCGGTGACGAGGCACGTCGGCGCGCCGTGCGATCCCAGCCACCGCCGGCGGTCCGGGGTGTAGCCCGGGCCGCTGATGAAGTCTACCTTGGCGACCACGGTGCGCGGGGAGTGCGTGGTCAAGTAGTAGAGGCCCTGCGAGAGGTGGCTCGTGTCCTCCGGGATGCCGCGAGAGCCGACGAGGGCGACCTTCGGCCGCTCCCAGGGGCCGATCACGGAGATGTTGACGTTGCCGTGCTGGTCGATCTGCGCCGGGTTGATCCAGATGCGGAACCGGTCGGTGAAGATCGCGTCGAAGATATCCTCCATCGTGAGCGGGATCGCCCGCTGGTTCTCCGTGAGGAACTGCCCCAATGACAGCGTGGGCAGGGGCACGGCGTCCATCCCCGACTCCGGCGTCGAGAGGACCGCGAGATCGGGGGCGTGCGTGCTCTTCGCGAGGTGCGCGGCGAGGGCCCCGAACGCGGTGACGGAGCTGACCAGCACCTCCCCGTGCAGCTCCCGGGCCATGCACGCGATGATCAGCTCATCGATGGTGTACTCCGGCATCGCTCACCTCCCAGTGCCGCATCGCACGCGCTGTGTCCGCGTCTGCCGCCGCGGGGCCCGCTCTGCGTGCCCATCGAGGGGCGTGCAAGGTCGCGGGGCCTGCCCCGAACGCCCCTTCGGCGCCGGGCCGGCCGTGGAGCCCGCGGCCGATTTCGGCGGGCGAACGGTCGGGCGCCCGCCACGTCTGCCGGTCCACCACGGGCCCCGCCGCCACGTCAGACACGCAGCCGCTCGCCTAGCGTGTGCTCCCCGCCGAGGCGGCGCAGGTATTCCTCGTCGGTCACGTACACGTACTGCTCGAGGTACTCGCTCCACGCGGACCGGTCCCGCGCCGCCCGCAGGTACTCCTGTACGTGCAGGAGGTCCGCCCGGTAGTCCGGCGCGCACCCGGTAAAGTGCGCGCCCCACGGCGCTTCCACCACCCCGGTGACGACCGTGCGGAAGATGTGCACGTCGCGCCCGTAGGTCTGCAGCCGCTCCGGCAGCAGGATCTGCTCGGCGGAGAGAAAGGTCTTCTGCGCGGCCTTGGCGCACAGCGCATCCATGTGCCCGTCGCCGAGGATGACCCCGTTGCCCTGGGGATCGGCGAGGTTCACGTGGATCAGCGCCACGTCGGGGCGGAGCGCCGGCACGGCGACGAGCGTCTCGCCCTCGAACGGGTCCTGGAACGTCCGAAACGCCGGGTTGACGCGCAGGATGTCGGTGCCGAGCGCGGCGTGGGTCGGCAGGAAGGGCACCCGCTTGATCGTGGCGTCGAGCCCGGCCATCACGGTGAACTCCGTCCACTCCTGGAACGCGACCGCCCCGGCCTGCCGGGCCGCGCGGAAGTGCGGGGCGAGGCCCATCACCTCGAACCCGACGAACGCGTAGATCACCTCGGCGACCTTCCCGGTGCCGAGGAGGAGGTCCACCTCCGGCCCGCCGACGTTCACGATCAACCGTAGATCCCGGCGGTCGCTGCGCGCCAGCGCCCGCACGAGGGCCATCGGCTTGCGCGAGAGCGAGGATCCGCCGATCGCGACCGTGGCCCCGCTCGGGATCTGCGCGACGACCTCCTCGGCGCTCATCACCTTGTTCATGGCTGCTCCTCCCGCTGCCGCATCCGGAACGCCTCGAAGGGCCCGGCCGTGAGGCCAAGGCCGCCGTCCACGACGATCGTCTGCCCGGCGATGAACCGCGCGCCGGGGCTGCAGAGGAACGCGACGACCGCGGCGACCTCCTCCGGCGTCCCCATCCGCCCGCGGGGCGTGTACGCGGACACCAGGCGGTCGAACTCCGGGAACCGGTCGCCGCCGTAGAACTTCGCCGAGTCCGTCGCGATGACCCCGGGGCTGACGCAGTTGGCGGTGATCCCGCGTCCGGCGAGCTCGTACGCCAGGTACCGCGTCCAGGCCTCGAGCGCGGCCTTGGCCGAGCCGAGGATCGCGTAGTGCGGCAGGCATTCCACCGCGCCCTGCCCGCCGATCGTGACGATCGCCCCGTCCCGGCCCTCCATGAGGGGCACGGCGCGCTGCACGCAGAGGACGAGGGACCGCACGATCAGGTCGAACGTCCGCTGGTAGTGGTGCGGCTTGACCTCCAGCGTCGGCTTGAACGCGGTCGCGGCGTGGTTGGCGACGAAGAAGTCGAGCGCCCCGGCCCACCCCTGGACCCCGTCGAACAGCCGAGCGATCTCCTCTGGCCGCTCGAGGTCCGCGCCGAGCGCCACCGCCCGCCGGCCGCACGCCTCGATGCTCCGGACCACCTCCAGCGCCAGGTCGTGGTTGCGGTGGTAGTGCACCACGACGTCGGCGCCTCCCGCGGCGAGCGTGAGCGCGGTGGCGCGTCCGATGCCGCGCGACGCACCGGTGACGAGCGCTACCTTGCCCGTGAAGGCCCCCTCGAACACCCTCCCGCCTCCCCTTGCGGCCTACCTCGCCGGCATCGCGCGGACGGCGACGACGCAGTTCTGCCCGCCGAAGCCGAACGCGTTGGCGAGGGCCAGGCGCACCGGCGCCCGCCGCGCCCTCAGCGGCACGTAGTCCAGGTCGCACGAGGGATCCGGATGGTCCAGGTTGATCGTCGGCGGGATCGCGCCGTCGCGGATCGCCAGCACGCCGACGAGCGCCGCGAGCGCGCCGGCCGCGCCGATGAGGTGGCCCACCATGCTCTTCGGCGCGCTCACCGCGACGGTGCGCGCGCGAGCCCCGAGCGCCTGCTTGATCGCGACCGTCTCGGCGATGTCGTTGAGCGGTGTGCCGGTCCCGTGCGCGACGACGAGGTCGACGTCGTGGGCGCTGGCCCCCGCGTCCGCGAGCGCGAGGCGCATCGCCCTCGCCGCGACATCACCGTCCGGTCTCGGGGCCGTCTCGTGGAACGCGTCGCTCGTCATCGCGGCACCCGCCAGCTCCGCGTACACGCGCGCCTCCCGCCTGCGGGCGAGATCCTCGCGCTCCACCACGAACACGACGGCGCCTTCGCCGTACACGAACCCGTCGCGGTCCCGATCGAACGGGCGGCTCGCCGCCTCCGGCGCATCGTTGCGCTTGCTGAGCGCGCCGAGCGAGCACAGCGCCGCCCAGACCGACGGCGTGAGCGCGGCCTCCGTCCCGCCGGCGAGGACGTAGTCGGCCTCCCCGGTCTGGATCCAGCGCAGCGCCTCCATGAGGGCGATCGCGCCGCTGGCGCAGGCCCCCACGGACGTGTTCGAAGGCCCGCGGATCCCGAACTGGATGCTCACCGCCGACGCCGCCATGTTCGCGATCAGCAGCGGGAGGAGCAACGGCGTCACGCGCCCCGGGGCGCCACCGCGCAGGCGCGGGGCCTCGAGATCGAGCGCGTCCACGCCGCCGAGCGCGGTCGCGATCGTGACCCCGGTGCGCTCCTGGGTCTCCGGGGCGAGGGACAGGCCGGCGTCCCGCAGCGCCTCCTCCGACGCCGCGACCGCGAGCTGGGCGAAGCGGGCCGTCCGGCGGGCCCGCTTGCGGCTCATCACGCGAAGCGGGTCGAACCCTTGGACGTCGGCCGCGATCCTGACCGGAAAGGGCGAAGCGTCGAAGCGCGTCAGGCGGCGCACCCCACTGCGTCCGGCGAGGAGGCCGGCCCAGGTTTCCGACGTCGACAGGCCGACCGGGGTGAGCGCTCCGATCCCCGTGATGACAGCGCGCCTTGGTAGATCGCTCACCTCTCGCCCCGCTCGGCTCTCCGCTCCGTGGCCACAACGATGCCTGCGGCCTGACAAACGGGGTTCACCTTTCGCCACCTCTCGCCCGTTTCCTTGCGGGCCGCCCGTGGCGGGCTAGCGAAAACACGAACATTACCCCCTCTCTTGGCATATTCCTTCGCCTATGGTATAGTCAAGTCGACCCACGTCGCGCGAAAGACCGCTGCGGCGACCACGGATTCCGAACGATCGACGACGGCCATTCCACGACGGCAGCGACGCGGAGCGGGGATGAGAGCGCTCGTCGTTGGATCCGGTGGCCGGGAGCACGCCCTGGCCTGGGCGATCGCCCGGGAGCGCGGCGCCGTCCCGTTCTGCGCTCCTGGCAACCCCGGCGCCGCCGAGATCGCGACCTGCGTGGCGTGCTCCCCGATGGATCTCGACGCCCTGGCGGACTGCGCGGAGCGATCCCGGATCGACCTCACCATCGTCGGGCCCGAAGCGCCGCTCGCAGCGGGGCTCGTCGATGTGTTCGCCCGCCGCGGCCTGCGCGCGTTGGGCCCCACCCGGGCTGCCGCGCGCCTCGAGGCCAGCAAGGTGTTCATGAAGCACCTCTGCCGGCGCTACGGGATCCCGACCGCCCCGTTCCGGGTCTTCGACGACCCCGGCCAGGCGATCGCGTACCTCCGCGGGGCGGGTCGGCCGCTCGTCGTCAAGGCCGATGGCCTGGCCGCCGGCAAGGGCGTGGTGGTCGCTTCGACGGTCGAGGAGGGGATCGCCGCGGTCGAGGCGATGATGATCGAGCGCCGGTTCGGCGATGCGGGCGCGCGGGTCGTGATCGAGGAGGCGCTCGAGGGCGAGGAGCTCAGCGTGTTCGCGCTGTGCGACGGCACGTCGCTCGTCCCCCTCATTCCGGTGCAGGACCACAAGCGCCTTCGGGACGGCGACCGGGGTCCCAACACGGGCGGGATGGGCGCGCACGCGCCCGTCCCGCAGGCGGGGCCGGAGCTCCTCGACCGCATCACCGACGAGGTACTCGAGCCGGTCCTCTGGGCGATGGCCCAGGAGGGATGCCCCTACCGGGGCGTGTTGTTTGCCGGCCTGATGCTGACGCCGGAGGGACCGCGCGTGCTCGAGTTCAACGTCCGGCTCGGCGATCCCGAGGCCCAGGTGCTCGTGCCGCTGCTCGCCGGGAGCCTGCTCGAGGCGGCCGAGGCGGTGCTGGCCGGCCGGGTCGACCGCTGGGCCCCGCGGTGGCGCCCGGGGGCGGCGGTGTGCGTCGTGCTGTGCGCGGACGGGTACCCGGGACGGCCCCGGACCGGGGCGCCGATCGCTGGCGTGCGCGATGCCGCGGCGCTGCCGGGGACCGTCGTCTTCCACGCCGGCACGGCGATCCGCGACGGCCGGCTCGTCACGGCGGGCGGCCGCGTCCTCAACGTCGTCGGCATGGGCGCGACGGTCGCGGAGGCCCGGGAGCGCGCGTACCGCGCCGCCGGCATGATCGAGTACGAGGGCAAGGTGTACCGCCACGATATCGGCGCGCGCGCGCAGTCTGTGGCGCGGGCGACCGCGGAGCAGCGGAGGGCGTGACGATGGCAGTTCGCCGGGATGCGGCGCCCCGGGTGGGCATCCTCATGGGCAGCGACTCGGACCTGCCGGTGATGCGGGAGGCCGGTCGCGTGCTCACGGAGTTCGGCGTGCCGTACGAGCTGACGATCGCCTCGGCCCACCGCTCGCCGGCCCGCGTGGACCGGTACGCGAGCGAGGCGGAGGGCCGGGGGCTCGCGGTGCTGATCGCCGGCGCCGGGGGCGCGGCCCACCTCGCCGGCGTGCTCGCGGCGCGGACGGTCCTGCCCGTGATCGGCGTGCCGCTCGGCGGCTCCGCGATCGGCGGGTTCGACGCGCTGCTCGCGACCGTGCAGATGCCCGCGGGCGTCCCGGTGGCGACGGTGGGGATCGGCGGCGCCCGCAACGCGGCGCTGCTGGCGGTCCAGATCCTTGCGACCGGGGACCCCGAGCTCCGGGAGCGGTTGCGGGCCTACAAGGCGCGGCTCGCCGCCGAGGTCGAGGAGAAGGCCGGCCGCCTCGCCGCGTCCCCGGAGCCCGGCATGGTGCCGCCGCGGCCTCCGCGGGAGGCCCCGTAGATGCCCGTCACCGCGGTCGTCGGCGCGCAGTGGGGCGACGAGGGGAAGGGCAAGATCGTCGATACCCTCGCGGCCCACGCCGACATGGTGATCCGGTACAACGGCGGCAACAACGCCGGCCACACGATCCAGAACCGCTACGGCACGTTCCGGCTCCACTTGCTGCCGTCCGGCATCTTCCACCCGGCCGCGCAGTGCATCATCGGCCCGGGCGTCGTCGTCAACCCCGAGGTGCTGCTCGCGGAGATCGCCGAGGTGGAGCGCGTCGGCCTGCCGGCCCGGGGACGCCTGTGGGTGTCGGACCGCGCCCACCTGATCTTCCCGCACCACATCCTCACCGACGAGCTGGAGGAGGCCGCGCGCGGCGGGAGCCCGCACGGGACGACGAAGCAGGGCATCTGGCCCGTGTACAGCGACAAGGCCGCGCGGATCGGCATCCGGCTGGGCGACCTGGCCGAGGGGGCCCACCTCGCCGCGCAGCTCGCGTTCATCGCGGAGCGGAAGACGGCCCTGCTCCAGGCCGCGTACCGGCACGAGCGCGTGGATGCCGCGCAGCTGCTCGCCGCCTGCGCGCGGTGGTACGAGCAGCTCGGCCCCTACATCGCGGACACCCACCCGCTCGTCCAGGAGGCGCTGCGCGGGGACCGGGCGCTGCTGCTGGAAGGCCAGCTGGGCGTGATGCGCGATCTCGACTGGGGGCTGTATCCCTACGTCACGTCCTCCACGACGCTGCCGGGCGGCGCGTGCGCCGGCGCCGGGATCCCGCCGTACCGGATCACGCGCGTGCTCGGCGTCGCCAAGGCGTACACGACGGCGGTGGGCGCCGGCCCGATGCCGACGGAGCTGCGCGATGAGACCGGCGACCGGCTCCGCGAGCTGGGCCAGGAGTTCGGGGCCACGACGCGCCGGCCCCGCCGGTGCGGGTGGTTCGACGGGGTGGCGGCGCGGTGGGCCGCCGAGGTCGCGGGGTTCACGCACCTGGCCGTGACCAAGCTCGACGTCTTCGACTCCTTCGATGTGATCCGGATCGCCGTCGCGTACCGCCTCGGCGACCGGACGCTGCACGCGGTGCCCCATACCGCGGCGATGGCGCGCGTCGAGCCCGTCTACGAGGAGCTGCCGGGGTGGCGCCGCCCGACCCAGGGGGCGCGGCGGCTCGGCGAGCTGCCGGTCGAGGCGCGGACGCTGTTGCGGCGGATCGAGGAGATCGTCGGCGTGCCGATCGCGATCGTCGGCGTGGGGCCGGGGCGGGGCGATGTGATCTTCTGCCAGGAGGGTTGGGCGTGATCCCCCGATACACCTCCCCCGAGATGGCGGCGCTGTGGAGCGCCGAGACGAAGTTCGCGACGTGGCTGGAGATCGAGCTGCTCGCGGCGGAGGCGCAGGCCCGCCTCGGGCGGATCCCCGAGGAGGCGGCCCGCCGGCTGCGCGAGCGCGCGCGGGTCCCAAGCGTCGCCCGGATCGAGGAGCTCGAAGAGCGCGAGACGCGGCACGATGTCGTGGCGTTCCTCCGCGTCGTCGGGGAGACGGTGGGGGAGGACGCCCGCTACCTGCACCTCGGGCTGGGCTCCGCCGACGTGGTGGATACGGCGCTGTCCGTGCTGATGGTCCGGGCCGCGGACCTCATCGCCGCGCAGCTCGAGCGCGTCCGCCGGGCGCTGGCGTCCCTCGCCCGGACGCACCGGGCCACGGTGATGGCGGGCCGGACGCACGGGGTGCACGCCGAGCCGATCACCTTCGGCCTGAAGGCGGCGCTCTGGTACGCGGAGGCCGGCCGGGCCGTGGAGCGCCTGCGGCGCGCCCGCGAGGTGATCCGCGTGGGCAAGCTCTCCGGCGAGGTCGGCACCTTTGCACACACCCCGCCGGAGGTCGAGGCGTACGTCTGCGAGCGCCTGGGCCTGCAGCCGGCGCCGATCTCCTCGCAGATCCTGCAGCGCGACCGGCACGCCGAGTACCTCGCCCACTGCGCCGTGGTCGCCGGCACGCTCGAGAAGATCGCCACGGAGATCCGCACCCTGCAGCGCACCGAGGTGCGCGAGGTCGAGGAGCCGTTCGCGGAGCGGCAGACCGGGTCGTCCGCGATGCCGCACAAGCGCAACCCGATCATCTCGGAGCGGGTCGCGGGCCTCGCGCGCGTCGTGCGCGGGTACGCCGTGGCGGCGCTCGAGGACATGGCGCTCTGGGGCGAGCGCGACCTCACCCAATCCTCGGTGGAGCGCGTCATCGTCCCGGACGCGACGACGGTGCTGGAGTACATGGCCCGCAAGCTGGCGGGCGTCCTCGAGGGGTTGCGGGTGTACCCCGAGCAGATGCGGGCCAACCTGGAGCGCACGGGCGGCCTCGTCTACTCGCACCGGGTGCTGCTCGCGCTCATCGAGAAGGGGCTGAGCCGCGAGGAGGCCTACCGCACCGTCCAATCGGCCGCGATGGCCGCGTGGGAGGGCCGGGGGCGCTTCCGCGACCTCCTGCGGGGAGCGGGGGTCCTCAGCGACGCGGAGGTGGACGCCTGCTTCGACCCGCGGCCGTCCCTGCGCCATGTCGATGAGATCTTCCGCCGCGTCGGCCTGGATGGGGCGGCGGCTGCGGAGACGCCGTCACGTGAGGAGCACAGCGCCCGCGCGGGCGCCCGGGAGGAGGGGCAGCGATGAGCGATGTGGTGAGAGCGGATGGGTCGGTGCGAGACGACCTGCGGTCCGGCGCCGTCATGGAGACCCACCTCGATGCCCCGCTGTTCGCGCGCGGCAAGGTGCGCGACGTCTACGATCTCGGCGACCGCCTGCTGCTCGTGGCGACGGACCGCCTCTCCGCGTTCGACTGCGTGCTGCCAACCGGCATCCCGGACCGCGGGCGGGTGCTGACCGGGCTCTCGGCGTTCTGGTTCGACCGCCTGGCCGGGATCGTCCGGACACACTACATCACGACAGACCCGGATCGGTGTCCGCCGTCGCTCGGCGAGCCCGTGCGCGCGCTCGCCGGCCGGGCGATGCTCGTGCGGAAGTGCCGGCGGATCGATTTCGAGTGCGTCGTCCGCGGGTACCTGGCCGGGTCGGCCTGGCAGGAGTACCGGGCCACCGGGCGGGCCGGCGGCAGGGCGCTGCCGGCGGGGCTGCGGCCCGGCAGCCGGCTCCCCGAGCCGATCTTCACGCCCGCGACCAAGGCCACGAGCGGCCACGACGAGACGATCACGCCCGCCGAGATGGCGCGCCGGATCGGCGCGCCCCTCGCCCGGCGCCTCGAGGAGGCGAGCCTGGCGCTGTACGGCGCGGCTGCGGCCACCGCGGAGCGGTGTGGGTTCATCCTCGTGGACACGAAGTTCGAGTTCGGGCTGGAGGGAGACGAGCTCGTGCTGATCGACGAGGCCGTAACCCCGGACTCGTCGCGGTTCTGGGACGCGGCCGCCTACGCGGCCACCGGCTCCACGGAGAGCTTCGACAAGCAGGTGGTGCGCGACTACCTCGAGCGCATCGGGTGGGACAAGGTCCCGCCGGCCCCCGCGCTGCCCTCCGAGGTCGTCGAGGCCACACGACAGCGGTACCTGGAGGTGTACCGTCGCCTCGTGGGACATCCCCTGGCGGCGCCGGCGGCGGGCGCCGGTCGCTCCGCGCGCGCGGACGGACCGGGGACCCACTGACCGCGGCGTGGAGGGATGGCAGTGGACGCAAAGCGCGTTGTCCCGGCCGCTGGGGGCCCGAGCCTGTCGCCGGGTCTCGCGACGTGGAACGCCGGCAGGGGAAGTGAAGCATCGTGCTCCGTGCGCTGGGGGCCCGGGCCTGTCGCTGGGTCTCGCGACGTGGAACGCCGGCAGGGGAAGTGAAGGATCGTGCCCCATGCGATGGGGGCCCGGGCCTTTAGACCCCGGCACCGCACGTGGGCAAACGGCAGGGGACGCGAGGCGTGCTGCCCCGGCCGCTGGGGGCCCGGGCCGTTAGACCCCGGGCACCGCACGTGGGCAAACGGCAGGGGACGCGAGGCGCGCTGCCCCGGCCGCTGGGGGCCCGGGCCTTTAGACTAACTGCGAGAAGAGGACAGCGCGTGGCGGTGCGGACGGTCCGGATCATCGTGACGCTCAAGCCGGGCGTCCTCGACGCGCCCGGGCAGGCGATCCAGAAGGGCCTCGACGCGCTCGGCCACCGAGGCGTGGAGAAGGTACGCGCCGGCCGGTACTTCGAGCTCGAGGTGCGGGACGCGGACGATCTCGAGCAGCGTGTCCGCGAGATGTGCGAGGGGTTCCTCGCCAACACGCTCATCGAGGAGTACCGCTACGAGATCGTGTGAGCGGCGCTTGCCGCCGGGCGCGGAGGGTGCGAGGGGCTGTCCTGCGCGGAGCTTCGACGTAGCGGCTCTTCCTGGCGGGCGCGCGTGACGCCCGAGGTGCCGGGCCGACGACGACGGAGGAGGCGGGCATGGAGATCGGCATCGTGGTGTTCCCCGGCAGCAACTGCGACGCGGACACCTATCATGCGATCCGCGAGGTCCTCGGGCGGGCGGCCCAGTACGTCTGGCACGAGGAGCGCACGCTCCGGGGCCTCGACGCCGTGATCCTTCCCGGCGGCTTCTCGTACGGCGACTACCTGCGCGCCGGCGCGATCGCCGCGACCTCCCCGGCGGTCCGGGCGCTGCGGCCGTACGTGGCGCAGGGAGGGATCGTGCTGGGCATCTGCAACGGGTTCCAGGTGCTCCTCGAGGCGGGGCTCCTGCCAGGCGCGATGCAGCCCAACGCCGGCGGCCGGTTCCGGTGCGAGTTCGTGCACCTGCGCACGGAGCGGTCGGACACCCCGTTCACCTGCGGGCTGGCGCCCGGCCAGGTGCTCAGGATCCCGATCGCGCACGCGGAGGGACGGTACTACGCCGACCCCGGCACCCGCGTTCTGCTCGCCGCCCACCGGCAGATCGTGTTCCGCTACTGCGACGCGCAGGGAGCGGTGACCCCGGACGCCAACCCGAACGGCGCGATGGACGCGATCGCCGGCCTCGCGAGCCCCTCCGGAGCCGTCCTCGGCCTGATGCCGCACCCCGAGCGGGCGAGCGAGGACGTGCTCGGCAGCGCGGACGGCCGCCTCATCTTCGAGTCCCTGGCGCGCTGGATCTACTCGGGCCGCCGGCTGCCGGCGCAGTCCGTGGAGGCTCACTAGTGGCGACGCTCGATCCGCCCGCCGCGGTCGCGGAACGGGCCGCCTCCGGCCTGCGTCCGTCCGAGTACGCGGAGATCCGCCGCCGGCTCGGCCGGGAGCCGACGCGGGCGGAGATCGGGATGTTCGGCGTCATGTGGAGCGAGCACTGCGCGTACAAGCACAGCCGCGCCGCCCTCCGCAGGCTGCCGACGCGCGGCCGCGGGCTGCTGCGCGGCCCCGGCGAGCACGCGGGCGCGGTCGCGGTGGGCGACGGGTGGGCCGCGGTCTTCAAGATGGAGAGCCACAACCACCCCAGCGCGGTCGCGCCGTTCCACGGCGCCGCCACCGGGGTCGGCGGCATCATCCGCGACATCCTCGCCATGGGCGCGCGCCCGATCGCGCTGCTCGACTCGCTGCGGTTCGGCCCGCCGGACGACCCGCGGATCGCCCGCCTCGTCGACGGCGTCGTCAGCGGGATCGCCGCGTACGGCAACAGCATCGGCGTCCCGACCGTCGGCGGCGAGCTCGCCTGCGCGCCGTGCTACCGCGACAACCCCCTCGTGAACGTCGCCTGCCTCGGGTTGGTGCGGGAGGAGCGGATCGCCACGGCGCGCGCCTCCGGTCCGGGAAACGCGGTCGTCTACCTCGGCGCACGCACCGGCCGCGACGGGATGCACGGCGCCGCGTTCGCGTCCGCGGAGCTCGGCTCGGACCCGCAGGATCGCTCCGCGGTGCAGATGGGCGATCCGTTCACGGGCAAGCTGCTGGTGGAGGCGACGCTCGAGGCGCTGGCGACGGGAGCGGTGGTCGCGCTGCAGGACATGGGCGCGGCGGGGCTGACCTGCGCGCTCGCCGAAATGGCGGCGCGCGGCGGCGTCGGGATGGACATCGACCTCCGCCTCGTGCCGCGGCGCGAGGCGGGGATGACCCCGGAGGAGGTGCTGCTCTCCGAGTCCCAGGAGCGGATGCTCCTGGTCGTGCGGGCCGGACGGGAGGACGACGTGCTGCGCATCGCCCGCAGGTGGGGGCTCGCGGCCGCGGTGATCGGGCGCGTCACCGCGGATCCCCGGCTCGTGGTCCGCGATGCGGACCGCACCGTCGCCGCGCTCGACCCCCGGGCCCTGACCGAGGCGCCCGAGTACGCGCCCCCGGCGGTTCCCCCCGCGTACCTGCGCGAGGCGCGGCGCGCGGACCTGGGCGCCCTCCCGCCGGTGGCGCCGGAGGAGGCGTTGCTCGCGCTCCTCGCGTCCCCCGCGATCGCGAGCAAGCGGTGGGTCTTCCGGCAGTACGACCACATGGTGCAGACGAACACGGTCGTGCCCCCCGGGGCCGACGCCGCCGTGCTGCGCCTCAAGGACGCGCCGCCGCGGGGGCTCGCCCTCACCGTGGACGGCAACGGGCGGTACTGCTACCTCGATCCGTACGTGGGCGGCATGCTCGCGGTGCTGGAGGCGGCGCAAAACCTCGCGTGCGTCGGGGCGCGCGCCCTCGCCGTGACCGACTGTCTGAACTTCGCCAGCCCGGAACGCCCCGACGTGTACTGGACCTTTCAACAGGCCGTTGACGGCATCGCGCGCGCCTGCGAGGCCCTGGAGGTCCCGGTCGTCGGCGGCAACGTCAGCTTCTACAACGAGGCGGGCCAGGGCATCTACCCCACGCCGGTCGTCGCGATGCTCGGGCATCTGGACGACGTCCGGCGCCACGCGGCGTCCGGGTGGACGCGGGAGGGCGACCTGATCGTCCTGCTCGGCGCGGGCGGCGCGGCGTTGGACGGCAGCGAGTACCTCGCGGAGCTGCACGGCGTCGTCGCGGGACGGCTGTGCGAGCCCGACCTGCTCGCCTCCGCCCGCGCGGTGCAGTCCGTCCGGGAGGCGGTGAGCCGGGGGCTGCTCGCCTCGGCCCACGACTGCGCGGAGGGCGGGCTCGCCGTCGCGGTCGCGGAGTGCTGTATCGCCGGAGGCTGCGGCGCGACGGTCTCGCTGCGCGCCGGCAGCACCGCGCCGCCGGAAGCGGCGGGCCGCGGCGGGCCGGCCGAGCGGCTCTTCGGGGAGGGCATCGGCCGCTTCGTGGTCTCGCTGCGACCCGACGCCGTGCCGCCGCTGCTCGCCCTTGCGCGCCGCCTCTCCATCCCCGCGCAGGTGATCGGCACGACCGGCGGCGAGCGCCTGGTGGTCGGCGTGGACGGCGCGGCGGGCCGGCCCTGGATCGATCTCCCCGTCGCCTCTCTGCGGTCCGCGTGGGAGGCCGGCGGGCTGCGCGGGCGGGCAGCGGCCGGGGGCGCCCGAGACGATGCCGTGGGATAAGCTGCGGGAGGAGTGCGGCGTCTTCGGGATCCGGACCGAGGGCGAGGCGGCGCCGTACATCCACCTGGGGCTGTACGCGCTCCAGCACCGCGGTCAGGAGAGCGCGGGGATCGCCACGTTCGACGGCGAGCGCGTCCACCTCGTCAAGGAGATGGGGCTTGTCGCGCAGGTCTTCACGCCCGAGCGGCTCGCCGGGTTGCGCGGGGGGATCGGCATCGGCCACGTCCGGTACTCCACGATGGGAGGGGCGCGGCGGGAGAACGCGCAGCCGTTTCTCGAGCCGACGCCGTGGGGCACGCTTGCGCTCGCCCACAACGGGAACCTGGTGAACGCGCCGCTGCTGCGAGCCGAGCTGGAGGCCGCCGGGTGCCGGTTCGAGGCGACATCGGACACCGAGATCATCACCAAGCTGATCGCCACGTCCCCGGCGCCGACGCTCGAGGAGGCCGTGGCCGCGTGCATGGCGCGGCTGCGCGGCGCGTACACCATCGTCGCGATGGTCGGGGACACGCTGCTCGCGTTCCGGGACGCGCACGGCATCCGGCCGCTCGCGGTGGGACGGCGCGGCGCGGACGTCGTCTTCGCCTCGGAGAGCTGCGCGTTCGACCACATCGGGGCGGAGCCGGTCCGCGACGTCGGCCCGGGCGAGCTGCTCGCGGCGGACGCCGGCGGGCTGCGGGCCACCCAGGTGCTCCCCCGCGCGGGGCGCGCGTCCTGCGTGTTCGAGTACATCTACTTCGCCCGGCCGGATACGGTGCTCGATGCGCAGAACGTCCACCATGTCCGGCGCCGCATGGGGCGCGTGCTCGCCCGCGAGCATCCGGCCGCGGCGGACATCGTGATCGCGGTCCCCGACTCCGGCACTTCGGCGGCGATGGGCTACGCCGAGACGAGCGGGATCGCGCTCGAGGTCGGGCTGGTCAAGAACCGGTACGTCGGTCGCACCTTCATCCAGCCGGACCCCTCGCAGCGGGACTTCGGGGTCCGCGTCAAGCTCAACCCGGTCGAGGAGGTCATCGCCGGGCGGCGCGTCGTCCTCGTCGACGACTCGATCGTCCGCGGGACCACCAGCCGGCAGATCGTGCGCATGCTCCGCCACGTGGGCGCGCGGGAGGTGCACGTCCGCATCTCGTCCCCTCCGATCACGCACGCGTGCTTCTACGGGATCGACACGAGCAACCGGGGCGAGCTCATCGCAGCGCGTCTGTCGATCGAGGAGATCCGGCGGGAGATCGAGGCGGACACGCTCGGATACCTCAGCGTGTCCGGGCTCGTCGAGGCGCTCGGCCTGCCGCGCCGGGACCTGTGCCTGGCCTGCCTCACGGGCACGTACCCCACCGAGACGCCCACCGCGGCGCTGGCGGGGCGGTTCGCGCTGGAGGCGCAACGCCGCTAGTGCGGCGCCGCAGACGCTCCGCGGACGCCGCCATGCCCGGCCGGTCCCTGACCTACCGCGACGCGGGAGTCGACCGTGACGCCGCGGAGGCGGTCCTGGCCGCGCTGCGGGGCCGGATCCGGGCGACCTACCGGGACGGCGTTCTCGGATCGGGCGGCGAGTTCGGCGGGTTGTTCCGTCTTGCCGGCCCCCGGGATCCGGTGCTCGTCAGCTCGATCGACGGCGTCGGCACCAAGACCCGGATCGCCGCCGTGCTGGGCCGGTGGCGCGGGATCGGCATGGACATCGTGGCGCATGGCGCGAACGACGTGCTCTGCCACGGCGCCACACCGCTATTCATGCTGGACTACGTCGCCGCCTCCTCCCTCGACCCGCGCGCCACGACCGAGGTGATCGCCGGCATCGCGGACGCGTGCCGGGAGCAGGGGATCGCGCTCGTGGGCGGGGAGACGGCCGAGATGCCGGGGCTCTACGCGCCTGGCGAGCTCGACGTCGTCGGCTGCACCGTCGGCGTCGTAGAGCGGGACCGCCTGATCACCGGCGAGGCCATCCGGCCGGGAGACGCGATCGTGGGGCTCGCAAGCGACGGCCTGCACACGAACGGCTACTCGCTCGCCCGCGCCGTCCTGCTGCCGCGCCGCGGCCGCGCCGGGGCCGAGGCGCTCCGCCGCGCGCTCGCGGCCGTCCCCCCGGGCCTGGGCGAGCCGCTCGGCGACGCGCTGCTGCGGCCGCACCGGCCGTACGCGCGTCCGGTGCTGGCCCTGCGCGAGCGCGTCGAGATCCACGGGATCGCCCACGTCACCGGGGGCGGCATCGCGGGGAACCTCGTCCGCATCCTGCCGGAGGGGTGCCGGGCGCGCCTCGCCCGCGGGCGGTGGCCCGTGCCGCCGCTGTTCTCCCTGCTGCAGCGGCGCGGGGGCGTCGCCGACGAGGAGATGTTCCGCACGCTCAACATGGGCCTCGGGCTGCTCCTCGTCCTCGCCGCCGGCGGGGAGGACGCCGCGGTCGCGCACCTCGAAGAGGCGGGGGAGCGCGCCTGGGTCGTGGGCGAAGTCGCGGCCGGCGTGCGCGGGGTGGAGATCGCGGCGTAGGCGGCCGCGCATCCTGGGGAGGATGTCATCCGTGTCTGGGCGGCTTCGGATCGGCGTGCTCGTCTCCGGGACGGGATCCAACCTGCAGGCGCTCATCGATGCGTGCCGCGCCGGGACGGTCCCGGCCGAGGTGGCGGTCGTGGTGAGCAACGTGCCCGGCGCGTTTGCGCTCGAGCGCGCCCGCCGGGCGGGGATCCCGGCGCGGGTGGTCGACCACCGGGCGTATCCGACGCGGGCGGCGTTCGAATCCGCCCTTCGGGAGGCGCTCGAGTCGGCGCGCGTCGAGCTCCTCTGCCTCGCCGGATTCCTCCGCATCCTCTCGCCCGAGTTCGTGGGCGCGTTCGCCGGCCGGATGATGAACATCCACCCGGCGCTGCTGCCGGCGTTCGGCGGGAAGGGGATGTACGGGGAGCGGGTGCACCAGGCCGTGCTCGCCTCCGGCGCGCGCGTGAGCGGGTGCACCGTTCACTTCGTGACCGAGGTACCGGACGCCGGGCCGATCATCGCGCAGGCGACCGTGCCGGTGCTGGACGGCGATACCCCGACGACCCTGGCTGCGCGCGTGCGGCGCGAGGAACTCCGCCTCTACCCGATCGCGGTGCGCCTCTTCGCCGAGGGCCGGCTCCGGATCGAGGGACACCGCGTCCGCATCCTTCCGCCGTTCGGGACCCCGGCGGGCGGGGCGCGGGCGTCGGCGTCCGCCCCTCCGGCGCCGGAAGCACGAGGGACCGACGGCCCCCCGGGAGGGGGACCGGGGCCGGAGGAGGCGGGACGCCCCGCGGCGCATCTGCGAGAGGGCAACGCTATCGGAGGAGCGAGCTAGTGCCGCGCCGTGCACTGTCGACGAGGGGACGCGGCGGGCCTGCGCCGCGCGCCCTCCCGGGGCCCCCGACGGATCGCCGGGCTCCCGCGATTCGCTGGGGCGGGACTCCATCCCCCGACCGGACGCGACCGGCTGGCCCCCGCGGCCGGTCCGTCTCGCGGCACCCTTCGTCAGACTTCGGAGAGCATGCACGAGGCCTATGGCAGCGATCCGGCGCGCGCTCCTGAGCGCCTCTGACAGGACCGGGATCGTGGACCTCGCGCGTGCCCTCGCCGAGCTCGGCGCGGAGATCGTCTCGACCGGGGGGACCGCCGCGGCCCTGCGCGAGGCCGGCGTGCCCGCCACATCGCTGTCCGAGGTGACCGGGTTCCCCGAGATCCTGGGCGGCCGGGTGAAGACCCTGCACCCGGCGGTGCACGGAGCGCTGCTCGCGGTCCGCGGCGATCCCGCGCACGAGGCCGAGCTTGCCCGGTGTGGGATCCGCCCGATCGACCTGGTGGCGGTGACGCTGTACCCCTTCGAGACGTTGCTGGCGCGCGGCGCCGGCCTCGGCGCGCTGATCGAGGCGATCGACATCGGGGGCGTGGCGCTCCTGCGGGCCGCGGCCAAGAACTTCGAGCACGTGGTCGTCCTCAGCGCGCCCTCACAGTACGCGGGCGCGCTGGACGAAATCCGGCGGACCGGCACGGTGAGCCGGGCCTCCCGGCTGCGCCTCGCTCAGGCGGCGTTCGCGCGGACGAGCGCCTACGACGCGGCGATCGCCCGCTCCCTCGCCGCCCAGGCCGCGCCGGTCGCCGGCGAGCTCCCGCAGCACCTCGTGCTCGCGTTCGAAAAGGCGCAGGACCTGCGCTACGGGGAGAACCCGCACCAGCGCGGTGCGTTCTACCGCGAGCCCGGCGTGACCGTGGCCTCCGTGGCGAGCGCGCGCCAGCTCGCGGGCAAGCCGCTGTCGTACAACAACATCTACGACCTCGACGCCGCGCTGGAGCTCGTCCGGGAATGGGCGGAGCCGGCCGCCGTCGTCGTGAAGCACGGGATCCCGTGCGGCGCGGCGACCGGTGACACGCTGCGGGAGGCGTACCTGCGCGCCCGCCAGGGCGACCCCGTCTCCGCGTTCGGCGGCATCGTCGCCCTGAACCGCCCGGTGGATCGCGCCACCGCCGAGGCGCTCGCGGAGACGTTCCTCGAGGCGGTGATCGCGCCGGCGTTTACCGCCGACGCGGTGACCGCGCTGGCCCGCAGGAAGAACCTCCGCCTGATGGAGGCCGGCGACCTCACGGCCGCGGGCCGGCCGGCCGCGGCGCCGTCCGGCCCCGACCTCGACTTCCGCCGCGTCCGGGGCGGCCTGCTCGTGCAGGACCGGGATGCCGTCGATCTGGTGGAGCCCGACCTGCGGGTCGTGACCTCGCGCGGCCCGACCGAGCGGGAGTGGGCGGACCTGCGGTTCGCGTGGACCGTCTGCCGTTACGTGCGCTCGAACGCGATCGTGTTCGCCCGCGACCGCCAGGTCGTCGGCGTCGGCGCGGGCCAGACGAACCGCGTGGAGCCGGTGCGGCTCGCCGCGCGCCAGGCGGGACCGCGCGCCCGGGGCGCCGTGATGGCCTCCGAGGCGTTCTTCCCGTTCCCCGATGCGCTCGAGGTGGCGATCGCAGCCGGCGTCACGGCGGTGATCCACCCGGGCGGCTCCGTGCGGGATGCCGCGGTCGCCGCGGCCGCCGAGGCCGCGGGCATCGCGATGGTCACGACCGGGATCCGCCACTTCCGCCACTGATGCATCCGGGGCGGGCCGTCTTCCTCGATCGCGACGGCGTGCTGATCGCCGACGTGCACTACCTCACCGCGGAGGACCAGATCCGGGTGCTGCCACGGGTGCCCGAGGCGCTGGCGCGCCTCCGCGCTGGCGGGTGGCGGCTCATCGTCGCCACGAACCAGTCCGTCGTCGCCCGCGGCTGGATCACGGAGGAGGATCTCCGCCGCATCCACCGGGCGCTGCTGGGCGCCCTGCGGGAGCGAGGCGCGGAGATCGACGCGGTCTACTACTGCCCGCACCATCCCGGGGCGGCGGTCGCCGCGTACCGCCGGGCCTGCGACTGCCGCAAGCCAGGCCCCGGCATGCTGCTCCGGGCGGCGCGCGACTTCGGCCTCGACCTGCAGGCGTCCGTGATCGTCGGCGACGCCGCCTCGGACATCGAGGCCGGCCGGCGCGCCGGCTGCCGTGCGGTGAGGATCGACGCCGGGGGCCGGGAAGACCGCGGCGGCGCCGATCGCGAGCCGCGCTCCGACCGGTCCCCGGGCGGCGCGGGCGCGCCCGACTACGTCGCCGCTGACCTGTGGGACGCGGCGGGGTGGATCCTCGGCGCGGGTCCCGGCGCGTGAGGGGAGGGTCGGGGTCTTGCGGCCGCGGGCCGGAGGGGGCGCCCGCCGGGTCGTTTGACACCCGGTCCGGGATGCGGTATCATCGTGGTGGCGATGCGCCGACCAGGCGAGTCCAACGGGGCGCGTGCCGCAAGCCGATTCCGACGGGAGTCGGCTCTTCTGTTTCCGTGGGTCCTCCGAGGGCGGGCGGCCGGGCGCCGGCGCGCTACCGCCACCACCGTGCGAGGAGCAACATGGCACCGGCGCCCCACGCCGTCGCCACGGCGTTGATCGTGCTGTTGCCGGCCCATCTCCGGCGGCCCTCGATCGCCGCGCCGAGCAGGCTATCGACGAGGCTCCCGGAGAACCCTGCCGCCGCCACCGCGGCGGCCATGCGCGCCGGGCGGGCCCCGGGACCGAGCAGCGCCGCGAGCCCCCCGATGAGCAGCGCGCCCGCGGCGGCCGCGAGCGTGCCGAGCAGGGTGATCCCCCCGGACGTGCCGTGCGGGACCCTGGTCCACGTTGTGACGAGGCGGGGCGGAGACGGGCTCCAGCGTCCCAGCTCGGTGGCCCAGGTGTCGGCGGTCGCGACCGCCACCGCACCGCAGGCAGCCGCAAGCGCGAGCGGAGACCGCGTGAGGCCGTACGCGGCCGCCGCCGCGGCCGCGACGCCACCGTTGGCGGCCACCTGGTCCCAGCGCCGTCCGAGACGGTCGAGCGACCGGCGCCCGCGCGGACCGGCCTCGAGGCGCGTGAGGGCGGACGACGTCGCGAAGAACACGGCGACGAGCGCCGCCGGCGGCCATCCGCCCGCGCCGTACAGCACGGTGCCGCACGCGGCGGCCGCCCAGGCGCCCGATCGCGTCAGGGCCTGCAGACGGTACGCCTGCGCGGCGGCGAGTCCGCTCGCGGCCGCGCCGGCAGCGAAGCGCAGCGCGGCCTGGTGCACGGTGTCCATGCACGCTGTGTTCGCCTCCGACGCGACGATCCCCGCCCGCGGCGTAGCGGCCCGGAGGCGTGGGGTGGGATCCTCGGCGCGGCATGCGGGGCGGCGATCCGCGTCCGTGGCGGGCCGGCGAGCCCGCGCACGACGCGCGCCCCGCGGCCGCGGCGGGTTCGACCGCCAGTTGACAAGGCGCCCAGGCCGCGCTACAGTGGGTAGCGCAAGATCCTCGCAGCACCTTAACAAGCACCGTCGAACTCCACACTCGGTCCGCATCGCATCATCGTCCTGGCTCGTTGGAGCGTGCGTCGCCGCATGGCACCGAGCGGCGCGCGGTGCGACATCGCCGCCGCGACGGCGCGGATGGCGGGCCGGTGGTCGGCGTCGGACCGCAGGCCGCGATCGGACGGCGCAATTGCTTGACAGGGCTGCGTGGAGGGTGTATAAATAATGGTGTCGTGGTCGGGAAGCCGTCCACCGGACGGTCTCCCGACCATGCTGAGTCTTCGAACCTTGAAAACTGCATAGTGGCAAGGGGAACGCGACAGCTCACGAGACTTGTGGGCCCGAAGAGGGCGACTTCTTCGGGACCCGACAATTCCGATGGAGAGTTTGATCCTGGCTCAGGACGAACGCTGGCGGCGTGCCTCAAACATGCAAGTCGAGCGGGGGTTGGCCGCTGCGCAAGCAGAGGTTCAGCTCTAGCGGCGAACGGGTGAGTAACACGTGGGCAACCTGCCCTCCAGATGGGGACAACCTCGGGAAACCGGGGCTAATACCGAATACGCTCGCCGGGTCGCATGGCTTGGCGAGGAAAGGGTCGCAAGACCGCTGGAGGAGGGGCCCGCGGCCTATCAGCTTGTTGGCGGGGTAACGGCCCACCAAGGCGATGACGGGTAGCTGGCCTGAGAGGGTGGTCAGCCACACTGGAACTGAGACACGGTCCAGACTCCTACGGGAGGC
>Ga0070739_10001478_pt1 | contig 35273 bp, 32 predicted proteins | sample Coa_R1_7_FD_66445 | JGI IMG/M metagenome (GOLD analysis project Ga0070739, IMG submission 66445) | Surface soil microbial communities from Centralia Pennsylvania, which are recovering from an underground coalmine fire - Coalmine... | ecosystem: Environmental > Terrestrial > Soil > Unclassified ...
GGCGCATCGTCCAACATGGCCGCAGTGTGCCTGGTGGTCGCCTCCCTGTCAACCCTGCCGCAGGAGCCGCCGGCCCGCGCTACTCACCACGGACGGGGGCTGAACGCTTACGGTAGACCGACTGCTCGGCCACGGCCAGTCCGGCGTCGAAGTACACCAGCCGCTGGGCGTAGGCCTCGTCCACGCCGAGCGCCACCGCCTGGCGGGCGAAGGCCGGCAGCTCGTCCACGTTCTCGCGCATGACGACGAACCACAGCGAGACCTTCGGCGCGTGGGCGCCGAGCCGACGGCGCGTGGCCAGCAGGCCGGCCAGGTTGGCCAGGACCTCGTCCCAGCAGGGCACGCCCCGGATCGCACGGTAGGTGCCGGGCGTCGCCGCGTCCAGCGAGGCGCGGTACTCGTCCAGCCCGCTGCGCACCAGCGCCTCCTGCAGGCGCGGCCGCAGCCCGATAGCGTTCGAGTTGAACAGCACCCGCAGCCCGCGCCCCTTCAGGTAGCCGACGATCGCCGGCAGTGCGGGGTTCAGCAGTGGCTCGCCGACGCCGTGCAGCACCACCTGGCGCAGCTCCGGCACCTGCTCGACCAGGCCGGCGATCCGCGCCAGCGACAGGTCGCGCGCCGGCTTGGGGAAGTAGGTGCGCGGACAATGCGCGCACAGCGAGTTGCAGCGGTTGGTGACCTCGAGGTAGAGCGTGCTCGGGTCGGCGGCCGCCAGCGGCGCGCGAGTGTCGAGGTTCACGGCCACTGCCTCACTCCACCACGGCCGGGGCGAGGATGCTGAGCGCCGCCAGCGCCCGCGCCGTGCGGGGGAGGGCGCGGCGCAGGGCCGGCTCGCGCAGGGCGGCGGCCAGGCGCGGCAGGTCGGCCGGCTCGTCGACGTCGAACGACGAGTCGAGCAGTCGCACCCGCAGCCCCCGCGCGCCGGCCAGGGCGACGGTCTGGGCGAGCACGCGGTCGGTCCCCATCGCCACGCCGGCGAACACGTCGTGCGGGGCGGCCATGGCGATCAGCGAGTAGCCGCCGTCGTCGGCCGGCCCGAGCACCAGGTCGTGGTCGTCGAGTGCACGATAGGCCTCGTCCAGCCAGGCGAGCGGCAGGTGCGGCGTGTCCGAGCTGACGACGGCCACGCGCCGCCAGCCGGCGCCCAGCAGCGCGCGGAAGATATGGTGCAGGCGCGCGTTCAGGTCCGGGCCGACCTGCGGGAAGCAGCGCCGCGCGGCGGCGATCGCGCCGGCGAACGGCGCGTTGGCCGGCGTGTAGGCCCAGAGCGGCGCGTAGCCGGCGGCGCCGAGCCGCGCTTCCAGGTCGGCGAGGAAGGCGCGGTAGAGCGCGCAGGCGGGCGCGGCACCGATGGCGGCGGCGAGCCGCGTCTTGACCTGGCCCACCTCGGGATAGCGAGCGACCACGACCAGGGCCCGCGCGTCGGCCGCGGCCGGCCGCGGCAGGCGCGGCAGCGCGCCGTCCCCCAGGGCCGGCGGAGTCGGGCGTGGCCTCGGTTCAGACAGCAGGGGTCGCTCTCCCCCGCCGCGGACGGCCCGGGCGCGGGCCCGCCGGCCAGGACGCGGCGTAGCGCAGGATGATCGCGAGCATCTGGCCGCCGGCCAGGAGGCTGCCGCGCAGCGTGCCGCCCACCTTCGAGCGCCCGCCCCAGCGCGGCCGCGCCGCCACCGGCACGCCGCGGATGCGGTAGCCGCCGCGTGCGGCCTTGACCAGCATCTCGACGGGCCAGCCGTAGGCGGGCTGCGCCATCCCCAGCGCGAGCAGCATCTCCCGGCGCGCGACGCGGAATGACCCGGGGTCGGCCAGGCGCACGCCGAACAGCAGGCGCAGCAGCCCCATCGCCAGCGCGTTGCCGAGCCGCTGGTGGGCTGGCAGGGCCGCGCCGGGGCCCCGCGTCCCGACGACCAGGTCGGCCTCGCCCCGCAGCAGCGGCGCGAGCAGGCGCGGGATCTGGGCCGGATCGTCGCTGTAGTCGCCGTCGAGGTAGACCACCACGTCGGCATCACGCGCCGCGCGCAGGCCGGCCAGGCAGGCCCGCCCGTAGCCGCGGCGCGGCTCGGCCACCACGCGCGCGCCGCCCCGCCGCGCCACCGCCGCCGTGGCATCGCGGCTGCCGTTGTCCACCACGATCACCTCGGCCACCACGTCGCGCGGAAACTCGGACAGCAGCCGCGCGATCGCCGCCTCCTCGTCGAGGGCGGGGACGACCGCTACCACCCGCGGGCGGGTCGGCAAGGCCGGGGTCGGCGGGTCTGGCTCGGTCACGATGCCCCGTTCCTCGAGACGGCACCCTCGGCCTGGACGATGGTGGTGCAGGCGCTGCCGACCTTGGGCAGGTCGGCGCCCGCCGCCAGCCGGTAGTCGAGGGCGAGCGCGCCGCCGCGGACGACCGGGCAGTACTCGTCGGGCTCATCCAAGCGCCCGCGCAAGGCGCGGCGGCTGGCGCAGCCGCCGCCGCAGGTCGCGACGTAGGCGCACGCCCGGCAGGCAGCGGGCACCGTCAGCACCTCCTCGAAGGCGGCGCTGCGCGGGATCTCGGCGCCGGCGCGCTCGAGGTCGGCGAGGGTGAGGGCGCGCTTCGGCCAGTAGACGCAGGGCAGGACCTCGGCGCGGGGGGTGACGCGCACGGTGCTCCGGCCGCAGCCGCAGCCCCCGCCGAGCCCGAGAAGCGCGTTCACCAGCGGCTCCGAGCAGCTCACGATCCGCGTCGCGGCGAACAGGCCACGGAAGCCCTCCCAGTACTGCTCGTAGCTCAGGGTGAAGGCGTCGGCCCGCACCGGCTGGTAGACGTTCACGCGGAAGTAGGCGCCGTGCTCGGCGGCGACGCGGGCCACCTCCGCCAGCCGGTCGTAGTTGGTCCGCATCATCACCGCGATCACCGTCGCCGTCACCCCGAGGCGCCGGCAGCGGTCGAGCTGCTCGAGCACGAGGCGCCAGTTGCCCGGCCCGCGAAAGGCGTCCTGCTCGGCCTCGGTCGGGAAGTCGATCGACACCTCGACGTCGTGGAAGGCGCGTAGCTGGTCGTCGTCGACGATGCTCAGCGTGTAGCCGTTGGAGGTGATGCTCGTCGCGACGTCGCGCTCGCGGAGATAGGCCACGATGGCCTGGAACTCGGGGTGCAGCCCGTTCTCGCCCGTCCCCAGGTTGGCGGCGCGCACCGGCAGGCTCTCGCAGACCCGCCGCACGTCGGCCAGCGTCAGGTACTGGGGCGGGCCCGTATCGCGGTAGCAGTGCGCGCAGCTCAGGTTGCAGGCGTTCGTCAGCCCCAGCCCGACCGAGAACCGCATCATCTCTCCGCTCCGGCCCCCGCGCCCTCGGCGCCTCGCGCTGGCTCCTCGCCTGGCGTCAGCGGCGCCGGGCTTCGGCGGCCAGGTCTCCGCCCGGTGCTAACGCCCGCCGCGGCGAATCGGATCAGCGCCCGGCCGGCCGCCCGGCTCACACGCCTCGTCTCATCATACGCCTTCCTCGTAACACCGCCGCAGCCGGAGCCGCCGAAGGCCATTGCAATCGCGCAGCAGGGCCCGGCTCGCCTCATGATAGATGCTCTTGAACGCGGAGCAGGCCAGGGCCGGGGCCCTGGCCTGCTCCGCGCCGCGGCAAACGACGCCGGGAATGGCCTGCTCGTGGGAGAGCTGATCCGTCAGCGGCTGCCCAGGAGCGCGAACAGGGCGCCCTGGGGGTCGACGCCCATCAGGATGAAGCTGCCGCCCGGCACCTCCTGCGGCCCGAGGACGACCTGCCCACCCGCCGAGCGCACGCGCTCCGCCGCCTGGTCGATGTTGCCGACGTTGAAGTAGTAGTGCCAGTTCGCGACGGGCACCATCGGCGGCTTGTTCATCATGCCGCCCAGCGTCGTGTCCGCCGTGCCGAAGACCTGGTAGACGCCCATCTCGCCCATGTCCATCGAGTCCTTCTTCTGCCAGCCGAACAGGCCGGCGTAGAAGTCGAAGTCGGACGCGGCGTCGCTCGCGTACAGCTCGTGCCAGCCCACGCGGCCCGGCGCGTCCTGCTGCGGGGGCTGGTCCTGGTCGGGGTGGGCGGACTTGAACAGCCCGAGCGCGGCACCCTGCGGGTCGGCGACGATCGCGAAGCGGCCCACGTTCGGGATGTCGGTCGGCGGCACGTGCACGGTCCCGCCCGTGGCCGTCACCTTCGCCGCGGCCGCGTCGACGTCAGCGACCGCCACGTAGCCGACCCAGCTCGGCGGGGTGCCCGCCTTCCGGGCGTCGTCGGGCAGGGTCATCAGGCCCGCGACGGGCTGCTCGCCGGCGGTGAACATCCAGTAGTCCATGCCCGACATCTGGGAATCGACGGCCTTCCAGCCGACCACCTGATCGTAGAACGCCCGCGCGGCGGCGAGGTCCGTGCTCATCAGCTCGTACCAGACGAAGCGCCCGCTGGGATCCGACATCTCTTGCCTCCCTCGTGAATGGGGAGAGCCGCTCCACGCGCGGCTCTCCCCTCATAGTTAACCGATCAGGGAGGCCCTTTGTCCGGATTTCCGGGCGCCGCTTGACCATCGCCGTCACTGGTGATACGGTACGAGCGACTATAAGTGACTATAGATTCTTGCGCTGGAGTACATAGGGCCATGGTGACTCTGCTGGGCGCAGAGTACCTGACGGTCCGCGAAGCTGCCGCTGCGCTGCGGGTGGCGGAGTCGACGATCAGGCGGTGGATGGCCCAGGGTCTGCTCCCCGCCTATCGCGTCGGACAGCGGCGGGTGGCCATCAAGCGGACTGATGTCGCACGGCTGATTGCACCAGCGCGGCGGGTGACAGAAATGGCAGACGCTACGGCGGACGCCGCCGAGCCGGTTCCCGCGCCGACGGCAGAGGAGCGGGCACGTGGGCTCGCGGCGATGGCCGAGGCCAGGAGACTGCGCGAGGATCTCCGCAACCAGCGCGGCGGACAACTCTTCCCTCCTTCCTGGGAAGAGCTGGAAGCGTTGCGGGACGAACGCAGCCGGCAGCTCGAATGATCGTCGTGGACGCATCGGTCGCGGCCAAGTGGATTCTCGCCGAGCCGCACTCCGACCGGGCCGAGGCGCTGTACAACGCCACCCTCGAGGCGGGTGAGCCGATCGTAGCCCCAGCTCTAGTGCTCTTCGAGGTCACCAACATCCTGCGCCGGCGCATGGTACGCTTCGGTCTGTCTCTGCCTACCGTGCAGCACCTGATGACGCAATTCCTGGACTTGTCTCTAACCCTGTCTGGCCCTGCCGGCTTGCACCAGCGGGCGCTGGCGCTCGCCGAGGCCCACCGGCTCCCGGCGGCCTATGACGCTCACTACCTGGCGTTGGCCGAAAGCCTGCGCTGTGACCTATGGACCGACGATCGACGGCTCATCCATTCGGTCGGAGCATCGCTTCCGCTGGTGCGAGACATCAGCACTTTCCACCTGCCGTAATGCTAGACACCGTGGGTCGCGCGGAGCCGCCGCCTGGGCTAAGATAGGGCACTGGGCCGACGTGAGAGGGGAGCAAGATGGCTATTCAGGCCGAACGTGTCGCCACTTCGTTCATCGCCGCCGTGCGGGGCCTCTACGCCGAGGTCCCCGACGAGGCCGAGCGCTGGGAGCGCATCGCCGCGCTGCTGCGCGACCTGCTCGCCGAGCCGCGCCTCCAGGCCCAGTCGGCCGAGTGGCCGGACTGCAGCCAGGGCGGCCGCGACCAGCGCGCCGAGAACCTGCTCTTCTACGAGGACCCCGACTACGGCTTCGTGATCAACGGGCTGATCAAAGCGCCCCACAAGCGGACCGCGATCCACGACCACGCCCAGCTCTGGACCGCCTACGGCGTGCTCGACGGCCGCGAGACGATCGAGCGCTACGAGCGTCTGGACGACGGCTCGCGACCCGGCTACGCCGAGGTGCGCCAGACGGCGAGCTTCGGGGTAGAGCCGGGGGCGGTGGACCTCGTCCCGCCCTGGCAGATCCACGCCGAGGAGAGCGGCGGCGAGCGGACGGTGGCGGTCATCGTGCGCAGCGGCAAGCCCGGCGACTTCCTCCAGAACCGCTTCGACCCGGCCACCAACGCCACCTGGCAGGGCTACGGCCCGGTCCAGATCCCCTACGCCCTGCGCTGAGCGGCCAGCGAGCCTTCGCGACCAACGCGCCGGGTGCCGGCCAGGCCGGCACCCGGCGCGCCTGCCGTCAGGCGGGATTAGCTCGCCGGCAGGACGGGCTGGATCTGCTCGCGCAGCTCCGGCGCGAACAGGTCCTTGGCCAGCATGCCATGGACGCCCTTGTTCACGTCCACCACCTGGGTGACGCGGAAGCTGGCCGCCACGCTCGATAGCCCGTACGCCTCAGCCGGCGTGAGCCCGATGTTCTCGACCATGAACGTCATCATGTTGTGCAGGCAGGTGTCGAAGCACTCGTTCAGGTCGCGGCTCATGCCGGTCGTGATCCAGTGAGTAGGCGTCTCCACGAACGGCCAGGTCAATGACGCGTTCTTGTGCAGGACGACCTGGAGGCGGGCGTCGCGCGCGGCGGTCTCGACGGCGGTGAGGTTGACCTCGCCGTCGCCCTGCGCGGCGTGGAAGTCGCTGATGTAGATCGGGCCGCCGTCGTGGAAGACGGGCAAGAACAGCCGCGTGCCCTCGACCAGCTCGCGCAGGTCCATGTTGCCGCCGTAGGGGCCCGGCGGCACGGAGCTCTTGCGGCCCGGCCCTTCGGGCTGCACGCCAAGGATGCCCGGGAAGGGCGCCAGGGGAATGCGGATGCCGGGCAGGAACTCCGTGCTGCCGCTGCCGTCGTCGAGGCGGAAGGTCTTGATCACGCCGTCCGGAAACTCGTCGGGCAGCGCGCCGGCGCCGAAGCTGCCGGGCATGTTGAAGTTGAAGCCGACCTCGATCGGCTCCATGCGCAGGATCCGCAGCTCCAGCACGTCCCCTGGCTCGGCCCCCCGGACGAAGACCGGGCCCGTGACCGTGTGCGGCCCCCAGGGCACGACCTCCGAGCGCCAGGCGACGAGGTCGTCCATCGTCACGCCGGGCTGGATGCGGCCGCCGTAGCCGGACGGCGTGTTCGGGTAGATCACGATATCGCCGGAGTCGATCGTCGCAGCGGGGGCGAGACTGTCGTCGTAGTAGCCGACGAAGGCGCTCTGCCCGAGGACCGAGGGCACGGTGTGGGTGCGGCCCTGGGGACTGGTCGAGAACAGCGGGGGCGCCGTCGGACGCGGCGTGAACAGCGGCCAGGCGCGGCGGGCGTCGGCGCCGCCGAGCAGCGGCGAGGCGACCGTGGCCAGCGGGAGCAGGCTGCCGACGCGCAGCACGTCGCGGCGCGTCGCCTTGCGCGCACTGAGGAAGCCGTCGAGGCGCTCCTGGTCGATCTCGTCGCGGTGGGTCAGGCGGTCGCCGACGCGGCCCCGCGTGGCCTGCTCGGTGATCTCGTCGCGGACGCGGAACCAGCGGCGGTCGGGCTCGGAACAGCCATGCAGGTCTCCTGGCTCCATCATTGCCTCCCTCTCCCTCGACTCAGCGGGCGAACCCGACGGTCTGCGCCGCTGGAATGCGCGTCCAGTATAGTCCCCGCGCGCGCCGTGTCAATCCCGCCGTGGTCCTCACGCATGCCCGGCCTTGCTGCGCGGCGGGCAGTCAGTAGCGCCGCAGGTAAGCCGTCGTGCCCAGCGAGCCAGTCGGGAAAGCGCTATACTCCGCGTACCGCCGGGCCCGTAGGGTACCCGGCGGGCGGCCGTGCCGGCGTGGACGGGAGGGGCGCGGCGGTGCAATCGCCGATCGAAAGGCCAGGGAACAGCGCGCGAACCTGCGGGGAGCCTGCGAGCGCAGGCGCGGCTGGCGACAGGAGGGCGACGATGCGCGGCAGGTCGACAAGCTTGGTGATGCTGTTGGCGCTCCTGCTCGGAGCCTGTGGCGGCGGGGCCGGCGCGCCCCCGGCCGCGCCCGCGAAGGGAAGTGAGGCGCCGGCTGCCGCCCCGGCGGCGGCCGCGGCGAGCCAACCCGCGGGCCCCCTGACCCAGGTGCGCGGCGGCATGCTGCCGTCCATCCTCAGCGCCCCGATCTTTGCCGGCGTCGACGTGGGGATCTACCAGCAGAACGGCCTGGACGTGGAAGTGGAGCCATTCAGCTCCACCGGCGACATGCTCGCCTTGATCGCGGGCGGCAAGCTCGAGTTCGGGCAGGTCACGATGGGCGCCGCCGCCTTCAACGCCTTCAACCGCGGCGTCGACCTGGTGATCGGCGGCAGCGGTCCGCTGGCGCTGCTCAGCCTGCTCATCCGCAAGGACCTCTACGACAGCGGCGCGATTCGCTCGACCCGTGATCTGAAAGGCACGCGGTTCGCGCTCAACGGTCGCGGCACGATCATCGAGTGGATGCAAGCCAAGGTCCTGGAGAAGGGCGGCCTCACCCCCGCCGACGTGGAGGTGCCGATCCTGCCCTGGCCGGATCAGGTCACGGCCCTGGGCAACCGCGCGATCGACGTGGGGTTCGTCGGCGAGCCGCTGGGATCGCTGGCGGTGGCCCGTGGTGTGGCCGTGATTCTCGAGGAGCGCGAGCCCGGGCAGGCCGAGCCGTGGTATGCGCCCAACGCGCAGGGCAGCATGATCATGCTCAATCGGACCTGGGCCGAGGCCAACCCCGCCGCGGCCACGGCCATCGTCAAGTCCTACGTCCAAGCGGCCCGCCGCTTCCAGGACACACGCATCTTCGACGACGAGGCCGCGCTGGCCAGCGTCGAGAAGTGGGTGAACGTCAAGCCGGAGCTCGTCCGCCAGTCCATGCCGCCGCTCTGGGCCCTCAACGGCCGCGTGGACGCGGAGACGCTGACGGAGGTCCAGCGCTACTTCATCGACACGGGGGCTACCGACTACCAGCAGCCGATCCCGCTCGACCGCATGTACAACGACCGCTGGCTGAACGACGCGCTCGGCGAGATCGGGATCGTGCCCGAGAGCTAGGACCCCCTTGCGCAACCGGGCATAGCCGGTATGAGCGCGCTGCTCACACCGGGCTTGAGAGCACCTCTGAGCTGGAGGTGAGGCGTGGCGACGTTCGATTGCGCCCTCCGCGGCGGACGCGTCGTGGACGGCACCGGCAACCCCTGGTACTGGGCCGACGTGGGGATCAAGAACGGCAGGATCGCCAGCATCGGCCGCGTCGAGGCGGGCGCCGCGGCCCGGACGATCGAGGCTGACGGCCGGGTGGTCTGCCCCGGCTTCATCGACATGCATACCCACAGCGACATCCCGCTGCTGAAGGACGGCGACGCCCAGAGCAAGGTCCGCCAGGGCGTGACCCTCGACGTGATCGGCGAGAGCACGACCGTCGCGCCGCTGGTCGGCGCGGCGGCCGAGGAGTTCCGCCGCGAGCTGCGCCACCGAGACGCCTTCGAGGACGTCGATTGGACCGACTTCGCCGGCTACTTCGCCCGCCTGCTGCGCCAGGGCATCGCCATGAACGTGCTCTCCGGCGTCTCGCCGCAGCAGGTGAAGCGCGCCGTGGTCGGCTACGACAGCCGCCCGGCCAGCGCCGACGAGCTGGCGGCGATGGAACAGCTTACGGCGGAGGCGATGGAGCAGGGCACCTTCGGCCTCACCTGCGCCTGGCACGGCGGCGGCCCGGAGTACCCGGACGAGGTGGCGGCGCTGGCGAAGGTCGTCGGCCGCTACGGCGGCTACTACGGCGTCCACCTCGGCACCGAGGGCGACGAGATAGTGCAGGAGCTGGAGAAGGCGCTGTACGTCGGGCGCCAGGCCGGCATCCCCGTCCACATCTATCACCTCAAGGCGCGCGGTCGGCGGAACTGGGGGCGCGTGCGCCAGGCGATCGAGATGATCGAGGCAGCGCGGGACGCCGGCCTGGAGGTCACCGCCAACCAGTATCCTTACACGGCGATGCAGCACCCCTGGCATCGCCTGATGCCGCGCTGGGTGCAGGACGCCCCGCGCGCGGAGATCATCCCGCGCTTCGCCGAGCGCGCCTTCCGCGACCGGATCAAGCAGGACGCCGAGTTCCAGCAGTACGTCCACGAGCACGGCGGCTGGGAGGGGATCGTCGCCTCCGTCGTGCGCAACCCTGCGCTCAAGCCGTACGAGGGCCAGCGGGTCAGCGCGGTGGCGCGCCAGCGCGGCCAGGCCGACGACCCGGCCGAGACCGTGTTCGACCTGGTGTACGAGGAGGGCAACTTCCCCTCCGGCGTCTACCACAACATGTCCGACGACGACGTGAAGGCGCTCCTGCGCCGTCCCTGGGTGGCGGTCGCCTCGGACGGCAGCGCCCTCAACCTCGATGCCCCCGGCTTCCCGCACCCACGCAGCTTCGGCACCAACCCGCGCGTGCTCGCCAAGTACGTCCGCGAGGAGGGCGTGCTCGAGCTGGAGGAGGCGATCCGCAAGATGACCGCCCTGCCGGCCCAGGTGCTGCGCCTGCCCGACCGCGGGCTGCTCCGCGAGGGCTACTGGGCCGACCTGGTGGTGCTCGACCCGGCGCGGATCGCCGACCGCGCGACGTTCGAGAACCCGAAGCAGTACCCTGTGGGCATCGACTACGTGCTGGTGAACGGCGGCCTGGTCGTGGACCAGGGCGACCACACCGGCGCCCGCCCGGGCCGCGTGCTCTACGGCGCAGGCAAGCGCTAGTGATGAGGCGGGATTGCTGAGTGTTGGCTGCAGCCAACACTCAGCAATCCCGCCTCACAGACCATTAGCTGGGCCGCGCCGGCCGGGCGCCGCGGTCAGGCGCGGCCGGCCGGCTGCCGCGGGCGGGTGGTGCGGCCGCCGCGCTCGATCCAGTCCTCGGGCCGGATGCGCTCCATGACGTCCGGCGGCATGCGGAACCGCTCGGGGAAGGCCACGTCCAGCGGGCGCGTGGCGTCGATCAGGATCTTCTGCGTGCCCATCGCCGACGTGAACACGTTGCCCGTGAAGTTGTGGATGATGTCCATGTCGCGCGACGGGTCCATGTAGGTGTAGACGGCCCAGAGCACCTCGGGCTCGTCGAAGACGTCGACGTCGGCGTCGACCACGATGATCACCTCGAAGGTCCAGGACTCGGGCAGGGCGGCGATCGCCACCTCCTTGCCCTGCCCCTCGCGCGTCTTCTCGATCGAGATGTAGCAGGCCAGCCGGTTGGCGCCCGAGTAGGGCAGGTGGACGGCCTTGATGTTGCCGAAGCGGCGCTGCAGCGCGTTGTAGATGCTGCCCTCTTTCGGGATCGCGCCGGGCGTGGAGTGGTCGTGGTGGCCGGCGAAGATCGACTGGTACCAGGCGCCCCGGCGGTAGGTGAGCGCCGTGACGTCCAGCACCGGGCGCAGGCACTGGGCCTGGTAGAGGCGGGTCACCTCGCCGAACGGATCGACCACCGTCCGCTCGCCGGGGATGATCTCGCCCTCGACCAGGATCTCGGCGTCGGCGGGCACCAGGAAGTCCTTCCCCCAGGTGGCCGACGGCACCAGCCGCAGCGGCTCGCCGAGGAACGACCCGATGGTGTGGTAGTCGTCGCTGTCGTAGGGCGTCAGCGCCAGCGCGCCGAGGTAGAAGGCCGGATGGTGGCCGAGGATGTGGACGTAGGGCGCGCGCTCGCCGCGCTGCTCGTACTTGGCCAGGATGCGCTCGAGGTGGGGCGAGTGGATCGAGACGCCGGCCGTGCGGGGGCCCTTCGGGAAGCCCTTGATGAACGAGACGTCGTAGATGCCGGTGTCCGGGTCCTTCATCACCGCCGCCATCGTGACGACGGCGCTCAGGTCGGCCTCGGCGTGGCGGACGATCGGCAGGCGGCGCAGGTCGACCGCGTCGCCGCGCAGGACGACCTCCTGGACCGGCGCGTCGCCCGCGTCCACGACCCGCGGGGCGACCTGCTGGCGCTCGCGCCGCGCGTACTCGAGGCTGAGGGGCAGGTTGGCCTGCTCGGGCGGGAAGTCGAGCGCCAGGGCGCAGCGCTCGCGGGTGGCCATCACGTTCATCACGACCGGGAACTCGGACGGCTCGCCGAGCAGGTTGAGGGGGCTCTCGAACAGCGCCATCGGCCGCTCGCCGCGCTGGTGCAGGTGCTGGAGGATGGCAGTGCACTCGTGGGCGTCCGGGTTGATCTGGCGCCGTACGGTGATCACGTCGTCCGGGAACTCGGCGCTGACGCGGTTGATGAAGCTCGCCAGGTCCTTCGGCATCCCGTCCCCCCTGCGAAGCACAGATGACAGGTTCTAGCAGGTCGCGCCGTGCGAGGCTAACCGGGCGCGCGGCCCGTCCGGCCGGTGCATTGTGAGCGACTTGTGAGCGATGTCACCTCACTGTGAGCATCCCCGTGAGCCCGCTGGCCTAACCTAGCCGGCCGGACCTCGCCCCCGCGTCCGAGCGCAGGGATGCGCCGGCGGGTGGAGGGACGGATACGCGCGAGGTGAGGCAGTGATGCTTAGACGCCTGTCGGGAGCAGCGCCGCGCAAGAGCGTCCTCTCTCTTCGTTTCCTACCGGAGCAGTGGTACTACGGCTGGGCGATCGTGGCCGTGTCCTTCCTGACCGTCGGCGCCACGCAGGGCACCCGCGTTGCCTTCGGCGTGCTGCTGGTCCCCCTGGCCGATGCGCTGGGCTGGGGGCGCGGGCTGACGGCGGGGGCGATCGCCCTCAACGCAGTGCTCTGGGCGCTGAGCGCCGCGCCGCTGGGCGCCCTGCTCGACCGATGGGGGCCGCGGCGCGTGTGGACGAGCGCCGCCGTCCTGGCGGGCCTGGGGCTGGCCATCGCCGCGTACACCCGCGAGCCCTGGCAGCTCTATCTCGGCATCGGCGTCCTGGCCGGCGTCGGCCTGACCCCGCTGCAGGTCAACAGCCAGAGCGTGATCATCTCCAACTGGTTCGTCCGCCGCCGTGGCCTGGCCGTGGGAATCGTCGCCTCGGGCACGGGCCTCGGCACGCTCGTCCTGGCCCTGCTGACCCAGACGGTGATCAGCCGCTTCGGGTGGCAGGCCGCTTTCCTGGTGCTGGCGGGTCTCTTCCTGCTCATGATCGCCCCGCTCGTCGCACTCGTGCAGCGCCACCGTCCGGAGGATTGCGGGCTCCAGCCCGACGGCGTCCGAACGGCGAGAGCCGCTGCTACGGCGGGCCCCAGCCTGCGGATGGCCCTGCGGCACGTGCGCTTCTGGGCGCTCGCTGGCTGCTTCGGGCTGGGCGCCGTGCCGATGTACCTCGTCCTCACCCACGGCGTGGCCTACCTGGTCGACGTGGGCTTCTCGCCAGAGCTGGCCGCCGCGGCGCTCGGAGTGAGCGGCATGTGCACGGCCGGCGGGATGCTGCTCTGGGGCTATCTGGCCGATCGCTGGGGAGGCGAGTGGACCTACACCGCCGGCTCCCTGGCGCTCGTCGGCAGCATGGGGATCCTGTTCCTGGTCGCTCCTGGCCAGGAGGCGCTGCTGTACGTCTTCGTCCCGTTGTTCGCGCTGGGCCTGGCCTCGCGCCAGGCGCTGCAGTCGTTCATGGCCGCGGCGATCGCGCAGGGCCACTCGTTCGGCAAGATCGTCGGCATCCTCGCCATGCAGGTCGGCCTGGGCAGCGCCGTCGGCCCCGCGCTCGGCGGCTGGTCCTATGACCGGACGGGCGGGTACCACCTGGCCTTCGCCCTGGGGATAGTCTGTGCGGTGCTCGCGATCGGCTGCGCCTGGGTGGCGGCCCCGCGCCACGGGTCGCTGGCGCGCGATGCGCGGTTAGGCGAGCCGGCGCTGGCCGGCGCATCGGCGGGCAAGTAGGCGAGTATCGCCGCTAGAGCGACTCGTCGAAGACGCGGACGCCGAGCGTGCGCTCGACGTAGCGGCCGAACAGGTACTTCATCTCCGGCCCCTCGACCGGCGGCTCCTTCAGCTTGCGGCCGACCTTCTCCACCTCGAGCACCACGAAGCTGTGGCCAGGCGTTCGCACCGCGGGCTCGAAGCCCTCCTCGAGCGCGGCGAGGGAGTCGAAATGATAGACCCGTTCGACGCCCATCGCCCGCGCCATCGCCGCGTAGTCGTTGGCGGCGGCGTTCGGCAGCGGCACCTCGTAGGTCGAGCCGTAGCAGCGGTTCGAGACTAGGAAGTGCTTGAGGTTGGGGAGACTCAGCTCGTGCTCGACCATGAGCATGCCGGGGTTCATGCAGAAGGCGCCGTCGCCGCTAAAGGCCCAGACGCTCGCCTGCGGCACGCCGTAGGCGATGCCCGCGCCGAACAGGGAGGCGAGGCTCATCGACGCCTCGAGGTAGAAGGCTCCCTCAGTCTGATGGGTGACGTCCCACCACATCTCGGAGCAGCTACCGGCGGACAGGATCACCAGCTCGTCGGAATGCCGACCGGCGAGGTACTCGAAGCACTCCCGAAAGCGCACCTTGCTCTCCTTGCGCTGGCGCTTAGAGCGTTTGTCGCTACCCTGGCGCGAGCCACTGGCTCGCGCCAGGGTAGCAAGGTTTCGTCAGAAGCGCTTATCGCTCGCCCAGCAGCACCGCTCGGGTGACGGCCACCACGACCGGGCGACTGATCACCCGCGAGTGGGCATAGGCGGCCGAGACCGCCCCGATCTTCTCAGGCGTGTCGACGATCGTGTACGGCAGGCTGATCGAGTCGAGAAGGGGCTGCAGGTACAGGCCGTTGGAGACGTGGTAGCGCGCGCGGTCGCCGAAGGCGCCGCGCAGCGTGACCAGCAGGAGCAGCGGGATCTGGTAAGTGTAGTTGATCTTGGTCAGCGCGTAGATGCAGGTCATCAGGCCCGAGGCGCCCATCAGCGCCATCGCGCCCGTCCCGCTGAAGAACGCTCCCGAGCAGAGGCCAATCGCCGATTCCTCGCGGTTGACCGGGACGTGGCGGAACCGCTCGTCGCGGTCGAACGCCGCGATCAGGTCGGCGATCCAGGTATCCGGCAGCGACGCCACCAGCTTGATCTGGCACTTCGCGGCCTCTTCCACGATTCGGGCCGTGATGCCGGTCGCCGACTTCAACAAGGCTCGTATCCTTCCCCGGCGGGCTGCGCCGGGCCGTGCTGCTGGCTTATAGAAAGCCAGTCGCCGGTCTGTCAAGCGCTGCGCCGGACGCGGCCGGCCGCTGGGCGCCGAGCCGCCCGCTGTCTCAGCGATACAGGTCGCGGATGAAGCCGCTGTCCTCGAGCTCCTGGACGAAGCGGGCGTCGTAGAAGCGGTCCGGGTCGGCGCCCTCCGCGGCCGGATTGCTGCGCGCCACCAGCTCCACCGCTTCCTCGATCACGGCGCGGGTTGGCACGGGCGAGCGTGGCACCGCCGGCAGGGCGAACTGGTAGCTGTCCTCGAGCACCTCGTCGGCCGTGGTGTCCGTGTAGCGGCCGATCGCCCGCTTGGTGAGCGCCTTGTCCTGGTGGATCACGCTATTCGCCTCGACCAGCGCCCGCACGACGCGCCGCACCAGGTCGGGCCGCGCGTCGATCAACCCGCGGTTCGCCACCACGCTCGACTGGTAGAACTGGACCGGCAACTGGACCAGGTCGGCCACCTCGCGCAGGCCCAGGCGTCGCGCCTCGACGTTGGCCGGCGGCGAGAGCAGGCCGGCGTCGACGGCGCCGGCCTGCAGGCCGGCCAGGATCTCTGGCTGGCCGCCGAGCTGCACCAGCACGACGTCGTCGGCGCCCAGGCCGAGGTGGCGCACCCACTCGCGGGCGGCAAAGTCGGTGCTGCTGCCGGCGCGGGTGATGCCGACGCGCCGGCCGCGCAACGCGGCGCCGTCCGCGATCTCGCCCGGCGCGTGCACGGTGTAGGCCAGCCGATCGACGGATGGGGCCAGGATGACCAGCGGCGCGCCGGCGACGGCGGCAGCGATGGCCGCCTCGGCGCCGGAGAAGCCGAAGTCGGTCCCGCCGGCGACCATGTTCTGGACCAGGGTCGATCCCGAGGGCACGTAGTCGAGCGTCGCGGCGAGGCCGTACTTCGTGAACGTGCCCGCCTCCTGGGCCACCCAGGCCGGCAGCGAGGTGATGCTCAGCGACGAGTAGGCGATGCGCACGCTCGCGGGCGCCGGCGGCGCGGTCGCGGCGGCCGGCTGAGGCGGGGTGGCGGCCGGTCGGACCGTGGCGGGGGCGGTCGTCGCCGCTGGGGCGCCGCCGGAGCGTGCGCCTGCCGGCGCGACCTGCGTGGGCGCCGGCGCCGAGCCGGCCGGCCCGCAAGCCGCGAGCCAGGCCAGCGCGCCGAGCATCGCCAGCGCTTGCCGCCAGCCGCCGCGCGCGCTCACCGCTTCCCCCACCGGCCCGGACTTGCTCGCCGAGCGGCCACATCATAGCATTCGGGCCACTGGTGGATGACTGCCCGTTGCGCCGGGTACTACGGGCTGGTGGTACACCGCGCGGCGCGCGGGACGAGCCAGCGGCGCGCGAGGTTTGGCCGATGCAGAGCAGTAGCCCGCGGCCGGCCGGGCCGACGATGACGCTAGCAGGGCGCGTCGCCCTGGTCACCGGCTCCGGCCGCAACATCGGCCGGGCCATCGCCCTGGCCTTCGCTCGGGCTGGCGCGGACGTCGTGGTCCACGCTCGCACCAGCCGCGAGGAGGTCGAAGCCGTCGCCGCCGAGGCCCACGCGCTCGGCGTGCGCGCGCTGAGTGGCCTGGCCGATGTCCGCGACGCGGCGGCCGTGGACCAGCTCGTGGCGGTGGCGCGGGCGCAGCTCGGGCCGATCGACGTCCTGGTCAACTGCGCCGCCGTGCGCGGCGAGCGGCGCTTCGAGGAGCTGACGCCCGAGGAGTGGCGCGAGCCGCTGTCGGTGGTGCTCGACGGCGCCTACGTCTGCACGCGCGCCGTCGTCGGGGAGATGATCGCCCAGCAGCGCGGCACGATCGTCAACATCATCGGCCTGACCGGCCAGGCCGGCGCGCCGCGCCGGGCCCACGTCGTGGCGGCCAAGGCGGGGCTGGTTGGCCTGACCAAGGCGCTCGCGCTGGAGTACGCCGACCGCGGCATCACCGTGAACGGCGTCTCGCCGGGCATGATCGCCACCGACCGCGCCGTCGGGTCGGCGGTCGCCGACCCGCTGCACCGCCGCGCGCGCGTCGTGCCGCTCGGCCGCGAGGGGCGTCCCGAGGAGGTCGCCGCCCTCTGCTGCTACCTGGCCACCGAGGAAGCGCGGTTCGTCACCGGCCAGATCTTCGCCGTGAACGGGGGGACCTACCTGTGACCGATGCTCCTCCGGCGGCGATGGAAGCCGAGCCCCGCGAGGCTGACGCGGCGCTGGGCCCGACGCGCGCGCTGGCGCGCTTCGTCGTCCAGCGCCGCGCCGCCGACCTGCCGCCGGCGGTGGTCCACCAGGCGAAGCGCTGCCTGGTCGACTGGCTCGGCGTCGCCCTCGGCGGCCAGGCGCATCCCTCGGTGGACATCCTGCTCGAGTACGCGCGGCTGATCGGCGGCACGCGCCAGGCTACGGTCATCGGCCGCGGCCTGCGCACCAGCGTGCCGCTGGCCGCGCTGGTCAACGGCCAGGCCTCGCACGTCCTCGACTTCGACGATACCTACGCCTCGTCGGAGACGACGCTGCACGGCACGCCGCCGGTCTACTCCGCCGCCCTGGCGGTCGGCGAGTGGCAGCGGGCGAGCGGGCTGGCGGTGCTGAACGCCTTCGTGCTCGGCTTCGAGGTCGCCGCGCGCGTCGCCCTCGCCCTCGGCCCGGCCCACTACGATGCCGGCTGGCACGTCACTGGCACCGCCGGCCGCTTCGGCGCGGCGGCCGCGGCGGGCAAGCTGCTCGGCCTGTGCGAGACGGCGCTGGCGCGGGCCTTCGGCCTGGTTGCCACCCAGGCCGGCGGGATGAAGGCCGTCTACGGGACGATGGCCAAGGCCCACCACGCCGCCCGCGCCGCCCACGACGGCGTCGCCGCTGCCCTGCTGGCGCGGGCGGGCTTCACGGCAGCCGAGGACGTGCTGGAGGCCCGCCACGGCTTCCTCGCCCTGTACACGGCCAGCGCCGTGCCGGAGCGCCTGGCGCCCGCGGCCGGTGGCTACGCCGTGCTGGACGACGGCTTCAAGCCCTACCCTTGCGGCTCGCTGATCCACGCCGCCATCGACGCCGCGCTCGAAGCCACCGCCGCGGGACCCGTCGCGCCGGAGCAGATCGAGCGGGTCGAGGCGACGGTGAACCCCTACACGGCGACGGTCACGGCGAAGGCGGACCCCGCGACCGGACTGGAGGCGAAGTTCAGCGCTCAGCACTGCCTGGCCGTGGCGCTGGTGCGCCGCCGCGGCGCCACGCTCGAGGACTTCGCCGACGAGGCGGCGCGCGATCCGGCCCTGCGAGCGGTGCGGCAGCGCGTGCAACTCGTCGGCCGTCCGGACTACGCGAAGGACCGCGCCACCGTCGTCATCCACCTGCGCGACGGGCGGACGCTGCGCGCCGACGTGGCCCACGCCCGCGGCACCGCCGAGCGCCCGCTGGACGACGCCGGCCTGGACGCCAAGCTCCTCGGCCTCGCCACGCCCACGCTCGGCCCCACCCGGACGCGCCGCCTCCTCGCCCGCGCCTGGGCCTTCGACCAGGCCCCCGACACCGGCGCCCTCGCGCGCGCCACCCGCCCGCGCACGATCGGAGACTGAGCAACGTGCCCGCATCCCGCCCGCATCGATCTCGACCTGACCATGGCCCGCGCCGCCAGCGCGAGCGGCTAGCCGGACGGGCCGTAGGCAAGGAGGACTCATGACACAGCCCGACGATCCGTCCGTCCGGGCGCCTGCCGGTTACACTTACGGCACGCCGGCCGTGGGGCGGTCGCCCGTGACCCTGGCCGAACTGGAGCTGCTGCGGCAGGCGGCGCAGTTCGGGCCGGAGGACGAGCAGTGGCTGCGCCGAGCGGGCGAGGTCCTCGTGGAGCAGGCCGAGGCGCTCGTGGACCACTGGCGCGGCATCATCGCCGCCTATCCCCACCTCGCCGCCTACTCGGCTGGGCCAGACGGGCAGCCGAATCCGGCCTACAGCGCCGCCAGCCGGCCGCGCTTCGTGCAGTGGGTCCACGACGTCTGCCAGCGCCCCTACGATCAAGCCTGGCTCGACTACCAGCACGAGATCGGCCTGCGCCACACTCACGCGCGGAAGAACCAGACCGACGGCGTGGCGTCGGCGCCGCACATCCCGCTGCGCTACGTCCTGGCCTTCACGGCCGCGATCATCACCACCACGCGCCCCTTCCTGGCCAGTCGCGGCCACCCGGCGGCGGAGGTGGAGCGGATGTACGACGCCTGGTGCAAGGCGGTCATCCTGCACGTGACGCTGTGGAGCGAAGCCTACGTGGCGCCCGCCGACTGGTAGCCGCGCCGCGCGGGTCGCGTCGGGCCGCGCATCGTCTCCCCGCGGCGCCCGTCTCGAAGCGCAGGAAGAGCCATCCCGCGAAGCGCGCCCAGCGCGGAACCCACCTGTCGTTGCCGCCGCCGAGCGGGAGGTGCTACCACTACCCGGTGCCGCCGAGGCGAGGCGCGACAGGGGTGACGACGCCTCGGATCGCCCGCCGGGCGGGGACAGGAGAGGCAAGCGCGCATGGATGGTCTACGGCGGCTACTGGCCCTGGTCGGGGTGGGCCTGGCCGGGGTGGGTCTGGTCCTCGCCGCCTGCGCGCCGGCGGGAGCCGGCGGGGCGAGCCCGGCGGCCGCCCCGGCTGGCGGCAGCGCGCCGCGGCCGGCGGGGGAGGCGACCGCGGCGGGCGCGGCGCCTAGCCCGGAGTCCCGCGCGGCGTCTGGGCCGGCGACGCGCACGGCCCTGCGCGTCGGGCTGAACACGGTCGGCGCGAACATGACCCCCTTCTGGACGGCCAAGGACCTCGGCCTGTTCGACGAGCAGGGGCTCGACGTCGAGTTCGTCGTGCTCCAGAGCAGCTCGCAGGTGGCGAAGGTGATGGCCGCCGGCGAGGTGCCCATCGCGAGCTCGGCCGCCTCGTCGGTCGTCGACGCCGTGCTCGCCGGCGACGACCAGGTGCTGCTGAGCGGGATGCAGAACTCGCTGAACTTCTGGATCTACGCGCGCCCCGAGATCAGCCGCGTCGCCGCTCTCCGCGACAAGCCGGTCGGCACGGCCCGGTTCGGATCGAGCGCCCACCTGGCGCTCGTCGACGAGCTGCGACGCGCGGGCCTCGACCCCGAGCGCGACGTGACGCTGATCCAGAGCGGCGGGATGAACGAGATCTTCGGGGCGCTCAGCGCCGGGGCGGTGAGCGCCGGCATCCTCTCCCTGCCGTTCAATCTCTACGCCGAGGATGCCGGCCTGCGCCTGCTGGTCGACGTCGCCGCCGAGCGGATCCCCTACCTGACCACCGGCGTCGCCACCACCCGCCACTACCTGCAGGCGAACGAAGACGTCGCCCGCCGCTTCCTGAAGGCGCAGGTTGCTGGCCTGGCCCGCATGCACCAGGATAAGGCGAGCACCGTGCAGGTGCTAAGCCGCAACCTGAACAGCGACGACCTGCCGCTGCTCGAGCGCACCTACGACGTGCTGGTGCAGCTCTTCGAGCGGGTGCCCTACCCGACGGCCGCCAGCATCCAGACGGCGATCGACCAGCGCGCCGCGGATAACCCGGCCGCGCGCTCGCTGACGCCGGCGATGGTCAGCGACGACCGCCTGCTGCGCGAGCTGGACGACTCGGGCTACATCCAGGGCCTGTACGCTTCGGCAGGCGGCGCGCCCGCGTCCGCGACGCGCTAGTAGCTCATCTGGAGCATCGGAGGGGAAGACATGGAGAAGCCGCCGGCTTCCGCCGCCACCTCAGTGCCGCGGGCCCGACTCGACGGCTGCCGCGCCGCCCACCGCCGCGTCGAGGCGCTCGTCGAGTCCCTGACCGACGCCGACGCCCGCCGTGCCTCGCCGCTGCCGGGCTGGACCGTCGGGCACATCCTCACCCACCTGGCCCGCAACGCCGACGCCCACACCGGCATGATCGAAGCCGCCCAGCGCGGCGAGCTGAGCCCGATGTACCCGGGCGGGCCGGCCCAGCGCGACGGGGCGATCGCGGCCGGGCAGGGGCGGCCGGCCGCCGAGCTGGTCGCCGACCTGAAGGCCGCGCAGCGGCGCCTGGAAGACGCCTGGGCAGCGATGAGCGACGAGCTGTGGGCGACGGGGCTGGGCCTGCGCAGGACGGGGCCGGGGACCCTCGCCGACTTCGTGTTCTCGCGCTGGCGCGAGGTCGAGGTGCACACCGTCGACCTCGACCTGCCGGGCGGCCCGGACTGGGATGGGCTCAGCCCGGCCTACGTCGACCTGGAGTGGCAGGAGCTGCTCGCGCATCTCGACGAGCGCCTGCCGGAAGGGGTCACGCTGCTGCTGGTGCCAGGCGACCGACCGTCGCGTGCCTTCGGCCGCGGCGACGAGCGCGTCGTCGTCCGCGCCCGGCCGGGGCGCATCCTGGCCTGGCTCTTGGGCCGCGGCGGCGACCCGTCCTGGCCCGAGCTGCGCCCCTGGTTCCCCTGAGTCACCGCCGCGCGGCCCTGGCCCGGGGAGGGGTAGCGAGCGAGGAGGAAGGCGCATGCGCTGCGGGGTGCACTACCTGGTCACCTACGTCCCCGCGCTCGACGGGCCGGTGCCGCAGCTCTACGGCAGCCTGGTCCGCCAGATCCAGGAGGCGGAGGCCTGTGGCTTCGACGACGCCTGGGTCACCGAGCACCACTTCCACGAGTTCGGCGGCCTGATTCCGCAGCCGCCGGTGTTCCTGGCGGCGCTGGCCGGCGCGACCAGCCGCATCCGTCTGGGCGTGGCGATCAGCGTGCTGCCGCTCCACGATCCGCTCCAGAACGCCGAGGCCTACGCGATGGTCGACGTCCTCTCGGGCGGGCGGCTCGAGCTGGGCGTGGGGCGCGGCGCGACGCTCGCCGAGTTCAGCGAGAGCCGCATCGACTACGGCGACAGCGCGCGGCGGCTGCGCGAGCACGGCGAGGTGCTGCTGCGGGCCTGGTCCGACGAGCCGGTGAGCTTCCACGGCGAGCTGTACGACTACGAGGGCGTGCGGGTGCTGCCGAAGCCGCTGCAGCGACCGCACCCCCCGATCTGGGTGGGAGCCTCGCGCAGCGACGACACGTTTCGCTGGGCCGGCGAGAAGGGCTTCCACCTGATGACCCTGCCCTTCACCTACGAGCCGGCCGTGCTGCGCCATTGGATCGGCGTCTACCAGGACACGCTGCGCGCGCACGGCCACGACCCGGCTTGCCGCGAGATCCTTGGCAAGTTCCACATGTACGTCGCCGCGGACGACGCCACCGCCCGGCGCGAAGGCGAGCGCTACTGGCTGAGCTACTACCGCGTCTCGCACGCTCGCGGGTCCTGGAACATGCCGCGGCAGCCCACGGCAGCGGACTTTCAGGCCGAGCTGGCGCGCCGCCAGGTGATCGTCGGCGACCCGGCGCGCTGCGTCGAGGCCCTCGAATACTGGCGCGAGACGCTCGGGCTCACCGCCGTCTCGGGTCAGTTCCACTTCGGCGGCATGCCGCCCGAGCTGGCGCTGCGCAGCATCCGGCTGTTCGGCGAGCGGGTCATCCCCGCCCTCGGGCCGGCCCGCGCGGCGGGCGCGTGAGCGGCTGACGCTGGCTGGTACTCGGTAGGGGCCATCGAGTATACTGTGGACAGTGGTTCCGCGGATCCCAGCGCGTGCTGTTCCGAAGCGTTCCTCCTCTGGCGTCTCGACGCCAGACCGAGAACCCTCTGCTCAGCTCACGATGATGTCCCTGGGCCAACTTTACTCCCGAGGGAGACATAGTGAGCTACTTGGCCTACGCCGACAAGACCCTGACCTGCCGCGACTGCGGCAACCCGTTCGTCTTCACCGCCGGCGAGCAGGAGTTCTTCGTCCAGAAGGGCTTCGTCAACGACCCGGGCCGCTGCAACGAGTGCCGCGCCGCCCGCAAGGCGCAGCGGGGCGGCGCGAGCTACGACGGCGACCGCGGCTACAACAACAGCGGTAGCCGCGACAGCTACTCGCGCGGGCCGCGCGAGATGTTCTCGGCGATCTGCTCCGAGTGCGGCCAGACGGCCCAGGTGCCCTTCCAGCCGCGCAGCGACAAGCCGGTCTACTGCTCGAGCTGCTTCGAGCACCATCGCAGCTATCGCTAATGTCAGCACGGGCGGAGCGTCGCGACGCTCGCGCCCGCTGGCGGCAAGCACCGATCGGCGGCGGCTTCGGCCCCCGCCGATCGGTGCTTTTTGGTCCAGGCTCGTCGGCGTGGGGATCGCGGCCTACCGCCCCGCGCGAACGGCCGCGCGGCTACTGGGCGAGCTGGTCGAGGAAGCCGCTGCTGCGCAGCTCGTCGGCGTAGCGGTAGTCCGTGACGTCCTCGGGCCGCGTCGTGCGGGCGGCCGGCTGGTCCTCGGCGTCGAGCACGGCCTGCACCGCTTGCGGATCGGGGTAGAGGTCGGCCTGGTAGAACGGCGCGGAGTGGTCGATCGTTGCGCCGAGCTGCTCGCGGTTCTCGATCTGCGTGTAGCGGCCCAGGATATTGATCCCGAGCTCGCGGTCGGTCTGGAGGCGGTGGATGGCCAGGGCCAGCGCGCGCAGGGCGCGCCTGGGCAGGTCGGGCCGCTCGGCGATCACGCGCTGGCTGGTGCCGATCACGCCGACGGCGAACGGGATGCGCAGCTCCGAGACGTTCAGCACCTCGGGGAAGCCGCGCTGGCGCAGCTCGAAGTCGAACGGCTCGTTCAGGCTCGCGGCGTCGACGACGCCGGCGTCGAGCGCGGCCAGCGACTCGGGATAGCCACCGCTCGCCAGGAAGGCGACGTCCACGTCGGGCTGGAGTCCGACCCGCTGCAGCCCCGCCCGCGCGGCCTGGTCGCTGATCGAGTTCGGCCGCGTGACGGCGATCGTCTTGCCGCGTAGGTCCTCGACCCGCTGCACCCCCGGGCGCCCGAAGATGTTCCCCTCGAGGCTGGTGGAGCTGGCGCCGACGATCACGGTCTCCAGGCCCTGCAGGTGGCCGAGGACGATGTGTGGTCCGCCGGCGGAGGCGAAGTCCAGCTCGCCGGCCCGCAGCGCGGCCAGGAGCGTCGGCCCGCCAGCGATCTGGGTCAGCTCGACGTCGAGCCCCTGCTCGCGGAAGTAGCCGGCCTCGAGGGCGACCCAGATCGGCATGTTCGACGGGCTGAAAGCAGTGAAGGCGGCGTGGGCCGCGAGCAGCGCGCCCCCGCCGGCCGCTGCGCTGCCACTGGCCTGGTCCGCGGCTGGAGGGAGTGGCGCCAGTGGCGCGGGCGCGCGCCCAGTGCCAGGCAGCCCCGAGGTGCAGGCAACCAGCAGCAGCGCCGCGGCGAGCGCCGTAGGCGGGATCCGGCGCGGCGTGCCAGGCATAGTCCTAGACGTCCCAGCCCTTCTCGGCCAGGTCGATCGGCGTCCCGACCGGGTCGTGCACGCGGAACTCGGCATAGCGGCCGTCGCGCGGGCGCGGCGAGATCTGGAACTTGGCGCCGGCCTCCTTGGCCACCTTTCCGGTCTCCTGGCAGTCCTCGACCTCGAAGCCGAAGTGGTAGATGCCTTCCCGGCCGCCGTTCGCGCCGGCCGGGAGGACGGCCAGGTTGATGTAGCCGTCGGACAGGAAGATCGCCCGCCCGTTGGCGCCATCCTGCTGCTTCACCTCGTGCATGCCGAAGGTGGTCTTGTAGAAGTCGGCGAGCGCAGTCGTGTCCTGGCCGCAAATAGCGATGTGGCGGATCTTAGCCATCGCGCATTCTCCTCCCGGCGTACTCTCAGCCTGGGCGTAGAATGGCACCGGCCGGCGGCGCTGTCAAGAGTCCGCGTGCCGTTAGATCGCGCGGCCGAGGAAGGCGGCGAGGCGGTCGGAGAGCGGCGCGTCCTCGGGACAGGGCATCTCCGGGCCGAAGGGGCGACCCGGCCCACGCATCTCCGGGCTCAGGGTCTGCCGCGCCCGCTCGAGCACGGCCGCCGCTACCTCGGGGTCGAGGGTGCGGTCGCGCCCGGTGGCCTTCGCCAGGTCCCAGGTGTGCACGAGCTGGTCCCCGATGTTGAAGCCGATCGCCTGCGCCCCGGGCATCTGGCCGAACGGCAGCGTCAGCGTGCGCTCGAGCGCGCCCGGGGAGCGCCATGCCGCCAGCGCCGCCCGCGCCGACGCCGCATACGCCGCCGCGGGATCGTCGCCCGCCGTGGGCGGGCTCGACCCCGGGCTTGGCGGCTGGCCGCTCGCGGCGCCGGCGAACGCCCAGTTGACGCCGATCATGTGATCGATGAGCTGCCGCACGTTCCACTCGGCGCACGGCGTCGGCTTCGCCAGCTCGTCCGGGCGCAGGCTCGCCACCATCCGCTCGGCCCCTTCCAGCGTCCGCTGGCACGCCGCGATCAGGTCCATGGTCATGCTCCCTTCTGAGACGACGGTAGAGCGGCCGGTTGGTTCCAGGGTACCGTGGACTTCCCCTTGTAGAGTAGCTGGCACGGACCTGCCCCGGCCACCACGCCGATCAAGACCAACAAGGACTTCCACCCCCCGGAGCGGCGGCCCGGGGCGACCCTACGGTGATGGGGGCGCCTGGGGCACCTCGATCATGATGAGCTGTGGCCCCAGGCTGCGAATCGCGGCGACAGGTAACGTGAGCGTCGTGCCGCCCAGGCCGAGAATCCCGCCCTGGTGCACTTTGACTTCCGTGATCCGGCCGTCAGCCTGGTCGATCTCGACCTCGGCGACAGTACCCTGGCGAGTACCGCCGACGTCGACGACGCTCAGCCTGAGGAGCGAGCCGAGCGTGGGCAACTGGGCCAGTGGGTCCTGCGGACTGGCGTCCTGAACCACTTCCGCACGCTCCACCGTGACGGCATCGTCGCCAATGCTCTCGATCTGATCGAACGGAACGATGCGGGTCTGGCCACTCAGGCCGATCACGAGCGCCGCCACCCGACGCGCCTGCGCGTCCACCAGCAGCTCCTCGATGATTCCCAGATGAATGCCGTCGTTGATGCCGAGGACGGGCATTCCCTTCAGCGCACTGGCCTTCATGGGTTCCTCTCCTGCTGCGAGCGTCTGCCCGATCCCCACCCACCCGTCGAAGGCACGCCGATCCGTCGACACTAGAGGACTAGCTCTCGGGCACGCGGCCGATCTCGGCCAGGACCTGGTCGACCAGCTCCACGCCGAGCAGGTCGTCGATCGCGGCGTCGGAGATCGGCTCGGGGATGAAGCCCCGCTCGCGGAACCAGCGGTAGGCGTGGCGCACGCCCTCGACGTTGAACCGCCCGTTCGGGTTGAGGCCGACCGGCACCATCTCGTGCACGGTTTCCGCGTCGATGTGGGTGTAGCGGCTCATGATCTCGTCGATCGCGGCGCGGTCAGCGGGCGTGGTCCGGCCGGCGACCGCGTTGTCGTAGTCGCGCACGGCGCGGATGTAGCCGCGGACAAGGGCCTTCGCGGCGGGGCTGGCGTAGAAGGGAGGCGAGAAGGCCACCTGGGCGATCGGGAAGTCCGGGTACATCTCGTCCAGCCCCATCACCCGCACGGCGCTGCCCTGGCGCAGCGCGCGCGTCAGGAATGGCTCGACGATCATCGCCCCGTCGACCGAGCCGTTGGCCAGGGCGGGCACCTGGTTCGGGAAGGGCAGCGGCTCGATGGCCAGGTCGTCGATCGAGGCGCCCGCGCGCTCCATCCCCACCGCCATCGGCATGGCGTTGGTCGTCGCCAGGCCAGGGGGCGTGAAGGCGATGTGCAGGCCCGCCAGGTCGGTCAGGCTGTGGCCGCGGCCGGCATCGTAGACATCCTTGCGGATCACCAGCGCGGTATAGCCGTAACCCGGCCGCACGCTGCCCTTGTCCATCACCAGCTTCAGCCGCACGCCGCGCGCCACCGCGTTCCACGTGGCGGGGTTGCCGCCGAGGCCGCCCACCTCGACCTGGTCCGTCGCGATCGAGGGGACCATCTCCGAGGCGTCGGCGAAGCTGACCAGCTCGACGTCGAGCCCTTCCTGCTGGTAGTAGCCCCGCTCGACCGCGACGTAGTGGCCGATGTCCGTCGAGGCGAATTGGCTGGCGATCCGCACGTGCACGGGCGCCGGCGCCGCCGGCCGGGCCGCGGCGCTGGCCGCGCTCGTGGGCGCGGCGGCGGTGGGCGCGACCGCGGCAGCCGTGGCTGGCGGCGCGGTCGGCGCGGGTCGGGCGGCCGGCGCGCAGGCGGTGGTGGCGAGGAGCAGCGCGAGTAGGAGCGGCGCGCGCCAGGCCTGGCACGGGTAGGGCGACTGGCTCATACGTCTCCTCACGGGTGCGCACGGCGCACAGGTCTGGCTCGCCCACGGGCCCGCGGCCTCTCGCGCCCGCGGGCCGCGACCACTATAGAGCGTCTATCAATACCTGATGCGCATCAGGTGTTGCCGGTTTCGCAAGGCGTTATATAGCACCGCGGGGGCGGTGCGCGCCGCCCCCGCGGCCGCCGCGGCGGCGGGCGGGTGCGCAGAGCGACTCTCGCTCGGCACGCCGCGCCAGGCGGCTGGCTAGAGTCCGTGGCCCTGGCGGCTCGCGGTTGCCTGCCTGGCGCGGCGCTCCGCCGCGGCGCGGGCCTGGCCCGGCGCGCGCAGCACCTTGCGCGGCGACACCAGCCAGACCACCAGCCCGGCCAGGAGCATCGCCGTCAGCACCTCCAGCCAGGCGAGCTGGTAGCTGCCAGTGTGGTCGTAGATGTAACCGCCGGTCCAGGCGCCCAGGGCGCCGCCAAGGCCGTTGCAGAGCATCAGCACGCCGTAGATCGCGCCGTAGTGGCGGCCGGCGAACAGGTCGGCGGTGATCGCCGGTGTGAGGGTCGGCGCCGTGCTGTAGCCGGTGGCGAACAGCGCGGCGTAGAGGAACAGCAGCGCCGGCGCGCTCTGCCCGCCCGCGAAGCTCAGCATCAGGAGCATGCTGGCCACGCCCGCAACCATGCCTAGGCTGAACAGGCGCTCCCGCCCCAGGGCGTCGGAGGCCAGGCCGATGACGATCCTGCTGAGGATGCTCAGCAGCCCGACCGTGCCGACGACCATCGCCGCCAGCATCGGGTCGTAGCCGCTGCCGACGAGGTAGGCGGCCTGGTGCGCGTGCGTCTGCTGGGTGGCAAAGGTGGTCAGGCCGAAGGTGAGAAACAGGAGCTGGAAGCGCCGCGTGCGCACCGCCCGCGCCACGTTCCACTCCTGGCGCACCCAGGCGGCGTCCACTACCCGCCGGTCGTGCGCCGCCGCGCTCTCGGCGCGCCGGTCGGCGCCCTCGGGCGACGTGGCTGCCGGCGCCCCGTCGCGGCGCAGCCCCAGCTCCTCCGGCCGGGCGCGAAGCAGCAGCGCCAGCGGCTGCGGCACCACCGCCACCACCACGGCGAGGGCGAGGTAGGCGGTGCGCCAGCCGTAGCCGTCGATCAGGTACTGGATCGGCGGCGCGCCGACGAACGTGCCCAGCCCGATCCCGCCGCCGATGATGCCGAGCGCCAGCCCGAGGCGGCGCGAGAACCAGCGGCCCACCAGCGCCACGCCGGACACCCAGCCCATCGCCGTGACGCCGACGGCGGCCAGCACGCCGAAGCAGGCGTAGAGCTGCCACAGCGCGCTGATCTGGCTGCAGCCGACCAGCGCCGCGCCGAGCACGAGCGCGCCGCCGTGGACCAGGGCGCGCGACCCGAAGCGGTCGACCAGCCGACCGGCGACCGGCGAGCAGATCGCGTGCATCAGGACGAAGACGGAGAACGCGCCCGCCACCGCGGCGCGCGACCAGCCGAACTCGTGGACCAGCGCGACGAGGAACAGCGAGAAGGTGTACCAGACGACGTAGGCGAGGGCGAGGATGCAGAACACCGCCCCGACGATGACCCAGCCGTAGAACAGCCGCGCCGGGCGCGGGGACGCGGGAGGGCCAAGGGCCATCGTCCGGGCTCCCAGGGGACGAGATGAGCGTACCCTCTGATTATGCCCGGTAGCGCTCGAGGGCGGCGCGGTCGATCTCGAGCCCGAGGCCGGGGCCGTCGGGGATGGTGACCAGGTCGCCGTCGCGCTGGAGCGGGTTCAGGGCCAGCGCCTCGCGCGGCGGGTTCGGCGTGCGGTCGAGCTCGAGCAGCGGGCCTGCCGCGAAAGCAGCGGCGGTAGCCGGCGGCAGCAGCGCGCAGAGCTGCAGCGTCGCGTACAGCAGCACCGCCGTGCCGAACATGTGCGGGTACACGGCGATGCCGGCCAGCGCGGCGAGGTGGCTGAGCGGCACGGCCTCGGACAGGCCGCCGCAGCCGCCGACGTCGGGCTGCAAAATGTCGATCGCCTTGCGTGTGCAGTAGGCGTAGAACTCCTGCCGCTCGTACAGCGTCTCGCCGCCGGCCAGCGGGACGAGGCCGGCCGCGTGGATCTGCAGGTAGCCGTCCACGTCCTCGCGCGGCACCGGCTCCTCGAACCAGGCCACGTCGCAGTCGGCGATGCGGCGGGCGAGGCGCAGGGCGTCGCCGGCGCCGTAGGCCTCGTTGGCGTCGATGGCGAGCAGGCAGTCCGGGCCGATCGCCTCGCGGACAGCGCGGACGCAGCGCGCGTCTTCCTCGACGCCGAAGCCGACCTTCATCTTCATCGCGCGGAAGCCCTCCGCGACGTAGCCGGCCGCCTCTTCGGCCAGGGCGCGAGCGTTGTCCGGCACGGGGCGGTGGAACAGGCCCGTCGCATAGGCGCGCACCTGGCGGCGGAAGCTGCCGCCGAGGAGCTGGTAAACGGGCAGGTTCAGCGCCTTGCCCTTGAGATCCCAGAGGGCGACGTCGATGGCGGAGAGGGCCGGGCCGGCGCGGTGGCTCGGCCCGTAGAGGTCGTGCCAGATGACGGCCTGGTCGAGCGGGTCCTTCCCAATCAGCCGCGGCCCGTAGTAGCGCTCGACGAGCGGCTGGGCCAGCGCCGGCCCGCCGTGCGCCTCGCCGAAGCCCGACAGCCCCTCGTCGGTAGTGATCTCGACCAGCAGCGCCTGGCGGTCGCGCCGGAAGCCCTTCGACGACCCGAACACCTCCGCGTCGGACAACTCGTAGCGCAGTACGTGCGTGCGGACGTCACGGATCTTCATCTTCGCTGATCCTCGGGGTCGCTCCAGCGCGTCCAGCGTACCATGGCGTGCGGGTCAGCGCGTCGATGCGCTGTAGCAACGCCAGAGCAGCCGTTCTCACGTTCAACGAGATCGCGAGGCGGCAGGTTGGCCGCGGGCGGGAGCGACTAGCCGTCGCCGTCCGGCGTGCCGTCGGCGCCCCGCTCCGGGGGCGCGGGAGGGTGCCGTTCGGGAGGGGCGGCGCCACTGGCACTGGCCGCCTCGATCGGTGCGGCGAACAGGTCGTCCTCGAACAGGTGCGCCCAGCAGGGCGGATCGCCCCCTTCCCATTCCAGCAGGTCGTCGCGGTCCGCGCGATTGGTGTCCCCAGGCGCTGCCATGTCCACCTCGTGGCCCGCGGCTCGGGCCGGTGCCCTTGTGGCGCCCGGCTCGGGCCGCCGCCCATCGGGACGCTGTGATCCCGAGGGGAAATTCGTCCCCTCGTTCACAGTCTACCAACCCGGCGGCAGGCCCGCGCGCCACCTGGCTCCTGCCCTCAGTCCGGCCACGCGCTCGATCGACCGGGCGCAGAGAGGGCGAGGCAGCCGCTGCCAGGTAGTGGGCGGGACCCGCAGCCCAGGCGGCCGGCGCAGCGGGCATCGCCGCAGCCGCGCGCCCGCCGCGCCCGGTCAGCGCCGGGGGTTACGCCCCGGCCGCCGCTGCAACGCGAGCAGGCCGACCGCTCCGAGGCCGAGGGCGACGAGCAGGAAGCTCTCGGCCTCGGGCACGACCGGCACGCCCGCCGGCGGAAGGCCCGCTGGTGGCGCGCTGGCCATCGACGGCACGGGCGGCGGCGGCAGCAGCGGCGCGGGCGGCGGCAGGAAGGCCGGCCCGGGCGGCGGCAGCAGCGGCGGTGGGTTCGGCACCACGACGATCGGCCCCGCCCCCGCGCCCGGCCCGCTCACGCTGCCGAGGAGGCAGGTCGTCGCGGCCGTGAAGCACAGCGCCACCGTTGAGCCCTGCAGCACGTTGCCGCTGAGCGTCCCCGTACAGGTGAACGGCGTGCCTCCCGCCCCGGCCGCCGGCGCCGCGCAGGCCACGGCCTGGATGCCGGCGTCGGTGCTGAACACCGCCACCGGCGTGATCCCGGCGATCAATCCTACGGGGACGGTGGCGGTCAGGGTGAAGCTCATACTCCCCGTGCGGGTCAGCGTGCCGCTCACCGCCCCTGCCACGCTGCAGCTCTGGCCGATCTGCGTCGCGCAGGGCACCCCCGCCGTGCCGAGCAGGAAGCCCGCGGTGGCCTGCGCCTGGGTCTGCGCCTGGGCCACCGTCAGGGTGTTGGCCGTGTTCGCGCCGGTCGCCGTGCCGGTCGAGGTCACCCCGCTCACGAAGGCGTTGGGGTAGGTGATCACGATGGTGGCGCCCTGCAGGACATCGCCGGTCGTGGTGCCAGTGCAGGTGGTGGTCGAGCCGGGGCCGGTCACGGCCGAGCAGGCGGTGAAGAAGGTTTCCCCAGCCGGGTTGGCCGTGGTGGGAAGCTGGATGGCGGGGATCCCGGCCAGGGCACCGGGGGGCGCGGTCGCGGTGACGGTGAACACGCCGGAGCTGGTCTTGGTCCAGGTGCCGGTCACCCCACCGGCGACTCGACAGGTGCCGCCGACGACGGTCGTACAGGGCACGCCGGGCGTGCCGGACGGAGGGAGGACGGGCAAGGAAAGGGTCGGGGTCGGGGTGCGGGTGAGGGCCCGAACGGTCGCGGTAGCAGGCAGATCGGTGGGCGTGGCGGTGAGGGCGCGGACGGTGGCCGTCGCCGGGAGATCGGTCGGGGTCGCCGTGAGGGCCCGAACGGTGGCGGTGGCAGGGAGATCGGTCGGGGTCGCCGTCAGCGCCTTCACGGTCGCGGTGGCGGGCAGGTCGGTCGGGGTGGCGGTGAGCGCGCGGACCGTGGCCGTTGCCGGCAGGTCCGTGGGGGTAGCCGTGAGTGCCTTGACCGTCGCCGTCGCCGGGAGATCGGTCGGGGTGGCGGTGAGCGCCTTGACCGTCGCCGTAGCAGGCAGGTCGGTCGGCGTCGCCGTGATGGTGGGGCTGAGGGTAGCCGTCGGCGTCGCCGTGGGATTGAGCAACTGAGCCAGGACGCCGAAGTTGGGCGATCCGAGGCCGACGTGCTGGAAGTCGTTGCCGCCTCCCGGCACCCCGGGGTCCGGCAGCATCGTCGCCGGCCCATGGAAGGCGCTGGTGCCCGCCAGGCGGTACAGCGCGGGCAGGAGCGCACCGCTGGGCGCCGCCTGCGCCTCGTTGAGCAGGGCCACGCCGCCGGCCCAGAGTGGCGTGGCCAGGCTGGTGCCGCCCTGGGCGAAGACCAGGTGTTGGTCGGCACCGTTAGGATAGATGATGCCGGGGTCGGCGAAGGCCGACACGTCGGGCACCTGCCGCCGCGGCACCACCGTGCCGGGCGGCATCGGCGTCAGCGGCGTCAGCGGCACCGGCGTGATGAACGGGAGCTGCCACGACGGCGCCTGGTAGAGCTTGCTCACGCCGAAGCCGCCGCAGCCCTCGTGGTCGGGGATGACCGGGGTGCCGTTGTAGGCGGCCGCACAGTCCTGGGCGCTCCCGTTGCCGCTGAACCACCACGCTTCGTTCAGGTACTGGCGATTCAGCCCGAGCGTCAGCATCGTGCCGCCGACGGCGATCGTGTACGGCGCGCCGGTGGGGAAAGTGGTCTGGTCGGTCGCGCTCGGGTCGGCGTTGCAGGCGTTGCCGGCGTCGTTGACGGCAAACAGCGTGCTGATCCCCACGCCGGCGGCCTGGGCGATCAGGTTGGCGTACATGTTCGCCTCGGCGGACGATACCCCTCCCTCGCAGCCCGACCAGCTACTGCTGATGACGTTCACCCCGTTCTGGATCATCGTCTCGAGCATCACGAACATGCTCTGGTTAGTCTCGTTGTGGTTCTGGTAGACCTGGTACCGTGCGCCCGGCGCCATGCCCATCACGGCCACGATGTCCATGTTCGTCTCGGCGGGGCAGAAGCCGGGCTCGAAGGGATAGGGGCTGGTGTTGGGGCAGGCGTTCCCCTGGTCGATCGGCGGCGTGGGCATAGCCGTGGCCGGCGCGCCCAGCGTGTCGCCGACGGGGATCACCGTCAAGCGGCTCATGTAGCTCGACACGCAGGCCGCCTGCGTCGTTGGCGTCAGACAGGGGCCGACGGTCGACGCGGCCCAATTGCTGATGTTGGTGCCGTTGAACGTGCTGAACTCGACCAGGCCGATGTTCTGGTTGGCGCCGGTCGCCTGCGCGCCCGACCGCAGCCGCACGCCCTGGACGTTGTAGGCCTGCGCGACGTCCAGCACGCTGTACGAGCCCGGGCGCGGAGTGGCGGTGGGCGTGCCGGGGCCGGGGGTAGGCGTGTCCCGGCGGCGCCGGTTGGGCTCCCCGTCGGGCAAGGTGGACAGCGGCCCGGGCGTGCCGCCGGCGGCCGGCGCGGCGGGCGCAGCGGCTCCCGGCGCGACCGCGAGCGCATCAGCCGTCGTCGCGGCCGCGAGGACGTCGGCCGCGACCGCGTCGGGCGGCGCCGACGCCTTCGCCCGCTGCAGCACGCCCAAGTTGTGCAGGCCGGCGATGCCGACGATCGAGGGCGCCAGCCCGCTCGGCACGAGCGGATCTGCGCTGTTGGCGAAGACGACGCGGCCGCCGAGCTCGTAATCGCGGATCCGCGTCCCCAGCACGCGGTCGACCTGATCCCGCGTGCCCTGCGCCGTGATGAGCAAGCGGTCCGGCGACCCGCTCAGGTGCTGAAAACCGCTCTCGCGCAGCCAGGCCGCGACCGCGTCGTAGGCCTCCTGGCTGGGGCCGAAGCGGTCCGCCAGGTCGGTGGACCGCGCGCTGAACCGGCGGAAGCTGGGCGAGCGCGGATCGTGGACGTCCTGGAGGTAAGCCTCGAAGCCGGCCTCGTCGGTGCGCCGCAGGAGCACGGAGAAGGTGAGCACCTGGTCGCCCTCGGCCGCGCTGGCCTCGACCGGCGTGGCCTGGGCGAGCGCGGACAGCACGTGGCCCGGCAGCGCCACGCGCGCCCCCTGGGCGAGGGTGCCCGCCGAGGGCTGGAGGCCGCGGCCGGGAAGCTGGAGCGAGAACAGCGTGGACACCAGGACCAGCGCGAGGAGGCCACGAGCGACCAGGGCCGCCATCGACGTCACCCCACCTGTGCTCGCCGTGCTGGCGACGACACGCGGCACGGCGGGCACGATTTACTTGCGGAGAGCGTTCCACCCACGACATCAAACGGTGCGGCCGGGCGAGCGTTACACCATTGGCCTACCGACGGACGGATATATACGTTTGTGGCCGGGCGGCGGCCCGGGCGTGTATCGTCCCCGCAGAGCGCCTCCCCGCGTCAGCCGGGGCGGCGGGGCGCGGGAGCGCCCCCGAAAGAAGAGGAGGGCTCGGTGGCAGCCACGACGCGCGAGCTACACCCGCACACCTCGCACTGGGGTGCCTTCGAGGCCGAGGTGGAGGACGACACGCTGGTGGCGATGCGCCCCTACCGGCTCGACCCGGCCCCGTCGCCGCTGCTGAACAACATCCCTAGTAGCCTGCGCCACCCGACGCGCGTGGCGCAGCCGATGATCCGCGCCGGCTGGCTCGATCGCGGGCCGGGGCCGGACGAGCGACGCGGCGCCGAGCCGTTCGTGCCGGTGAGCTGGGAGACGGCGCTCGACCTGCTCGCGGCCGAGCTGCGCCGCGTGCGCGACACCCACGGCTCGGAGGCGATCTACGGCGGCTCGTACGGCTGGTCGAGCGCCGGGCGCTTCCACCACGCCCAGAGTCAGGTCCACCGCTTCCTGAACTGCATCGGCGGCTACACCGCTGCCCTGGGCACCTACAGTCTGGGGGCCGGCCACGTCATCCTGCCGCGCGTCGTCGGGACGAGCCACGGCCTGACCCAGCGCGCGACGGCCTGGCCGCTGATCGCCGCCCACACGGAGCTGCTGGTCTGCTTCGGCGGCATGCCGCTCAAGAACACGGCGGTGAGCGCGGGCGGCGTCAGCAAGCACCGCGCGCCGGACGCCCTGCGCGCGATCGCCCAGCGCGGCGCGCGCTTCGTCCTGTTCAGCCCGCTGCGCGACGACCTGCCGGACTTCGTCGACGCCGAGTGGTACCCACTGCGGCCGGGCACCGACGTGGCGGTGATGCTCGGGCTCGCCCACACCCTGATCGCCGAAGGGCTACACGACCGCGCCTTCCTCGACCGCTACTGTGTGGGCTTCGAGCGCTTCGAGCGCTACGTGCTCGGGCTCGACGACGGCCAGCCGAAGACGCCGGAGTGGGCCGCGCGGCTGGCGGAGGTGCCGGCCGAGGCGATCCGCTCCCTGGCGCGGCGGATGGCCGCCCACCGCACCCTGGTGAC
>Ga0070739_10001481_pt1 | contig 35231 bp, 31 predicted proteins | sample Coa_R1_7_FD_66445 | JGI IMG/M metagenome (GOLD analysis project Ga0070739, IMG submission 66445) | Surface soil microbial communities from Centralia Pennsylvania, which are recovering from an underground coalmine fire - Coalmine... | ecosystem: Environmental > Terrestrial > Soil > Unclassified ...
GCGCAGCGCCGCGGTAGCGGCGGCGTCGATGGCGCCATTGATGATGACCACGCCGTATTCCTCCCGCGCCGCCGCGAGGCTGACGAATTCGTTGCGCACGTCCTTCAGCACCAGGGCGGGGTCGCGGTCGAGGGGGTCGCCCCAGCCGCCGGCGCCGGCGACCTCGTGGCGGAACAGGTCGCCTTTCTTCATCGTCATCGTCAGCTTCGACGGCAGCGGCTCGGGGTGGCGGTCGGGGTTGAGATAGTTCATCGACGGCCGGCCGGGGCCGCCGCCGTAGAGGCCGTAGGGGCGGAAGTCGCGGCGGTCGGAACGCACCTGCAGGATCGCCTCGTCGGCGAGCAGCCGGTATTCACGGCGGAACGGGGCGCCGCCGCGGAACTTGCCGGGCCCCATCGCGTCGGTGATGAACTCGTAGGCGGCGATCTGCAGCGGCTGCTCGCTCTCCGTCACCTCGATCGGCTGCGAGGCCATGTTGGCGTAGATGTTGGAGTTGCCGTCGAGGCCGTCGGCGTAGGGGCGCGCGCCCCAGGCGCAGCAGGTGAAATCGACGTAGATGAACGGCGTGCGGTCGGCGTGGTAGCCGCCGATCGACACCCCGGTGTTGCCGCCGTCGGAGGCCGCGAACACCCGGTCCGGCAGCATCTTCGCGAGCGCCCCGAACATGCAATCGACCATGCGGAAGCCGGTCAGGCCGCGCGCCGCGCAGGCCCCCGGCAGCACCATGTTGGCGATCGTGCCCTCGGGGGCGGTGACGGTGATGGCGCGGAACACGCCCTCGTTGGTCGGGATGTTCTGCGGCAGAATCGAGCGGATCGCGCAATAGCTGGCCGATTTCGTATAGCTCAGCGTGTTGTTGATCGCGCCCTTCACCTGCGGCGAGGTGCCGGTCCAGTCGGCGTGGATCGCATCGCCGGATTTGGTGATCGTCACCTTCAGCGGGATCGGCTTGCCGACATCGATGCCGTCATCGTCAATATGGTCGAGGAAGTCAAAGACCCCGTCGGGCAGCTCGCGCAGCGCGGCCCGCGTCATGCGCTCGGCATAATCGACGAGCTCGGTCATGTAGCGCTGAAGCCTGCCGCCGTAATGCGCGGCGAGCGCGCGCACCGACTGCTCGGCGATGTGGCACGCCGCGAGCTGCGCCCTGAGGTCGCCGAACACCTTCACCGGCACCCGCACATTGGTCTCGATCAGCGCGAACAGGGTCTCGTTGCGGGCGCCGCGGTCGAACAGCTTGAGCGGCGGGATGCGCAGCCCTTCCTGGTAGATCTCCGTCGAGTCGGAAGCGTTGGAGCCGGGAACGCGGCCGCCGACATCGGTGTGGTGGCACACCGTCCCGGCCCAGGCGAGGTGCTCGCCGCCGCCGTCCTCGGCGAAGATCGGCTTGAACACGAACACGTCGGGCAGGTGCATGCCGCCGCGGAACGGGTCGTTGAGGATGAACACGTCGCCCGGCCCGACCTGCGCGCCGAAGGTCTTTTTGACCGAGGCGATCGCGGTCGGCATCGAGCCGAGATGGCCGGGCAGAGTCAGCCCCTGCGCCACCAGCACGCCGTCGCGGTCGAACAGCGCGGTGGAGTAATCCATGTTGTCCTTCAGCACGCCGGAATAGGTCGTGCGGAACACGGTCAGCGCCATCTCGTCGGCGATCGAGAACAGCGCGTTCTTGAAGAGCTCGAATTCGATCGGGTCGTCGATCATCGTGCCGCACTCGCCTCCGCCCGGGCCGCGGAGACAGCTTTAGAGCGGAATCCGGTCGGGTGTGAACGCTCTTCTTAAAGTGCGGCGGCGATGACAGGGCCGCGGCGCTCCGCTATCCTGCGACGGAATGGCGCACCCGAACAAGGCTAAAGCCGACGCAGCGCCGAGCCGGACGGGCCGAGGCCGCGTCCGCCTGCCGAGGGGAGGCAACGATGAAGGCTTCGCGCATCCTTTGCGGGCTGGCTCTCGCCGCGGCGCTCGCCGCCGGCGCGGCGGCGCAGGAACCCAAGCATGGCGGGACGCTGCGCCTCCATCTCCTCGACAGCCCGGCCAGCATGTCGATCCACGAGGAATCGACGGTGGTGGCCGAGCGGCCGGTCATGGCGGTGTTCAACAACCTCGTCCTCTTCGACCAGCACATCGCGCAGAACAGCCTCGCGACGATCCGGCCGGAGCTCGCCACCGACTGGTCGTGGGACGAAGACGGCACGCGGCTCGTCTTCCATCTGCGCCGAGGCGTGAAGTGGCACGACGGCAGGCCGTTCACCGCCGCCGACGTCAAGTGCACCTGGGACCTGCTGCAGGGGAAGTCGGCCGACCGGCTGCGCCTCAACCCGCGCAAGGCCTGGTACAACAATCTCGTCGAGGTCAAGGCCAACGGTGACTACGAGGCCGTTTTCGTTCTCAAGCGGCCGCAGCCGGCCTTCATCGCGCTGCTCGCCTCCGGCATGTCGCCGGTCTACCCCTGCCACGTGACGGCGGCGCAGATGCGCCAGCACCCGATCGGCACGGGGCCGTTCAAATTTGTCGAGTTCAAGCCGAACGAGTCGATCAAGCTGGTCCGCAACCCGGACTACTGGAAGCCGGGCCTGCCCTATCTCGACGCCATCGAATACACCGTCTCGCGCAACCGCTCGACGATCATCCTGTCGTTCATCGCGCGGCAATACGACCTCACCTTCGCCGGCAGCGTGACGGTCGCGCTGATGAAGGACATCCAGAGCCAGCGGCCCGACGCGATCTGCGTGTTGCCGGCGGGCAGCGTCAGCACCAACCTGATCGTCAACCTGTCGAAGCCGCCGTTCGACAACCCCGACCTGCGGCGGGCGATGGCGCTGACGCTCGACCGCAAGGCCTTCATCGACATCCTGACCCAGGGCACCGGTCTGATGGCGGCGGCGATGCAGCCGCCCCCGGGCGGGCAATGGGGCATGCCGAAGGAGATGCTGGAGCAGCTGCCGGGCTATGGCCCCGACATCCAGAAGAACCGCGCCGAGGCGCGCGAGATCATGAAGAAGCTCGGCTACGGCCCGGACAGGCGCCTCAAGGTCACGATCGTGACCCGGGACATCCCGCCCTACCGCGACCCCGCCGTGATCCTGATCGACCAGTTGAAGGAAATCTACATCGACGGCGAGTTGCGCCCGATCGACACGACGCAGTGGTACCCGACGATGATGCGCAAGGACTACACGGTGGCGCTGAACCTGACCGGCACCTACGTCGATGACCCCGACGCCCTCCTCTACGAGAACTACGCCTGCGGCGGCGTCGGCAACTACAACGGCTATTGCAGCCCCGATGTGGATAAGCTGATCGACCGGCAATCGATGGAAGCCGACCAGGACAAGCGGCGGCACCTCGTCTGGGAGATCGAGCGCCGGCTGACCGAGGCGGGCGCCAAGCCGCTCGTGTACTTCAACAAGGGCGCGACGTGCTGGCAGCCGGAAGTCAAAAATCTGACGGTCATGGAAAACAGCATCTACAACGGCTGGCGCATGGAGGACATCTGGCTCGACCGCTAAGCGACAGCCGGTACGCCGTGGTCGGGTTTGGCGGGAGGAGCGGGATGAGGCGACGACGGCGCTGGCTCGGGGCCGTCTGCGCCCTCGCCACGGGCTTGGCGAGCGCGGCGCCGGCCGGAGCGCAGAAGGCGGGCGGCATCCTGCAGATGCTCGACTTCGCCAGCCCTGGTTCGATGTCGATCCACGAGGAATCGACGATCGCGGCCGGCATCCCGATGATGGGGGTGTTCAACAACCTTGTCGTGTTCGATCAGCACGTCGCCCAGAACAGCCTCAAATCGATCGTGCCGGATCTCGCGACCGGCTGGTCGTGGAGCGAGGACGGGACGCGGCTGACCTTCCCGCTGCGCCAGGGCGTCAAATGGCATGACGGCAGGCCGTTCACCGCCGCCGATGTGAAATGCACCTGGGACCGCCTGCGCGGCGTCGATGCCGACAAGTTCCGCATCAATCCGCGCAAGGCCTGGTACCGCAACGTCGAGGAAATCACCACCAACGGCGATTACGAGGTCACCTTTCACTTGAAGCGGCCGCAGCCGCACCTGATCGCGCTGCTCGCCTCGGGCCAGTCGCCGGTCTACCCGTGCCACGTCTCGACCGCGCAAATGCGCCAGCACCCGATCGGCACCGGCCCCTTCAAGTTCGTCGAGTACAAGCCGAACGAGCACATCCGGGTCAGCCGCAACCCGGATTACTGGAAGCCCGGCCGACCCTACCTCGACGGCATCGAGTACACGATCATCGCCAACCCGGCGACGCAGCTCCTGGCCTTCGTGGCCGGAAAGCTCGATTTCACCTTCGCCACGATCCCGCTGCTGAACGACCTGAAGAGCCAGGCGCCGCAGGCGGTGTGCGACGTTGTCATGGACAACAACAGCCGCGATCTGTTGATCAACCGCGCCTCGCCGCCGTTCGATCGGCTGGAGTTGCGCCAGGCGATCGCGCTCTCGCTCGACCGCAAGGAGTTCATCGGAACCCTCGCCCAGGGCCAGGGCGCGGTCGGCGGCGCGCTCCTGCCGCCGCCGGACGGCATCTGGGGGATGCCTCCGGATGTACTGTACAGCCTGCCCGGCTATGGCCCGGATGTCGCAAAAAACCGCGAAGCGGGCCGCGCAAAGATGCGTCAGCTCGGCTACGGTCCCGACAACCGCCTGGCGGTAAAGCTCTCGACCCGAAATGTTCCGGGCTATCGCGACGCCGCCGTCGTCGCGATTTCGCAATTGCGCAACGTCTATATCGACGCCGAACTCGAACTGGTCGACACCGCCAACTACTTTCCGCGCATTATGCGCAAGGAGTACACGCTCGCCGTCGAAGTCAGCACCGGCGGCCTCGACGATCCCGACCAGAAATTTTACGAGAATTATGTCTGCGGCGCCGATCGCAACCTTACCGGTTATTGCGATCCGGAGACCGACAGGCTGGTCGATGCGCAGTCGGCGGAGGCGGATTCCGAGAAGCGCCGCCGGCTGGTCTGGGACATCGAGCGCCGGCTGGCGTCCGACGCCTCGCGGCTGGTGCTGCTTTATTCGCGGTTCGCCAGCTGCGTCCAGCCTTCCGTCAAGGGGTTGGTGACGATGACCAACAGCCGCTTCAACGGCTGGCGCATGGAGGATGTCTGGCTCGACCGCTAGGCGGCTGTGTCCTCTTCGCCTAGGCTGAGGGTGAACGCGCGGCCTCCACCCGCCTAGCGCCGCGGCGACAGCAGATGTTGGCAACACGAAGAATTCAGAGGGGGACGATGACGCGAAAAATCGGGCTTCTGGCGACGGTCGGTCTGCTCCTCGTTTCGGCGGCGCCGGCGCTCGCGCAAAAATCCGGCGGCACGCTCCGGATCACCCATTTCGACAGCCCGGCGAGCATGTCGATCCTCGAGGAATCGACCCGCGCCGCCGAGGAACCCGCGATGTCGGTGATGAGCAACCTCGTGCTCTACGACCAGCACATCGAGCGCAACAGCCTCGACACGATCCGACCCGACCTCGCCACCAGCTGGTCGTGGAGCGAGGACGGCAAGGAGCTGACCTTCCCGCTGCGCAAGGGGGTCAAATGGCATGACGGCAAGCCGTTCACCGCGGCCGACGTCAAATGCACCTGGGACCTCCTGATGGGGCTCGGCAAGGACAAGCTGCGCGTCAACCCGCGCAAGACCTGGTATGAGAACGTCGCCGAGGTTACGACCAACGGCGACTACGAGGTCACCTTCCGCCTCAAGCGGCCGCAGCCCTACTTGCTGGCGTTGCTCGCCTCCGGCTGGGCCCCGATCTATCCGTGTCACGTGCCGGCGCGCGAGATGCGCCAGCACCCGATCGGCACCGGTCCGTTCAAGTTCGTCGAGTTCAAGCCGAACGAATACGTCAAGGTCGTCAAGAACCCGGACTACTGGAAGCCGGGCCGGCCTTATCTCGACGGCATCGACTTCATCATCATGCGCGAAATCGCGCCGCGCAATCTTGCCTTCTTCGCCGGCAAGTTCGATGTCGGCTCGCCCTACGGGGTCACGCCGCCGACCCTGAAGGATTTTGAGGCGCAGGCACCGCAAGCAGTGTGCAAGATGTCGGCTGTCAACGTGCCGCGCACATTGCTGATCAACATCCATAAGCCGCCGTTCGATAACCCCGAACTGCGGCGGGCGATGACGCTGGCGATCGACCGCAACGCGTTTTCCACGATCATCAACGGCGGCATCCGCGTCATCGGCGGAACGATGATGCCGCCGCCCGACGGGGTCTGGGGCATGCCGCCGGAGATGTTGAAGACGCTGCCGGGCTATGACCCCGATGTCGAGAAGAACCGGGCGGAAGCGCGCAAGATCATGGAGAAGCTCGGCTATGGGCCGGACAAGCATCTCGTGACCAAGCTCTCGACGCGCGACATCCCGTCGTGGCGGCAGCCGGCGATCCTGCTGAACTCCCAGCTCAAGGAAATCTACATCGACGCCGACCTCGAGATCGTCGATACGACGCAGTGGTATCCGAAGATCACCCGCAAGGACTTCACTATCGGCGCCGTGCCGATGGAAACGGGGGTCGATGACCCGGAGCAGATGTTCTACGAGAACTTCTACACCGGCGCGGTGCGCAACTATGCCGGCTACAGCGACCCGGAATTCGACAAGCTCGTCGATCAGCAGTCGATGGAGGCGGACCCGGAGAAGCGCAAGCAGATCGTTTGGCAGCTGGAAAAGAAGCTCGCGGAGGCGGCGGTGCGGCCGGTGCTGTTCTTTCCGGTCGGTGCCAGCTGTCAGCAGCCCTACGTCAAGGGGCTGACGATCATGGTCAACAGCATCTACAACGGCTGGCGCTTCGAGGACGTGTGGATGGACAAGTAGAGCACGTTCCGGCCAGCGTTAATCGTTATTCCCGCGAAAGCGGTAATCCACGGCCTACGCTCGGTTGGCTGCCCTGGCCCCCGCTTTCGCGGGCGTGACGGAAGAGCGCAATTCCATCGTAACGTGTCCTAGGCCGGCGCGCGGGCGGGCTGCGGATAAAGAAAATCCCCTGCCCGCGGTGTGGCGGGCAGGGGACTTTTGCCGGCAGGTCCCTCAGTGGGCGCCGTGGACAGGGACGCAGCAGCAGCAGCAGCAGCAGGGCGCAGCCGCCGCATAATGCACCCGGTAGTGATGCCGGTAGTGGTGCGCGTAATGGGGCCGATAACGGTGGTGGGGGTAGTAGTGCGCCACCGGCGGCGGCGCCGGGCGCCATTGCGGCGCTGGCGGCGCGGGTGGGGAAGGGGGAGCCGCTTCCGCTACCGGCATGCTGGCCGAGGCGTAATAAACATCGCCGAACGAGAAGCCTGTCGAGACCGCCGCCGCGGAGATGATGTTGAGCCGCTCGGCTTCGCTGCGCACGCCGCGCAGCCGGATCCGGACCTTCTCGACGACCTCGGCCTTGGCGCTGGCGCTGGCGCGGACGTTGACGTTTGCCTGCGCGAAGGCCCGGGCGCCGGCATGGCTGTTCTCGAACAGGTTGATCGGGCCGGTCTTCTGGAAATGACCGCCGCCGCCGGCGTTGTGCAGAAAGACGCCGTTGCCGGCAAACGCCGTGCCCGGCGCACCCTGGATGCGGGCGCCGTTCGGCAGCATCTTGGAGATGTCGCCGGACTCGCCGGTGCGCGGCATGAAGCCGTGCAGTTTCCCCCCATCGGAGAAGATCTGCATCGTTTCCGGGCCGCGGCCGCGCCACACCGTGATCTGCGCGACGCGGCTGCTCGCGTGCGCGGTGGCCGTCGAAGGGGTCGCCATCGCCACCTGCATCGGGGCGGCGTTGACCGGGCCGAACGACGAGACGAAAGGTACTGCGGTTGCCGCGATGCCGACCGAGACGACCGCCGCCAGCGGCGGCGACCATCGCGCCGGCTCATCGAAGCCGACGAACTCGATGCCCGCCGCGCTGGCGTCGATGGCGACGCCGGTGAAGCCGGGCTCGGCGCTCTCCGCCGAGAATGCTTCGCAGGCCAAAGCCCAGGTAAACCGCATCGATCGGGACAATCCCAAGCCCGCCATCTTGGTTCTCCGTTTTCCGAGTTACCGCTTGCAGAGGATCGCGTCGGGCGCGGCCGGCGTCAGCCGAGCCGCCGCACCGACGCCGTCGGCTCGTCGAGGCCGGCGGGCAGCCGCGGATCGGGAAGATTGAAGCTCGTATTGGCGCCCCATCCGCTTCCGCCGCCGCCCCAGCTTCCGCCGCCACCATTGCCGCCGCCCCAGTCGCTGCCGCCGCCGTAGCCTTTGTTCTCAGGCTTCTGGAACTGGTTCTGATTCTGGTTCTGCCACTGGTTCTGGTTCTGCCACTGGTTCTGCTGGAAGTTCGGCTTGTTGATGACGGTGGGGGTGAAGGTATCGGTGGGCTTGTTGATGTTGGTATTGGTCGGCGAGAAATTGTCCGTCGGCTTGAAGATGTTGGTCGGCGAATTCGAGTTTGAATTGTTGTTGGTGTTGTTGTTCGTGGGCTTGAAGAAATTGGTGTTGTTGTTGGTCGCGCTGGGCTTGTTGAAGTTGGTGTTGTTGTTGGTATTGTTGTTAACGGGAGAGTTGGTGTTCTTATTGAAAATGTGGTTGCTGTTGGACGCGCTGCTCGTGGCGAAGCTGGCGAGTTTGTTCGTGTTCGACAGTGCGTTCGCGGCCGAGACGGTATTGGTGATGTTGATGCCGGTCGATTGCGCGGCTGTCGCCCGCGCCTGATCGGAGAGTGCGTCCGCCTCCCTGAACAAGGCGGCGGCCTGCGCCGCGCCGACGGCGACGCCGCCCGCCTTCAGCACGTCGTTGATCGCCGCGCCCGTGTCGCTCTCGGCATAGCTGAGGGCGCCGCATTTCGGCGCTTCGCCGGGCGCGGTCTGCAGCGCGAGGCAATCCTTGTCGGAGGCGACGCCGCCTTTGCGCGTCCATACCGGCATCGCGACGACGTTGCCCCAGGCATCGATGCCGACCTGCTGCCGATATGCCGGATCCGAGCAGCCGCCAAGGAAGCTGGCGCCCAGCAGCGCTGCCAATACAGCTCCTTTAGTCTGCTTTGTCAGGGGATGTAATGGGCTCACGTCACCTGCTCCTGTCTTCATTGACCGCAGAATTTTCTGCCGTTCGCTGCATCAACGAGCGCAGTGCAAGGTATTCAAGCGTTCGACCTAAAAGCAATATTGATTTATGGTTAATCTCCCTAAAATCCAACGCATTCACGTATGTTTAACAGAAATGAGCATATCGCCGCATTGCGTCATATTCGGTTCAAAATTCTTGGTTAACAGGATCGTATGCGAATACGCCGGTTAATCTGGTTAACATTTATTAAGATCGATGTACTACTATTGTATTCGATCCTGTTGCGCGCGGATCAGGGCGGTTGTTTGCCGCACACGCGCAATTGCCCGGCCGCCTATGGCCTCGCCCGGGCTGGTGTTAAAATGGTGCATGCCGTCGCCTGATCCGCCCCGACCGCCCATCGCGCCGACGGTTGCCTCGTTGCGGGAAGCTGTCGGGCGCTGGCGCGGCGAGGGCCGCCGCGTGGCGCTGGTGCCGACGATGGGCGGCCTGCATGAGGGGCATTTCGCCCTGGTGCGACGCGGCCGCGAGCTGTGCGAGCGCGTCGTCGTCTCGATTTTCGTGAACCCGCGCCAGTTTGGCGCCGCCGATGATTTCGCGCAGTACCCGCGGCGGCTCGATGCGGATGTCGCGGCGCTCGCCAGGATCGGCGCGCATCTCGTGTTCGCGCCGGCCGTGGCGGAAATGTATCCCGACGGCTTCGCCACGACGGTCGCGGTGGGCGGGCCGCTGACCCGGGTGCTGGAGGCGGTTCATCGGCCTGGCCATTTCGAGGGCGTGGCGACGGTGGTTGCAAAGCTGCTGCTGCAGGCGGGAGCGGATGTCGCTCTTTTTGGCGAGAAGGACTTCCAGCAGCTTCAGGTCGTCCGCCGCCTCGTCCGCGACCTCGACATTCCCGTGCGGATCGAACCGGTCGCCACCGTCCGCGACCCGGACGGCCTTGCGCTGTCGTCGCGGAATTTCAACCTTTCGCAGGATGAGCGGCGCGCCGCCGCCGGCTTTCCGGCGGCGCTCTTCGCCGCGGCCGAGCGCGTCCGGCGCGGCGACGACGTGCCGGCAACGCTTGCGGCGGCCGGGCGCCAAATCCTCGACGCCGGCTTCGACAGCGTCGATTACGTCGAACTGGCCGAGGCCGAGACGCTGACCCCCGTTCGGGTACGCGGCGACGCCCCGTGCCGTCTCTTCGCCGCTGCCACGATCGGCCGCACCCGGCTCATCGACAACATCGCGATTTAGAGCGGTTCCACCGGGCTATACGTTATCGTCATGCCGGCCCACGGGTCCGGCCGGAGGCCGGCCCGAGGATGAACTCCGGCCGGCATCCACGTGTCCCACAATCGAGCGGCTGATCGGTGGGTCCCGGCCTGCGCCGGGACGACGGAAGGGTGATCGGCGAAGCTTCGGGATCACGACGCTGGCCGCGATCACGGAGACGACCGGGGTGAGGTGGGATTCCGGAAGCTTGCCGGGCGGAGTGACCACCATACGGCGCGGCCCTCTCTCCCCTCGTCAACAGGCGGGGACGGGCTTACTCTTTTTCGGGCTTGTTGCCGAGGGCCTCCAATTGGCGGCGGAGCGCCTCGATCTGAGACTCGAGGCGTTGCAGGCGTGGGTCGTTCGCCTCCGGCGCGGGCGTGCTCTCCGGCGGCTTCTCGTTCCTCGCGTAGGGCGACAGCATTTTCAGCGCGCTCTCGAACAGCGCCATGTTCTGCTTGCCCATTTCCTCGAACTGGCCGAACGGGAACATGCCGAAGGTCGTACGCAGGTTCTGCCGCATCTGCTCCTGGTTGCGCGCGAAGGCGACCATAGCCTGTTCGAGGTATCCCGGAATCAGGAATTGCATGCTGTCGCCGTAGAAACCGATGAGTTGCCGCAGAAAGCTGATCGGCAGCAGGTTCTGGCCCTTCTGCTCCTGCTCGACGATGATCTGCGTCAGCACCGAGCGGGTGATGTCCTCGCCGGTCTTGGCGTCGTTGACGACGAAATCGCCGCCCTCCTTGATCATCTTGGCGAGGTCGTCCAACGTGACATAACTGCTGGTTGCGGTGTTGTAGAGGCGCCGGTTTGCGTATTTCTTGACGATGACGGGCTTCCCGCCCGGCTGCTCCTTCTTCGGGGTGTCCATGCGCCCGCCGCTCCGCTCGACAAGTCTCACGCCACGAGGATACAGCGGATTTCCAGCATCCGCGCGTCAAACACCGTTCTGGGCCGAAAGAAAGACTGCCGCCTCCTCTTCTTTGGCCTATAGTTTTTGCGATGAGCGAGGCCGAAGAGCTGGCGCGCCGCTATTTGGCGCTGTGGGCGGATTATCTGACAGCGCTGCTGGCGAACCCTACGAGCACCGAATGGATCGAGCGCTGGATGCGGGCCGGCCAGGCCGCCGCGGGCGCGCATGACGCCGTCGCGGCCCCCGATCCTCGCCGCCGGCGTGGAGCGACGGCTCGCGCCGCGGCCGCTGCCGGTGCACCTGACGGCGGCGCTGCTGCTGTGGCTGAGCTCGCGCGGCGCGTGGCGGCTCTTGAACGGCGGCTCGGCGACATCGAGCGCGGAGGAGGAACGGCTGCGCCTTCTCGCCGCCGAAATCGCCGCCCTCGGTCCGGAAGCGTTCCGGGAGGCGGTTGACGCCGAGCTCTGCCGCCGCGCCGGCGGCTTTATCGACGGCCTCGACCGCTACCGCCGGCACGAGCTGCGGCGCCCGCCGGAGGACGCGCCGGTACTGTGGCGGCAGGGGACGACCCGGCTGCTCGATTACGGCACCGCTGGGCAGACGGCGCCGATATTGGTCGTGCCTTCCCTGATCAACCGCTTCTACGTCCTCGATCTGCTGCCGGGGCACAGTTTTCTGCGTCATGTCGCGGCGCGGGGGCTGCGGCCCTTCGTCGTCGACTGGGGCGAGCCCGGCGCGGCGGAAAGGGACTTTTCGATCGCGGATTATGTCGCGCGGCTTGGCGGCGCGCTGCGGGTGGCGGCGGAGGCGGCCGGCGCCCCGGTTGCGGTCCTCGGCTATTGCATGGGCGGCCTTCTCGCCCTGGCGCTGGCGTTGCTTCATCCCGGCACGACGGCATGCCTGGCGCTGCTCGCGACGCCGTGGGATTTTCACGCCGAGCGGGCGGCGCAGGCCGCCATGCTCGGCCGCCTCGCCGAGTTTTTCCCCGCCTGCGCCGACGACACCGGCTGCCTGCCGGTGGAGATCATCCAGGCGCTGTTTCAGACGCTCGACCCGTTCCTTGCCGAGCGCAAGTTCATCCGTTTCGCCGGACTCGATCCCGCGAGCGGCGAGGCGCGCCGGTTCGTCGCGCTGGAGGACTGGATCAACGACGGCGTGCCGCTGCCGCTGTCCGTCGCGACCGAGTGCATGCGCGGCTGGTACGGCGACAACCTGCCGGGCCGGGGGTTATGGCGGGTCGGCGAGGCGGCCGTCGACCCGCGCGCGCTGCGTTGCCCGGCGCTGGCGGTCGTGCCGAGCCGCGACCGCATCGTGCCGCCGGCCTCGGCCGAGGGGCTGGCGGCGGCGCTCCCCGATGTCGAGGTCATGCGCCTGCCGTTCGGGCATATCGGGATGATGACGGCAACCGCCGCGCCCGACGCCGTATGGACGCCGATCGCGGACTGGCTGCGGGCGCGGCTGGACAGGCCGTAAAGGGGACTTTTAGAGTCCGCCCCCGGCCCCACATAGGACCTTGTCCCCTGAAGGAGAGCACATCCATGACCGACGTCGTCATCGCCAGCGCCGCGCGCACTCCGGTCGGGTCTTTCAACGGCGGGCTCGCGAGCCTGCCGGCCCACAAGCTCGGCGAAGTCGCGATCGTCGAGGCGCTGCGCCGCGCCGAGGTCGATCCGAAGGAGGTGTCCGAGGTCATCATGGGCCAGATCCTCGCTGCCGGCGAGGGCCAGAACCCGGCGCGGCAGGCCGCCGTCGCCGCCGGCGTCCCGTACGAGGCGACGGCGTACGGGGTCAATCAGCTGTGCGGCTCCGGCCTGCGCACCGTAGCGCTCGGCTATCAGGCGATCCGCGGCGGCGACAGCGAGATCGTCGTCGCCGGCGGGCAGGAGAGCATGAGCCAAGCGCCGCACTGCATCCACCTGCGCAACGGCATCAAGATGGGCGACGGCGAACTGATCGATACGATGATCCGCGACGGGTTGTGGGACGCCTTCAACGGCTATCACATGGGCAACACCGCCGAGAACGTGGCGCAGCGCTGGCAGATCACCCGCGAGCAGCAGGACGCGTTCGCCGCCGCGTCGCAGGCCAAGGCCGAGGCGGCGCAGAAGGCGGGCCGCTTTAAGGACGAGATCGTGCCGGTCAAGATCGTCAGCCGCCGCGGCGAGACCGTCGTCGATACCGACGAGCACCCCAAGCACGGCACGACGGTCGAGGTGCTGGGCAAGCTGCGCCCCGCTTTCGACAAGAACGGCACCGTGACCGCGGGAAACGCCTCGGGCATCAACGACGGCGCCGCCGCGGTCGTGCTGATGAGCGCGGCGCTGGCGCAGAAGCGAGGCATCAAGCCGCTCGCGCGCATCGTCTCCTGGGCCACCGCCGGGGTCGATCCGGCGATCATGGGCACCGGGCCGATTCCGGCGAGCCGCATGGCGCTCAAGAAGGCGGGCTGGTCGGCCGACGATCTCGACCTGATCGAAGCCAATGAGGCCTTCGCCGCGCAGGCCTGCGCTGTGAACAAAGACCTCGGCTGGGACACCTCCAAGGTGAACGTGAACGGCGGCGCGATCGCGCTCGGCCACCCGATCGGCGCTTCGGGCGCGCGGGTGCTGGTCACCCTGCTGCACGAGATGCAGAAGCGCGACGCCAAGAAGGGCCTCGCGACGTTGTGCATCGGCGGCGGCATGGGCATTGCGATGTGCCTCGCGCGCGACTAGGGCGGCGCCGGGTCGAATGGCTCGCTGCCGCACAATTCGTCATGGCCGGGCTGGACCCAGCCATCTACGGCCCGAGATCGCCGGGTCACGCCCGGCGATGACGGGAGAAGAACGTTTGATGGGTTGAGTGCAGCGGAACCCATCGTTGACGTGGCAATAAGCAGGTGGGTTTCGCTGCGCTCAACCCACCCTACGAACTGGGAGGAGACGATGGCACGCGTGGCGGTCGTGACGGGAGGGACGCGCGGGATTGGCCGCGCGATCTCGGTCTCGCTGAAGAACGCGGGTTATCGAGTGGCGGCGAATTACGGCCATGACGACGCCGCCGCACGGCAGTTCGCCGAGGACACCGGCATCCCGGTGTTCAAGTTCGATGTCGCCGATTTCCGCGCCTGCGTCGAGGGCGTGAAGGCGATCGAGGCGGCACTCGGGCCGATCGAGGTGCTGGTCAACAACGCCGGCATCACCCGCGACGCGACGATGCACCGGATGAGCTTCGAGCAGTGGAACGCCGTGATCCAGACCAACCTCTCGTCCTGCTTCAACATGTCGAGAGCGGTCATCGAGGGCATGCGCTCGCGCGGTTTCGGGCGCATCGTCAACATCGGCTCGATCAACGGGCAGGCCGGGCAGTACGGCCAGGTCAACTACGCCGCCGCCAAGTCGGGCATCCACGGCTTCACCAAGGCGCTGGCACAGGAGGGCGCCGGCCGCGGCATCACGGTCAACGCGGTCGCGCCCGGCTATGTCGATACCGAGATGGTGCGCGCGGTGCCCAAGGACGTGCTCGAAAAGATCGTGGCGCGCATCCCGGTCGGCCGCCTCGGCAAGGCGGAGGACATCTCCCGCGCGGTCCTGTTCCTCGTCGCCGACGACGCCGACTTCATCACCGGCTCGACCCTCTCGGTGAACGGCGGCCAGCACATGTATTAGAAGCGGCGGGAGCGCGCGATGGCCGACGAACTCGTCTTCTACACGAACCCGCAATCCCGTGGCCGCATCGTCCGCTGGATGCTGGAGGAGGTCGGCCGGCCGTACCGCACCGAGGTGCTCGAATACGATACGACGATGAAGGCGCCGGCCTACCTTGCGGTCAATCCGATGGGGAAAGTGCCGGCGCTGCGGCACGGCGAGGCGGTGGTCACCGAAGCCGCCGCGATTTGTGCCTATCTGGCGGATGTCTTTTCCGAAGCGAGCCTCGCGCCTCCGGCTGGGGACCGGCTCCGAGCGGCGTATTACCGCTGGCTGTTCTTTGCCGCCGGCCCGGTCGAAGCCGCGGCCAGCAACCGCGCCCTCGGGTTCGTTGTGCCCGAAGGCCGCGAACGAATGATCGGCTACGGCTCGTACGATCATGTCATGGATGTGCTCGAGGCTGCGGTGGCGCAAAGCGCCTACCTCGTCGGTGACCGCTTCACCGCCGCCGACGTTTACGTCGGGTCGCACATCGGTTTTGGTCTGCAATTCGGCACGTTCGAGAAGCGCCCGGCCTTCGAGCGCTACGTCGCCCGCCTCGCGGAGCGTCCGGCGTTCCGGCGGGCCCAGAAAATCGACGACGATCTCGCCGCGGCTTCCGCAGGGCCGGCGGTCTGACGTACCCCATCTACACGATCGGCCATTCGACGCGGACGGTCGCCGAACTGGCGGCGCTGTTGCGGCAGGTCGGGGTCGAACTGCTCGTCGATATCCGAACGGTCCCGCGCTCGCGCACCAATCCCCAGTTCAACGCCGACGTGTTGCCGGGTGCGTTGGCGCCGTTCGGCATCTCCTATCGCCATCTGCCGGCGCTCGGAGGGTTGCGCCACCGGGCGAAGGGGGAGCGGCCGTCGCCGAATGTCGCCTGGCGCAACGACGCCTTCCGCAACTATGCCGACTATGCGATGACCGAACCGTTCCGCGATGGCCTCGCCGAGTTGCGCGGCCTCGCGCACGAGCATTGCTGCGCGATCATGTGCGCCGAAGCAGTGTGGTGGCGCTGCCACCGCCGCATCGTCTCCGATTACCTGCTGGCGGCCGGCGAGGAGGTCGTCCACATCATGGCCCTGGGAAAGCTCGATCCCGCCCGGCTCAGCCCCGCCGCGCAACCGCAGCCGAACGGTACGATCCTCTACGCCGGCGAAGTCACGGGACCGCTGCTCTGAAGGCCCCCTCCGGCTCGCTGCGCTCGCCACCTCCCCCGCGTTGCGAGGGAGGATCAAATGCCGCTGCAATAGTCCTCACCCTGGGGGAGGGGGACCATGCGAAGCATGGTGGAGGGGGCACCGAGGCGCCCCGGATTGCAATCCTCCTTCAACCCGCCGGCGGCTTCGTCGCCTGCATCGAGGGCAGGGCCTCGACCTGCTTGTACCAGGCAGCGAGCTTCGGGTGGCGGTCGCGCCAACCGTCACTGGGGAAGCGGAAGTCGAGATAACCGAGGGTGCAGCCGGCGGTGATCGCGCCGATCGTGCGCGGCCCGGACAGGTCCTCGCGTTCGAGCGCCGTCAATCCCTGGTGCGCCTTGCGCATCTGCCCCTCGGTCCAGGCAGCGTGGCGCTTCTCCTCCGGCCGCGCCGCGACCTCGTAGCGGCACAGGATCAGCGCGTCGAGGATGCCGTCTCCCAGCGCCTGCTGACGCAGCGCGATCCAGCGCGCCTTGCCCGCCGGCGGAAATACCTTGCCGCCGCCGGCGAGGCTGTCGAGGTACTCGCAGATCACCGGCGAGTCGAACAGCAGCTCGCCGTCGTCGGTCGTCAGCGCCGGGATTTTCATCAGCGGGTTCTCGGCCGCCAAGGTCGCATTGGTCTCGACCGGGCTGACGGCCGTGGACAGCAGCTCGATCCGCCCCGCCAGCCCCAGCTCGTGCGCGACGACCATGACCTTGCGCACATAGGGCGACGCCGGGTTGTGGCGCAATTTCATCTTCGGCACCTCCATCGGGTTCGCTCGCACTGATTATATCGCGAAACCGAGGGGCGGTTGCTAAGACGCGGTGCGGGTACCGGGCTGGCCGCCCGAAGGATTGGCCGCGGGCGAGGGAGGCGGCGCGTTGCCGCCCCGCGGCGGCGCCTTGAACAGCAGCAGCAGCGGCAGCGCCGCCACGGTCGTGATCGTCAGCAGTTTGAAGTCGTCGATGTAGGCGATGACCTGCGCCTGGGTCGTGATCGCCGCATCGAGCGCGGCGCGTCCGGCCGCCGTATACGGGCTGACCGCGGCGATATGCGGGTTGGCGAACAGGCGGTTCGTCGCCGTCACGACCGCGCCGATCTCGGCGTGGTTTTCCTGGGTGAGCCGGACGAGCAGGGCCGCGGCGATGGCCGTGCCGATGCTCTGGCCGATGTTGCGCGCCAGGTTGTAGAAGCCGGCGCCCTCGGTGCGGCGCTCCGCCGGCAAGGTCGCCAACGTCGTGACGCTGAGCGGCACGAAGATGAACCCGACCCCGGCGCCCTGGATGACGCCGTTGAGCGCGACGGTCGTCTGCGAGACGTCCTGGTTCCAGCCGGTCATGTCCCACACGGACCAGGCGTCGAGGATGATGCCGATCGCCAGCATGATCCGTGTGTCGAGGCGGCCGACCAGCCGTCCCACCACCAGCATCGCCGCCAATGTGCCAAACCCCCGCGGCGCCAGCGCGAACCCCGCGGTCAGGATCGGGTAGCCGACGAGGTTCTGCAGGAAGTTGGGCAGCAGCGCCAAGGGTGTAAAATAGCTCGCGCCGATGATGAAGATGAAGATCGTGCCGGCGACGAAATTGCGGTCATGCAACAGGTAGCGGGGCAAGAACGGCGCCTCCGCCGTAATGTTGTTGGCGAGAAACAGCCAGAAGGCGGAGCCTGCGAGCACGCCGAGAAGCACGATCTCCATCGAGCCGAACCAGTCGAGCTCCTGGCCGCGGTCGAGCATGATCTGGAAGGCGCCGATCGCGAGGCTCAGGGTAGCGAACCCGAACCAGTCGAGCCGCGCGTCGCTGCGGCGCGTGTCCCGCAGAAAAATCCACATGCCGACCAGCGCGGCGCAGCCGACCGGCAGGTTGATGTAGAAATCCCAGCGCCAGGAATAGTTCTCGGTCAGCCAGCCGCCGAGCACCGGGCCGGCGATCGGCCCCACCATGATCGCCATCCCCCAATATGCGATGGCGCGGCCTTGCCGCTCCGGCGGATAAGTGTTCATCAGCACCGCCTGGGACAACGGCACGAGCGCCGCGCCGAACGCGCCCTGGATCATCCGGAACACGACGATTTCGCCGATCGACCCCGCCATGCCGCACAGCATCGAGCCGATCGTGAACCCGGCGATCGACGTCATGAAGATGCGTTTGAGGCCGAAACGCCGGGTCAGGTAGCCGGTCGGCGGGGTCATGATCGCCGCGGCGACGATGTACGACGTCAGGACCCACTCGACCTGGTCGAGGTTGGCGGCGAGGCTGCCCTGGATATAGGGCAGCGAGACGTTGGCGATCGTCGTGTCGAGCGCCTGCATGATCGTGGCGAGACCGACGACCGCCGTAACCGCCAGGCGGTTGCGCGCGGCCGAGCCGGCGCCGGTCTGCTTGCGGATCGGCATCAGCCGCCGCCGAACAGCGCGGTCAGGAAATGCGGCCAGCCGCGCTTGTGGCCGGTATCGATCGACACCTCAACGCTCATGCCCGCGCTCAGCGGCGGCATCGACTTGTCGCTCGTGTCGATATCGATGCGCAGCGGGATGCGCTGGACGACCTTGACCCAGTTGCCGCTCGTGTTCTGCGCCGGCAACAGTGAGAATTGCGATTGCGCCGCCGGACCGCGGCTCGCGACGGTGCCGTGCCAGGTGCGCCCGGGATAGGCGTCGACGGTAATCGTCACGGGCTGGCCGGGGCGGACGTAGGTCAGCTGCGTCTCTTTCGGCTGCGCCTCGACCCAGAGCCGGTCGGTGTTCACCAGGTAGAAGGCCGTGGTCGAGGCCGGCAGGTACATGCCGGGGCGCAGGCTCGGCACGTTCGTGACGATGCCCTCGAACGGCGCCGCGACGACGGTGTCGTGCAATTCGCGCGCCGCCTCGTCGCGTTGCGCCAGCGCCTGCTTGTATTGCGGGGACTGCTCGACCGGCGCGTCGGGGTTGCCGTTGAGGTTGGCCGCGACCGACGCCAGCTGAGCCTGCAATGCCTTGATCTGGTCCGCGGAGTTCCGCGCCGCGACCTGCGTCTGCTCCAATGTCGTCTGCGCCGCGACGCCCTGCCGCGCCAGGATTTCGGCACGCTGGTACTGCCGCTGGTTGTAAGCGAGCTGGTCCTGCGCCTGGCGGATCTGCGCCTCGATGTTGCGGTAGTTGGCTTTGAGGGCGGTCAGGTTCTCCCGAACGATCCCGAGCTGCGTGTTGGCCTGGTCCAGCTTGAACTGAAACGGCTGCGGGTCGAGCCGGAACAGAACCTGGCCGGCCCTGACGTGCTGGTTGTCGGTGACCTCGACCGACTTCACCATGCCCGACACGTCGGTCGATAGCCCGACCGTATCGGCCTCGATATAGGCGTCGTCGGTGGTGACGGTCCCGCCGCCTTGAAAATACAGGTACGCCCCGACGATCAGCGCGATCGGCAGCAGCAGGAACAGCCCCCAGCGCAGCCAGCGCCGGCGGCGGCGCTGGTTCCACGGCTTCGGCGAGGGCTGCGGCGGGGTTGGTTGCGGCGCCGGCGGCGTCTCGGTGGCCGCCGGCGCCGGACCGCGCGCCTCCGCCGGAAGCGTCGGCTCAATCAGTCTCGTATCGTCCGGCATCGACTCGTTTCCTGAGCGGCTTCCGGCGAGCCTCTAGGAAAACGAACCAAGTTAGCGATGCGATCCCGTCACCGCCGGATGGTCAGATTGCCAATAATGATGGGAACGATCTTCAGAAAGAAGAAACCCCGGCATCCGCGACCCGAAGGGCTCCGATACTATGTATGAGTTCGACCTGATCTTGAATGAGGCCGCACGTACTGTCCTGCAACGCGACAAGATTGGTGGCCGTCCTTCGCCGATGAAGCACGAACCGCTATCGCGATTGCCCCTCGCTGTTCAGACTGTCTTGACGGTCTCCGCGCAAGCGCGCGGCATCGTCGGCACCCTTCCGCTGCCAGGCAAGGACGATAGCGGCGGGTTTGGCGCGTCCGCATTGACCCTCTCCATGATGTCCTAAAGTTTGAACTCCGCTGGAATGGTTTGGCCTTGAGCATTGTTCAAGTTGCTAACGACCTATGGAGGAAGCGATGAAGCTGATCTTCGCGACCGCGTTTGCGGCAATTCTTGCCGGCATTTCGTTTGCGCAGCCTGCGCAGGCAGCCTGCTATTCGAACGGCCGTGTCGTCGAGTGTTTTCATCATCCGTTTCACCATGATTGGCGCTGGCATCACGAGTGGCGCCACGACTGGCACGGCGAGCGCCGATAGCCTCTCTTAGAAGCTACAGCCCGCCCTCGACGCGATCGGGGGCGGGCGAGCCTTCGTCCGCGCGTGTTGCTAGCGTGGAAGGGACACTGTTCGGTCGGTACCGCTCCAGCGTCCAAATTTCACCGGTCGGCACGCTTCTCGATCGTCGTCCCGACGCAGGCCGGGACCCACTCTTCAGCCGCTCGATCATTGGACAGGTGGATGCCAGCCTTCGCCGGCATGACGAGCAAAGCAGTGCTGCGAACTTCAGGATCAGCGCGCTAGCTTGTCCGTGAAAGAATTGGTGGGTGCACAAGGACTCGAACCTTGGACCCGCTGATTAAGAGTCAGCTGCTCTACCAACTGAGCTATGCACCCGCCGCGGGAGGGCGGTCTATAACAAAGGGCCGCCGCATTGTCGAGACCGGCCGACGGCCCTGCCTCAGACCCGGCCGTGGCAATGCTTGAATTTCTTGCCCGAGCCGCAAGGGCAGGGGGCGTTGCGCGGCGTGCCCGCCCAGGGCGCGCGCTCGCCCGCCTGGCGCGGCCGCGGCTCGCCCGGTCCCGGAAATAGCGCGGGATCGGCGAAGCCATTGCCTGCGCCGCGGCGGCCGCGCGGCGGCGACGGGAACGGCAGGCCCCCGCCATTCGCCTCCGCCATCGCCGGCTCCCGCATCGCCGGCAGCGGTTCTTGCATCGGCGGCGGTTCCATCCGCAATTCGACGTGCGACAGCACCGAGGTTACCTGTTGGCGCAGGCTTGCGAGCATTTCCTCGAACAGCGCGAAGGCCTCGCGCTTGTACTCGTTGAGGGGGTCGCGCTGCGCGTAGGCGCGCAGGTTGATGCCCTGGCGCAGATGGTCGAGCGAGAGGAGGTGGTCCTTCCAGGTTTGGTCGAGCAGCTGGAGCAGCAGGCTCTTTTCCGCCATGCGCATCAGCTCGGGGCCGTAATTGGCGGCCTTTTCCGCCGCCTTCCGGTCGGCCTCGGCGGTGATGCGCGCCTCGATCTCGTCGCCGCCGACCCCTTCCTCCTTGGCCCATTCGGCGATCGGCAGGTCGAGCGCGAGCAGCCGCAGGCACTCGGCATGCAGCCCGGCCGCGTCCCACTGCTCGGCGAGCGCGTTATCCGGGATCGCATTGGCGACCATCTCCGCGATCGTCTCGGTACGCATGTCGGCGACCATCGCGCCGACGTCGGGCGCGGCCATGATCTCGCGGCGCTGCTCGTAGATGACCTTGCGCTGGTCATTCATCACGTCGTCGTATTTGAGCAGCTGCTTGCGGATGTCGTAGTTGCGCGCTTCCACCTTCTGCTGCGCCTTGGCGAGCGCCTTGTTGACCCAGCGGTGGATGATCGCCTCGCCCTCCTTGAGGCCGAGCCGCTGCAGCACCGAATCCATGCGCTCGGTGCCAAAGATGCGCATCAAATCGTCTTCGAGCGAGACGAAGAACTTGGAGGCGCCGGGGTCGCCCTGGCGGCCGGAACGGCCGCGCAGCTGGTTGTCGATGCGGCGGCTTTCATGGCGCTCGCTGCCGAGCACGAAGAGGCCGCCCTTGTGGTGGTCCTCGACCTTGATGACGTGCCAGCCGGCGGCGGTCTGGATCGGCGTTTTCGAATAGGCGCCGATCGCCATGTCGAAGGCGATTTCGGCGAATTCGGGCGTGATTTCCTCGCGCGTCATGTAGCCGAGGTCGCCGTCCGGATGCGCCTTGTCGAGCGAGTGCTGCGCCGCGAGCGCGGCGAAGTCCGCCTCCTTCTTGAGCTGCGCGATCAGCCGCTTGGCTTCCAGCTCGGTGGCAACGACGATCTGGCGCAGCCGCACTTCTTCACGCAAGACCACCTGGCGCGCCGCCGCGATCTCGGCGCGGATCGCCGCCCCGCGCTTGTCGCGCTCGGCCGGGTCCTCGATGCCGGCGAGCTCGTTCTTGAGCCGCATGTCGAGGTTGCCGCCGAGTTGGATGTCGGTGCCGCGGCCGGCCATGTTGGTCGCGATGGTGACCGTGCCGGGGACGCCGGCCTGCGCGATGATGTACGCCTCCTGCTCGTGGAAGCGGGCATTCAGCACGTTGTGCGGGATTTTCTGCTTCTTGAAGAGCTGCGACAGCGCCTCGGACTTCTCGATGCTGACCGTGCCCACCAAAACCGGCTGCTGCCGCCGCCGGCATTCGAGGACCTGCTGCACGATCGCCTCGAATTTCTCGCGGGTCGTGCGGTAGACCTCGTCGTCGTTGTCGTAGCGGCGCACCGGCTCGTTGGTCGGGATCTCGATGACGTCGAGCTTGTAGATGTCGCCGAATTCCTCGGCCTCGGTCATCGCGGTGCCGGTCATGCCGGCGAGCTTCGGGTAGAGGCGGAAATAGTTCTGGAAGGTGATCGACGCGAGCGTCTGGTTCTCGTTCTGGACCGTGACCCCTTCCTTCGCTTCCAGCGCCTGGTGCAGGCCCTCCGAGTAGCGGCGGCCTTCCATCATCCGGCCGGTGAACTCGTCGATGATGACGATCTTGTCGTCCTTGACGATGTATTCGGTGTCGCGCGCGAACAGCTTGTGCGCGCGCAAGGCTTGGTTGACGTGGTGCACCAGCGAGATGTTGTGGATGTCGTAGAGGGTGCCCGAGGTCATCAGTCCGGAGCGGCGCAGGAGCTCCTCGATCTTCTCGACGCCGCTCTCCGTCAGCGTCACCGTGCGCTGCTTTTCGTCCTTCTCGTAATCCTCTTCCGCTAGCGACGGGATCAGCTTATCGGCGCGGATATAGAGTTCCGACGAATCCTCTGCCGGACCGGAAATGATCAGCGGCGTGCGCGCTTCGTCGATCAGGATCGAATCGACCTCGTCCACGATCGCGTAGTTGAACGGCCGGTGGACCATGTCCTCCAGCCGGAACTTCATGTTGTCGCGCAGATAGTCGAAGCCGAGCTCGTTGTTGGTGCCGTAGGTCACGTCGCAGCGATAGGCCTCCTGCCGCTGCGCGTCGTCGAGCTCATGCACGATGCAGCCGACGCTCATGCCGAGGAAGCGGTAGATCTGCCCCATCCACTCGGCGTCGCGGCGGGCGAGGTAGTCGTTCACGGTGACGACGTGCACGCCCTTGCCGGCGAGGGCGTTGAGGTAGACGGGGAGGGTGGCGACGAGGGTCTTGCCTTCGCCGGTCTTCATCTCGGCGATCATGCCGCGATGAAGCACGATGCCGCCCATCAGCTGCACGTCGAAATGCCGCTGGCCGAGGGTACGCTTCGCCGCCTCGCGCACCGTCGCGAAAGCGTCGATCAGCAGCTCGTCGAGTTCCTCGCCCTGTTCGTAACGGCCCTTCAGCCACGCCGTGCGCGCGCGCAGCTGCTCGTCCGACATCGCCTCGATTTCGGGTTCCATGTCGTTGATCAGGGCCACGATCGGCGCGAGGCTTTTGACGTAACGATCGTTGGCGGAACCGAACAGCCGCCGCGCTAAGGCGCCCAGCATGGAACCCTCGGAGAACGGATATGATGCGGAGTAAACGGTGGCACGGCGACTATGGCACAGATAAGGTGACGGGCTAGGGGTGTCAATTCGCGCAGGCCGCGCCACAGGCCGCTGCGGGCGAGGCTCGCCGTCCATTTCGCACGCTTGTTCCGCCCCCGGCGATGTGCATGATGCCGCGCGCCGGCGGCGTCCGCCGGCGGCTTTCCCATGGGTTCTGCGATGCCGGCTTGTTGTTTTCCCGCGCGAGGCTTTGCGCTCGTCTGCGCTGCGGTGCTGTTCCTCCCGGGCGTCGCGCGCTCGGCCGAGCCGGCGCCCGCACCGGCGAACCAGCCGGCCGCGCCGGCCGACGATCCGGTGGTGGCGCGGGTGAACGGGGTCGAATTGCACCGCTCGGACATCCTCGCCCTGCAGCGCGGCCTGACGCCGCAGGCGCAGAAGCTGCCGTTCGACCAGGTCTATCCGATGCTGCTCGACCGGCTGGTCGATGCCGAGCTGCTGACGGAGGCGGGACGGAAGGACAATCTCGCACAGGACCCCGAGGTCAAGGGCGAACTGGCGCGCCTCGAGGACCGCCTCATCCAGCGGGTCTACGTCGAGCGGCTGCTGGCGGCCGGCGAAACCGAGGCGCGGCTGAAGGCGCGCTACGAGCAGCTCATCAAGGAAAAGCCGCCGCAGGAGGAGGTGCACGCCCGCCACATCCTCGTCGCCACCGAGCAGGAGGCCCTCGCGATCATCGCCCAGCTCGACAAGGGCGCCGACTTCGCCGAATTAGCGAAAAAGAACTCCAAGGATCCGGGCACCGATTCGGGCGGCGGCGACCTCGGCTATTTCACGAAGGACGAGATGGTCCCGGCATTCGCCGAGGCCGCCTTCGCGCTGCCCGTCGGCAGCTACACAAAGAAGCCGGTAAAGACGGAGTTCGGCTGGCACATCATCAAGGTCGAGGACCGGCGCACCGCGAAGCCGCCGACCTTCGAGCAGGCGCACGACCAGATCGTCCGCCTTGTCGCCGGCGAGATCCTCACCGAAAAGCTCAAGGCGCTGCGCGGCGCCGCCAAGATCGAGACCTATGGCCCGGACGGCAAGCCGCCGCCTCCGAGCAAATAGCGCGGCGCCGCCGCGTCTGTGGTGGAGAAGAACATGGTTGCTGTATCCCCCCTCGCTCCGGCGCAATTCCCGCAATTGGCGCCGCTCGCCGGCGTCCGCCTCGCGGCCCACGCCTGCGGCATCCGCTATACCGGGCGCAACGACCTGATGGTGGCGGAGCTGGCGCCGGGCAGCGCCGTGGCGGGGGTGCTGACACGCTCGCTGACGGCAGGCGCGCCGGTGCTGTGGTGCCGCGACTGCCTGCCCGGCGGCAAGGTCCGGGCCATCATCGTCAACTCGGGCAACGCCAACGTCTTCACCGGCCGCGTCGGCAAGGACATCGTGCAGGCCACCGCGGCGGCCGCGGCGCGGCTGTTCGGCTGCGAGCCGACGGAGGTGTTCATTTCCTCGACCGGCGTCATCGGCGAGCCGCCGCCCGGCGAGCGCATTACCGGCGCCTTGCCGCAGGTCGTGCCGCAATTGTCGGCCGACGCGTGGGAGACCGCGGCGCGCGCGATCATGACCACCGACACGTTCCCGAAGGCGGCCACCGCCGCCGCGACGATCGACGGCGTGCAGGTCAGGATCAACGGCTTCGCCAAGGGCTCCGGCATGATCGCCCCGAACATGGCGACGATGCTCGCCTACGTCTTCACCGATGCGGCGCTGCCGGCGAGCGTATTGCAGCCGCTGGTGTCGGCCGCCGCCGACCGTTCGTTCAATTCGATCACGGTGGACGGCGACACCTCGACCAGCGACACGGTGCTGCTGTGCGCGACGCAGCAGGCGCAGCACCGGCCGGTGGCGCTGGCGACCGACCGGCGGCTGGCCGATTTCCGGCGGGCGCTGAACCGCGTCATGATCGACCTCGCGCAGCAGATCGTGCGCGACGGCGAGGGCGCCGAGAAATTCGTCACGATCGAGGTGACCGGGGCGGCGACCCGGCGGGCGGCGCGCCGCATCGGCCTCGCGATCGGCAATTCGCCGCTGGTGAAAACCGCGCTGGCGGCGGGCGACGCCAATTGGGGCCGCATCGTCATGGCGGTCGGCAAGGCCGGCGAGAAAGCCGACCGGGACCTCCTGTCGATCTCCGTCGGCGGCGTCCAGATCGCGGCCAATGGCGGCCCCGTTCCGGGTTATGACGAGGGGCCGGTGACCGAGCACATGAAGGGCCGCGAGATCCGCATCGGCGTCGATCTCGGCATCGGCCGCGGCCGCGCCACCGTATGGACCTGCGACCTGACGCACGGCTATGTCGATATCAACGGCAGCTACCGCAGCTGATCCGGCGCCCCGGATCGTTCTCGTTGCGGCGGTCGCGCTGGTCGATCCCGACGGGCGCGTTTTGCTGGCGGAGCGGCCGCCGGGGAAGGCGATGGCCGGGCTGTGGGAGTTTCCCGGCGGCAAAATCCAGCCGGGCGAGACGCCCGAGGCGGCCCTGATCCGCGAACTGGCCGAGGAGCTCGGCATCGACGTGCACGCGAGCTGTCTCGCACCGTTCACGTTTGCGTCGCACGGCTACCCCGATTTCCACCTGCTGATGCCGCTTTACGTCTGCCGCAAATGGGCCGGCATCGTCACGCCGCGCGAGGGGCAGCGGCTCAAATGGGTGCGGCCGCAGCGGCTCGACGACTATCCGATGCCGCCCGCCGACAAGCCCCTCGTCGCCATGCTGCGCGACCTGCTGTAAACCCCGCCGGCGCGGCTGCGACGATAATCGACCTGGGACCGACGCCCCCTCCGGCTCGCTCTGCTCGCCGCCTCCCCCGCCTTGCGGGGGAGGATCAAAGCAGCGCAGCTTGCTGATCCTCCCCATGTGTCGTGGGGGGGACCATGCGAAGCATGGTGGAGGGGGCCGGGGTCGATGCTGCCGGCTGCCGGCTTTACTCCTGCAGTTCGGCGAGCATGTTCTCCTTCTTGCGGGCCAGCTCCTTGCCTACCGCTTCGAGGTCCATCTTGCCTTTGAGCTCAGGGAAGAGTTCCTCCTCTTCCTCTTTGACGTGGTGCTGCACCATTTCGCTGAGCACCCGGACCTTGGCGTCGAACAGATCGTCGCCCGGATCCATCTCCTCGATCTCAGCGACCATGCGCTTGACGTTCGCGTGTTCGACCAGCGACTCGTCGATGAGGTCGTCGTCCTTGGTCGCCTGGCGGGCGCGCGGATAGAAGGCTTCCTCCTCGATCCGGGCGTGGATCGTCAATTCCATGCAGATCTTCGTCGCCAGCTCGCCTTTGCGCTTCTTGTCGCGAGCCTTCTCGAACTCCTCGAACAAGTCCTCGACTTCGCGATGGTCCTGCTCCAGCAGCTCGACCGCGTTCGGGGCGGCCCCGCGCTCGCTCTTGCTCTTCGCGTTCTGAGACCGCGCGCTCTTGCGTTCGGCCGCGCGGGTTTCCTTGGTCTTGGATTTCGTCGCCATGTTGTTCCTCGCCGCTCTTCGGGATTCGATGTAACGAGCGGGAAACTACCGGCCATGGCAGCCGGTTCCGGCGGCCGAGCGAATCAGGGCGCGGCGGGCGCGCGCCCGGTCAGGAACAGAATTTCGAAGGTGGCCGGGATGCGCCCGTCGGGTTGTCCGAACATCTCGGCATAGAGCGAAACCGCGCGCGCGATCGTGCCGCGCCGCGTCGGCTGCCGCCGCCGCCGGGCCAGCGCGTTGCTCTCGCCCATGCGGCGCAGGTCGCGCATCAGGGCAAGCGCGTCGGAATAGGTGACGGTGACGGTTTCGCTGTCGGCGACCGGCATCGAGAAGCCGGTGCGCTGCAGCAGCGCCGCCGCGTCGGACAGCGCAACGCCGGGCGAGACGCGTGGGCTGACGCCGCCTTCTGCCGCCAGCTCGGCCTCGAACAAGGCGGTGCGCAACTCGACGAGGGTGTCGCCGCCCAACATCGCCGCCAGCAGCACCCCGTCCGGCCGCAACACGCGCCGCAGCTGGACCAGCGCCCCCGGCAGGTCGCTCGTCCAATGCAGCGCGAGAACGCTGACGACGAGATCGAAGCTGGCCGCCGCGAACGGCAGCAGCTCGGGGTCGGCCGCCACCCGCGGCGTCGAGCAGCCTGCAAGAAAGGCAGACGCCGGCTCGGCCGCCACGATCATCTCCGCGCGAACCCGCTCGGCTGCGGCCCTCCCGAGCATGCCGTGCCGCGCGCCGAGGTCGAGGATGCTGGAAAATCGTCCTTCGATAAGGTCAAGGCGGTCGAGCAGGCGTTCGCTCACCTCATCGTGCAGAAAATCGACTGTTTCCGTGCGGGCCGCGCGCTCGCGATGGGCGCGCCACGCGCGCCGGTCGAAGAGTGCAGCGTTCTCGGCTGCCGGCGTCACCGCGGAGCCGACCAGTCGGGCGGCGTCTCATGGTCCGGGTGCTGGTAGTTCACGTACCGCGCCCGCCGCGCCGCCGGCATCATCTCGCCGGTCGTCTCGACCGGCAGCGCGGCCAGCCGGTCGAGCCAGCCAAGCCGGCCTTCGATGCCGTAATGCCGGACCGGAGCCATATCCTGCGGGCGGTCGAGGCTACCGATCGTGACGGAAATCGTGTCGGCGTCGTCGTAGCGGAAGGTTAGCGGCGTCCCGCACCGGGCGCAGAAGTCGCGGTGCGCCAGCGACGAGCTGGCAAAGCTCGCCGGCGTGCCGCGGGTCCAGGCGAAGCCGCTCCGCCGCACCGGCGCGGACGCCGCGAACGGTCCGCCAACCGCCTTCTGGCACATCCGGCAGTGACAAAGGTGAACGCGCTCCGGCGCCGCCGTCACGACATAGCGGACGGCGCCGCACTGGCAGCCGCCGGTCAGCGGCAGGTTGTACGAATCCGGCATTAGAGCCTTTCAGCGGAACAGTAAGTCCGGTTGACGCGCATGCGCTGACGCCGATGATGGGGACCGATGCAGGTCACGGCAACCCTCGGACCGCGCTTGCGCCAGTTCGGCCGAATCGTCGTCGATGGCGTGCTGCCGCCGCGCTGCCTTGCCTGCGGCGAGGTCGTTTCGGAGCCGGATTCGCTGTGCTCCGCGTGCTGGGCCGGCATCACCTTTTTCGGCCCGCCGGCCTGCGCGGTCTGCGGCCTGCCGTTTCCGCACCCGATGGGCGAGGGGGCCGTGTGCGGCGCCTGCGCACGGGAGCGGCCGGCGTGGGACCGGGCGCGCGCGGTGCTGCGCTACGACAAGCACAGCCGCCCCCTGCTGCTCTCCTTCAAGCACGGCGACCGTACGCATCTCGCGGGTGCTTTCGGCCGCTGGATGCAGCGCGCCGGCGGCGAGGTGCTGGGCGAGGCCGATCTCCTAATGCCGGTGCCGCTGCATTGGACCCGGCTGTTCCGCCGCCGCTTCAACCAGGCGGCGCTGCTGGCGCATGCCGTCCACGCCGCCGGCGGCCCGCCGGTGGCGCCCGATTGGCTCCTGCGGCGACGGCGGACGCCGTCGCAGGGGCTGCTCGGTCCGCTGGCGCGGCGCCGCAACGTCCGCGGCGCCTTCGCCTTGCGCCGCGGCCGCGAGGTCAGGGACAGGCGGGTCGTGCTGATCGACGACGTGCTAACGACCGGCGCCACCGTCGAGGAGTGCGCCCGCGTGCTGCGGCGCGGCGGCGCCGCCTTCGTCGGCGTATTGACCCTGGCGCGCGCGGTCCGCGCGGGGGCGCCATGAACGCGGAGGCTTTGCCTCGCGGCGCCGTACAACCATATTTCCCGCGGTGCGGGGCGACTGCCGGATAGAGGAAGCGGAATGGCCCAGGTCGAGATGTATGCAACGATGTTCTGCCCATATTGCGCCCGCGCCCGCGCGCTGTTCGAGCACAAGGGCGTGGCCTTCACCGAGATCGACCTGATCGAGGAGCCGAACCGCCGCGACGAGATGATCCGCCGCGCCGGCGGCCGCACGACGGTGCCGCAGATTTTCATCGACGGCGAGCACATCGGCGGCTGCGACGATCTCGTCGCGCTCGACCGCACCGGCGGCCTCGACCCGAAGCTCGGCCTCGCCCGGTGACCGGGTTCACCGCTTCCTGCGTCCAGTTCACCGCCGGCCGCGATCCGGCGGCGAACCTCGCCGTCGTCGCCGGCCTCGTCCGGCGCGCGCGCGACGCCGGCGCCGACCTCATCATGACGCCGGAGGTCAGCAATTTCATCGAGACCGGCCGCGCCCGCCGCGAGAAGGCGCGCCGCGAGGGCGATGATCCGTTCCTCGCCGGCATGCGGGAACTGGCGCGGGAGACCGGCGCGTGGCTGCTGCTCGGGTCGCTGGTCATCGATCCGGCCGGAGAACCCGATACGGCGCCCGACGAGAAGCGGCTGGCGAACCGCTCGTTTCTGCTCGACCCCGCCGGCGCGATCGTCGCGCGCTATGACAAGATCCACATGTTCGACGTCGATCTCGACGGCGGCGAGAGCTATCGCGAAAGCAACGCCTACCGCCCGGGCGGCGGGACGGTGGTGGCCGAGACTCCGTGGGGCCGGCTCGGCATGAGCGTGTGCTACGATCTCCGCTTTCCCTATCTTTACCGCGCCCTCGCCCATGCCGGCGCCGATTTCCTCGCCGTGCCGTCGGTGTTTACGGTCCCGACGGGCAGGGCGCATTGGGAGGTATTGCTGCGGGCGCGGGCGATCGAGAACGGCTGCTTCGTGTTCGCGCCCGCCTCCTGGGGCGAGCACGAGGCCGGCCGCCGCACCTACGGCCATTCGCTGATCGTCGATCCGTGGGGCGCGGTATTGGCCGACGGCGGCGAGGAGGTCGGCATCGTCACCGCCGCGATCGACCCGGTCAAGGTGGCCGAGGCGCGGCGCATGGTGCCTTCCCTGCGGCACGACCGCCCGTTCTCTCGGCCAAGAACCGTCTCTCGGCCGCTGGCGGCGGAGTAGCCGGAGAGCAGGCTCAGGCGCTTCCCATCAGGTTAGCGCGCAGCGCCTGAGCGTCGAACGGCGCGTGGCCCCAGGCGTCGTTGTCGAAATAGACGTAAACGTCGCGGGCGATGCGGCGGGGCGACCAATCGCGGTCGATCAGCCTCGCGTCGTTCGGGGCGCCGCCGGCGGCCCAGATCTTGATGCGCGCCGCCCAGCGCTCGATCGCCTCGTCGGAATAGCCGCTGGCGTAGATCGTTTCCGAGCCGTGCATGCGCAGGTAGAGAAAATCGGCGGTGACGTCTTCGGCGTAGGGCCAGCTCGGCGTGTCGGCGAAGGCGAGCGCGACGTTGTGCCGGCGCAGCAGCCGGACCAGCGCCAGGTCGAGAAAGCTCGCGTGGCGTATCTCCACGGCGTGGCGCAGCGAGCGGTTTCGCGATACCTCGGTGACGGCGCGGCCGGCGAGGCGCTGGTCGTGGCGGCGGGCGAGGGCCGCGGCGGCTTTGCTGTCGCGCGGCAGCAGCGCCAGAAATCGGTGGAGACGCTCTTCGTCGAAGCGGAAGCGCGGCGAGAACTGCCACAGGAACGGCCCGAGCTTGTCCGCGAGCGCCAGCACGCCGGACGCGAAGAAATTGGCGAGCGGCGTTTCGATGTCGTGGAGCTGCTTCATGTGGGTGATGAAGCGGCTGCCCTTGACGGCGAAGACGAAGCCGGGCGGGGTCGCCTCGCGCCAGCGCACGAAGGATGCCGGCCGCTGCAACGAATAGAAGGTGCCGTTGATCTCGATCGAGTCGAGCCGCTCGGCGGCGTAGGAGAGTTCGTCGCGCTGGCGCAGCCCCTTCGGATAGAAACCGCCGCGCCAGCCGCGGTAATTCCATCCGGAGATGCCGACGCGGACATGCCCGATTTGCCGGCTCACGCACCGGCCTCGCGTGATAGTCTCAGCTGATGCTGACAATTTCGGGAGTGACCTACCGCATCGGCGGCACGACCCTGCTGCACGACGCCAGCGCGCAGATCCCGGACGGCGCCAAGATCGGCCTCGTCGGGCGCAACGGCGCCGGCAAATCGACCCTGCTCGACCTGATCCGCGGCGCCCTCCAGCCGGACGCCGGCGGCATCGAGCTGTCCCGCGGCCAACGCCTCGGCTTTCTTGCGCAGGAGGCGCCGAGTGGAAGCGCAACGCCGCTTGCGGCGGTGCTCGCCGCCGACGAGGAGCGGACGCGGCTGCTGGTGGAGCGAGAGGGCGACATCGACCCGCTGCGGCGCGCCGAGATCGAGACGCGGCTCGACGAGATCGGCGCCGCCGCGGCCCCCAGCCGCGCCGCCCGCATCCTCGACGGCCTCGGTCTCGACGCCGATATGCAGCAACGGCCGCTGGACGATCTGTCCGGCGGTTGGCGCATGCGGGTTGCGCTGGCGGCGGTGCTGTTTGCCGAGCCCGACCTGCTGCTGCTCGACGAGCCGACCAATCATCTGGACCTCGAAGCGGCGCTGTGGCTGGAACGCTTCCTGCGGCGCTATCGGCACAGTTTCATCCTGGTCAGCCACGACCGTCATTTCCTGAACGCCGCGACGACAGCGACGCTGCACCTCGCGCAGGGCCGATTGACGATCTACTCGGGCGGCTTCGACGCGTACTTGCGGGCGCGGCGGGAGGCGGCGGAGCGCCAGGGTGCGCTGGCGCGGCGGCAGGAGCAGCAGCGCCGGCACATGCAGCGTTTCATCGACCGCTTCCGCTACAAGGCGTCGAAGGCGCGGCAGGCGCAGAGCCGGCTCAAGGCGCTGGCGCGGCTCGAACCGGTTGCGGCGGTGGCCGAGGAAGCGCCGGTCCTCCTGCGCCTGCCGCAGCCGCCGGCGCTGAACCCGCCGCTGATCGCGCTCGACCGGGTCAGCGTCGGCTACGTCCCGGACCGGCCGGTGTTGTCGCGACTCGATCTGCGGCTGGATCCGGACGACCGCGTTGCGCTGCTCGGCGCCAACGGCAACGGCAAGACGACCTTGGCGCGGCTGCTCGCGGGCCGCCTCGCGCCGGCGGCGGGGCAGATGACGCGGTCGCCGAAATTGCGCTGCGGCTTCTTTGCGCAGCACCAGCTCGACGAGCTCGATCCGGCTGCGTCGGCCTATGACCACCTGTCGGCGCTGCTGCCGGATGCGCCGCCGGAGACGGTGCGGGCGCGGCTCGGCGGCTTCGGATTTGGCCAGGACAAGGCATTCGTGCCGGTAGGCGAGTTGTCGGGCGGCGAGCGGGCGCGCCTCAACTTGGCGCTGGTGACGCACGACGCGCCGTCGCTGCTGATCCTTGACGAGCCGACCAACCATCTCGACATCGAGACGCGCGAGGCGCTCGTTGAGGCGCTGGCCGATTTTTCGGGCGCCGTCGTGCTCGTCAGCCATGACCGCCATCTCATCGAACTCGTCGCCGACCGCTTGTGGCTGGTCGCCGACGGCACGGTGCGGCCGTTCGAGCAGGATCTCGACGACTACAGCCGGCTCGTGCTGGAGCGGGCGGCGGAGGCCTCGGCGGGTGAACGGCGCGAGCGTTCCCCCGGCGACGGCCGCCGCGCCGCCCGCCGCGAGCTTGCCGATCGGCGGCAGGCGCTGGCGCCGCTGCGGCATCGGGCGCGGGAGGCGGAAGCGCAGGCGGCGCGGCTTGCCGCGGAGCGGGCGGCGCTCGACCGAAGCCTGGCGGCGCCGGGGGGGCGCGGCGCAGACATGGCCGAGACGCTGAAGCGCCGCGCCGAATTGAGCCGGCGGATCGAAGCGGCGGAGGCGGAATGGCTGGCGGCGGAGCAGGCGATCGAGGACGCGGCGGCGACGGCAGTCACGTCCGACTGATCGAGCAAGAAATGCACCGGAACTTCGCGGCCGATGGCCGCATAAAGGAACTTTTCCAAGGTTCGACTTTGACAGCACGGCCGCGCCGGTTTATCGAGATTTCGAGGTCGAACCGCTTGCTTGTGCAGGGAGTGCCGCAGCACCCCATAGCCGCCCGCCTCAGTTCGTGACAATGGGGTTTTGCCCATGGCCGATACTCCTGCGATCAGCGATCGTAATCTAGAAGCCACGACGAACATTTCGCTGAAGCGTGAGCCGGCGTGTTTTGCTTTCCTGTCGGCCCGGTCGATCTCGGCGCCCGTGCCGGTCGATTCGATCAACCTCGACCTCGCCTCCGCCGACTATTTTCAGAACCGCGCCTCGCTGTGGACGACGCTCGAAATCCGCTCCTCGGTCAGCAACGACCGCCCGACCGCGATCCTCGGTTTTGACGAAACCTTCCTGCGGCCGTTCGCGCGCGCGCTGGTCGAGGCCGCGACGACGAGGGCCGCCTACCGCATGACGATCCTGCGGGAGGCGCCGGACAACCAGCGCTGCCGCGTCGTCGAGTACGTGACGGGCGCCGGCAAGCCGCTCAAGGAACTCGTGCTGCAGCCGTTCGAGAACCTCGTCATGATCAGCGCCGCCAACCCGAAAGGCGAGGACGAGACCCTGTTCCAGCTGCCGCGCACGGACAGCTTTCTCCGCGCCTTCGCCAAGATGGCCTACCAGGCGGACCAGGCGCTGCACGACCTGCTGGACGAGATGGAGCGCCTCGCGCGGCAGAACCGTTCCGTGCCTCGCCCTCAATAAAGCCACTCACGCCATAGGCCAGTTGCACACGAAGGGCCTCCTGCATTCGGCTTGGCGATCTTGACTTGGCGGCGATGTTGCCACCGCTGCCGGGGAGTGACATCCTGACGCAGGCTTGCCGCGCCGCCGCCGGCGAGCCATCCCCGCGCAGGAGGAAACGATGGCCAGGATCAGACACATCGCGCTGACGACCAAGGAGCCCGCGAAGGTCGCCGGTTTCTACAAGGAGGCGTTCGGCCTGCGCGAGGTGCGCCGCAGCCCCAACGGCGCCGTGTTCCTGACCGACGGCTACATCAACCTCGCGATTCTGAACTGGAAGGACGAGAAGAGCGCCGACATGGGCGCGCACGGCCCCAATTTCAGCGGCATCCACCATTTCGGCTTCGAGGTTGACGACCTCGACGAGGCCTCCCGCCGCATCGAAATCGCCAACGGCGAGCGCCTCAGCCACAAGGACGGCGTCGATGCGACGATGGCGGCGGGCGGCCACGCCAATTTCGAGATGAAATGGGCGGGCCCTGACGGCGTCGTCATCGACATCTCGCACACCGGCTGGGAAGGCGCGGTCGGCTGAGCGGAGGGACCGAGCCATGACCGGCAATTTCACGATCTGCGTCGGCACGGTCGGCAGCGGCGCCTGGATCAGTGCGGATGGCGGCGACAGCTGGCGCCGCGTCAGCAAGGGCCTGTGGTCGGAGAGCCGCGTCTTCAGCCTGACCGTGCACCCGACGGAGCCGCAGACCGTCTTCGCCGGCGCCGACGACGGCGTCTACCGCAGCGACGACGGCGGCCGCGGCTTCGAGCGGCTCGACTCGCCGATGAACGCGCTGCACGTGTGGAAGGTCGCGGTCGATCCGGCCGAGCCCGACATCGTCTTCGCCGGCACCCGGCCGGCGGCGCTGTTCCGCTCGACGGATGGCGGCCGCCATTGGGAGAAGCTGCCCGTGGACATGGCCGAGGATTGCCC
>Ga0070739_10001482_pt1 | contig 35231 bp, 31 predicted proteins | sample Coa_R1_7_FD_66445 | JGI IMG/M metagenome (GOLD analysis project Ga0070739, IMG submission 66445) | Surface soil microbial communities from Centralia Pennsylvania, which are recovering from an underground coalmine fire - Coalmine... | ecosystem: Environmental > Terrestrial > Soil > Unclassified ...
GCGCAGCGCAACCAGCCGCCCGACCGTTACGTGTACGACTTCGCCGACGGCAAGGCGACGATGGCCGACCTGCTGGGCGGCAAGGGTGCGAACCTGGCGGAGATGACCAGGCTCGGCCTGCCGGTCCCGCCGGGCTTCACCGTCACCACCGAGGCCTGCCGCCACTACCTCAAGACCGGGCGGCTGCCCAGCGGCCTGGACGCGCAGATCGCCCGCCACCTGGCGCTGCTGGAGGAGACGACCGGGCGGCGGCTCGGCGACGTGGACGATCCGCTGCTGGTCTCGGTGCGCTCCGGGGCGAAGTTCTCCATGCCCGGGATGATGGAGACGGTCCTGAACATCGGGGTCTGCGACGCCACCGTCGCCGGACTGGCCAAGCGGTACGGCGACGAGCGGTTCGCGTGGGACTGCTACCGCCGGCTGGTGCAGATGTACGGCCGCACGGTGCTCGGCGTTCCCGCCGAGGAGTTCGAGCGCGCGCTGATCCAGGCCAAGGTCCGCAAGGGACTGGCAGCGGACGCTCCGGACACGGCGCTGGACGCCGACGCGCTGCGCGCGCTCACCCGCCACTTCCAGCGCATCGTGCGCGAAAGCAGCGGACAGGAGGTGCCGCAGATCCCGCGCGAGCAGCTGGGCGGCGCGGTGCGCGCGGTATTCGAATCCTGGGACGGCAAGCGGGCGCGGATCTATCGCAGGCGCGAGGGCATCCCGGACGACCTGGGCACCGCGGTGACCGTGATGACCATGGTCTTCGGCAACCTGGGCGCCGATTCGGGAACCGGCGTCGGTTTCACCCGTGACCCGGCCACCGGAGCCCCGGGCGTGTACGGCGACTACCTCTCGGACGCAGAGGGCGAAGACGTCGTCTCCGGCGTGCGCAACACCCTGACACTCGAGCAGTTCGGCACGCTCGACCCGGACGCGTACCGGGAACTGCGCCGACACATGGCCACGCTCGAGGAGCACTACCGGGACCTGTGCGACATCGAATTCACCGTCGAGCGCGGCAAGCTGTGGATGCTGCAGACCCGGGTCGGCAAGCGCACCGCGGCCGCGGCCTTCCGCATCGCCGCCAACCTGCTGGCCGACGGACGCATCGACGAGGACGAAGCCCTCTCCCGGGTGACCGGCGAGCAGCTGGCCCAGCTGATGTTCCCCTGCTTCGCCCCCTCCGGCGGGGCCGTCGCCCCGATCGCCAAGGGCATCGCCGCCTCCCCCGGTGCCGCGGTGGGACGCGCGGTGTTCAGCTCGGCGGACGCCGTCGCGCGCGCCGCGGCCGGCGAGCACGTCATCCTCATCCGCCGCGAGACCAACCCCGACGACCTGCCCGGCATGATCGCCGCCTCCGGCGTGCTGACCGGCCGCGGCGGCAAGACCTCGCACGCCGCCGTGGTGGCCCGCGGCATGGGCCGCACCTGCGTGTGCGGCGTGGAGAGCCTGGAGATCGACGAGCAGAACGGCACCGCCACCGTCACCCGCGGCGCGTCCGCCGGCACCGTCATCAGCGCCGGTGACCTGATCTCGATCGACGGCACCGACGGCTCGGTCTACGACACCGAGATCCCCGTGGTCAGCTCCCCCGTGGTCGAGTACTTCGAAGGGCACGGGTCGCAGACCGGCGACCCGGTCGTGGCGGCCGTCGCCCGGCTGCTGCAGATCGCGGACCGCCGCGCCCGCCTCGGCGTGCGTGCCAACGCCGACACTCCGGCCGACGCCGCCCGGGCGCGCCGCTTCGGCGCCCACGGCATCGGCCTGGCCCGCACCGAGCACATGTTCCTCGGCGACCGGCGCCCGATCGTGGAGCGGCTGATCCTGGCCGACACGCAGCAGGATCGCGCGAACGCGCTGAGCCGGCTGCTGGAACTGCAGCGCGCGGACTTCACCGGGCTGCTGGCCGCGATGGACGGGCTGCCGGTCACCGTCCGGCTGCTCGACCCGCCGCTGCACGAGTTCCTGCCCGACCTGACCGAGCTCTCCGTCGAGATCGCCGTCGCCGACGCGACGCACCAGCCGGTGGAGCCCAGCCGGCGCGAACTGCTGGCCGCGGTGCGCCGCTGGCACGAGCAGAACCCGATGCTGGGCCTGCGCGGCGTGCGCCTCGGCCTGGTGGTGCCCGGACTCTACGCGATGCAGGTGCGCGCGCTGGCCGAGGCCATCGTGGCCAGGCGTGGCGACGGCGGGGCTCCGCTCGCGCACATCATGATCCCGCTGGTGGCCGAGGCGCACGAGCTCGAGCTGGCCAGGGCGGAGGCCAAGCGGGTGCTGCACGAGGTGGACCCGGGCCTGGTGGTCTCGGTGGGCGTGATGATCGAGCTGCCGCGCGCCGCGCTGACAGCGCGCCGAGTGGCCGAGTACGCGGAGTTCTTCTCCTTCGGTACCAACGACCTGACTCAGACCACCTGGGGCATGAGCCGCGACGACGCGGAGGGTGCGTTCTTCCCGGCCTATCTGGAGCACGGCGTGTTCAGCGCCTCGCCGTTCGGCACGATCGACCCGGACGGCGTCGGGACCCTGGTGCGCGCGGCCGTCAAGCGCGGCCGCTGGACCCGGCCGGACCTCGAGATCGGCGTGTGCGGGGAGCACGGCGGCGATCCGGCCTCCATCCACTTCTTCCACCAGGCGGGCGTGGACTACGTCTCCTGCTCCCCGTTCCGGGTGCCGGTCGCGCGGCTCGAGGCCGGACGCGCCTCGGTGCTGGCCGACCGCGCCGCCGCGGGAGCCGGCGCGGTGGGGAGTGACACCCGGTGATCGCCCTGCCCCTGGCCTTCGGACACTCCGCGGCCGGCGGTGAGCCGGCCCCGGGAGGCCGCGGCGCGCGCGAAAGCGCCTCGCAGCTGACCGTGGACGGGATCGGCGCCCTGGTGGCCGAGCTGCGCCGGCGCGGCTACCGGGTGATCGCGCCGGTACGCCGCGACGGCGCGCTGGTCCTGGACGAGGTCCGGGACGCCGGGGAACTGCCGTGGGGGCTGGGCGTGGAGAGCGGACCCGGGCACTACCGGCTGGTCGAGCGCGGCGACGGCCAGCTGTTCGCCGGCGCGGCCGGCCCGATGCCGTGGAAGCGGTTCCTGCGCCCGCCGCGCGAGAAGATCCTTGACGCCGACCGCACCCCCGGCGGCGGTTTCACCGTCACCGAGCCCGACCCGAGCGAGGAGCCGCCGCTGGCGTTCCTCGGCGTGCGGCCCTGTGATCTACGAGCCCTGACGATCCTGGACAAGGCGCTGCTGACCGCGGGCGGCCGGTCCGGGTACGCGGTGCGCAGATCGCGGGCGTTCATCGTGGCCGTGGAGTGCACCGAGCCGGCCGAGACCTGCTTCTGCGTCAGCGCGTCGGCCGCGCAGGGGGTCAACTGCGGGCCGGGCGCCGACCCGGCCGCAGCCCCGGGCGCGCCGCGCCACGACCTGCTGCTGACCGAGGTCACGGGCGGCGGCGGTCACCGGTTCCTGGCGCGCAGCGGCTCCTGCCGCGGCGCCGAGGTCCTGGCCCGGATCGCGCACACCACGGCCGACACCAGGACCATCGACGCGGCGAGCCGAGCGGTCGAGCGCGCCGCGGCCTCCATGCGACGCACGCTGCCCACCGTCGACCTGCGCTCGCTCATGGCCGCCTCGGTCGAGGCGAAGCACTGGCGCGACGTCGCAGAACGCTGTATCGCCTGCGGCAACTGCACGCTGGTGTGCCCCACCTGCTTCTGCACCACCACCGAGGACACCACCGACCTGACCGGCGCGCACGCCGAGCGGTGGAACAGCTGGGACTCCTGCTTCGACCTGGACTTCTCCTACATCTACGGCGGCGAGGTGCGCTCCAGCGTGCAGAGCCGCTACCGCCAGTGGCTGACCCACAAGTTCGGCACCTGGCAGGACCAGTTCGGCGACTCGGGCTGTGTCGGCTGCGGACGCTGCATCGCGTGGTGCCCGGCGGGCATCGACCTGACCGAGGAACTCAAGGCCCTTCAATCGGAATGGGAACTGGAGGCGGACGACGCGTGAACGCCTCGACCCGAGACACGCGCGCCCGCGCCGCGCACGCCGTACCGGCTCCCGCCATCCCGGCTCCGGCGGCCACGCGGCCGTCCCCGATGGCGCCGCTCCCGTACGTCGTCACCTCGGTGCACCGGGACACCTACGACACGGTGACGCTCGTACTGGAACCGGAGGACGCGGCACTGCCCAGCTGGGAGCCGGGCCAGTTCACCATGATGTACGCGTTCGGCGTCGGCGAGATCCCGGTCTCGGTGAGCGGAGATCCCTACCGGCAGGACCGGCTCGTGCACACGGTGCGTGACGTGGGCGCGGTCTCGCACGCCATCGCCTCGGCGCGAGCCGGGGACGTGCTGGGCGTGCGCGGCCCGTTCGGGCACGGCTGGCTCTCGGACGGCTGGCCGCAGCACGATGTCGTCGTGGTGGCGGGCGGCCTGGGGCTCGCCCCGCTGCGCCCGGTCGTCTACGGCCTGGTCGCACACCGCGCCAAGTTCGGCCGGGTCACCCTGGTCGTGGGCGCCCGGACGCCGGCGGACCTGGTCTACACCCGCGAATACGAGGCCTGGCGGTCCTGCGGACTGGACGTACGGGTGACCGTGGACCGCGCGACGCCCGACCAGGACGGGCGGCCGTGGACCGGCCAGGTGGGTCTGGTGACCGCCCCGCTGGCCCGGGTGGCGCTCGATCCGGAGCGGACCACGGCGTTCGTGTGCGGGCCCGAGGTGATGATGCGCGCGGCGGCCGAGGCGCTGGCCGACCGGGGCGTCTCGGACCAGCAGATCCTGCTGTCGCTTGAGCGCTCGATGAAGTGCGGCATCGGCGTATGCGGGCACTGCCAGCTCGGTCCCGATCTGATCTGCCGCGACGGGCCCTGCGTGACCTACCGGCACGCCGCGCCGCTGCTGGCCGTCAAGGAGCTGTGAACCATGTCCCCCGCGACCGTCACTCCTCAGCCCGAGGTCACCGCGACCGCCGCGCCGAGCCTCGCGGTGTGGAAGTTCGCCTCCTGCGACGGCTGCCAGCTCTCCCTGCTCGACTGCGAGGACGAGTTGCTCGCGGTGGCCGGACGGGTGCGCATCGCCTCCTTCCCCGAGGCGACCCGCTCGGTGGCGCCGGGCCCGTACGACCTCTCCCTGGTCGAGGGCTCGATCACGACCCCCGAGGACGCCGAGCGCATCCGCGAGGTGCGCGCGCAGTCCAAGTACCTCGTCGTGCTCGGCGCCTGCGGCACCAGCGGCGGCATCCAGGCGCTGCGGAACTTCGCCGACGTGGCCGAGTACTCCGCCGCGGTCTATCCCACCCCGGAATATCTCAGCACCCTCAAGAACTCGACGCCGATCCGGGACCACGTGAAGGTCGACTACGAGCTGCGCGGCTGCCCGGTGGACCGCGGCCAGCTGCTCGAGGTGATCACCGCCTATCTGGCGGGGCGGCAGCCGGCGATCCCGGATCGCAGCGTCTGCTACGAGTGCAAGGCGCGCGGCGCGGTCTGCGTCACCGTCGTGCACGGCACGCCCTGTCTCGGCCCGGTCACCCACGCCGGCTGCGGCGCGCTGTGCCCGGCCTTCCAGCGCGGTTGCTTCGGGTGCTTCGGCTCGACCCGGCAGGCTCGCGTCCGCGCGATGGCCCGGCTGCTGCTGGCCGAGGGCGCCTCGCCCGACGCCCTGCTGCGCACCCTGAGTTCGGCCAATCCCGCCGACTCGGCCTTCCGCGCCCTCGGCGCGCAGATCGAGCGCGACGCCGCGGCGGCGGGCGACGAGAAGGAGGCAGGACGGCCATGACGCACCGTCAGGAACGGCTGCTCGAAGTGGGCTCGCTCGCCCGGGTGGAGGGCGAGGGCGCACTACGCGTCGTGCTCGACCACGGTCGGGTGACCGAGGCGCGGCTGAACATCTATGAGCCTCCCCGATTCTTTGAGGCCATGCTGCGCGGCCGCTCCTACCTCGAACCGCCGGATATCACCGCGCGGGTATGCGGGATCTGCCCGGTCGCCTACCAGCTCACCGCCTGCAGGGCGATCGAGGACGCCTGTGGCGTGACGGTGCCGCCGCAGATCAACGCGCTGCGGCGGCTGCTCTACTGCGGCGAGTGGATCGAGAGCCACGCGCTGCACATCTACCTGCTGCACGCCCCGGACTTCCTCGGCTATCCCGACGCCATCGAGCTGGCCAAGGACCACCGCGCGGTCGTCAGCCGCGGCCTGGCCCTGAAGAAGACGGGCAACGACCTGGTCGAGGTGGTCGGCGGGCGGGCCATCCACCCGATCAACGTACGGGTCGGCGGCTTCCACCGGGCCCCGGCGCGCAGCGAGCTCGACGCGTTCAAGAACCGGCTGGACGACGCCCTCGAGGCGGCGCTGGAGACCGCGCGGTGGGCCGGGGACTTTACGTTCCCCGAGTTCGAGACGCCGCACGCGCTGCTCGCGCTGGACGACGCCGGGACGCACGGCGGAAGCCGCAGCCTGGCGACCGGCGGCGCGGGCCCGCGCTATCCCATCGAGTCCGGGCTCGGCGTGATCACCACCGCCGGCGTCGGCTTCCCGCTGGAGGACTTCGAACACTACGTCAGCGAGTCGCAGGTCCCGCATTCGACCGCGCTGCACGCGAAGCTGCGCGGCGTCGGCACCTACCTGACCGGCCCGCTGGCGCGTTACAACCTGGCCGGCCCGAGGCTGTGGCCGGTCGCGGCGCAAGCGGCCCGCACCGCCGGCCTCGGCCGCCTCGAGCGCAATCCGTTCCGCTCCGTGCTGGTGCGCGCCGTCGAGGTGGTGCAGGCCGTCGCCGAGGCCCGCGCGATCATCGAGGCCTACCAGCCGCCGGACCCGCCGTTCGTGCCGGTCGAGCCGCGGGCCGGCCGCGGCCACGGCGCCACCGAGGCGCCGCGCGGCCTGCTCTACCACCGCTACGACGTGGACGAGCGCGGCGTGATCACGGCCGCGCGGATCGTGCCGCCCACCGCGCAGAATCAGGCCGCCATCGAGGCCGACCTGCGGCTGGTGGTGCAGGCCGGAGCGCAGCTTGACGACGAGCACCTGACCCTGCACTGCGAGCAGGCGATTCGCAACTACGACCCCTGCATCTCGTGCTCGGCGCATTTCTTGGACCTCGACGTGACCAGAAGGTGAGCGCCATGTCAGCCTTCGAGACCATCGTGATCGGCGTGGGCACCGATCTGCGCGGCGACGACGGATTCGGCGGCGCCGTCATCGAGGCCCTGCGAAAGCGGCCGTCCGTCTCCGACAATGCGCTGCTCGCCCGCTGCGACGGCGAGCCGGCCCGGATGATCGACCTGTGGGAGGGCTTCCGCTACGCGTTGGTGATCGACGCGGTACGCGGCGGTTCCGAGCGATTCGGATTCGTCTACCGGCACGATTTCGCCGCCGCCGCGACATCCGGATCGGCGCAGCGGCAGGGTGAGACGGTACCCGGTGGTGAACCCGCCGGCAACGGGCACGCGATCGGAGTGGGCGCGGCCGTGCGCCTGGGCCGAGTGCTCGATCGGCTGCCCGGCCGGCTGATCCTCTACGCGGTGCACGGGCGGGACTTCCGGCTCGGCGCCCCGCTGTCCGCACCCGTGGCGCAGGCCGTGCCCGCGCTGGCCGGGCGGATCAGCCGGGAGATACTCGGCGTGCTCTCGATCGGCGCGGGCCGGGACCAAGGTCCCGGGGCCGGCCGGTCGAGCGGCCCTGTGAGGGTCCTGCCACCGCGCGCGACGCTGAGGGCATGACCGCGACGCTGCCGCACCCGCTGCACGCCCGACGCGACCCGACGGCCGCGGACCCGCCGGCCCCCGGCTGCGAGCGGCGCCGCTGGGAGGTGCGCGGGACGGTGCAGGGCGTCGGCTTCCGGCCCTTCGTGCACCGGCTGGCGACCGAGTTGGCGCTGGCCGGGCGGGTGCGCAACACCGGCGGCACCGTCCTGATCGACGCAGAGGGCCGTCCACAGGCGCTCGACGCTTTCGAGGCACGGCTGCGCGCGGAGGCCCCGCCGCTGGCCGCGATCGCCACGCTGGTACAGCTGCCCGCGCGTGACGGCGGGTGGCCGGCCGGGTTCGTGATCGAGGAGTCGCTCGCCCTTGAGGCCGCCTCGGGCGGCGCGGCGGCGCCCGCGCACCGCGACGTGCCTCCGGACACCGCGATCTGCGACGCCTGCCTGGCAGAGCTCTTCGATCCGCGGAACCGCCGCTACCGGTATCCGTTCATCAACTGCGTAGATTGCGGGCCGCGCGCCACCATCATCGACGATCTGCCTTATGACCGGCGGCGCACCGGGATGGCTGGATTCGAGCTCTGCGAAGCCTGCGCGGCCGAATATCGGGATCCGGCGAACCGCCGCTTTCATGCGGAGCCGGTCGCCTGTCCGGAGTGCGGGCCGCGGCTGCACTGGCACGACTTCACGATCGCGACACGGTGTGAAATCGCGACACTGGGTGAAGAGGCGCGCGATCGGGAAACGCTCGGCGAGGAAGCACTGAGGGCCGCCGCGGCCTGTGTGGCCCGGGGCGGCATCATTGCGCTCAAGGGCCTGGGCGGCTTCCAGTTCGTGTGCGACGCGACAAACGAAGCGGCGGTCGCGCTGCTGCGCAAGCGCAAGCACCGCCCGAGCAAGCCGCTGGCCGTGATGGTCGCCGACCTGCGTTCAGCCGAGGCCTACGCCCGGCTGTCCGCGCTTGAGCGTCAACTGCTGACCGGCCCGGCGCGGCCGATCGTCCTGGTCGAGCCGCGTACGCCGCGCGGACGCCTCCCCATCGCGCCCGGGGTGCGCCAAGAGAGCCCGACCCTCGGCCTGTTCCTGCCCACCACGCCGCTGCATCATCTACTGCTGCGCGCCATGGGCCGGCCCCTCGTGGTGACCAGCGGCAACCTCGGCGGCGAGCCGATCGTGATCGACGACGAGACCGCCCGAGCCAGGCTGCACGCGGTCGCGGACGGGATCTGCGGCCATGACCGGCCGATCCTGGCCCGCTACGACGACTCGGTGACGACCGTGAGCGCCGACCGGCCGGCCGTCGTGCGCCGCGCCCGCGGCTATGCCCCGGCGCCACTGTCCCTCCCGATCGCGGCGCGCCGTCCGCTGCTTGCCGTCGGCGCGCATCTCAAGCACACCTTCACCCTCGCGCAGCGCGCCACCGCGATCACGAGTGCACACATCGGCGACCTCGGGGACGCGGCAACGCACGAGGCCTTCGACCGCTGTCTGCGCCGACTCAGCCGGCTGCACGCCATCGTGCCCGAGTACGTCGTGCACGACCTGCACCCCGGCTACCTTTCGACCCGGTATGCGGATCATTTCCCTGAGAACCGGCGGATTGCGGTCCAGCACCACCACGCGCACATCGCCTCCTGCGCCGCCGAACACGGACTGACCGAGGACGTCATCGGGGTTGCCTATGACGGCCTCGGGCTCGGCGAGGACGGAACGCTGTGGGGCGGTGAGGTGATGGTCGCGAACCTGCACGGATACACCCGCCTCGGGCGCTTTGCCCGCGCTCCGCTGCCCGGCGGTCCGGCCGCCGTGCTGCATCCGGCGCGGATGGCGCTCGGCTACCTCGCGGGGCTGGAGCGGTTCGGCGCTGGACAGTTCGGCGGCGGGCAGTTCGACGGCGAAGCAGTGTCCTGCTTCACTGACCAGCTCGATCCGCGTGAGGTGTCCACCGTGCTGCGCATGGTGGCGCGGCGGATCAACTGCCCGGCGGCCTCCAGTGCGGGCCGGCTCTTCGACGCGGTGGCTGCGTTGCTCGGTCTGCCTGCCGCGCTACCTCCCGGTGCGCGAATCAGCTTCGAAGGCGAGGCGGCAATCGCGTTGGAGAACGCCGCGGGGGCGGTGTCCGCGCCGGCATTGCCGTGGCGCTTGGTGCGCGTGGACGGGCTCTGCGTCTACGATCCGCACCCCACGCTGGCCGCATTGCTTGACGGCGTGGCCGCGGGTACGTCGACCGCACGCCTGGCAGCCGGCTTCCATGAGGCCATCGCCGAGGCGACCACCGCAATGGTCGAACAAGCCGTGCGCGTCGTCGGCGCCAAACCAGTGTGCCTTTCCGGCGGCGTGTGGCAGAACCGCCGACTGGCCGCGGCGGTCGTCTCCAGCCTGGAGGACACCGGCCTCGACGTCTTCGTGAATCAACGGGTTCCGTGCAACGACGGCGGCATCAGCTACGGCCAGGCCGCCATCGCCGCGGCTCGTCTCAGCGAGAGGTGAGCGCGATGTGCCTGGGCATTCCGGGACGGATCACGCAGATCCGCGAGAGCGATCCGTTTCCGATCGCACTGGTCGACTACGGCGGCGTACGCAAAGACGCCTGCCTGGCGTACATCCCGGACGCGGTGATCGGCGAATACGTGATCGTACATGTCGGGTTCGCCATCGCACGGGTCGATGAGGCGGAGGCACTGCGCACGCTCGACGTGCTGCGCGCCATGGGCGACCAGGTCACGCAGGAGCTCGGGGAGCCGCTGCGATGAAGTACCTTGACGAATACCGCGACCCGGCGCTGGCCCGCACGCTGCTCGCGCAGTTGCGCGCCACCGCTACCCGGCCGTGGCGGATCATGGAGGTCTGCGGCGGGCAGACCCACACTCTCGTGCGTCAGGGCATTGACGAACTGCTGCCGGCCGGGATCCGGATGATCCACGGCCCGGGCTGCCCGGTGTGCGTCACTCCGCTTGAGATCATCGACAAGGCACTGGCGATCGCCTCGCGACCCGAGGTGATCTTCGCCTCCTTCGGCGACATGCTGCGGGTGCCGGGCTCGCGCACCTCGCTCGCGCAGCTGCGCGCGGCCGGCGCGGACGTGCGGGTGGTCTACTCGCCGATGGACGCGGTGAGCCTCGCGCGGGCCGACCCGGACCGGCAGGTGGTTTTCTTCGCCGTCGGGTTCGAGACCACTGCCCCGGCGAACGCGGGAGCCGTACTAGTCGCCGAGCGGCTCGGGGTGACGAACTTCTCGATCCTGGTCAGCCACGTGCTGGTGCCCCCGGCGCTCACCGCGATCCTGGAAGCAGAGCACTGCGAGGTACAGGCCTTCCTCGCGGCGGGCCACGTGTGCGCGGTGATGGGCTGGACCGAGTACGAGCCGCTGGCGGCCAAGTATCAGGTGCCCATCGTGGTGACCGGGTTCGAACCCTTAGACCTGCTCGAAGGCATCCTCATGACGGTCCGTCAGTTGGAAGAGGGCCGCGCACAGGTCGAGAACCAGTACGCCCGCGCGGTGCGGCGCACCGGCAACGGCGCCGCGCAGGACGCGATCCGCCGGGTGTTCCGGGTCACGGACCGCACCTGGCGCGGTGTCGGCCCGATCCCGGCCAGCGGCCTGCGGCTGGCCGAAACGTACGCCCGCTTCGACGCCGACGAGCGCTTCGGCACCGGCGACGTACACGCGGTCGAGGAGCCCCGGTGCATCGCCGGGCGGATCCTGACCGGACAGTCGCTGCCGACCGACTGCTCGGCGTACGGCACCGACTGCACGCCGCGCAACCCGCTCGGTGCGCCGATGGTGTCGGGCGAGGGCACCTGCGCGGCCTTCTACTGCGCGGGACGCAGGGCGGCACGCCCCGTTCCCGTCACCGACCTGACCAGTGTTCTGAATCGCAGGTGAGAAGCCCATGTCAGTGATCAACGATCCGGTTCAGGCGACCTGCCCGGCGCCGCACGCGGAGCACGAGCGGGTGCTGCTTGGGCACGGCTCCGGCGGCCAGCTCTCCGCGCGCCTGCTGCACGACGTGATCGTGCCGGGCCTTGGCGCGGCGGCCGCGGACCTCAGCCTCGACGACGCCGCGGTGCTCGACCTCGAGCCCTTCATCGCCCCCGCTGACGGCAGTGCCGGCGGCGGCGCGGGCAGCGAGGACCTGCGCTCCGGGAGCGTGGTGGTGACCACCGACTCCTTCGTGGTGGACCCACTGGAGTTCCCGGGCGGGGACATCGGCGCGCTGGCGGTGCACGGCACGGTCAACGACCTGGCGATGCGCGGCGCGCAGCCGCTCGCGCTGACCGTGGCTCTGATCGTGGAGGAGGGTTTCGCGCTGGCCGACCTGCGCCGCCTCGTCGCGTCGGTCGGCCGGGCGGCCGCGCGGGCCGGCGTTCCAGTGGTCGCCGGCGACACCAAAGTGGTCGGGCGCGGCTGCGCGGACAAGCTGTTCATCACCACGACCGGCTTCGGCCGCCGCGCGCCGCGGGCCCGCTGCTCGGCCACCGCGATCCGGCCCGGCGACGCGATCCTGCTCTCCGGACCGATCGGCCTGCACGGGGTGACGGTGCTGGCCACCCGCGAGGACCTCGGCTTCGACGCCGATCCGCAGCTGCGCTCGGACACCAGGCCGCTGCACCGCCTGGTGCAGGCGATGCTCGACGCGGGCGGCGCCGACGTGCACGCGCTGCGCGACCCGACCCGCGGCGGGCTCGCCTCCGCGCTCAACGAGCTGGCCGAGGCGTCGGGAGTCGGCATCCTGGTCGAGGAGGACGCGATTCCGGTGCCGCCCGTCGTCGCGGCGGCCTGCGATCTGCTCGGGCTTGATCCGCTGCACGTGGCCAACGAGGGCTGCGCCGTCGCGTTCGTCCACCCGGCCAGCGCCGACGCCGTGCTCGCCGCGATACGCTCGTGCCCCGAGGGCGCCGAGGCGGTGCGCATCGGCACCGCCGTGGCGGACAACGCGGGCCGCGTCGCGCTTCACACGCTCGTCGGCGCCTACCGCATCGTCGACATGCTCGTCGGCGAACAGCTCCCCCGTATCTGCTAAGAGCTCGTATCCGCTAATAGACCGGGGGTTGATCAGAGATCTGCGGTTCCGGCTCGCGCTCGCCGAGGTCGAGCCGGAACGGCGGATAGACGTCTGTCATAAGGCTGACATAGACGATCACCCGCAGCACCCACCGGTTCAGGCCGATGACGAGTTCGAAGATCTCCGGCCGGTACGCGCCGGTGAAGGCGAGCGCGACGGCGGCGAAGATCGCCAGCAGGCCGATCAGGCCGACGCTCGGGACGCCGGCGAACCGGTAGCCGCCCAGGAAGATGCCGACGATGACGTACTGCGGAATGGCCAGCAGCCACCACTTGACCAGCGCCAGGCCCCGCGAAAGCTGCTCGGGGTAGGCCACCGCGAGCCGCGCCGGATAGTCGGGGACGTCGGCGAGCGTGAACGGCGGGTACCGATCGGTGCCCAGCGCGCCGTACGAGTAGTACGCGACTCGCCAGCCCCATCGCAGCACACCGACGTTGAACTCGAAGATCCCGCGCGGGTACCGGCCGGTGAACACGATCGCGAACAGCGCGACGATGCTCAGCACGAAGTAGGCCACGCTCAGGCACCACAGCGCGATGTAGTGCGGGATCGCCAGCAGCCACTTGACGAGCCACAGCCACCGCGAGAGCGGTGCGTCGAGCCTGGCCTCGACCGTGACCGGCCGCTGGAAGCCGGCCGCGGGGGCGGGTGGCGCTGGGGTGTATGCGGCGGTCATCGCGCACCGCCCGCTTCGGTCTCCGGCCCGGTTTGCGGTCCGGGTTGCGGCTGTGCGCCGGTCAGCAGCTCTTCGGCGATGTGCTTGCCCCAGGCCGCGATCTCGTCCCAGTCGCGCTCGTCGCTGTCCGCGATGTGCATCGCCGCCATCATGGTGCGGTGCACGATGCCGAGCTGCGCACGCTCGATCCGGCCGCCGAACACGCGGTGGTCGCGGGCCGCGGTGGCGGTGATGACCTGCGACGCATCCACCGGGGGTTTGGAGCTGTCCGAGCCGCGCTCGCCGACCGGTCCGCTGGAGAACAGCCAGACCGGCCGGCCGCTCAGCTGCCCGGAGATCCGCTCGACCAGCCGGCGGGCGCTGGGCAGCCAGCTGCCCATGTACACCGCGCTGCCGAGCACGAGCGCGTCGTAGCCCTGCAGGTCGGCGACCTGGTCGGGGGTGCGGGCGTCGGCCGGCACGCCGTTGTCCGTCAGCGCCTTGGCGAGGGCGTCGCCGATCTGCGCGGTGGCGCCGTGCCTACTCGCTGTGCATACCAATACTCTCATGATCAGTGCCTTCTTCTGCTGGCTCGGTCATCATGGCGATCGCCCCGGCCGGGCACTCTTCGGCGCACAGTCCGCAGCCTTTGCAGTAGTCGAGGTCGATCGAGTAGCGCGGCTGCCCGTCCGCGTCGAAGCCGAGCTTCGTGATCGCGTTGTCGGGGCACACGCCGTAGCAGTTGTCGCAGCCGAAGCAGTTGCCGCAGGACAGGCAGCGGCGGGCTTCGTAGAGCGCGTTGTCCTCGGTGAGGCCGTGCACGATCTCCGCGAACGTGTCCACGCGGCGCGCGGCCTCAAGGCTCGGGCGCACCGTCGCGGGCGCGTCGCTGTAGTACCAGGTGTTCAGGTCGTCGATCGGGATCGGGTTCTGCGGCGCGGCGGCCGGTTCGGCGGCCACGCCGCGCAGGTACCGGTCGATGGCGCGCGCGGCCGCGGCTCCGTGGCCGATCGCCTGGGTGGCGGTGCGCTCCCCGTCGATCGCGTCGCCGCCGGCGTAGACGCCGGGCCGGCCGGTGGCGTAGGCGGAGTCGACGTCGATCGTCCCGTGCGAGACGGCGATCCCGGGCGCCCTGGCCAGCCAGTCGAGCTCGGCGCTCTGGCCGAGGGCGAGCACCACGGTGTCCGCGGCCAGGGTCTCGAATTCGCCGGTCGGCTGCGGGAATCCGGTCTCGTCAAGCTCCATCCGCTCCACCGCGACGCGGCCGCGGTCGGCGTGCGTGATGGTGGAGAGCCAGCGCACTGTCACGCCCTCCGCCAGCGCCTCTTCGAGCTCTGACTCATGAGCGGGCATCCGGTCCCGGGTGCGGCGATACACCACGACCGCCTCGGTGGCGCCGAGCCGGCGCGCGGTGCGGGCGGCGTCCATCGCGGTGTTGCCGCCGCCGTAGACCGCGACTCGGCGGCCCAGGTGCAGCGGCCAGTGGTCCTCGGCCGCGGCCAGCATGGTGAGCGCGTCGAGCATGTGCGCGCTGTCGCCGGCCGGTATGTAAGCGTTCTTACCGCTCTGCGCGCCCACGCCGAGGAAGGCCGCGTCGAAGCCGTCGGCGGCGAGCGCCTCGTCGAGGTCGTCGACGCAGCTCTCGGTCTCGAAGCGCACGCCGAGCGCGGCGATGCGGGCTATCTCGGCGTCGAGCACCTCGCGCGGCAGCCGGTAACGCGGGATGCCGTAGCGCATCATCCCGCCGAGCTTGGCCGCCGCCTCGCGCACGGTGACCTGGTGTCCGCGCAGGGCGAGCTGGTACGCGGCGGACAGTCCGGCCGGGCCGGAGCCGACGACCAGGACGCGGCGTCCGGTCGGTTCGGCGGTGACCTGCACCGTCCAACCCTGCTTGATCGCCTCGTCGCCCAGGAAGCGTTCGACGGAATTGATGCCGACGGACTGGTCGAGCAGCCCGCGGTTGCACGCTGTCTCGCACGGGTGGTAGCAGATGCGGCCCATGACGGCCGGCAGCGGATTGTCGAGCATCAGCCGCCGCCACGCGGCTTCATACGATCCGTCCTCGGCGGTGTAGAGCCAGTCGCGTACTGCCTCTCCGGCGGGACAGGCGGATTGGCAGGGCGGCAGCACGTGCCGGTAGACCGGGCGCTCGACGCGCCAGGCGCCGGTGTGGTTGGTGCGGCTGCTGCCGGGGTCGAGGGTGGTGGCGAAGGGGTGCTCGCTCTTCGCTTCGCGCACGTCGTCCATGGCTACGCTCCCTGACCGGTGGTCTCACGGCCGGGGCCGGTCGCGTCGAGCAGCCCGTACACCCGGATATTGCGGTCGGCCTGCTCCTGGATGCGCGCGACCAGATCCGGGCGGCCGTCGCGGTGTCCGTTCGGGAACAGGTGCGCATAGCGGGTTTGCGGCCGCAGGTATTCGTCCACGGGGACGCGGTGGCGGATCGGGGTGACCGCGGTCAGCTCGCCGTATTCGGCCTCGAACAAGGGGAAGAGCCCTGATTCGGTGGCCAGCCTGGCCAGCCGGATGGTCTGCGACGAGGCCGCGCCCCAGCCGAGCGGACACGGCACCAGCACGTGCAGATATCGCGCTCCGGTGAACCCCATCGCCCGCTCCACCTTCGCCTCGAGGTCGCGCAGATCGGCGACCGTCGCGGTGGCGACGTACGGGATGCGGTGCGCCATCGCGATCGCGGGCACGTCCTTGCCCTGGCCGAAGTGGTTACCGGGAATGCCGGCCACGACGGGTGTCGTCGCGGTCCGGGCGGCCGGAGGCGTGGCGCCCGAACGTTGCACGCCGGTGTTCATGTAGGCCTGGTTGTCGTAGCAGACGAACAGGACGTCGTCGTTGCGCTCGAACATGCCGGAAAGGGCGCCGAGCCCGATGTCGACGGTGCCGCCGTCACCCGCCTGACCCAGCACCCTGACATCGGCGCGCCCTCGGGCCTTGAGCGCCGCGGCCACGCCGGAGGCGACCGCCGGGGCGTTACCGAACAGCGAGTGCAGCCACGGCACGCGCCAGGCACTCTCCGGGAAGGGCGTTGAGACGACCTCAAGGCAACCGGTGGCGTTCACCACGACCAGCTTGCCGTCCGACACGCGCATCGCGGCGTCGAGCACGTAGCGCGCGCCGAGCACCTCGCCGCAGCCCTGGCAGGCCCGGTGCCCCGATATCAGACTATTGGCACGCTTCGGGTCGGACTGTGCGGCGCGCTGTTCCTCGGGCAGCAGCCGGTTGCCGACCGCGAGCGAGCCGACCTGGTAGAACTTCATCGCGATTCCTCCCGCGCGTGCAGCCGGGCGAGCAGCCGCTCGGCGGTCGATCCGGGAGCGTCGTCGGAGGCGCGGCCGTAACCGGCCCGGGACAGCAGGTCGCGGTCCAGGCCGAGGAAGGAGAACCGGGCCACTCGGGACGCCGCCGCGTCGCGCACGAGCGTGCGCAGCGCCTTCTTGGTGATCGGGCGGCCGCCGAGCCCGGCGACCACGGTGCTGCAGCGGGCCGGCACGGCGGGCGGGTCGGCCAGCGCTGCGATCAGCTCCGGGGCGATGACCCCGGCGGCGCCGGTGGAGAAGGCCCGTTCGAGCACGACCACCTGCTCGGCTCCGGCCAGCAGGGTGCGCAGCCGGTCCGCGGGGAAGGGCCGGAAGCAGGTCAGTTCCACCGCGCCGACGGCGAGCCCGTCCGCGCGGGCCTCGTCGATCACGTCTTCGAGCGTGCCAAGCACGGAACCCATCGCGAGGAACACCGTGCGCGCGCCCTCAAGCCGGTAGCCGCGGGCCAGGCCCTCGGCCGGGCGGCCGACCAGTTTCGCGTAGCGCTCGGCCAGTTCCGGCATCCGCAGCAGCGCCCGCTGCATCCGGCCGTGGGCGAGGAAGCGCACCTCGGTGAAGGCTTCGGGCCCGACCATCGCGCCGATGGACATCGGCAGGCCCGGGTCGAGAATTTGCTGCGGCCGGTACGTCGGCAGGAAGGCGTCGACGGCTTCCTGCTCAGGCACGGCGATGCGCTCGACCGCGTGGGTGAGTACGAACCCGTCCATGCACACCATCACCGGCACCGACAGCTCCTCTGCCAGGCGGAACGCGATCGGGTGCAGGTCGCAGGCGGCCTGGTTGTCGCGGGCGTAGAGCTGGATCCAGCCGCTGTCGCGCTGGGAGAGCGAGTCGCTCTGGTCGTTCCAGATGTTGATGGGGGCGCCGAGCGCGCGGTTCGCGACCGTGAGCACGATCGGCAGGCCGAGGCCCGCGGCGTTGTACAGCGCCTCGGCCATGAACAGCAGGCCCTGGCTCGAGGTGGCGGTGTAGGTGCGCGCTCCGGCGGCCGAGGCGCCGATGGACAGCGACATCGCGCCGAACTCCGATTCGACGTTCACGAACTCGCAGGGCTCGAGCTCGCCCTGACGTACCAGGGCACTGAGCGCCTCGACGATGTGGGTCTGCGGCGAGATCGGATAGGCGGGCACCACCTGCGGCCGGCAGCGGGCGACCGTCTCGGCGACGGCGCGGGAGCCCTCGACGGCGCGTCCTGGCCCGGCCTGCTGCTCGTCGGCGCGGCCGGCCTTGGCGGCGGTGGCGGCGGTGGCGGCATCAGGGGCGGCGGTAGCGAGATTGGGAGCGGCCGCAGGCGTGGCGCCGCGGCGTGCGGATACATCAGGAGCGGGCACCAGGCACCTCCGAAGTCGAATACGCGGCCGGTTCCGCACCGGTGCGGGCGTCGCCGTCCGCATCGGAGCCGCCGTCCTTATTGAGGCCGCCGTCCTCATAGAAGCGGTCGCCGCCGCTCCGGATGTGCTCGAAGGCGTCTGCGGCGGCCTCGGCGTTCGCCTCGGCCACCCGGCCGGAGAAGCGTGCGGCGATCGCGTCGCGCACGGCGGCGAGCGGGACGATTCCGGTCGCCGCTGCGGCGGCGCCGAGCATGGCCGCATTCGGCAGCGGGCGGCCGGTGCGCTGCCGGGCGAATTCGGTGGCGGGCACGGTGCGCACCCGCACGGCGCACAGCCTCATGCCGGCCGCGTCTCGGGCCGCCGACCGGGTCAGGCCGGTCTTCGTCACGTCCGCGCCGTTCCCCGCGGCGCGGCCTGATGTGCCGTTGGCCAGCAGGGCGGCGGCCGTCGCGTCCTCAGTCGCCGCGGTGCCTGTGAGGGCAGTGGTCACCAGGCCGGTGTTGATCAGGGCGGTGCCACCGGGCTTGAGGCCGTCGAAGACGAAGCGCTGGCGCAGCAACGTCGCGTCGAGGACGATCACCAGGTCGGGCTCGGTCACCGGTTCGCGGGACCGGATCGGCCGCTCGTCGATCCGGCAGTACGCCTCGACCGGAGCGCCGGTGCGCTCCGAGCCGAAACTGGGGAAAGCCAGCGCGTAGCGGCCGTCGGCGATCGCCGCCCAGGCGATCAGCTCGGCGGCGGTGACGACGCCCTGGCCGCCGCGGCCGTGCAGTCTGATCTGGTACATGACGCTCCGCCTCCTCCCTGGCATCGTCGCCTGCCGCCCCCCGCCGGTCCCAGGGTCCTGAGACCCGGGCCTGGTGGGCCGAAGGGCCGGGACTCGGCACCGCTGCGGCACCGCTATGGCACTGCTGTGGTGCGACTGCGGCGAGGCGGCGGTGTCGGCCGGCCGGTCCCGGACGGGACCTTCGACCGTGTCCGGTGCCCGCGTTCCGCGCGACGCTGGACGGACGAGGAGTGGCAGGCCGACGTCGAGGAGGTCGCTGATGTCAGCAACCGTACGCAGCGTGATGACGAGCGAGGCGGTCTCAGTGCGCGTGTACACGCCGTACAAGCAGATCGTGCGCGTCCTGCTCGACTACGGCATCAGCGCGGTGCCGGTGGTCGACGAGACCGGGCACGTCCTGGGCATCGTGTCCCAGGCCGACCTGATCGAGAAGGAGGCCGCGCTGGCGCGTTCGACCTCGGCCGCCCATCGCCCGGCGACCTGGCACAGCCGCGCCTCCCGGACGAAGGCCCACGCGGTCTCCGCCGACACCCTCATGACGGGCCCGGCGATCACCATCGGCCCGGACGCCGACGTGAACAGCGCCGCGCTGCTGATGAGCAAGCACAACGTCAAGCGGCTGCCCGTCGTGGACGCCGAGGGCCGGCTACTCGGCGTGGTCAGCCGCGGCGACCTGCTCGTGCCGTTCCTGCGTTCAGACGTCGAGATCCACGACGAGATCCTCAACAGGGTCCTGCTGAGCGAGATGTGCGTGGACCCGCACTCCATCGACGTGAAGATCGCCGACGGTGTGGTGACACTCAGCGGCCGGATGGAGAACGAGTTCGTCACCCGCGACACGGCGGCGCGGGTGCAGACGATCGACGGAGTCATCGAGGTCGTCGACCACCTGACTCCCGAGCCCGGCGAGGACCAGCCGCAGCGGCTGCCGTTCCGCACTCCCGTGTACTGATCTGCTGATCCCCGCCATAAGGGAGTGCCCCCGGGATGTCCCGGGGCACTCCTTCGCTTCGGGCGGTTGAGGCGTTCAGGCGGAGCGCCGCGCCCGTGCGTCGCCGTTGCTACAGCCGGGCGCCGACGTACTCGGCCAGGTCCGCCAGCCGCTCGGTGTAACCCCACTCGTTGTCGTACCAGCCGAAGACCTTCACCAGCTCGCCGTTCGACTGGGTCAGCGCCCCGTCGAGCACGCACGAGGCCGGGTCGCCGACGATGTCGGTGGAGACCAGCGGCTCGTCCGAGACCCGCAGGATGCCGCGCAGCCGCTCCTCGGCGTCGTGCGCGAAGGCCGCGTTGATCTCCGCGGGGGTGGCCGGGCGGGACAGCACCGCGGCCAGGTCCACCAGCGATCCTGTCGGCACCGGGACGCGCACCGCGATGCCGTCGAGCAGCCCCGCGGTCTGCGGGATGACCAGGCCGATCGCCTTGGCAGCGCCGGTGCTGGTCGGGATCACGTTGAGCGCCGCGGCCCGGGCCCGGCGCAGGTCCTTGTGCGGGCCGTCGAGCAGCTGCTGGTCGTTGGTGTAGCCGTGGATGGTGGTCAGAAAGCCGCGCACCAGGCCGAAGTGCCGGTGCAGCACGTCGACCATCGGCGCCGCGCAGTTGGTGGTGCAGGACGCGTTCGAGATGACGTGGTGGCGTGCCGGGTCGTAGTCGTCCTGGTTCACGCCCATCACGACAGTCACGTCGACCGCGCCCTTCGCCGGCGCGGAGATGAGCACCTTTCGGGCGCCGGCCTCCAGGTGCGCGGCGGCCAGCGGGCCGGTGCGGAACTTGCCGGTCGACTCGATCACGAGGTCGACGCCGAGCTGCGACCACGGCAGCTGCGCGGGGTCGCGCTGCGCGAACACGGCGATCTTGCGGCCGTCCACGATCAGCGCGTCGTCGGCGTGCTCGACCCGGCCGCGCAGGCGCCCGTAGGTCGAGTCGTGGGCCAGCAGATGGGCCAGGGTCGCGGCGTCGGTCACGTCGTTGACCGCGACGACCTCGAGCCCGCGCTCCAGCGCGATGCGGGTGAAGACCCGGCCGACCCGGCCGAATCCGTTGACGGCGATTATCATCAAAGCCTCCTGGTGAAACAGCCTTTCCCGGCCTCAGCCTGCTGCCGCGGCGGCCGACTCGGCAGGGCCGGGCGGCCCGGGACAAGTCCCGCCCGGCCCGGGCCGAACGCCCCTGACCGTCGGCCGGCGCGCGCAGGAGCATGAGGTAGAAGGCAGGGCGTTGATCCGTGGCGCTCTGCGCGGACTTGTGATCGTCTTGGAGCTGTCATGACTCAGACACCTTCGACGCCGCAGCGCATCGTCGTCGGCGTCGACTCCTCTGACAACGCGCTGCACGCTGCGATTTGGGCTGCTCGCCTGGCAGTCGACCTCGGTGTGCCGCTTCTCCTCGTGCACGCCCTCGATCTGGGCGCGACCAGCGTCTACTCCACGGCCGTCGGCTACACCGAGGACCGCAGGGAGCACGGCGCCGCACTGCTCGGCCAGGTGGCGCGCACGCTGCGGGAGAAGGTCCGCGGAGTGATCGTCGACACCGAGCTGTTCGACCAGGGCGCGCCGCAGACGCTGGTGGCCCTCAGCGACGAGTCGACCCTCGTCGTGTCCGGCACCCGCGGGCACGGTGGCTTCGCCGGGCTGCTGCTCGGATCGGTCAGCTTGAAGCTCGCCGGGCACTCCCACGGCCCGATCGCCGTGGTGCGCGCGGACGAGCCGAGCGAGCCGGAGAACGCGATCGTGCTGGGCGTGGAGCCGGAGGAGCACGAGGCACCGATCCGCTTCGCGTTCGCACTGGCGGCGCAACTCGGCGCGACGCTCAACGTCGTGCGCGCCTGGTGGCCGCAGGCGGCCTACGGCGGTTACTACTCGGCGGACATCGGAATGGCCGAGCGCGACCACGCCGTGGATGTGGAAGGGCTTATCAAGGCACTGCGTGAGGAGTATCCGGGCGTCAAGGTCTTCGTGAGTCCGATGCGTGGTAACCCCGTGCCGATGCTCCTGGAGGCGTCACGCGGCGCGCGGCTGCTCGTCGTCGGCGCGCACCGTAAGCACAGCCCGCTTTCGGTCGGTGCCGGCTACGTCGTGCAGGGTTTGCTGTCGCACGCCACTACGCCGGTGGCCGTGGTTCCGGTCGTCTGAATTTGCGGCGAGAGCTGACCGGCGCGCCGCCTACTTGCGCGCGTGCGCATCCAGGATGTGCGCCACGGCTTCGGTCACTCGCTGCGCGAACGCGATGTTCAGCCACTCGTCGGGGCCATGCGCGTTCGAGTCGGCGCCGAGCACGCCGGTGGCGAGGAAGTCAGCGTTCGGATACCTCCGCCCGAGCAGTTCCATGAACGGCACCGAGCCTCCGCAGCCGAGGACGGCGTGGGGACGGCCGAACACCTCGGCGCCGACCCGCGCCAGCGCCGCGCGCAGCCAGGGTGCCGGCGCGGGCGCGGCCCAGCCGTTCATGGTGAGCCGGTCTGAGAGCTCGACCTTCGCGCCGGCCGGTACGTCCCTCGTCAGTGTCTTTTCCAGCGCGGCGAGCGCGGCCTGCGCATCGGCGGTCGGCGGCACGCGGAAGCTGAGCTTGAGCGAGGCCGCTGGGTGCAGCACGTTGCCCGCGTCCGCCGGCCTCGGAAGCCCGGCCGCTCCGGTGACGGTCAGCGCGGGCCGCCAGGTGTTGTTGAGCAAGAGCTCTGCGTCATCCGCGTCGGCGGCCGGAAGCGGCGCGACCATCGGGAAGCGTCCCGCGATCAGGCCCGGCGCCAGCGCGGCGGCGTCGCGAGCCGCGGTGCGGCGCTCCGGCGGCAGTGCCACGTGCATCGCAGGGATCTTTATCTCCCCGCTCGCCGCGTCTTCGACTCGGTCGAGCAGGTGCCGCAGAATGCGGAACGGATCGGGGACGATGCCGCCGGCCAGTCCCGAATGCTGCGGGGTTTCGAGCACACGCGCGGTCACCGTCAGCTGAACCAGGCCGCGCAGACTGTCGGTGAGCCAAAGGCGCTCGTAGTCGATGCCCCCGATGTCGAGGCAGACGAGCAGCGACACGTCTCCGAGCCGCTCACTCAGCAGGCTGAGGTACGCGGGCAGATCGGTGCTGCCGGACTCCTCGCAGGTTTCGAGCAGGATCACCGTGCGCGCGTGCTCCCCGCCGGCCGCGCGAACCGCCTCAAGCGCCGTCGTCGCCGCGTAGCCCGAATAACCGTCGTCCGCTGCGCCGCGACCATACAGTCGGCCGTCGCGCAGTACCGGTTTCCAGGGCTCAAGCCCGGCGGACCAGCCGTCGAGCGGCGGTTGTTTGTCGAGATGGCCGTAGAGGATCACGGTGCCGGCGTTTCGCGCCGCGGCGCCCGCCGTCGCCGGGATGTCGGCGATCAGCAGTGGCGAGCGGCCTTCCAGCGTCAACGCCTCGATGCGGGCGCCCGGTAGTGCGCGCGCCTTGATCCACGCGCCGACATGCTCGGTCGCTGCCTGAAGATGGCCGTTCGCCGCCCAGGACGCGTCGTACAGCGGGGAGAGCGCCGGGATTCGCACGAACTCGGCCAGGCTCGGCAGGGCCGATCGCGTCCAGAGCTCATCGACCAGTCGCCGTATCGTGTGCGCGTCCATGGCGTCGCCTTCCCGCGGGCGAAAGTTCCTGTCAGGGCTCTGCGGCCCGGTGGCGGAGGCGGCGCGGCGCGCCTGAGTGGCCGCCGGGTCGGCGCTGGGTTCGACCCGACGGCCACGAGCGGCGCCCGAGCCGTCAGCCGCGCTTGACCTTCAGCACGGTGTGCTCGGGCAGGATCTCGGTGATCTTCCCTGGAATCTTGAACACGGCGTTGGGCGTGCCGGCCGCCGCCCAGACCTCGTCGAAGGTCAGCAGATCCTCGTCGACGAGCAGGGTGACCGGCTCCTTGTGGCCCAACGGCGGCACCCCGCCGATGGCGTATCCGGTGGCGCTCTTGACGAAGTCCGCGTCGGCCTTCTCGATCCCGCCGCCGATCCGCTCGGCCACGGTGTCGAGGTCGACCTGGTTCGGACCGCTGGCGAGCACGACCACCGGGGCGCCGGTGGCGGCGGCGCGGAACACCAGCGACTTGACGATCTGCGCCTTCGAGCAGCCCAGGGCCCGGGCGGCGTCGTCCGCGGTGCGCGTGGAGTCCGGCAGCTCCTGAACGGTCAGCCCGAGGCCACGCTCGTCGAGGGTCTGCTGGAACTGTCGTGCTCGTTTGCTCAGCGTCACAGGTGAAGCTCCTGATCTCAGTGGTCTTGGTCGTTCTTGGCGGCGGTTCTCGGCCGTGGTGCTCGGCGGCGGTGCGTGGCGGTAGCTCGACGGGCTACGGGCTCGCGGCGAGGAGCGCCGCGCGGTCAACCTTGCCCGTCGCCGAGAGCGGAAACGCGTGCCGTATTCGGATCTCCCCCGGAATCATGTAGCCGGGCAGCCGCCCGGCGAGGTACCCGCGCACCGCTGCCGGGGTGCAGCCCTCGCGTTCGGGCACGACGAAGGCGACCAGCTTCTTCTGCCCGGCCGGATCCTCGGTCACCAGGACATGGCTCTGCCGCACCGCCGGGCACGCGTCGAGATGGTGGGCGACCTCGCCCAGTTCGATCCGGTACCCGTTGATCTTCACCTGGTCGTCGAGGCGTCCTTGGAAGACGAGCACGCCGTCGTCGCGAAGGTAAGCGCGATCGCCGGTGCGGTAGACCCGCTCGATGACGCCGCCGAGCCGTACAGTCGTGAAGCTGTGGGCCGTGGCCTCGGGCGACGCGAGGTAGCCGGGCGACAGACCGGGCCCGGCGAGCAGCACCTCGCCGGTTTCGCCGGGCTCGCACAGCCGACCGGCCTCGACGACGTAGGCGCGGGTGTTCTGGATGGGCACGCCGATCGGCAGCGCGTTCTCGTCGGCGCGCAGCGCGCGCACCGGGTAATAGGTGGCGAAGGTGGTGCACTCCGTGGGCCCGTAAACGCTGGTGAGCCGATCCGGACCGTACCGCTCCAGGGCGCGGGCGATGTGCCGGAGCGAATGTGCTTCGCCGCCGGTGAGGATGCGGCCGACGCTGTCGAGCGTCTGCGGCGCCTCATCGAGGATCGAGTTGAACAGCGCGGTCGTGAGGAAGACGTCGGTGACTTTCTCCTGTTCCAGCACGCGTTGCAGTTCGGAGAAGCGCACGAACGCCGAGGGGTACAGGACGCAGGTGCCGCCGTGCAGCAGCGCTCCCCAGATCTCGAAGGTCGCCGCGTCGAAGGTGACCGGAGCCAGTTGGAGCAGCACGCTCGATTCGTCGAGGGTGGTGTAACGGGCGCGGAAGACGAGGCGCGCGATGGCACGGTGCTGAATCGGTACGGCCTTGGGCCGGCCGGTGGACCCGGAGGTGAAGTTGACGTACGCGATCGCCTCGGCGCTCGTGGTGACCGCCGGGTTCCCGGGATCGTGGGCGGCGTCTGCTTCTGCAGCATCTTCAATAGACACCGTGGTCACGCCGGGCAGCCGCGCGGCCAGGTTGGCGGCCGCGTCGCCGAGCGCCACGGTGCACTGCGCCTGCTCGAAGAGGGCCGCGAGCCGGTCGTCCGGCCATGAGGCGTCGACCGGCAGATACGCCCCGCCGCACTTGAGCACGGCGAGTAAGGACGCGATCAGTTCCGGGCTGCGTCGCGCGCAGACCCCCACGATCCGGCCTTCGCAGGTTCCGTGCGCGAGCAGGCTCGCGGCGATGCGGTTGGCGAGGGCGTTCAGCTCCCGATAGGTCAAACGCCGTGAGCCGTGCACTATCGCGACCGAGTCGCCGAACAGCGCTACGCATTGCTCGAAGAGCTCTGAGACGCTGGCCTGTGCGGGATAGGTCGCGGTAGTGCGGTTGAGCAGCCGGTGGGCTTCCAGCGCTTTGTCGGTGATTTCGAGCTCATCCATCCCCGGCTCCGATTCGGCGGTCGATGGCCTTGAGTAGGTCGGACAAGTGGGTGTCGGGAAAGAAGTGGCCGCCGGGCATTTCCAGCAGCTCCGCGCCGCGCGTGGTGAACGAGGCCCAACCGCTCATCGCCGCGCGGGTGTCGACCGGATCATCGATGCCGTACATTGCCGTGATCGGTACGTCGACGGGCTGCCCGTGCCAGTCGGTCCACAGTTCGGCAAGGCGGATCTCCTCGCGCACCACGGGCAGCAGCAGGTCGCGCACGCCCGGGGTATCCAGGAACTCGGCCGGAGTCCCGCCCATGTGCCGCAGTGCGTCGCAGAATCCTGCTAGATCGAGTTCGTGCATGTACGGCCGCACCTGCGGGACGTCCGGGCTGCGGCAGCCCGACACGAACAGTCTGCGGGTACCGTCCAGGTGATCCTTCTTCGCCCGGTGCACGAGCTCGTAGGCGAGTCTTCCGCCGAAGCTGTGGCCGTAGAACGCGTGCGGTGCGGCCAGGTACGGCGCGAGCGCCGCGTACACGTCCGCTACGAGCGTGTCCCAGTGCTGATACGGCTTTTCCTTGATCCGCTTCCCGTGGCCGGGCAGCCTGAGCGTGAGCAGTTCCACATCCGGTGTCACGCCGGCGGACCAGGCCCGGAACATGTCCGGGCTGCCGCCGGCGTAGGCGAGGCAGATCAGCCGGAGGCGCGCCGCCGGTTCGGCGGGGCGGATGGCCACCACCCAGCGATCGCCGTCGTCGGACATCCGCGCTCCCCGGTCACCGCGCCGCGGCGGACCGCGCCGGATCGGCGGCGCCGGCGGTGTTGCGCCGGATGGTCGCGGCGATGGCGCCCACTGTGCTGTGCTCGTAAAGGTCGTCGGGCGGCAGCGCGTCCTCGCCGAACTCCTCCTCGACCCGGGCGATCAGCCTGATCGCGGTGAGCGAGGTGGCGCCGGCCGCGAAGAGGTCGTCCTCGGCCCCGTCGAGCTCGACACCGAGGTCGCGGCACGCCCCGATCACCCACTGCTCGACCTGGTTCCCGGCCGCGTCCGCCGCGCTCATGCCACACCCGCCGGGGTGCGCACCGGGAAGCGGAAACCGTCCACCGTGCTGTCGACGAAGCGGTTGTGCCCGTAGCGGTCCTCGCCGGAGACCAGGACGTTGCCGAACTTCTCGAGGCTGGCCGCGCCGCCGAACTCCTCGAGGGAGTCCGAATACGGATACACCCGCACCGAGGTCGGCAGGTACCGCGCGGCGAAGCCGAGCCGCATCTCGTCGGTCTTGCCGCTGTGCGGATGCGAGGCGTGCATCAGGGTCGACCAGAACATGACGAACTGGCCCTGCCGCATGACCTGCGAGACGGCCTTGGACTCGTCCGGCGACCAGTTCGGGTCCTTCTGCAGCTGCCGGTAGTCGTAACCGAAGAAGCCGCGGCGCACCCCGCCCTTGACCTGCTGGTTGATGGAACCTGCGTCGTAGGTCATGGTCTTAGACTCGTCGTAGTTCATCGTGCGGTGCGAGCCCGGGATGAACTGCAGGCAGCCGTTCTCCACCGTCGCCGGGGTGAACGCCGCCCACACGGTGATCGTCCCGCCGAACTCGGCGTCCTCGGGCCAGACGATCTGCGGGTGCTTCGATCCGGCCACGTTCGAGAAGTTGTCCGCCTGGTGCCAGTCGGTGCCCTCGTCGCCGGGGTACTTCGGGAAGAACTCGGTGCGCCAGCACAGCGTGTCCGGCCCGAGCACCGAGGCGACCCGGTCGACGATCTGCGGGCTGGTGATGTGCCGGGCCAGGAACTCGATGTCCAGGTGGCGGTCGTAGTTCGCCAGGTTCGTCACGCCGGACATCGCGCCGTCGCTGTTGTATATCGCCTTCTTCGTGTTGAGCAGTTTCGGCCGCAGGGCCCGCAGGTTCCGCTCCATCTCCTCCTCCGAATACAGGTCGAAGGGGCCGATGAAGCCGTCCCGGTGGAACCGCTCGAGTTCCTCGGGGCTCAGTGAGAAGTCGGTGCGCTGCTCGTCCATGCCCGTCTCCCTCGTGTGCTTGTCGCATTAGGCAGGCTGCCGAGGCAGTCTATCGGGACTGATCCGTATATGGAACAGCTATCTGGATTCTGATACGTTGCCCGCTCAGCGGCCGGTTTGCGGCGTTGCCGCGGCCTGTTCGGCCTGCTCGGTGTCGTGCGGTGCGTCGGCGGGGCGCTGACGGGGAAGCGTGCTGGCCGCCGTGGGCGGAACCCGACGGTGGCGCAGCGCCAGGAAGGCGAAACCGGCCAGCAGGCCCCAGAACGGGCTGCTGATTCCAGCCACGGTCACATTCGAGACGGTCACCAGGAAGGTGACCGTCGCGCACTCGCGCAGCCGCTCGTCCGCGAGCGCCGCGGTCAGCGCGGAGACCAGTGCGCCGAGCAGGGCCAGCCCGGCGACCGTCTCGATCAGCAGCGGGGACGCCGCCGCGCCGAGCGCGGCGGCCAGGCCGGAGCACAGGCCGAGGACCAGATAACCGCATCCGCTCGCCACCCCCGCGATCCAGCGGCGCCGCGGGTCCGGGTGCGCGTCCGGCCCGGCGGCCATCGCCGCGGTGATGGAGGACAGGTTGAGCGCGATTCCGCCGCTCGGCGCCACCACCAGTCCGGCCGCGCCGGTCACGGTCAGGATCCGCCGCACCGGCGGCCGATATCCGTAGGTCGCGAGCACGGCGATACCGGGGATGTTCTGCGACGCCATGGTGATCACGTACAGCGGCAGCGCCAGGCCGACGAGCGCGCCGACGGTCGGCCTCGGCAGGTCGAACGTGAGCGGCGGGAGCAGTCCCGGCGCCCGGAACCCGCCGCTCGGGCCGACGACGGCAACGACCACCGCCGCCGCGGCGAGGGCGGCCTGCACCGCCCAGCACGGAAGCAGCCGGGAGAAGACGGCCCAGATCGCCACGACGGGCGCCGCCTGCCACGGGATGTGCGCCATCGCGTTCACCGGTGCGGCGCACAGCGGCAACAGCACCCCGGCCAGCAGCGCCGCGGCGATCTGGGGCGGGACCGCGCTGACCCACCGGCTCAACTGCGGGACGGCGCCCGTGATCACGATCAGCGCCCCGGCCACCACGAAGGCGCCCAGCGCCGCGGCATACCCGCCGGGTACCCGTCCCGTCGAGGCGAGCAGCGCCGCGCCCGGCGTGGACCAGGCGATGATGACCGGCATGCGAGTGCGCACGCTGAACCAGAGCGTCAGCGCGCCCATGCCGAGCGAAAGCACCAGCAGCCCGGACGCCGCATGCGCCGTGTCGGCGCCGACCGCCCGCAGACCGGTGAGGACTACCGCGAAGGAGCCGACATAGCCGACCAGCGCGGTGACCACCCCGGCGAGGACCGGTTGACTCCAATCGCGCGCCGTGTGTTGCGTCGTGCCACTCATGTGACGTCCACCCACCCCGAACTGTTCTGTATACGGAACAAGCCAGGGTGGCACGATAGCAACCGTGAACGCGAACTCGGCGCCGGAGGCGGCGCGTATCGGCCGGCGTATCACCGCGTTGCGCCGCGAGCGCGGCTGGAGCCTCAACGAGCTGGCCGGCCGCGCCGGAGTCGGCAAGGCGACGCTGTCGGGGGTCGAGGCGGGCACCCGCAATCCGACCCTTGAGACGCTCTACGCGATCGCCGGGCAGCTCGGGTTGCCGCTCGCCGCGGTGCTGGCCGATCCGCGCGACGGCGTCGAGGCGGTGAGCACGGTGCACGGCACGGCGGTGACCGCGGAACTGCTGGCGGTCTTCAACGAGCCGACCGCAGTGTTCGAGTACTACCGGGTGCTGATCAAGCCGAGTCTGCGCCAGACCTCGCCCGCCCACGTCGCCGGCACCACGGAACATCTCACGGTGTACCGAGGCATCGGCTACGTCGGCACCAGCCACACGCCGCTCAAAGTCATGGCCGGCAGCTATGCGACATGGAACGCTGACGAGCCCCACATCTTCGAAGCCGACGAAGATATTCACGGCGCGCTGCTCATCCGCTATCCCTCCGCCGCCTGAGCGCGGGACGGCCCGCCGCGGGCCGCCGCGGCGCGCGGATCGGTGAGCCGCAACGCCAGCAGGAAAGCCAGGACCGGGAAGAGGGCGACGATCTCCAGCGTGCGCACTAGGCCGGCGTGGTCGGCCAGCACTCCGAGCAACGGAGCGGTCAAGCCGCCGACCGAGTTAGCCAGCCCCAGCGTCATGCCGCTCGCCGTGCCGATGTGCCGGGGCAGGTAATCCTGGCCCAGGGTGACCTGGACGGTGAACGGCACGAACACGGCCACGCCGAGCACGGCGGTGAGCACGAACCGCACCGCCACGGAGGGAACGAGGACCAGCGCGAGGAAGACCGGAATGCACACCGCGTATCCCAGCCTGATCGCGGGAAGCCGTCCCCGGCGGTCCGCGAGTGAGCCGCCTAGCACGGTGCCGATCGCTCCGGCCACGGAGAACACGGTGAGCGCCCACGATCCGACCGCGGTGGACTTGTGCCCCACCCTGATGAACAGCAGGGCCAGGAACGAGATCAGCGAGAAGTACAGCACCGACCTGGTCACCACGACCGCCGTCAGGGCACTGAACGCGCGCCAGTCGTCGCCCCGGTCCGCGGCCGCCGCGCTCCCGCCGCGGCGTCCCGCCCTGCCCGTACCGGCCACGGCCCACGGCCGGGCGCTCCACGTCGCGGCGGCCATGAGCACGGCCGGCACGGCGAGCAGCGGCGTGCCGCGCAGCCCGGTCGCCAGCAGCACCGGAGTCATGAGCAGCGGCGCCAGGGACACCCCGATGTTGCCGCCGACCGTGAACCAGCTCATCGCGCGGGTCGATGACCGGGCCGCGGCGCGCGCCACCCGGGCGGCCTCGGGATGGTAGGCCGCGACGCCGATGCCGGAGACCCCGATGGCCAGCCAGGTCAGCACGTAGTTGCCGCCGAGCCCGCAGAGGCCCACGCCGGCCCCGGCCACGAGCATGCCCCCCGGGATCAGCCAGCCGAGGCTGTGCCGGTCGGTGAGCAGGCCGAAGCCGGGCTGCACGATGCTGGCGAGGAAGGTGGCGGCCAGGGTGATGCCGGTCAGGGCGGCGTAGGTGTAGTGCCGTTCGACGGCGAAGAAGGAGATGAGCACCGGGATGGCGCCCTGGTAGAGGTCGTTGACGGCATGGGTGGTGGTCAGCAGCACCATGCGTGGCCGCCGCGACTCCTCTCGCGCACCGCTTAACGCGGCTTGGCCGACGGCAGCAGTCTGTTCTGCGGACACGGGACCTTACCCCTTACCCGGCTGAGATCGATGAGTCGCGAAGGGCTCGGTTGCCTTCGGTATGCGCGCACGCCCTGGCGCCCGGGCACCGGAGCATGAGTAGACGATTGCGCGGAAGCCCGGTGCCGGGCGGTCGGCGTCCGCTACACTAGCACTCCTCAGACAACCTGCGAAGGATACGAGTCATGACGCTCGCGCCGGTGAAACGCAGTCCGCTGGTCGACCAGGTGATGCAGCGACTGCTGGCCGAGGTGGCCTCAGGCGCCTGGCCGGTGGGCCAGCGGCTGCCCTCGGAGACGAACCTCGCGGGCATGCTCGGGGTCGGCCGCTCGACGATCCGGGAGGCCATCAGGGCCCTGGTCGGCGCGGGCATCGTGGAGACCCGGCAGGGCCTCGGCGTGTTCGTGGCGTCGACGCGGCCGGTGGAGAACCTGGAGCAGCGGCTGCGCCGAGCCGACGTGCTGGAGGCGTACGAGGTGCGCGGCAGCCTCGAGGTCACCGCCGCGCGCCTGGCGGCGGAGCGCCGGACGCCGGAGGACCTCGAGCGCCTCGAAGCCGCCCTGGAGCGCCGCATGCAGGCCCGCGGCGCGAGCGCCCAAGAACTCGTCGACGCGGATCTCGACTTCCATCAGGCCGTTGTCGCCGCGGCGTGGAACTCCGTGCTCGGCGACGTCTACGGCGCGCTGCTGCCGGTGCTGCGGACCCGGCTCAAGGACCTGGCCGAGGACGCCGCCGCGAACGCGGACGACCGGATGCGGCGAGCCGACGACGCACATCGGGTGCTGCTGGACGCGATCCGTAACGGTGACCCGCACGCGGCCGCGGACGCGGCGCTGGACCACCTCGAAGGCGCGCGGCGGGGCGTGCGCGCGGCGATGGAGGAGCGCGGCTCCGAGCAGAAGCCCTGAGGACGGGCCCGGCACCGCGCCGGGCGGACCATCTCAGTCATCAGCGCTCTTGCTTTCAAGAAGATTCGCCCCGATTGAATCAGCCCGCTGCTTTGAAAGGCCCAGCTGGCGGCGTACAGCGCGCGACCTTCCGGCCACGGTGCGCCATAAGCCGAGCTGACAGAGCATATGAACGGTATTGACCGCTTAATCACCCCTCTGGTTGTATGACAACCGGCCGGGTCTGAGGACCGAACCAACCGGCCCTCTCCCGCCACCTGCCCATTCTGGAGGGAGTATCGAGATGCTCGATCGCATCGCCCGCTACGCCACCGATCCCAACTACGCCGTCACGCGCACGGCCGCTGCTGTGCGCACCACGGACTCGACCGGCCTCGCCGTGGCCAACCAGGCTGTCGCGAACCACGCGGTAGCCAACCACGCCGTCGCCAATCACGCCGTGGCGAACCACGCAGTCGCGAACCACGCCGTCGCCAACCACGCCGTGGCGAACCACGGCCGCTGAGCGCGACCGAGAGATATATCAGAGCACTACGGGGCGGCGGGGCCGGCGTACTCGCGTGCGCCGCCGCCCCGAGCGCCCCAGCGCCCTGACCGAAAGCAGAGCCATGCGCGTCGTCCTGATCAACATGCCGCTGACCTCGCTGCGCTTCCCTTCGTTCGCCCTGAGCCAGCTGGCCTCGGTGGTCCGCGAGGAACTCGGCGAGCGCTGCGAGGTCGAGGTCGTCTACGCCAACCACCTCTTCGCCCGCGAGCTCGGCGTCGACCGCTACGAACGGCTCGCCGACCCGCGCTACCACTCCACCGGCGTCGGCGAATGGGTCTTTCGCGGCGGCGCCTTCCCCGAGCTTCCGGACAACTCGGCGCCCTACCTCGCCCGCTACTTCGGCGGCGAACAGGACGGCGAACTCGCCGGCACCGTCCGGCGGGCCGCCGAGCTCGCCCCCGACTTCTGCGCCCGACTGGCCGAGCAGCTCGACCTGCGCGACGGCGACGTGCTCGGCCTCACCTCGATGTTCGCCCAGACGGCGGCGAGTATCGCGCTGTGCCGCGCCGTGAAGCGGCGCACGCCCGGCGTGATCACGATCATGGGCGGAGCGAACTGCGAGACGGTGATGGGCGCGGCCCTCGCACGGGCCGAGGAGCAGCTCGACTTCGTGTTCTCCGGACCCGCGCTGGTCTCGCTGCCGACCTTCCTCAAGCGGCTGCTCGACGACGGATCGACCGAGCGCTGCCACACCGTCCCCGGCGTGCTGAGCCGGCGCAACCACGACAATCCGGTGGCCAGGGCCCTGACCGGGCAGGAACGGCCGCTGGCGGATGTGATCGTGCCCGACTTCACGGCCTTCCGCGCGGCCTTCGACGCGACCTTCCCGGACGGCGACGCCCGCCCGGTGCTGTTCTTCGAGACCTCGCGCGGCTGCTGGTGGGGCGAGCGAGCCCACTGCACCTTCTGCGGGCTCAACGGCTCGGACATGGGCTTTCGCGAGATGCCCGCGCAGGCCGCGGTGCGCCAGTTCGAGCAGCTCTTCGAGTTCCACCCCTGGTGCACCTCGTTCCACTGCGTCGACAACATCATGCCGACCAGCTATCTGGACACCGTGCTGCCCGCGCTGGACCCGCCGCCGGGCACCGAGATCTTCTTCGAGATCAAGGTCGGCAAGCTCGGCCACGACGACCTCAAGACGATGGCCAACGCCGGGGTGACGCTGCTGCAGCCGGGCATAGAGGCGCTGTACACCCCGACGCTGAAGCTCATGCGCAAAGGCACCTCGAGCTTCCAGAACCTCGCCTTCCTCGCCGAGTGCAAGCAAGTGGGCATCCAGCCATTGTGGAGCCTGCTGATCGGCTTCCCACGGGAAGAAGAGGCCGTATACGACAAGTACCAAGCGGACCTGCCGCTGCTCGGCCACCTACCCCCGCCGATCGGGGTCTTCACCATCAGGTTCGACCGCTACAGCCCGTACTTCACCGGCGCCGCGGACTACGGGCTGGAACTCAAGCCGTTCGACTTCTACCGGATGACCTTCCCGTATCCGGAGCAGACGATCGAGGACCTCGCCTACTACTTCGACGACGTGAGCGGGCAGGCGTATCAGGAGGCTTCGCTGCGCCGTCAGCCGGAACTCCAGGCGCTCGCCGCCGCGTGGCGCGATGGGTGGTCGGACGGGACGGCTCCGACGCTGCGCCTGGAGTTCGACGGCGAGCAGTGGTCGATCCTCGACACCCGGGGCACACAGCCGCGGCGCACGATCATCGGCGTCGAAGAGGTCGAACTCCTGCACGCGATGGCGAAGCCGGTGCGGCTGGACCGGCTGCACATCGAGGGTGAACCGATCGACGAGGCGGCGCTCGACCGGTTGCGCGCGCTCGGCACGGTGTTCGAGGAGAACGGCAGGATCATGACGCTGGTCGAAAACGTCCTCGCGCCGCTACGCGCGCAGGACTCCCCTGTTGCGATACGCGAATCAGTAGGCGCCGATGCGTAGGGTCGGCGCCGGCCTGTTCCGGCTCGCGGCAGGAGACGGCGAGCAGCCGGTCCGCGCGGTGTGCTTTCCGCACGCGGGCGGCTCGGCGAGCGCGTTCCACGCCTGGCCCGCGCTGCTGAAAGCAGCCGCCGACGTGCTGGCGCTGACCTTGCCCGGGCGCGGTATTCGGATCAGGGACGAACTGATCGCCGACCTGCCCGCGATCGCGCGGGCCGTGGCCGACGACCTCCAGGGCGGTAACCTGCTCGACCGTCCGTACGTCCTGTTCGGCCACAGCATGGGCGGTCTCGTCGCCTATGCGACCGCGTCGGAACTCGCCCGCCGAGGCCTGCCGCCCGCCACCGTCGTGGGCATCTCCGCGACCCCGGCGCCCTGGAGCGCGCAGTGCGCCGCGCCGGCCCGGCAGAGCGATGACGAGCTGCTCGACCGGTTGCGGTCCTTCCAGGCCACCCCGGAAAGCACGCTCACCGGCAACGCCGCGCTCAGAGCCCTGCTGCCGGCGATCCGCGCTGACTTCGAAGCCTGCGACGGATACCAGCCGGCGCCGCGACCGCTCGAATCCCCGGTGCTCTGCTGGGCGGGCACGCGCGATCCGGTGGCGCCCGTGGAAACCGTGCGGGCGTGGAGCGAGGTAGCGACCACGGGCTTCGAGCTCGAACTGCTTGACGCAAGCCACTTCTACCTGGACGAGCACGGTTCGCGGATCATTCGCGGACTGCTGGCCGGCCTTATCACCGCACCCGCCGCGACCCGGGAGTTCGCATGACGGTAGACAGCGCGGAGCTCGAACGGCTCGAGGACCTGTTCGAGAACGCCTCCGTGGGCTTCGCCTTGACCGACCCGGCCGGAAACCTGCTGCGCCGCAA
>Ga0070739_10001492_pt1 | contig 34868 bp, 28 predicted proteins | sample Coa_R1_7_FD_66445 | JGI IMG/M metagenome (GOLD analysis project Ga0070739, IMG submission 66445) | Surface soil microbial communities from Centralia Pennsylvania, which are recovering from an underground coalmine fire - Coalmine... | ecosystem: Environmental > Terrestrial > Soil > Unclassified ...
GGCGCCTTCATACTGTTCAACGGAGTGATCGCAGCCCTTGCTCTCATCCTTATCTCTATCGCTGCCGCCGGGGTCTTCAACACGGTGATACTGGCAACGCGGGAGAAGGCTCGCGACCTGGCGGTACTGAAGGCCGTCGGCATGGCACCGTTTCAGGTGGTGGCCATGGTTCTGTCATCGACGGCGATACTCGGGCTCATCGCCGGGCCATTCGGTATTCCGGCCGGTCAAGAACTGCACCGACAGGTCATACAGCTGATGGGCCGGGCGGCGTCGGGCACACGAATCCCTCCGAGCTTCTTCAATCTGATCGATCGACGCGGTCTTGCGCTGCTCGCGCTGAGCGGGGTTCTCATCGCCGTGCTGGGCGCCTGGCCCCCATCTCAGTGGGCAGCCTCAAAGCGAGCGGGCGAGGTTCTGCAGTCCGAATAACGGCTACCCTTGATGTTGCCGGGAACGGTGCCGCCATGACCTGCACGGTCGGAAGAATATGAGACAGGGATTGCGTAGTCGAGGGAATCCATTTGACCTACGAAGACGAGGCCTCAAATCGCGGCTGTACAGAGGAATGCCTGGCTGAAGATGGTAGCACTGGACTGCTGGGCAGCATGGTCACGACGGCCGCGGGCACACTCTCGCGGGTCACCGGCCAGAGGGTTCGATTGAGCCGGACGGAGGTCTTGCGCGAGCCCGAAGGCAGGTCATGCGTCCTGCGCTGCCGGGTGGAGGAGGGGTCACAGGAGATCGGCGAATCGGTCGTCGTCAAGCGGGCTCTGAGATCGAAGGCCGAGGAGACGGACGGCCGCCGGGCAGCGGAACGGTTCGACAAGGAGGTTGTCGGGCTCACCTTTCTGCACCGTCTGAGCGTGAGTCGTCCGCCGGTTCCGAAGCTCCTGGCGACGGAACCGCAGGAGCTGCTCATTGTCATGGAAGATCTCGGCCGCGGCACATCCCTGGCCGACCTGCTCACGGCCGATGATCCCGGCGCAGCCACGGAAGCCCTGCTGACATACGCCGCATCCCTGGGCCGGCTGCACGCAGCGACAGCCGGCCGGGAGGCAGAGTATGTGGCCGCGGGCGGCAGGGTGGACACCAGGGTGTCGGAGGAGAGTGCCACCGCGTTCGAGGAGCTCGGCTCGCTGCTGGACGAGTTGACCGGCAGCCGGGAGACAGCGTGGAATCGGGAGGCGACGAGAGTAGGCGAGGCGCTCCGAGAGCCAGGGCCCTTTCTTGTCTTCAACATCATGGACGCGTGTCCAGACAATCATCTCCTCGAGGGCGACCATGTCCGATTCTTCGATCTGGAGTTCGCCCGCTTCGGTCACGCGCTCCTGGAAGGCTCCTACTTGAGGCTGCCCTTCCCCACCTGTTGGTGCATGGGCCGGCTGCCGGACCATGTTCAGCGCGCGGCTATCGCCGTCTATCGAAGGGAGCTTATCCAGGGATGCCCTGAGGCGGCCAACGATGGGGCTTTTGAGCTCGGTATGACGATCGCCTGCGCCTTCTGGACCTGCCGCTCGGTTGCGAGCACACTCCGATGGGCTCTGCAGGGCGACGAGGAATGGGGGCTCGTCTCCATCCGCCGTCGCGCCGTCTACCGTCTGGAGGCGCTCGCTACCCAGTCGACCCAAAGCCGGGAGCTGCAGGCCATCGGAGCAGGCTCGGCACGCCTGGCCAGTGAGCTTCGGCGGCGTTGGCAGGACCAGGACCTGACCATGCCGGTCTATCCGGCCTTCGGCGCAGGAGTACCCATAGCCGAGAGCAGGGCACTCGCACCATGACCCATTGCCGTCCCGGATCCGCTCCCCGAACGTCTCTCCGGAACTAGAGGCTCAGCGCATTTCGGTAGGTTCTAGACTCAGGCGATCAAGACCGAACGAGGAGATATGGGATATGGCTGAGGTATTACTGTTCCATCATGCTCAGGGGCTCACGGATGGCATCGTGGCGTTTGCGGATGAGCTCCGCGGCGCAGGCCACACCGTCGATACGCCCGACCTGTTTGAGGGCCGAAGGTTCAACAGCATCCCTGACGGCATGGCGTATATCCAGGGGGTTGGGTTTCCTCAGATGATCGAACGGGGTGTTCGCGTGGCTGAATCGAAGCCCGCAGGCTTGGTTTACGGCGGCTTCTCGTTCGGAGAGGTTCCGGCGCAGATGCTGGCGCAAACGCGGCCGGGAGCGCGAGGCGCCCTGCTCTTCTACAGCTGCGTCCCGGTCTCGGAGTTTGGCCCTGCCTGGCCCGAGGGAGTGCCGGTGCAGATCCACGGCATGGATGCCGATCCGTACTTCGTCGACGAGGGGGATATCGACGCCGCTCGGGCGCTGGTCGAGCAGGCGGACGACGCCGAGCTCTTCCTCTATCCCGGCGACCAGCACTACTTCGCCGACAGCTCGCTGCCTTCCTACGACGAACAGGCAACCCGGCTGCTACTGGGGCGGGTGATTGAGTTCCTGGGAAGAGTCTGAGTCATGTTCAATGTTCAATGTTCAATGGGTTGAGTGGTCATCAAGCCGAACTCCAAACTGTTAACTCCAAACTCTAAACTCCAAACTCCAAACTCTAAACTTCCTTATGACCGCTACCGCCTCCCCGAATCAGGCCGTGTTCTCGCCATGGGATCCGGCATTTATCGCCGACCCGTATCCGGCGTATGTCCGCCTGCGCGAACGGAGCCGGGTGGAATGGTACGAGCCCAGCCGGCAGTGGCTGGTGCCGCGCTATGACGACGTCAATGCGCTATTGCGAGATAGGAGGCTGGGCCGGACATACCTCCATCGGTTCACCCACGAGGAGTTCGGGCGCGAGCCGCCGCCCGCCGAGCATGAGCCCTTCCATGTCCTCAACGGCAACGGCATGCTGGATCTCGAGATGCCCGATCACGGCCGTATCCGGCGTTTGGTCACCAAGGCCTTCACGCCGCGCACGGTAGAACAGCTCGCTCCGATCGTTCAGAGGCTGGCCGACGAGCTGGTCGAGCGCTTCGTCAAGGACGGCGGAGGCGACCTGCTGACGATGGTTGCGGAGCCCCTCCCGGTAGCGGTCATCGCCGAGATGCTGGGCATTCCCGAGGCCGACCGTCATTTGCTGCGGCCCTGGTCGGCTGCGATCTGTGGAATGTTCGAGCTGAACCCGGATGAACAGACGGCCATGCGGGCGGTGCAGGCAAGCGTCGAATTCTCAGACTACCTGCGCGACCTGATCGACCAGCGGCGTCAGAATCCGGACAAGGATCTGGTCAGCGCCCTGATTGCAGCCCACGACCGGGAGGACCGGCTCAGCGAGCAGGAGATGATCTCCACCTGCGTGCTGCTCCTCAACGCCGGACACGAGGCCACCGTCAATGCGACGACAACCGGATGGTGGAACCTCTTGCGCCATCCCGAGCAGCTCGACCGCCTGCGCCGCCGGCCTGAGATTCTCGAGACGGCCATCGAGGAGCTGTTGCGGTTCGACACGCCGCTGCAGATGTTCGAACGGTGGGTGCTCGACGATGTCGAGATCGACGGCACGACGATCCCGCGCGGCAGCGAAATGGCTCTCCTTTTCGGTTCCGCCAACCGCGACCCGCAGCGCTTCCGCGACCCCGACCGCCTGGATCTCACCCGTCAGGGCAACAAGCACATGACGTTCGGGGCCGGCATCCATTTCTGTCTGGGAGCGCCTCTGGCCCGCGTGGAACTGGCGGCTTCGTTCGGCGCCCTGCTCCGTCGGGCCCCAGAGCTCAGGCTCGTCCGAGAGCCGGCGTGGCGACCCGGCTACATCATCCGCGGCCTGAGAGAGCTGATCGTCGAGGTGTAGAGCCGAGGATCGAAGTCTCGGGTGCCATCGAGCCAGGAGTGGACAGTCGAGAGTCGATCCTCAAGATGCCGGCATTCTTGGCTCTCTTCAGTGCTTCAGCTTGAAACCGTGAACGCTAAATATCTGGTCCGCCCTCGGCCATGCGCACGATGCGCGGGGTGAATTGTGCCCGCACGACCACCAGGTCTCGCTGGGCGGCCATGACCAGATCGATGGGCTTGTACGCCTGTGGCGACTCGTCGATGCCGCCACCGATCAGAGTGATGTGCCGGTCGGCCAGGATGCGGTTCCGTTCCGTCTTCGTGATCGTCCGCTCGGCCTCACGGCGTCCCATCGCCCGACCGGCGCCGTGGGAGGCTGACTCGAGCGACTCCTTGTTACCCAGGCCTTCCACGACGTATCCGGGTGCGGCCATCGATCCCGGGATGACGCCCATGACGCCCCGACCGGCGGGGGTGGCGCCCTTGCGGTGTGTGACCCGAGCGCTGCCGTCGGGTCCCTCAGCCCGCCAGGCCCAGTTATGGTGATTCTCGGTCACCTGTCGAACAAGCTTGGGCTTCAGGGTCGCCAAACCGGCGACGGTCTGGTGAATCACCTCGTGGTTGGCACTGGCGAAGGCGCCGGCCATCTCCATCGAGACCCAGTACTCCTGCCCGTCGGCCGAGTCGAGATCGAGCCAGGCCAGCTTGATGGCCTCGGGCGGCAGGTCGCATTTGCGCCGCTTCTCCGCCAGCTTGGAGAACCGATCCGCGATCTGGAAGCCGACGCCGCGGGAGCCGCTGTGCGACAGGAGCGCCAGCAACGGATGACTCGGATCGTCGACGTAGGCCAGCTCACCCCACTCGACGAAATGATTTCCCGAGCCGGACGTGCCCAGCTGCCGCCGGGCCTTGTCCTTGAGCTGCCGGAGCTGCGGAGTGGCGTTCCAGTCCCGGTCCAGAACGTCGTGATCGAGCTTGCGGTTGTTCTCACGACCGGCGCCGAACGTGGTGCCGTCGCGGAGAGCGTGCTGATACCGATCCGGCATCCGGTCGAGATCGGAAGCCGGCACGTCGAACACGGTCAGCCGCATGCGGCAGGCGATGTCGCTGCCGACGGCATAGGGGATGACGGCGTCGCGCGTCTCGAGTACACCGCCGATGGGAATACCGTAGCCGATGTGGGCGTCCGGCATCAGGGCGCCGGCGACGGCGATGGGCAGCCGCATGGCCACGTCCATCTGTTCGATTGCTCCGGGGTCGATGAGCTCAGGTCCCCAGATGGGATACGGCTTCGCCGGTCCCAGCTCGGCAGCGACCGACTCCGCGGCATCCTCCTGCTCCTCGACGAGGGCACAGGCGAGCGCCTCGAGGCGTGGGTCTTTGAGGTGGGCCTCGGGATTGTCGCGACAGGCATTGAGCAGCGTCATGATGGCGTCGGCGGGCTCAAGCGTCTCTTCGGACAGCACCTTGGCTGCCTGCTTGGCCAAACCAAACGAACGAGCCGGCTTCCAGCCCGCCCGCTTCAGGTCATTTCCGCTAATGGGGGTCATGCTTCTAGGGTATCGTGCGCCAGTCGCTCGAGAACGTTAGTTCCAATCGTCCCACAACGTAAGGGTCTCGAACCACCACTCCCAGCTCTCGGTTGTCGTTCAGGGACGTGGTCGAGATGTTCTCGGATCCGAGAAAGGCCAGGCGGTTGTCCACGACGATGGCCTTGGCATGCACGTAGAGTGACCGGGCCGACGCGGTTCCGGACTTCACTCGGGCGTGGGCGGCAGCGAGGATGCGCGTGGCGGCGGCCGAAACGGTGGTGGCGATAATCCGAACCCGCACTCCATGCCGAGCGTCACGAGCCAGTCTGGCCACGATCCCCGCGTCGAGCACTTCCTCCGAATACAGGTCGAGGGAGTGTTTGGCTCGGGCGATAAGCTGGTCGAGCTTCGAGCGAGCGTTAGAGGGGCTGACGAGCAGGTTGGAGTCCGTCAGCTGCGGCGCGATTCGGTCCCAGTCCGCCCGAAAAATGTTGTCGGCCTCGCGGACGTCAGCCGGCGAATGGTCGAAGAGGACGAAGTCGCGGTCGTGGGCGAATCCCGCCAGGGTGAAATTGGCCGAGGAGAGCACGAGAGTGTGGTCATCGAGCACCATGAACTTGGCGTGCGCAAACTGGAACCAGGCCGGCGACCACTGGACGCCGATACCCGCGGCGTGCAGCTGCGAGTACATCTGCTCGGGCTGCCCGGTGATACCAAAGGGCGTCTTGTCAAGCAAGACCAAGACGTCGACTCCCTGAGCCTCGGCCCGGTCGAGGGCCCGGACGATGCGCTTCTGACTCAGGATGTAGGCGGACACGAAGATCCTGTTCTGGGCGTGATCGATGAGCTTGATCAACGGCGTGACGCCGTCGTTGGGTTCGACCAGCAAGGAGCCTGACGACAGTCCGGCTCCAAGACCCATGTCGACCGCATGGCTCATGGGGTGACTGCGATGAAGAGTGGTCGCCGGTGACGCACGTGTCCCACAGCCATTCAGGACCAGGATGAGCAAGCATCCGATCCCGAAGCCGCGCACTCTAGTCGAGCGCGGGCTCGATTAACCCATAGTCACCGTCGAGACGCCGGTACAGCACATTGATCTGCTCCGTCTCGGCGTTCAGGAAGACAAAGAAGTTATGGCCCGAGTCTTCGAGGTCGTCGATCGCCTCATCGGGGAACGACGGTTTGAGCACGAACTGTTTGAAGCGAACGATGCGAGGACCTTCGCCCTGGTCCTCGCCGGCCTGCTCGTCTGCGTCAGCTGCCGCGTCCGTCGAGGCCGGCGTCAGAGCCCCGACTCCAGTCCGCTTGTGGTCTCGGCTCCGTTCCTTTAACCGCACCAGCTGTTGCTGCATCTTGTCGGCGACGTCGTCGATGGCCGCGTTCAGGGTCGCGTCAGAGGAGTCGGCGCGGAGGGGCTTGCCTCTGATCATCGTGGAGCACTCGACCGAGTAGCGCTCAGTCGCCCGCTTGGCCTCCTCGTGGGAGAGCACCACATTAACCTCGGAGAGCCGGTCGAGGTAGCGTTCGAGGTGCCCGAACTTGGACTCGACCAGGCGCCGCAGAGCATCGGTGACCACCACGTTGCGGGCGGTGATTTGAATGTGCGCCGGCTGCTTGGCCCCTCTAGGCATCAGCCCTCATTCCAGGCCCATGACCGGCGGCCGCGGTTCCTCCTCCAGCGTCTGGATCACCGTTCTCGACTTCCCGCCGTCCGTAGAGCCGACGACACCCTGTTCCTCCAGCATATCCATGAGGCGCGCGGCCCGCTGGTAGCCGATGCTGAGCCTTCGTTGGAGCAACGACACGGACGCGCGCTTGTACTCGTGAACGACCGCCTTCGCCTGCTCGAGCAGGGGATCGTTGGAGGCCGCATCGTCCATGTCGGCCTTTTCAAACTCGGCCGCCGGCACCTGCTGCGTCTGAATGGGAAGATGTCGCCAGAAGTCGACGAGGCGCTCGATCTCACGGTCAGAGAGGAAGGCGCCCTGGAGGCGCCTCGGCTTGGGCTCGGCGGGATCTTGGTAGAGCATGTCGCCGCGGCCCAGCAGCTTCTCGGCGCCGACCTGGTCGAGGATCGTGCGCGAGTCGACCTGTGAGCTCATGGCAAAGGCAATGCGGGCGGGGAAGTTGGCCTTGATGAGCCCCGTCACCACGTCGACGGATGGGCGCTGAGTTGCCAGAACCAGATGGATGCCGGTGGCGCGCGCCAGTTGAGCCAGCCGGCAGATGCAGTCCTCGACCTCGTCCGGCGCCACCATCATCAGATCAGCCAGCTCGTCGATGATCAGCACCATATACGGCAGAGGCTTCTGGTTCCGGGCGAGCATGAGCTGGTTGTAGCGGGCGATGTTGCGCACCGGGGCATCGCGGAACAGCGCGTAGCGGCGCTCCATCTCGCGCAGTGCCCAGCGCAGGACGCCCAGCACCTTGTCGAGGTCGGTGACCACCGGGCTCATCAGGTGGGGCACGCCGTTGTAGCCCGTCAGCTCGACCATCTTAGGATCGATCATGACCAGCCGCACGTCGTCGGGCGAGTTCTGAAACAGTAAGCATGAGATCAGCACGTTGAGCAAAGAGCTTTTCCCTGAGCCGGTGGCGCCGGCGATCAGGAGATGTGGCAACTTCGCCAGATCTATCCCCACCGCCTCACCCGTAACGTCCTTGCCCAGAGCAACCCGCAACGGACTGTCGATGGCGTTGTAGGCCTCGCTCTCGAGGATCTCGCGCAGGGTGACGATGGTCGGGGTGCTGTTGGGAATCTCGATCCCTACCACCGGCCGGCCGGGAACCGGCGCCTGAATGCGGATGGTGGGCGCGGCAAGCGCCAGTGCCAGATCGTTCTGCAGCTCGGTGATGCGCTTGACCTTGACTCCTGGATCGGGTTCGACGTCGTAGAGCGTGACCGTAGGACCGCGATGATAGCCGACTGCCCTGGCCCCGACACCGAAGCTGGCCAGCTTCTGCTCGATGATGCGGGCCTTGGCGTCGAGATCCATCGGGGCCGAGCCGGCCTTACCGGGCCTGGCAAAAAGATCAATGGGCGGCAGCGCTGTCGGATCTCCGGGGGGCCGCAGCCCTGGCGGCAGCTCCAGCTCGAGCTGCTCGACGGCCTCAGCCGCTCGATAGCCGTCTCCGGCCTTCACCAGTGGCGTCCGCAGCAGCTCCCGCACGTCCGGCTCAGCCGAATCGACGATCGAGCGTCCGCCGGCGTCGATGCGCGTCTGTCGGGTTACCCGAGTCGTCCGGGGCATCCGCACCTGAGCGGCGAGTTGAATGGGCAGGGCAACCATCTCCTTGACCCGGCGAGCGCCGGAAATGGCAGCGAGACCTACGGCCAATAGGAACGCCATCACCAGGTATGCCGGCAATGGCGCGGACAGTGGTCCGAGAAGTGGGATGGTGCTGGATCCGAGGCCATGGGCAACTACGTTCGCCGTGACCAGGACCAGATCGATCAGCAGGAGGAAGCCGCCGAAGAGGAGGCCGGTTTGGCGGAAGGTGGAGGGCCAGGGCACGTGCCGCCAGAGGACGCGGGCTCGCGCCAGGCCGGCGACGAGCAGCAGCAGAACCCCCCAATAGACGGCGATCAGCCCGTGGTGGGTCAGGTTTTCGTAGAGGCCGGCCATAATGGAGGCCACGCCGAGGCAGGAGAGAGTCAGCACCAGGCCCTCGACCAGATTCGCCGGGCGGCTGAACCGGAGCAGACGGGCGATGGTCGGGCCAAGCACTCGAGTCTGACGTCCGCCACGCCTACGCGTGCCGGAACGCAGACCCTTCCTGGTCCGCGCTTTTGCCATGCTAGCTGGCCTTCAGGCCGGGTTCCACGGTTTCGATCATGGGCTTATTCGCCAATTTCCTCGCGAAGTGCTACTCCACGGTACGTCACATGGCATGAGGAAGCATCGGCGCCGGTGACTCTGAAGAACTCTGTCGTACGTCTACTTCACGAGGGCGAATGGACAGCCTCACGTAGGCAGCGCTGAACCTCTGCTTGCCTCCGACAGGAACTCGAACATATGGGGACTGAACTTGAAGTCGTAGGGTACGCACTTGAAGTCGTTGCGTAGTAGTAAGATGGTGACAGCCAGTTGTGGTTATGTAGGCGACGAGGTTCGAGGCTAAGGGGACGGAGGAAGCTAATGGGAATCGACCGGCAGGCAAACGATGTGGCACGGCTGCAACAAATAAAGTATCGGCTGCCCTTGGTTTTCACGCCCTCTTCGCCGGTAAACAGCGCGTCACTCTTTGCGGGCCGTGAAGCGGAGATAACCCAGATGATCAGGGCCATCGGACAGCCCGGCAGGCACGTGATCCTGTTCGGTGCTCGAGGGGTCGGAAAGACATCCCTTGCTCACATCATCTACGAGATCGTCAACGGCGTGAGCCCAGAAGTTGGCTACCTTGCGGCGAGGATTAACTGCGACGCCGGTGACACATTCCAATCCCTGTGGGCCAAAATCGCCGAAGAGGTCGATATTCAGTTCGAGAAGCTGCAGGCACCAATACGGGAGGAATCTCCGGCGTACCCATACCTGGCTGACCTCTTGGCCGAGAACGCTAGCCCGAACGTCGTTCGTCGCTTCTTTGGGCTTATAGAGCGGGCAGCCATCATTGTCATAGACGAATTCGACCGAATCCAAGATGAAGAGCTGCGAGGGCTGATCGCGGACACCATTAAGATGCTGTCCGACCACGCGGTTTCCGTGACCCTCATCATAGTCGGTGTGGCGAGCGATGTGGACGACCTCCTGTACGAGCATGCATCGATACCCAGACACATCGAAGAGGTCTTGATGCCCGTAATGCCGGTGCATGAACTAGAGGAGTTAGTCGCGAGTCGATTGAAGAGCGTGGGCATGGGGATAGACGACGAAGCGCTCACCCTGATCGCCTTGCTCTCTCAAGGTCTACCGCCTTACGCGCACTTGCTCGGTCTCTACGCATCTCTCAGTGCAGTGAATCAAGCACGATTCACAGTGGGGATGTCGGATCTCGACGCCGGGCTCAGGGAGACGATGACACAGGCTGCCGAGAGCGTTGCAAGCGCCTACCGCCAAGCCACCATGAGCAACCGGCCGGAAAACCTGTACGAAGAAGTGCTACTGGCTTGCGCGCTGGCGAGTTGCGATGAGCTGGGCTATTTCACGCCTCTCGAGGTCCGCGCTCCTCTGCGTCACATCCTGAGGCGTGCCGACTATGACATCCCGCATTTCTCGCACCACCTCATGAAGTTCGTCGAGCATAGAGGACAGGTCCTACAGGTAGCAGGCACGGAGCGTCAGAAAAGGTTTCGTTTCTCAGACCCCCTTCTGAAGCCCTTTGTCGTGGTTAAGGGCCTTGACGCAGGACTCGTGGAGGCGCAGGACTTGCTGGCCTGGAGGGTAGTCAACGAGTGATGGGCCTCCGTCTACTGCGCGACCCGGAGGTGATGCCTGCCGGACCGGGGGCGGAATGCCGAGGCTCAGCCGAGGATGAGGAGCGCCAAACTAAGTCGACTGATCAAACAGGGAGAGCTGCGTCGCGGCTTGGTCACGCTCTACCGCCGCCGGAGCGCGCATGGTGTCCAGGAGGGTGAGCTGCGCCTCGGCCGTGTGTTTCTCCAGGCGCTCTCGCTCATGCAGCCAGAGGCCTAGCTTGCGCATGTCGTCCATGATCGTTTCACGGTACTTCGGCTGGTGGAGTGCAGCCGCCGGATGGTACATGGGAAAGAAGTGGCGTCCACCGTTGGTGCGAATCGTTCCGTGGATGCGCGAGATGACCTCGCCGGGGAAGAAGGTGCCGAGCGAGTGGCGACCCAGGGTGACGATGACTCGGGGATCGATCATCTCGATCTGCCGGTCGAGATACGGTCTGCAGGCCGCCAGCTCCAACGGCAGCGGGTCACGGTTCCCGGGAGGGCGGCACTTGACGACATTGGTGATGAAGACCTGTTCTCGAGACAAGCCTATGAGGGTCAGCAGCTCGGTCAGAAAGGAGCCGGCGGCGCCCACGAAGGGCCGGCCCTGCCGGTCTTCGTGAAAGCCCGGCCCCTCGCCGATGAACATCAGCTCGGCCGAGTGGCTGCCGTCACCTGGCACCGCCAAGGTGCGAGTTCCCGAGAGCTGACAGAGGTGGCAGACGTCGATTTCCCAGTTGAGCGCCTCGAACGCGGCGGAGCTGCTCCCCTCCATTGGTTCATCATAGCCGCTCCGCACGGTCAGGCTGGCCTTTGCAGGTGATCTAGATCACCTTGAGGGACGGCCGATGGTACCGGTATGATAACTGTACAGGGGCGAACGTGGCCCCTGAGAGTCATGGCTGAATGCCGCCACCGGCACGACTGGGCGGCAAAGCACTCTAGGCACAGCAGCCCCCGCAGGCTGATCCGGTGAGCGGGAATCAAAGCGGGTAGCTCCCGCGGAGGCGATGGAAGACTCGCGATCACCTAGAGGTCGGCGAAGTGCGCACTGCATAGGCCCTCGTGCCTAGCCGTGAGGGTAGACAGTCCCTCTGATTCGCCTTTCGGAAGCCGGACCCCAAAGGTCCGGCTTCCGACCCGCCTATCACACTGCCGCTGCACCCCTCAGAGGCAGTAGACGACGACAGGCGCTTGCGTGGCCGGCGTTCTTTGGCACTCGCCCACAGGACGAAGTGCGGGCCTCGCTGTCCCTGGTGCTCTGACTTCGCCGTCAGCTCTCTCGAGGAGTATTGTCCTGGTGATCCCGGCGAGGCCGGTTTGAGTTATAGCCGCCACCGGTTCGGGGACCGCGGTCGCGCCGCTCGCCTCCCGGGGGCCGGTCAAACCGGCGGGGACCATCGCTGCCACCCCGTCGCTCGCCTGAACCGTACCCTCCGGAGCCGCTCCGGGCCCGGTCGCCGCCGCCGTAGCCACCGGACCGTCGGGACTGCTCTCCGCCGCCATTGCCGGAGTCAACCCAATCGGGGTCGATCACGGCACGATGCGAGAGATTGATCCGGCCCAGGGAGTCGATTCCGGTCACCTTGACGTCGAGCGGATCGCCCAGGTTGACGACGTCCGAAACCTTCTCCACCCGATGAGTGGCCAGCTGGGAGATGTGGACCAGGCCTTCCTTGCCGGGAAGGACCTCGACGAAGGCGCCAAAATCCATGAGCCGGCGCACGGTGCCGTGGTAGGTCTTGCCGACCTCGACCTCCTCGGTCAGGCTGCGGACGATCTCGATTGCCCGCTGGGTCGCAGCGGCGTCGGAGCTGGCGATCAGAACCGACCCGTCATCCTCGATGTCGATGGAGACCTTCGTCTCCTCGATGATCTTCTTGATCTGCTTGCCGCCGGGCCCGATCACGGCGCCGATCTTGTCCGGATTGATCTGGATACGCGTGATGCGCGGCGCGTATTGCGACATCTCGCTGCGTGGACCGGGCATCACTTCAAGGATCCGGTTGAGGATGTACTGCCGGGCCACGTTGGCCTGCTCCAGGGCCTGCTCCATGATCGGGCGTGACAGGCCGCTCACTTTGATGTCCATCTGGATGGCGGTGATGCCGGAGCGGGTGCCGGCCACCTTGAAGTCCATGTCACCCAGGGCGTCCTCCATCCCCTGGATATCCGTCAACACGGCGAAGCGTCCGGTATCGTCGGTGATCAGGCCCATGGCAATCCCGGCCACGGGGGCGGTCAGGGGAACGCCGGCGTCGAGAAGGGCGAGCGTGCTGCCGCACACGCTGGCCATTGAGGTCGAGCCATTCGAGGACAGGACCTCCGAGACCAGCCGGATGGTGTAGGGAAACTTTTCGCTGCTGGGAATCATGCCGGCCAGCGCCCGCTCGGCCAGCATGCCGTGTCCGATGTCACGGCGGCTGGGCCCTCGCATGGGTCGCGTCTCGCCGGTGCTGAAGGGTGGGAAGTTGTAGTGATGCATGTAGCGCTTTGACTCTTCCTCGCCCAGACCGTCGATCATCTGCTCGTCTGACGTTGATCCGAGGGTGCAGACCGTGAGCACCTGGGTCTGACCGCGCTGAAACAGACCGCTGCCGTGGGTTCGCGGAAGGATGCCGGCGGCAACTGAGATGGGTCTGATCTCGCGGAGTGAGCGGCCATCGGGGCGGATGCCCTCGTCGAGGATCATCGAGCGGGTGGTCTTCTTCAGCAAAGCGTCAAAGCTGCTGCTGACCTTTTGCTCGTCCACCTCTTCTGAGGTGAAGTGCTCCACCACGTCTTTCCGGAGCGCGCCCAGCTGCTCCTCTCGCTGCTGCTTGTTCTGGCTGACCAGAGCTGAGCGCAGCCGCTCGCCGGCATACTCCGAAACCCGGGCCGCAAACTCCTCATCAGGGATGGCCAGAGGGAATTCGCGCTTCGGCTTGCCGGCCGCCTCTCGCAGGCGCTCTTGGAGGTGGATCAACGGGACGATGGCGCGATGCCCCGTGTCCAGTGCCTCGAGCACGTCGGCCTCCGAGACGCCGAGGGCGTCGGCTTCGACCATGACCACCGCGTCACGGGTGGCGGCCATCACCAGGTCAAGACGGCTCTCTCGGAGCTGCTGAAACGTGGGGTTGACGACGAACTCGTCGCCAATCAGTCCCACGCGGACGGCGCCGATAGGCCCGTTGAAGGGGATGTCGGAAACCATGAGCGCGGCCGAGGCGGCGGTGATGGCCACGACGTCGGGGGTATTCTCCTGATCCACGGAAAGCGGTGTTACCACCACCTGGACATCGTTTCGGAACCCCTTGGGAAACAGTGGCCGGAGCGGCCGGTCCGTGAGACGCGAAACGAGGATCGCCTCGGTGCTGGGGCGACCCTCGCGCTTGATAAAACCGCCGGGAATTTTCCCGGCGGCGTACAGTTTTTCCTCGTAATCACAGGTCAGCGGGAAGAAGTCCACACCTTGACGGGGTGAGGAGGAAGCGGTAGCCGTGGCCAGCACGACGGTCTCACCCAGAGTGGCCGTGACGGCGCCGCCGGCCTGTTCCGCGAGCCGGCCGGTCTCAAAGGTAAGTTGACGGCCACCAATTTCAGTCGATTCTTGATATATATTCGGCACGTATCTCAATCCAATTCTTTCTTTTTTCTCGTGTTCATTATCGCGCCCACAGTCGAAGGCGGTTTCGGCTTGGCCTAGAGCCAACCATTGAGGCGGAGTAGAGCGTTTGCAGGCATCGGCAGCCCATACGCCATCTCAATCAGCGCCCCAGCGATAAGGACTCCAGAATCAACGCATCACGATCATGCCGCGGCCACGTTCGACGCCAGTGGTCGAACGTCGAGTGCGAGCTACTTGCGGAGGCCCAGCTGAGCGAGCGTCTTACGGTACAGCTCCGGGTCGCGGCGCGCCAGGTATCGCTGCAATCTGCGCCGGCGGCCCACCAGCATCAGCAGCCCGCGGCGCGAATGATAATCGTGCTTGTGCTCCCGGAGGTGCTGGGTCAGCTCGGCGATACGTCTCGTCAGGAGTGCGATCTGGACGGAGGTGGATCCCACGTCTCCCTCATGGGTTCCGAACTCCTCGATGGTCTTGGCTTTCTCTTCAGTGGTTGGCAATGATTACCCGAGTCCTTACGGTAGGAATGAAGGCAGGCTGTTACACGGCCCGCAACTCAGGAATTCTAGCACGGACGGGCACGGATTCTGCCCGGCGGATGGGCGCGCGGGGCCGAGGCCGCCCGAACTTTAGTAGAGTGTATGGCCGGCAATCCTTCAAGCATCAGATAAGGCGCTAACATCTGGAGGTCGAGATGCTACTCGTTCGCGTGGCAATCGCCGTCGGAGCTGTTCTTCTCGCCGTCCCAGCTTCGGGTTCGGCAGCCAAGATTCGTCCCGCCGGTAAGATGCCGATCATTTCCACGACCGTTACCGACGGGCTCAAGATCACACTCGTACTGCCACAGAGCTCCTACCCGAAGAACGCGCTGGCCGCCACCTTAATCAAGGTTCGAAACGTGTCATCGAATGGGATCAAGCTCGCAGCCGGTCAATGCTTTCCGCCCATCCACACCGATGTCTTGAACAAGCACGGCAAGCCGTTTTCCTATCCGGATCCGTTCAAACCGCCCTCATGCGGCCTGAGCGGCGGAGGACGGACGTTGAAGCCCGGCCAGCACGTGCGCCTCGGATCCGTCGTAGTGCTGCGGTCCGGGAATCTGCGGCCCAGCGTATTAATCCAAGCTAAGTCCACCACCGTTACCGCCCTGGGCAAGGTCGTCAAGCTGAAGTTGAGTCACGCCGGAGCCGAACATATCGCCCTGACCTCAGGCTCGAATGGCTCCTTCATTGCCTCGATCACGCCGGCGCTCTCACACGCCGGGCCGCTTTACGTCGCGCTCTATGAGACGTGCAAAAGAGCAAATGGCTCCGGTCAGGTGGAGGGATTGGTTCCGGGTACGTGGCAGCAGCGCTCTGGGTCGACCGTCAGCACCGACGTCTTTGGTCCCGGTTGTGTGCGCGAGCTGTGGCATCTGGTCGCGGGCTGGATCGGGTTCCCGGCGGCCAAGCTCGACCTCTCAATCTCGAGCAGCTGACGGGATCCGGTGTCGGCGGCAGCCGAGTGCTGATCCAGGGAGGAGCCTGATGCCCAACCCCTGCAAGCAGCGCAGGCTTCTGCCAGCGACACTGTGCTTGGGCATCGCCTTCTGTATGCTTTCAACAAATGGATGCGGAGCGTCGAAAGCGCGAAGTCCGCGCTCAAGCACGGGACTTCCGCACACCGACGTGGTCATCCATCCGGGTAAACGTCCCGAGCCGGTCCTCGTCGACCCGGTGGATCACCGGGTATATGTGGGAACTGAAACTGGTGGGTCGGTGACGGCGATCAATGACCGGACATATCGAGTCCTCAAACGTGTGTTTGTCGGCCGGGAGGTCGAGGATCTTGCGCTTGATCGTGGCCGAGGGACGATACTCGCCGTAAGCAGCGTTGTGGGCCACCTCACCGCCGTGAGCACTCGCAGCCTCCGCATCGTGCGTGTGCTTCGGGGGCTGGCTCACCCTTCAGGAGTCGCGGTCGATCCGCGCCACGGGCTGGTCCTTGTCGCTGAGTCAGGTGCCAACCGGGTGGCGATCGTCAAGCTACGGCAGCTCAAGATACTGGGTACAATCGCCGTCCCCGGGAAACCCGAGGGGATCGCAGTTGATGCAAAAGCCGGTCGCGTCTTCGTGACCGTGGCGAAACCGGGACGGCTGGCGGTGATCTCAGAGAGATCGAGGAAGGTGATCCGCGTTCTGCGTGTCGGAAGCAGGCCCCTCCACCCGATTCGCCTCGACGCCCGCGGTCACCGTCTCTATGTCGTGAATGCCGGCTCATCCACCATCTCCGTCGTGGACATCAGGTCACTCCGTGTCGAACGCACGATTGCCACCGCACCGCACCCGGAAGGGCTCGACGTCGAGCCCAATATGGGCCGCATCTTCGTCAGCAACGAGGGTGATCCAGGGACGGACCGGAATAGTGGGCACTCGGTCTCGGTCATCTCCCTGACCACGGGACACATCATCGATTCCCTGCCGACGTTGAGGGGACCGGACGGCATCGCCTACGATTCGACGACGCGAAGGCTATGGGTTTCGACGGAGGATCTGGGTCGCGAGCTGGCGATCAAGCTCCCTCGAAAGGACGGCTAGCCGGGAGGGGCGGACTAGCTGTTCGACTCGGCCCGCTCCTCCCAGAAGCGCTCGATGTTGTCGTACACCTCGTCGGGGAACTTTAGCTCCTTGTAGACATTGCAGGCGGCGGGATCGTCGGGGTTAGGGCAGATCGGGAAGTTCTGCTCAGACTGCCAGCGGAGTATCTGGTCACGTTTGGGCGGGTTGTACCCATGACCCTTGACCTCTGCGATCAACCGCCGGGCGTCCTCTTGACTGAAATCATGGTCGTTGGCGAGCAGGGCCTCGAGCTCGCCCTCGTCCATGAAGTATCGAGCCACCATGACGAAGGTCAGGCGGCCGTAGTGGCCGATGTCTTTTCCGGCCTTCAGCGCCTCCATGAGGTGCAGCATCATGGGCGAGGCGGCGAGCGCCTGGTTGTCAGTTCCGGCTGGCGCGTCCTTGGTTGCGGCCATGCGTACCCTCCTGACAATTAGTACAGAGGTTCTAACGCAAGACGCGTGCCAAACGGGGGCAAAGAGGGGAGGGAAGGCAAAGAGTCGGCGAGGCAGTCTCCGCCGTTTTAGATGCGGGAAAGGGCGTCGTCGAGGATGTCGAGCCCCTCATTAAGGAGTTGGTCGTCGATGATGAGCGGCGCCAGAATTCTGATGACGTTGTCGTAAAGCCCGGCTTTGATGATGATCAGGCCGTTGGCATGACAGTCGTGGATGACGGCCGAGACCTGCTCGGCGGCCGGCTCCTTGCTCTCGCGGTCGGTTACCAGCTCGATAGCCTGCATGGCGCCGATTCCGCGTACGTCCCCAATGATTCCGTAGCGACGCTGCATGTCCACAAACCGATCGTGAATCACACTCCCAATGTGCCGAGCCCTGGCCGGGAGATCATCCTTCTCGAAGATGTCGAGAACAGCCAGCGCCGCTGCGCAGGACAGTGGGTTCCCTGAGAATGTGCCGCCGACGCCGCCGGGACCGGGTGCATCCATGACCTCAGCCCGTCCCACGACAGCCGATAGTGGCATGCCCGCGGCCAGAGACTTGGCCATCACCACCAGGTCCGGCTGGACCCCTGCATGCTCGACCGCAAACATGTTGCCGGTGCGCCCGAAGCCCGTTTGGACCTCGTCGGCGATGAGAAGGATGCCGTAGCTGTCACAGATCTGCCGCAAGCGGCGCAGCCACGCGCCGGGCGCGACGACGAAGCCGCCTTCACCCTGCACCGGCTCGACCACTATCGCCGCCACGGCATCCGGCGAGACCCTGGTGGCGAACACCCGCTCGAGATCGGCGCCCGACACGACGTCGACCGCTTCACCGCCGGCTTCCGGGGTGCGATAGGCATCGGGGTAGCGGGCATGATGGACATCGGGCGCGAACGGTCCAAAGCCGGCCTTGTAGGGCCGCTCCTTGCCCGTGAGCGACATGGCCATGTGGGTGCGGCCGTGGAATCCGTTCTCAAAGGAGATGATCGCTCGGCGTCCGGTGGCGGCCCTGGCAATCTTCACGGCGTTCTCGACCGCCTCGGCGCCGCTGTTGAGCAGCAGTGCTTTCTTGGCGAAGCTCCCCGGTGTGATCGCACAGAGTCGCTCCGCCAGCTCAATGTAGGCGGGATAGTAGGCCACGCTGAAACACATGTGGATCAGCCGTTCGGCCTGTCGCGTCAGCGTCTCCACCACTTCGGGTGGCGTATGGCCGACGTTGACCGTTCCGATGCCGCCGGCAAAGTCGATATACCTTCGGCCTTCGACGTCCCATACCTCGGCGCCATGGGCATGATCGACCACGACATCGGCGTAGGTGGCGACGCCTCGAGCCACAGAACGACGGCGCCGCTCTATCCAGGACGGGGATGCGGTCACCTCAGGTTCCAGGGTTTACCTCCATGTCGACCTCGCCAATCCCAACGCCCTCAGCACCCTTCATTGTCTCATTGGATTATGCTGGAATGCGTAGAGGAGATAGGGCTTGACTACGAAATCCGTAGACTTGACGGCTTCCACTGAGGAATCCATTGTCGACGGGATCAAGGTCGACGATCTCGACCGAAGGATTATCGCGACTCTCCAGCCCGATGGCCGGCTGCCATTCTCTGAGATCGCGGGGCGTTTGGGCGTGTCCGAGGGGACGATCCGGCAGCGATACCGGCGACTGGTCGATGCCGGCGTGCTGCAGGTGGTCGCGGTGGCCGACCCCTTCAAGATCGGCTTCAGCACCATGGCCATGATCGGGATCAGCGTGGCCATGCAAGAAGGCCGGAGCATCGAGGACATCGCGCGGGACCTGGTCGGCTATCCAGAGGTCAGCTACGTCGTGATGTCGACCGGTTCCTTCGATCTCATCGCGGAGGTCATCACGGCCACGCACGACGAGTTCGTCCACTTTCTTACCGACAGGCTGCACCCAACTCGTGGCATCACCCGGACCGAGACCTTCATGCTGCTCCGCGTTTACAAGATGAGTCTCGGCGGTTGGCGCATGGCGCAGCTTCGTGGGACGGGGCCTGCCATGACGGCATGAAGATGAACCGAAACGAACGCGGACGGCGGCATTACGCGTGCGGCCAAACAACGGTGGTTGGACACCAAACGAGACAGCGAGAAAGGGGAGTACAAGTATGCCTCAGGAGTTGACCCCGGACGCGATCGTGGCGGCGGAACGAGCAGCCGGCGAGCAGCTGCGTGCAGGCGCGCTCAATCTCATGGATGGCACCGTCATCGGTGTGGCCAGCACCGCGCCTGCCTACAGCCTGACGGCCACGCTGTCCCTGCTGGTCGTCATCGGACTGTGGGCGCCCAGCTCAATGATCATTGCCTTCTTGCCCATGCTTGGTGTGGCAGTCGGCTTTTACTGGCTCAACCGGCGCATACAAGACTGCGGCACCTCATATGCCTGGATCGCGCGGGCACTCCATCCGACTCTGGGTTTCTTCACCGGATGGGTCATCGTCGCGGCCGACGTCATAGTGATGATCTCGCTGGCGGCGGTGGCCGCCACAAGCACCCTGACTCTGTTGGGCCTCGACTCATCCAACAAGGTGCTACAGCTCATCGTCGGAGTGCTCTGGGTGGCGATACTCACGGCAATCGTCATCCGGGGCATCCGCCTCTCAGCCAAGATGCAGTGGGCGCTTCTGGCTGCTGAGTACGTGGTCGTGATGGGCTTCAGTCTGTGGGCCATCATCAACGTCTACGCCACGCATCCGAAAGGCTCCCACGTCTTCGCTTGGAACTGGCTCCTTCCATGGCAGGCTCCCGGCGGCGGGCCCGCGGTTCTGAGCGCGGTGCTGGCAGGCGTCTTCATCTATTGGGGATGGGACACGGCCGCCAACGTCAACGAGGAGACCGAGGATGCCAGCGTCGTGCCAGGCCTTGCAACGGTCTACAGCACCTTCGTGCTGCTGGTAATCTACGTGTTCGCCACCTCGGCCGTGGTCATGTACCTCCCAGAGGGCAAGATCGCCGGCTCGAGCGACGGCCTCACGCTAATGGCTCAGACTCTGGCTGGGAACAACCGGCTCTGGTACCTGATGGTGCTTGCTATCGTGTCCTCTGCGGCCTCTTCGACCCAGACCACCATTCTGCCCACGGCACGGGTCACCTTTTCTATGGCTCGAGACCGGATCATCCCCAAGGCTTTCGCCTGGGTTCACCCCCAATACCTGACGCCCTGGTTCTCGACCCTCATCATGGGGCTGGTCTCGATCATCGCTTACGTCGTCTCGCTGTACGCGTCAGGCGGTATCGGCCAGGCCATCACCAATGCCATCCTGGCCATCGGGCTCCAGATCGCCTTCTACTATGGCCTGACCGGGATCGCAGCCACCTGGTATTACCGCCGCCTGCTTCTGCGGAGCATCTCGAACTTCATATTTGCCGGCATCTTCCCGCTGGCGGGCGGGCTAGGCTTCTTCTACATCTTCTACGAGGCCGCCAAGACGCTCACGGTGGCCCAGTTCTGGACCGGGATCGGGGCCATGCTGATCGGCATCCCACTGCTGATCTGGTCGATGATCCACAATCCGCAGTTCTACCGCCGGAAGCCGGAGGTCGCCGGACCTGATGAGCCGGCCCGGCCTTCCAGTCCGTCCACGGCGATGGCGGAGTAATCCGGCATGCATCCGGGAGGGAAGCAATGACCACCACTACCGTGACACGTAAACAGATCTTTATCGACGGCGATTGGACCGATTCGAGCGGTAGCGAGATGCAAGCCGTCATCAACCCGGCGACGGGAGAACGGATCGCCGAAGTGCCGAAGGGGACGGAGGAAGATGTCGACCGAGCGGTCCGAGCCGCCCGCGCCGCCTTCGATCGTGAGTGGTTTGATACCACTCCGGGTGATCGAAGCCTGATGCTCTGGAAGCTGGCGCAGAGTCTCGAGGAGAACGCGCCTGAGCTGATGCGCCTGGAGTCCGAGAACGTGGGCAAGCCGAAGACGGTGACCGAGTTCGACCTCGAATTCACGCTCGACAACCTGCGCTTCTTCGCCGGAGCGGCGCGAATGCTGGAGGGCCGTTCCGCCGGAGAGTACATGAACGGCTACACCAGCATGATCAGGCGGGAGCCCGTCGGAGTGGTGGCTTCGATCGCGCCCTGGAACTATCCGCTCATGATGGCCATCTGGAAGATCAGCCCCGCCCTGGCCGCCGGCAATACGGTGGTGCTCAAGCCGTCGGAGCTAACTCCGCTGAGTGCCCTCAAGCTGGCCGAGCTGGCGGCCGAGATCTTCCCGCCGGGAGTGCTCAACGTCATTACGGGCGATGGGGAGCCCGTAGGCGCCGGTCTGGTGCGCCATCCACTGGTCAATATGGTTTCTCTGACCGGGGATGTTGCGACCGGTAAGGAAATCGCCCGCACGGCCAGCTTGACGTTGAAACGCGTGCATCTGGAGCTTGGCGGCAAGGCGCCGGTGGTCGTGTTCGACGATGCCGACCTGCAGGCGGTTACCGAAGCCCTGAAGGGTGCGGGGTTCTACAACAGCGGCCAGGACTGCACGGCGGCGACCCGGGTGCTCGCGTCGGGAGGCGCCTATGACAATCTTCTCTCACAGCTGAAGCCCGCCGTCGAGTCCCTCAAGATGGGTGATCCAGGAACGGAGGATGAGCTGGACCTGGGCCCGGTGGTCTCTCATGAACAGCTGGAACGCGTGAGCGGGTTCGTGGACCGAGCCAGGACGTCAGGAGCGACGGTGCTGACAGGAGGCCAAAGGGCCGGCGAACGGGGATTCTTCTATCAGCCCAGCGTCGTCGTCGACGTGAAGCAGACGGATGAGATCGTTCAGCGAGAGGTCTTCGGTCCGGTGATCAGCGTGCAGAGGTTCACCCAGGATGACGAGGCCATCGACTGGGCCAACGACGTGCCCTATGGGCTCGCGGCATCCGTCTGGACGCGCGACGTCGGACGGGCATTGAACGCCGCCCGCCGGCTGAAGTTCGGCACTGTTTGGATCAACGATCACATCCCGCTGGCGTCCGAGATGCCCCATGGGGGGTTCAAGCAGTCAGGTTACGGGAAGGATCTGTCCGCCTACTCCCTCGAGGACTACACGCAGATCAAACACGTAATGGCCAAGCTCTAGCGGGAGTTTCGGGTTTTGAGTTTCGAGTTTTGAGTTTCGAGTTTGGGGGCCGAGGAGTGAGGCTCTCAAAGGAGCATGAAAGATGACGACGCACGTGCAGGCAAAGACCGAAATCTCGCTGGAGCGCTCACAGGAGCTCTTTCAGCACATCGCACAGACGGTGGCAGGAGGAGAGAGCAACTACGTCCGTCTAAAGAACGGCCTGGAGATGTGTTTCGCCCGCGGCGAGGGCTCCCGATTCTGGGACGTCGACGGCAACTGTTTCATAGACTTCTCGCTCGGCTACGGCCCGCTGATCTTCGGGCATAGCCCACGACAGGTCACGGACAGTGTGATCGACGTCATTACCACCCGCGGCATCCAGTTCACGTTTCCGTACGATCTGGAAGCCGATGTCGGTGAGGCCATCACGGCCAGTGTTCCCGGTGTGGATCTGATCCGCTTCGGAACGACAGGCACCGATGCCGTGAGCGCGGCCTTGAGATTGGCCCGAGCCTATACCGGCAGGGACAAGATCATCAACTTCGAGGGCCAGTACAACGGCTGGAGCGACACCGTCTATGTCAGCTGCTATCCCGACCTGGAAGCGGCCGGGCCAGAGGACGAGCCGCGGCCCGTTCCCGGCTCCAAGGGAATCCCGCAGGCCGCAGCGGATCTCTTCGTGCCTCTACCCTGGAACAACGTCGAGGCTGTGGAGCGGGCATTTGAGCGTCACCCGGGCGAGATCGCAGCTATCCTCACAGAACCCGTGATGTGCAACTGCGGAGTGATTCCGCCCGCGACGGGCTATCTCGAGGCGCTGCGGGACATTTCCCGCCGGCATGGCGCCCTTCTGATCTTCGATGAGGTGAAGACCGGCTTCCGGTTGGGCTTGGGGGGCGCGGTCGAATGGAGCGGTGTCACCCCCGATCTGGTCACCTGGGCCAAGGCACTCGGGGCAGGCTATCCCGTCTCTGCCTTTGGTGGGTCGCGAGAGGTCATGGGTATGGAGGAACGCAATGAGGTCATGCATGGCGGCACCTATAACGCCCACCCGGTCGCCATGGCCGCGGCCCGCAAGACTCTGAGTATCATGCGGGATCAGCCGGAGCTGTTCGACGATCTCTGGCGCCGAGGCGAGCGGCTACGGGAAGGCCTGCAAGAAGCCGTGCGCGCGGCCGGGCACGAGGCTGTCTGCCAGGGAGTGGGTCCGCTGCTGCAGCTCTACTTCACGGACGGTGTGGAGCAGATTACGGACTATCGATGTGCTATGCACCACGTCCAATTCGAGAAGTTCAGCGACTTCCAGGGTGCCCTACAGGACCGTGGCGTCTATATCCATCCCGACCCGCTGGAGTCCTTTTACATCTGCACCGCTCACACCGACGACGACATCGAGGAGGCAATCGAGGCTGCCGGCGAGGCTGCCCGGGCGATCTAGCCAGGAGCGGCGACCGCGACGAACGGCCGCGGCTGCCTCTAGTTCTGGTTGCGGGGCAGGTAGTCCAGGGGGTTCATGTACTGGCCGTCAACCCGCACCTCAAAGTGCAGGTGCGGTCCGGTTGTGTTGCCCGTCAGGCCCTCGTATCCAATCACCTGACCAGCGTCGACCAGCTGCCCCACATGAACTCGAAGCCCCAGAGCAAGATCCATATGCGCGTACAGCGTCGACAGGTGCTCCGTGTGCTGAATGATGACGCACAATCCGTAGGCCACGTGAGGCTGACCAGGAACGAATAGCGAGGCGAAGATGACGCGGCCTGGCGCGGCGGCGCGTATGGGTGTGTCAAACGGAGCGGCGATGTCGAGTCCCGTGTGAAAGTGAGCGTAGTAGGTGCCGTGGTACTCGAGCGGCGGCTCGAAGGCGTAGGGACTGGGGCCGAAGCTCTGGGTGATAATTCCGGTGAGTGGCCACTGGAGGGTGGTCGGGCCCCCAACGTACGGGTAATTGCCCGTCGCCTCGCCAATAATGATGGCAGCTTTTTCGGCAGCGTTCTGGTCCTGCTGAATCTGTTGACTGGCGCTCTCGGCTGAGGATGAGATGTCTGCGAGCTGCTGCTTCTCCTCCCTGGCGAGAGCCGTCACCGCCGCCTCCTGGCGTCTCATGTGGCCCTGGCGCCGCGCGCTCAATTGGCGCGCTTCGATGAGCAGCAGATCCTCGTGTTGTGTCTGCACCACAACAGTATTGAGCTCTGCCGTCTCCTGTGCCTGAAGCGCCTTGAGCTCGGTCATCTTGTCGATGTAGACCTTTGCCACACGATACACCGCCGCATGCTCGACTCGCGCCCGATGGAGGATGGCGTTGTCGCGCGCACCGATCTCGGCCACAAAGTTCTGCTGGTTCAGCAGGTCGGTAAGATTGTGAGCCTCCAATACCGATTCGAGCGGGCTGACCTGGCTGAGGTCATACATCTGGACCAGGGCTTCCGACACGTTCCCGAGCTGCCGGTGAATCTCGGCCCGCAGCCGCCGCAACCGAGCCAGGAGACCCGCCGCCTGGCGGTGGACGGTCGCGTACTCGTCTCGGGTGGAGGCGAGCTGCGAGCGCACCTGGTCGACGCGTTGCTGGTCGGCCGTTATGGCCGAAAGGAGCTGAGCCTGCTGAGCTGCAAAGCGGGCCTGCTCTCGCGCCAGACGAGCCTGCTTCCGGAGGAGTCGCCACTTGGTATGGGCCAGGCGATGCTGCATTCGCGCTTCTCTACGCTGCTGCACCGTAAGCTGGTGTTCCCAATAGTGGCGGCCGGCCAGAATCTGCTGCAGCCTCTGAGTCTCCGTCGACACGCCGTCGGCACGGCCGACCGGGTGCTGTGTGAGCACCAGCCAGGGAAGGAGCACCAGCAGCGCGAGCCGCATGGTGATGCCCGGCAAACTCAAAGCTTTCTTGGAGGAGCGCCGATTTGCGGAGGCTGTCATCTCAGCCTTACTTTGGGCGTAGCCGGCAGGGAGGTCGATAGCACGCAAGGGCTAGTGAACTCGTCTGGTAGGCGGCCTGGGCGAATGTTGACCCGCGAAGGGCACGAGTCGAGCCGGGAGGGAGCATGTGCTCGATAGAATCGGGTACCTGCACGGGCTGCACGACAGTAGCCGTGTTGCTCAGCCCGAGCACATGCTCGATTCCCCTGAGGTTGATATGAAGACGTTACGTGGCAAGGTTTGGAAGTACGGCAGCGACATCAACACCGACGTCATCATTCCCGGGCGCTACTGTCATATCACTGAACCGAAGGAGCTGGCGAAGTACTGCATGGCCGATTTGGACCCCGAGTTCGTCAACAAGATGGCTCCGGGGGACATCATCGTGGCGGGGCCGAATTTTGGCTGCGGCTCCTCCCGCGAGGTGGCTCCGCTCTCTATTAAGGCCACAGGAACGGCGGCAGTGGTGGCGCCGAGCTTCGCCCGCATCTTCTACAGGAACGCCATCAATATCGGCTTTCCGATCTTTGAATCGAGCGAGGCATACGAACAGGTTGACGAAGGCGACGAGGTCGAGATCGATCCGGACGCAGGCGAGATCCGCAACCTGACCAAGGGTGACACCTTCAAGTCGGCACCCTTTCCTGAATTCGTTCAGGAGATCATCGCCAAGGGCGGGCTGGCTCGCTATGCCGAGGAGCGGCTGGCCGCGGGCTGAGCGCTCAGCAACAAGTAGCTTGGGGCGCACCAAGAGTACCGAGGCCTCCGGCGTGTTGGCGCCGAAGGCCTGTTGATCTTCCCAGACTGTGCGGCTACGTGAGCAGAGTGGGGTCCTCGTCGGCATCGACGGGCGACGTTCCGGTTCCGACGGCCGCACCGACCGCGGCCGGCTGACTCTCGGGTCGCCCGATCTCGCCCCGCCATGCACCGCTCGGCACACCCTGCCGTTCGATGAACTCCTTGAAGCGCTCCAGGTCGCCTTCCACCTGGCGGCGCACAACTCCAAGAGCGTCCCCCAGACTCTCCACAGCTCCCTGCGGTTCGTACTCGATCTGCAGAGTCACTCGGCAGGTGTCGTCGCTCAACCGATGGAACGTGACCACCCCGGCGTTCGGGGCTCCTGAGATGCTCGTCCAGGCCACGCGACTGTCTGGGATTTGTTCTGTGATGTCGGCATCCCATTCCTCCTCGCGTCCCCCGATTTCGGCCTTCCAATGCAAGCGACGGTCATCGAGCTGACGGACTGACTCGACGCCTTCCATGAAGTTTGGAAACGACTCGAACTGAGTCCACTGGTTGTAGGCTGTTTCGACCGGCACGTTGACGTCGATGCTCTTCTCGACTGATGCCATCTGTTCCTCCTTTTGCGTATTTATTGCATCCACCTTCGAGCCTGCAAAGGCCGTGCCGCATGGAGTGTCTCCAGACCAGCCCGTCGCGCAGTCAGGCGCGGTATCGGAGCCCGAAATCCGCCTGTTCGCTCGGCCTCGTGGGGCGCCCATCGGCGCAGCTCGAGGTTCGGTCCTCAGACCGCCCGGGTCTTGGTCCCCTCGGCCTTCCAATGTTCGAAGTGGAGAACATCCTCAAGCGGCCTGCGGCCGCGCTTCAGGGACGGCGACTTGACGTCGGGGGACGGATGCCCGATCAAGACCACGCCTATGGGATGAAAATGCTGCGGAATGCCCAACAATCGGCGCATCCCATCCTTATCCCAAAGCCCGACAAACGCCGCCGCGAGACCGGCGTCCACGGCGCCGAGAAGCAGTAGCATCATCGCACAGCCGGCATCCGTGTGCCAGTACGGGGTCGGCCATTCTTGCTCCTCCTCGCCCTCGGCCCGCTTGTCCGGCTCACGATACCGGTCCTTGTAAATCTTCTCGCTGGTGCAGACGACAATCTGTACCGGGGCCTCAGAGATGAAGGGATGCATGGCGTTCGTGCCTTGCGTATAGCTGCTCTCGCCCGAGATCTCGGCCACCTGTCGTCGCGTTTGAGGATCGGTAACGGCGACGAAGGAGATGCCCTGACTGAACCCGGCGCTGGGCGCGTGCTGGGCCAGACGAACGATGCGCTCGATCGTCGCTCGCGGCACTGTCTCGTCACGAAAGTGGCGCACCATGCGACGCTTCTTGACGACCTCTTCGAACTCCATCATGCCTCCACTTTCCACGTGTTCGCTATCCATCACATCATGCATCAGCCTCCGCGGTATACAGTTGGCAAGACCACCCACGACGGGAGCACCGAGCACATATGCACCGCATGGGGTCCGTCGCCATGACGAGCGTTGCTGCGCTTCTCTTCTCCAGCTGCGGAACAGCCGCTCCTACCCGGCACCACAACAAGTCCCCGTTCGCCGCCTTCTGCATCGCGGGACTCAGCCATATCTCCTCAGGCCCTGCCGGCTCGTTTTACATAGAGGATCAGACTGGAATCCTCCACATCTCGGCCTCCAGACATCTCCTTGGAAGGATCGGCCCGCCGGGCTCAGCTATGACCACAAGCGTCGGTGGAGACCTGTATTACTTCCATGGAAGTCGCATCTCCGAGATTTCGTCGGACGGGACGAGAGTCTCCGCGTGGTCCTCGCACGGCATGTTCCCAATCGCAGCCCAGGCTCTCGGAAATCTTCTCGTCTCGGACGGGGGCGTTCAGCTCGGAAATGCCAAGTCGCGAATCGAGTGGATCAGTGGCCGAGGGCAGGTCGTCCGTCGGTGGCAGACTCCGAATGCCGACTCGATGGCTTTTGACGCCAATGGGCACCTCTTTGCCGTCGGCGGGGCATCCGCCGGAACCGGCAGGCTCTTCCGGCTCAATCCCACTACTGGTCGGACCATCATGAAATTCGGCAGCGGCGCCGACCCCGGAGTCACCACCACCGACCTGGTTACCTCCAGCCCTAGCGGACACATCTACGTGGGTGTCGAGACCGGAGCCTCGGCCCCCTTCGCCATCCAGTCCTTGTCCCAACGGCATGGGCACTACATCTTCCAGACCCTGAACAGGTCACAGGAGCTCGTGGGCGAGCTGGCGGTGGATGCAAACGGAACGATGCTTGTCTTTCGCAACAGCTATGCTCGGGCCGGCAATGTCGGCCTCGACGAGCTGTCGTCTGGCGGAAGCGTAGAGGGTAGCTTCCCGATCTGTCCCCATCACCGCAAGCCCTGACAGGGCGGGACAAGCTTCGGACGGTCCGGTTAGCCCTTCAGGCGCCCCTCGCCGGGCAGGGAGGTTCGAGCAGACGACGATAGAGGTCGCTCCCAAACACCGCTCTAGGATCGTATCGCCGCTTGAGGTCGAAAAATTCAGCCACCTGTTCGGGCCCAAACGACTGCAGCATGTCCTCGCGAGTCAAAATGGCGTCCTTCGCCGGATAGAATCTGCCGCCGGCGGGTAGAACCACGGTCCGGGCAAGGTCGAGCAGCGTTGCCGTCAAGGTTCGACTGTTGGCACGAGTGGCTCGGAAGTCGAGGCTGAGAGAGTAGCCGTCGACGCCATAGCTCAATAGAAACCGATCCTGGCGGTGACGCTTCATCACTCCAAGAAGTGGGAACTCGCCGATCGACTGCATGCGTTTGAGCACCGTGCTGAAGACCGCCAGGGCCTCGGCCCGCGGAACGAACGTCTGAAACTGTATGAGCCCTCCGGGGCGAAAGGCATTGTTCCAGCCAGGCAAGCGATCGTGAACGAAGTGAAAGGACGGCACCGGCACCGACCGCACGCGGCCAGACCACAACGATCCCCACTCGTAGACAGCGGCATTGAAGTGCCGGACCGCCTGCGGACGCAGCAGCGGACGCGCGAGCATCCACAGCCACGGCGAGGCAGGACTTCGGCGGGCAAGGGGGTTGTCCAAGCGATAATATCCTTCGGGCGAGGGGGTTCGAGGCGAGCCGGACATAGAGGGAAGAATCTCTTGGGCGATGTGAAGCAATCCTCGCCCTAGGTTGTCGCCCTCCGTGAAGCCGTCGATCCACCCAACGGAGGCGTCGATGCCGCCCTCCCGAAGCTCCAACGTCTCTAACATGGCCTCGACCGAAGGCACGGCCAGCTCCTCGACCAGCAATTCAGTGGGGACCGGCCGGAGCCGGAGCCGGGCACCGGTGACGATACCCAGGAGGCCATAGCTACCGGGGATCGCCGAAAACAACGCCGCCTCAACCTCACGGCTGCACACGATCTGCTCTCCGTCGCCCAAGACGACCTGCAGCTCGTCGATGTGGTCTCCGAAGAGGCCGGCGCTCGGATTGTTCTTGCCGTGCACATTGGCGCCGATGCATCCTCCGATCGTCGCCCCTGAAGTGCCGGGAACGACCGGCGGCCAATGGCCGCGCACAAGCGCGAAGTTTGCCAGTTGTGCGATGGTCGTTCCTGAGGGCACCAGGACCGTGTGATGCTCAGGCTTCCAGTCGACGATTCCGGTCAGCTGACGGTCATCGAGCAGGGCCTGGCCATCGTTGATGGCAGCATCGCCATAGCTGTAGCCGCCTCCACGTACGACAATCGAGTCGCCCCGTGACGAAGCGTCGACCACGGCTTTGCGCACGCCTTCCTCCGACTCGGGTCGAAACATCCAAGACGTACCTTGATTGAGCAGGCCCCATCCTTCCACGGTGGTCAACGTGGGCGGGTCCGACGCAGAACCGCCATCCAAGCCGGCAGGAGGTGGATCGCGATTCAACGTCTCGGCGGCCCGAGCCGGCCTCGGTCTCGGACCGCTGGAGGCATTGTCACCTCAAACCCGAAGGCGTTCGAGAACCGCGGGCGGAGCCCAGCGCAGGAGAGACCCGATCCACTCCCACCACCAGGGCACCCAGATAACGCGCTTCCGCTCGGCCACGCCGCGCAGAATGTCCCGGGCGGCACGTTCAGACGAAACAGCGGGAGGAAAAAGGAGTCTTGATCCGACCATCTGAGTTCGAACAAACCCCGGCTTTACAGTGACGACCGCCAGGCCTCTGGTGGCAACGCGACAGCGCACGGACTCAAGGTAGACGTTAAGCCCAGCCTTGGTGGCGTTGTATACCGGATTGCCGGCCCGACCACGCTCCCCGGCTATCGACGAGATGCCAACGATCGTCCCAGAGCGGTGGGGAAGCATCAATTCGACTGCGGCATTAGTCCAGGCCACCGCGCCGCCGAGATTCACCTCGATAGCTTCAATGTCTTCTCGTGTGGGATGGTCCGATCCGCGGTGATGAGGCATGACGCCACTGGCATAGACCAGCAGGTCGAGGCCTCCAAGGCTCTCCACTATCTGGTTTAGCAATGGGCCGGCCCGCTCCCATTCCCGCACATCGACCGGGTAAACCGTAGCCAGGTCGAGGCCCGCGGCCTGGTTGATCTCCGCGGCTATGTCGCGGAGCAAGGTCTCTCTCCTGGCCAGGAGGGCTACCCTGGTGCCTTGTCGCCCGAGTTGCCTGGCGACGGCTTCCCCTATGCCCGAAGAGGCGCCGACCACCACCGCCCTAGCCCACTGCCCTGACATCTTCCCTCCGCATCAGACTAACCGAACGCGGTGCATCTCTCTTCGGCATTACGCATCGCAGGTCCTCCGTACAATGGCGATATGGTTTGCGGGAACTGCGGCGGTGCGCTTCCGGAGAGCGGTCGCTACTGCCCGACCTGCGGCCTCATGCTGGGAGCGCGGTGCCCTTCGTGCGAAGCTGCCAACCATCCGCTGGCACGCCGCTGCGGCGCCTGCGGCCACGTGCTGCGTCAGACTGACCAGCCATTCACGGTTGCCGAACGCTTTCCGCGCGAGTCGCGGAGGATCGTCACCGTGTTGTTTGCCGATCTGGTGGGATACACGGACCTCATCGAGTCCACCAGCGAGCAGACCGAGCAGGTTCGAGGCCTCTTGGGCCAGTGTTTTGACCTGTTGGCCCGAATTGTCGAAGACCACGGAGGGACCGTCGAGAAGTTCATCGGCGACGCCGTTTGTGCTCTTTTCGGCGCCCCCACGGTACATGAGGACGATCCCGAACGGGCGTTGCGGTGCGCACTCAGCATGCGGGACGCCGTCGAAGTCTTCCAGCCTACCGAGGAGGCTCTCGAGTGTATAGGGCTGGCGATTCGAATCGGTGTCAGCACAGGGCACGTGGTGGGAGGAACGGTTCAGCGAGGTGGTGAGCGGCAGTACTCAGTGACGGGCGACGCCGTGAACACGGCCGCGCGCCTCCAATCGGCGGCAGGGACAGGTCAGATCTTCGTTTCAGGAGCAACCGAGACGCTGGTCCGAAGCAGCTTCGAATTCGAGAGTCTGGGAGGCATGAAGCTCAAGGGTAAGCGCCAGCCGGTGGACGCCTTCCGTCTCATTGGACCCATCCAAGCTGAGCCCAACAGGTATGCAGCCGACCTGGTGGACCGCGAGGTCGAGATGGAACACCTGCTGTACTGTCTAGGGCTCGCTCGGCGGGGCACACCGCAGGTGGTGGAGATCGTCGGTGAGGCGGGAATCGGAAAGAGCGCCCTTTTGTCAGCGTTTTCGAGGAGGATCGAAGAGCAAGCGATCGTAGCGTTGGCGAGCTGTCCTCTGCTCGGTTCGACGCCACTTATGCCGTTCCAAGCAATAGCTTCAGCCTTGATTTCCACCCCTTCGGCATCCGACCTTCTAGAGCCGTCTCGGGGTGAGATCCGGCTGGTCGAGGAGGCGAGAGCCAGGCTGACCGAGCTGGCAGCGGGAGCGCCGGCGATCGATGGGCCGGATGATCTCGTACATCTGGCTTCCCACATGCGATTGCTCATCATCGAGCATGCCAAGAGTCGGCCAGTGGCCGTCCTGCTCGAAGACCTTCAACGCGCCGATCCGCAATCGCTCGAGCTATGGAGACTCCTTGCGGGCTCACCATGGACCGGGCACCTGCTTCTGGGATGGACACGTCGGTCTGGAGAGGATCCGCAGGTGGAACCGGAGATATCCTCCTCGTTCACGAGGATCGTCGTCGGCCCCCTGCCACCATCGGCAGGCCGAGAGCTGCTGGCTCTCCGCCTTGAGGGAACGGAGCTATCGGACGAGCTTAGCCGGTTGGTGTTGGAGCGGTCAGGCGGAAACGCCCTCTATATCGAGGCCATGACCCGGAACCTGATCGAGAGCCGCGCGTCGACTTCCGACATGGAAGTGGCATCGTCGCTCGAGGTCCCGGGGACGGTTCACGGGCTTATCCAGGCCAGATTGGACTCCATGCCGGAGGCGCAACGCTTGCTGCTTCAAGAGGCAGCTGTCATCGGAAACGAGTTCGATGTCGAGCTGATCCAGCGAGTTGACCTCTTCGGAATCGATGTCGGGCCGGCGCTTATCGCAGCCACGCGCACCGGTATGATCGAGCAGACCGGACCTTCCCTCTACCGCTTCAGGCACGCTCTCACGCAGGAGGTCGCCTACACTACGATGCTGGAGACGCTGCGGTCGGAGCTGCACCGGGAGATTGCCGATGCGCTATCGGAGATGCGTGCGGACCGTTTCGTCGAGCTTGCGCCCACCATCGCGGACCACTATGCGAAATCCGGCGATGTGGACCGAGCGGTAGATGTTTTGGTCCAGGCCGGTCAACCACCTGGATGAAATTGCCGGCAACTCCTGCCATGCGTCGACGCGCACAGATGGCTATGCGGAAGACTGGCGTGGCTGTCTGGGCGAAGCTGCCCGAAACGCATGACTGAGGCGGCTGTGAGGCGGCAAGCGAACGATCGGTTTGGGGCCGTGATATTCGACATGGACGGCGTGCTGCTCGACAGCGAGCCTCTACACTTCGCCGCTCTCAACGACATGCTCGCTCCTGAGGGTGTTACCGTCCGCCCCGAGGAAAACCAACACCTCCTGGGCACAACCGTCGAGGACACCTTCCGTTGGATCATGGACCGGTTCGCGTTGCCCGAACCTGTCGAGACATACAAGCGTCGGTATGACGAGCGCATCCTCGAGCGACTCAAGGGGGATCTGCAGCCCTCAGCCGGCCTGATCGCCGTGCTGGATCACCTGACCCACCTTGGAATGCCGCTGGCCGTCGCCTCTTCGTCAAACCGCGCTTGGGTTGAAGCGACCCTCCGCTCCCTCAATATCCGCGAGCGGTTCCGGGTGGTGGTTTCAGGAGAGGATGTCGAGCGGGGAAAGCCCGATCCCGAAATATACCTCGCCGCCGCCAAACTCCTGGGCGTCAATCCTGATGTCTGCCTCGTGTTTGAAGATGCCCCAACGGGCATCCAATCCGCCAAGAGGGCCGGCATGAAGGTCGTCGCCCTGCGTACGCCCTACACCAAGACGCTGCGTCTCGAGGTCATGGCTGATACGGTCATCGACTCTTTCAAAGAGTTCCACATCGATGCGTTCTCTTCGATGAGGGATCCGGTTAGAGACTGAACTCCCAAATCTCGAGTGGCTGATATTCCCTTTTGAGCAACGCGCGGACGGAATGTTGGGAGTCTGCCCGGAGGACCGTCAGGATCGCGTTGCCGCCAATCTCAGTCCGATGGGAAGCGCCTTGACGTAGGACATGGATCCAGTGCGTGGTGTGATTGCCTCCCCGCTACCTCGTCTGCAAGAGTTATCAGCCTTAGAGAGTTGATCGTCGTAGCTGTTGTAGGTGTGTGGAGAGCGTCGAAATACGTGTGCGCCTCCAGAGACGCTAGGGATGCAAGGTTGATCCCTTCTGTTGAGAGAAAGCGGAGGCGTGTTGAAAGTGTTGGGCTTTCGACGCCTGGTATTGCGATGCTCTTTCCGGCCTCCACCTTTCGACGGAATCCCCGAGAACTTTCAACGCGGTCCGAGTGCAGGCGCTACTGCACTACCTCGTGGGAGCCAGGTACTCCACCACCCGGTTGTTGGTTCCATCTGACACATAGAGGTTTCCCGGGGCGTCGAATGTGACCGACATTGGACCACAAAGGGTCGCAGGCGAAACTCCTCCGGCGTTACAGCCCGAGGTCGTGAAGCTTCTCTGCCCGAGGACGAATATCCCAGCCATGCGCCCGGCGCCCTTCGGGGGCGGATACTCCAGTACCCGGTTGTTGCCGTCACTAATCCACAGGAATCCAGAGGGATTGAGACCAACCGCCGCAGGTGCAGCCAGCGTACCGTCGTTCACGCCTCCCGGGTCTGGCGAGGAAGAGGAGAGACTCCCATGCTGGCCATACACCGAGAAAGCCTTCTGCGATTGATGCCGAGTGCCGCTGGGAAACTCTAAGACGCGATTGTCACCGGTATCGGCTATGAAGAGATGCCCGAAACGGTCAAAAGCCATGGCTCCAGGCCGGCTGAGCGTGCAGGGACCGGCAGGGGCAGGCGTGGCGGCGCAGGGGCCTCGGTAGCCATAGGGAGGCCAGGCATCGGGAACGCTAGTCGTAAAGTCGCCGGCTTGGCCCCAGACGTCGACGGCGGGGATGTGGCAAGATCTTGCGCATGCTCCGTTCGCAGCCGCCAGGTCGCGGGCGCTCCATGCCAATACCCTGTTGTTCCCTGAGTCAGCGACCAGCAAGTTGCCGTGAGCGTCGACGGTAAGCTGCTCGGGTGTGTCGAGCGTACAGCGCGTC